>Ga0308171_1003883_pt1 | contig 12968 bp, 8 predicted proteins | sample PhyGR1_FD_202135 | JGI IMG/M metagenome (GOLD analysis project Ga0308171, IMG submission 202135) | Phyllosphere microbial communities from UC Gill Tract Community Farm, Albany, California, United States - DLSLSG.R1 | ecosystem: Host-associated > Plants > Phyllosphere > Unclassified | place: USA... | reverse complement strand
TTGATATATAAAATAATACCTTAGCAGAATCCGCCCCATTCCCGATTGCGGGACCAATCAACCATGACCCTCCACGGCAAAGCCCAGAACAACCCGCTCCGCGCCAAGCCCACAACCCACCTCCCCAAGCGAACCCCCACCCCTGCAACCGCCCATAACCGCAAAAAGAAGATGGGGGTCCGGGGGAATTCCTTCCCCCGGCCTTCCCCGCAAAAAAACGCACCGCTTCCAGCGCGGCGCAGGATTTGCTTCGCTCCTCCGCATGAGTGGATGCATCGAGTTCGTCCTGAATGGCGCCCCGCGCCGCCTGCCTGCCGGCACCCGCCCCGGGCAGACCCTGCTGGAATGGCTACGCGGTCCCGAGGCGCGGCTGACCGGCACCAAGGAGGGCTGTGCGGAGGGTGATTGTGGCGCCTGCACCGTGGTGACGGAGGAGGCGGACGGCACCCGCACCCCGCTGAATGCCTGCCTGGCCTTGCTGGGCCAGATGCATGGCCGTGCCTTCCGTACGGTGGAGGGGTTGCGCGCTGCGGATGGCGGCCCCCACAAGGTGCAGCGGGCGATGGCGGAGGCCGATGCCACGCAATGCGGCTTCTGCACCCCGGGCATCGTCATGTCCGCCTGGGCGCACCCGCGTGCCAGCGAGGGTGCCTGCGCGGAGGGCGCGCATGCGGCGCTGGCCGGCAATCTGTGCCGCTGCACCGGCTATCGGCCGATCCTGGAGGCGTTCGAGCAGGTGGAGGATGACGGCGCCCCCCCGCCCGCCATCGGCACCGCCATGGCCGGGACGTTCAGCGCTGAGGGGCAGGATTTCCACCTGCCCACCGACCTGCCCCGCCTGCTGGTACTGCGCGCCGCCCTGCCGGGTGCCTGGCTGCTGGCCGGCGGCACCGATCTCGGCCTGCGTGTGTCCGAGCACCGGGAGGTGCCGCCGGCCATACTCTGCCTTTCCGCCGTGCCGGAACTCCAGGGTGTGGAGGCCACGGAGGATGGGCTGCGCATCGGCGCCGCCGCGCCGTACGGAAGGCTGTTGAAGGCGCTGGAGAATGAGCCGGATTTCTCGCCGCTGGCCGTGCTGCTGCGGCGACTTGGGTCGCGGCAGATCCGTGGCATGGGCACGCTGGGCGGCAATCTCGGCACCGCGTCGCCGATCGGCGATGCGCTGCCACCGCTGCTGGCGCTGGGGGCAAGCATCGTGCTGGCCTCGGATGCGCGGGGGGAACGGGCGGTGCCGGCCGCCCGCTTCTTCACCGGCTACCGGCAAACGCTGTTGGCACCGGACGAGGTCATCCTCCGCATCGACCTGCCACGCCCGCCGCCGGGCAGCGTGTTCGTGTGTGAAAAGCTCTCCAAGCGGCACGACCAGGACATCTCCGCCGTGTCCGCCGCCTTCCTGCTGCGGCTGGAGGGCGCGCAGATCACGGAGGCGCGGCTCGCCTTCGGCGGCATGGCCGCCACCCCGGCCCGCGCCGCCGCCGCCGAGGCCGCGCTGGCCGGCGCGCCGCTGCATGAGCAGAGCTTCGCCGCCGCCGCCGATGCCTTGGCGCGGGATTTCACCCCGCTTTCCGACTGGCGGGCCAGCGCCGCGTATCGCCAGGCCGGCGCGGCGGGGCTGCTACGGCGGCTCTATTGGCGCGCCGCCCGGCCAGACCTGCGGCTGGAGGTGCACGCGCCATGAACATCCAGGCCCGCTCCACCGGCCCCGCTACCAGCACCGGCCCTGCTAACAGCACAGGCATGGGCGCCGCCCTGCGGCAGGACAGCGCCCTGAAGCACTGCACCGGCGAAGCTCGCTTCGCCGACGACATGCCGGAACCGCCCGGGCTGCTGCATGCGGCGCTGGCACTCTCCCCCATCGCGCATGGCCGGCTGGCGCCGCTGGACCTGGCCCCAGCCCGCGCCATGCCCGGCGTGGTGGCCGTGCTCGGCCCGCGGGACATGCCGGGGCGCAACGACATCTCTCCGAGTGGCAAGGCCGCGGAAGTGTTGTTCGCCGACCCGGTGGTGGAACATTGGGGCCAGCCCTTGGCGATGGTGGTCGCCCGTACGCGGGATGAGGCGCTGGCGGCCGCCGCCGCGCTGGCGCCGCTGATCGAGCCGCTGCCCCCCGTGCTGGATGTGGCGGAAGCGCTGGAGGCGCAGTCCCTGCTGATGCCGCCGATGGTGATGGTGCGCGGCGACTGGCAGGCTGCGCTGGACGCCGCCCCCCTGCCGCTGGAAGGCGAATTCCGCTGCGGCGGCCAGGAACACTTCTACCTGGAAGGGCAGATCGCCCTCGCCATCCCGGGTGAGGATGGCGACATGACGCTGCATTCCTCCACCCAGCACCCGACGGAGGTGCAGCACATCGCCGCCCGCGTGCTGGGCTGCGACTACAACCGCCTGACCGTGCAGTGCCGCCGCATGGGCGGTGGCTTCGGCGGCAAGGAAAGCAATGCCAGCTGGATCGCCGCCGCCGCGGCGCTGGCCGCCCACGCCACCGGGCAACCGGTGAAGCTGCGCCTGGCGCGGAAGGCGGACATGGCCGCCACCGGCAAGCGCCACCCCTTCCTGTTCCGCTGGCGCGCCGGCTGCGACGCCAGCGGCCGCCTGCTGGCGCTGGATGCCACGCTCGCCGCCGATGGCGGCCACAGCCTGGACCTGTCCGGCGGCGTGCTGATGCGCGCCGTCACCCACGCGCTGAATGCGTGCGACGTGCCGGCGGTGCGCATCACCGGCCTGGCCTGCAAGACCAACACCGTCAGCAACACCGCCTTCCGCGGCTTCGGCGGCCCGCAAGGCGTGCTGCTGATGGAGGACGTGCTGCACGCCGCCGCCCGCGCCACCGGCCGATCCGTCGAGGCGCTGCGCGAGCACAACTTCGCCGGCGGCCCCAACGGCGCCGAGACCCCCTACGGCCAGGCCCTGGAAGGCGACCTGATCCGCCGCGTCTGGGCCGAGGCCAAGACCCTCTCGGACTGGGACGGCCGCCGGGCGGAGATCGACGCCTTCAACGCCAGCCACCCGACGCTGCGGCGCGGCCTCGGCAGCTTCGCTTTGGCCTTTGGCATTTCCTTCGGCGTCGTCGCCATGAACCAGGCTGGCGCGCTGGTGCATGTCTATACCGATGGCTCCATCCGCCTGAACCATGGCGGCACGGAAATGGGCCAGGGCCTGTTCATCAAGGTGGCGCAGGTGGTGGCGGACGTGTTCGGCGTCGACATCGGGCGCATCCGCATCACCGCCACCAGCACGGACGAAGTGCCCAACACCTCCCCCACCGCCGCCTCCACCGGCAGCGACCTGAACGGCTGGGCGGCGCAGATCGCCGCCAGCACCATCCGCACCCGCATGGCCGCCGCCGCTGCCGCGCTGTGGGGCGTGCCGGAGGCCGACATCACCTTCGCCGAAGGCCGCGTCACCGCCGGCAACCACGCCATGGGCTTTGGCGAGTTGGCACAGCATTGCTGGAACCATCGCATCGGCCTCTCCGCCACCGGCTTCTACAAGACGCCCGACCTGCATTGGGACCCGGTGGCGATGAAGGGCCACCCGTTCTTCTACTTTTCCTACGGCGCCAGCGTGGCCGAAGTGCTGGTGGACCGCCTGACCGGAGAGCACCGCGTCCTGCGCGCCGACATGGTGCAGGATTGCGGCCGCAGCCTGAACCCGGCCATCGACCGCGGGCAAATCGAAGGCGCCTTCGTGCAAGGCATGGGCTGGCTGACCTGCGAGGAATTGTGGTGGGACGCCACCGGCCGCCTGCGCACCCTCGGCCCCTCCACCTACAAGATCCCCGGCTCGCGCGACGTGCCGCCGGTGTTCAACGTGCGCATGCTGGAAGGCGCGCCCGCCCGCGCCGACACCATCTTCCGCAGCAAAGCCGTGGGCGAACCACCGCTGATGCTGGCCACCGCCGTCTGGAACGCCCTGCGCGACGCCACCGGCGCATCACACCTGGACCTGCCGGCGACACCGGAACGGGTCCTCGCCGCCTTTCGCTGATCGCGGGATGCTTCGGTCTGGCCTCTGCATGCCATGGGGTGGTGCTGCGTAGACGGTCTTTGAGAGGGGCGCTGCCCTCTCAAACTCTCCCCGCCAAAGGCCTGAGGCCTTTGGAAACCCATTTGCTGAGATGCGTGGGACAGCATGGATACGGATTGGAGAGTGATCGTCGCAGGCTGGATGATCTGTGAACAACACGTGCGATTCTGCTGCGTCATCTGCGCCATACCCCACATGGGCGCCGCGTTTTAATCTATTGTTTTAATACAATAATTCTCGTCGAGAGCGTGCATCCCGGTGAAAGGGCATCGCCTCTGATCACGCAGCAAAAGCTGCGCCTAGTCCGTGCACCGATGCCCAACTGGCTCCTGAAACTCGGCGAAGCCTTCAACCTGGGCAAGCGGCACAACGCCTTCACCAGCCTGCCAACCTCGCTTGCCCAACCTCGGGGGGCTCCGCCTCTTTCTCCCAGCGGGGTCCGGGGTGGACTGTCCACCCCGGCGGGGGTCCAGGGGGCAGCGCCCCTGGCCTGCCCAACACCAAAGCCCAGACGGCCTACTGGCAGATCCGCGCCAGTGTCTCGACCAGTTCCTGCGGGTCATAGGGCTTGGCCAACACTGGCACGCCGCGGTGGCGTTCGGAGAGTCCCGCCGCGCCGTAGCCGGTAGCGACGACGAAGGGCACGCCGTGGTCGGCCAGCATGTCAGCCACGGGGGTGGAGGCCTGCCCGGCCAGGTTGATATCCAGGACGGCAGCCTCGGGGTGGCCGCTTTCGAACAGCGCGATCGCTTCCTCCACGGTCGCCGCCGGCCCCAGCACATCGGCGCCCGCATCCAGCAGCGCATCTTCCACCAGCATGGCGATCAGCGCTTCATCCTCGACGACCAGAATGCGCCGCCCTTTCAGTCCTGTCACCGCTGCCCGGCCTCTTTCATCAAGCTCATTAGTTCTCTTCTCCCGGGCCATTCACGGGCCGGAAGCGGATCGTTGCCGCAAAACCGCTTTCTGCATAGTCCAGCAGCACCGCCGAACCGGGCCCCAGTTCCGCCGGCAGGCCACGCTGCAGCATGCGGGAGCCGAAGCCGCGCCGCGTCGGTTCCCGCACCGGCGGGCCACCCGATTCCTGCCACAGCAGTTCCACCATGCCGTCCTCGCCGCCGGCACTGCCCCAGGTCACGTCGATGCGCCCGTCCGGTTGGCTGAGTGCGCCGTGCTTGGCGGCGTTGGTCGCCAGTTCGTGCAGCGCCAGGGCCAGGCCCAGCGCCTGCTTCGGCGCCAGCCAGGCGGAGGGGCCGGACAGGCTCAGCCGGCTCTCATCCACCTCGCCGCCCGGCATCATGCGCCAGGGGGCCAGGGCGGCGCGGGCGGCTTCTTCCAGCGTGGCCCCGCGCCAGGTGCGGGCGGTCAGCAGGTCATGCGCGCGGGAGAGGGCGAGCAGCCGTGCCTGGAAGTCGGTCAGGAAGCGTTGCAGCGCCTCGGACGCATCGCCGGCGGTGCGGGCGGTCTGCATGGCCAGGGAATGCACGGTGGCCAGGGTGTTCTTCACCCGGTGGTTCAGCTCGCCCAGCAGCAGGGCCTGGCGGGCCTCGGCAGCCTTGGCGGCGGTGATGTCACGCGCCAGGCCGCCGCGCCGGCCGGCGCTGCCGCCGGCATCGAGGATGGCGAAGCCGACATCGCGGATCCAGCGCAGGCCGCCATCCGGGCGCACCACGCGGTACTCGCAGTCGAACAACCCGGTCTCCCGCGATTCCGCCCAGGCGGCGCTGACGCGCTCCTGGTCCGCCGGATGCACGGCTTCCAGCCACAGGCGGGGGTTGGTCTGCACCGCTTCCTGCGGCACGCCCCAGATGCGCTCGAAGGCCGGGCTGACGAACTCGGCCATCTCGCCAGAGGCATCGGTCATCCACATCACGTCCGGGCTGGCCTCGGCGAAGCGCCGGAAGCGGCTTTCGGAGGCCGCCAGGGCCGCCGCCGCCTGCACCGCGGCCTCGCGCGAGGCCGCGTGGGCGGCGACCTGCCGGGCCAAAGCCTCCCGCGTCTCCACCATGTCGGTCACATCGGTGACGGTGCCTATCCAGCGGTGAATCGGCCCCGGCTCGTGGCTGCCGGCGGCGGTCGGTCCACGGACCGGCAGGGCGCGGGCGACGCACCAGCGCCAGCCGCCATCGGCCCGCCGCAGCCGCAGCTCGGAGGCGAAGGAGGTGCCGCCGGTGCGAGCGCGCCGCCAGGCCCGCTCCGCCCGCCGCTGGTCGTCCGGGTGGACGATATGGCCCAGCATCCGCACCGCCGCGCTGGCGGAAAGGCCGGTGAAGTCCTGCAGGCGCGGGTTGACGTAGTCCACCTCGCCATCCGGCTGGGCGGACCAGACGATCTGCGGGATGGTCTCGGCCAGGATGCGGAAGCGCTGCTCGCTCTCCCGCAACTGCTCGGCACCGCGCCGCTCGGCATCAATGTCGGCGATGGCGGCGACGGCGCCGCTGACCTGCCCCTTGGCATCCCGCACCGGGGCGCTGGAGATGCGCACCCAGCCCAGCGTGCCATCGCCCCGGCGCAGGCGGTACTCGCCCACCGCCGGCATGCCGGTGCTCAGCGCCCGTGCCAGCGGGTTGTCCACACTCTCCAGCCGCCGCCCGTCCGGGTGGTAGCATTCCCAGTCCTCGCCATAGCTGGCGATGGCGCGGGAGAGCACGGGGCGGCCGCGCCGGATATCCTCCGTACGGCGGTTAGAGAGGATGGTGCGGCCGGACGGCGCCTCCACCAGCACGACGCCGACGGGGACGTTGTCCAGCACCGCCTTCAGCAGGGCCTCGCTCTCCCGCAACGCCGCCTCGGCCGCGCGCTCGGCGCTGACGTCGCGGAAGAAGATGGTCAGGCCTTCCGGCGAGGGATAGGCATCGGCCGAGATCCAGCGGCCCAGCGCGCCGTGGAAGGCGGTGACGCGCTGCGGCTTGCCCTCGTCCCGCGCGCGGCGCCAGGCATGGGCAAAGGCGCCATCGGACCAGCCAGGGAAGGCGATGGGCAGCACCAGCCCCACCGCATCCGCCTGCCCGCCCAGCTGCGTCCGGGCGCGGCCATTGACGTAGAGGATGCGCTCGTGCGGATCGAGCACCAGCACGCCGTCCGTCGTGCTCTCCAGCACCGTGCGCAGGCGGGCGGCGAGCTCCAGCCGCTCGGCCTCCATCGCATCGCGGCGCTGCGCGGCGCTGGAGAGCGCCTCGGCCACCGTGTCGATCTCCCGCAGGCCGACGCGGCGCAGCCCGGGCAGCGGCGCGCCCTGGCCGAAGGCGACCGCCATCCGGCCGATGCGGGCCAGCGGCGCGGCGATGCGCCGGTCTGCCCAGAACAGCAGGCCGCCGGTGAACAGCAGCAGTACCAGACCGCCCACCAGCACCACCGGCAGCACGGCGCCCAGGAACAGATTGTCCGGCAGGTCCCGCGGCATTCCCACCAGCACCAGCCAGGGCGAGTTGCCGACGCGGTGCCACGCGGTCAGCAGCGGCTCCCCATCCCGCGCGCGGCCGGGGCCCATGCCGGAGACCTGGCCGCCGGCCAGCGCCTGCCGGGTGCTGCTGCCGGCGGGCAGCTGGCGGCCGGCGTAGTTGCTGTCATAGGGTTCGCGCGCCACGATGCGGCCTTCCGCATCGGCAATCAGCGCGATCCATCCCGGCGGCAGCGCCGCCCGCCGCAGCGAGCTGAGCCACAACCGCAGCGGGTCGGTACCCACGCTGAGGAACAGCGCGCTCTGCCCCGGGCGGCGCACTTCCAACGTCAGCGCCACCTGGTGCGCCACGCCCGGCTGTTCCGAGGTGAGGATGCCGGACAGACCGTCGGCCAACGGCGCATCCGCCAGGGCGGAGGGCGCGGCGCCGGCCTCCAGCGGCTCCCCGAAGGGCACGCTGGTATCGACCAGCGCGCGGCCGGAGATGTCGGTCAGGCGGATCTGGCCGCCATCGACGCTTTGCAGTGCCATCGCCTGGGCGTGGAAGGTGGCGTAGTCCCCGGCCTGCAGGGCGGGGGAGCTGCCCAGCGCCGTCAGCGCCCCGCGCAGGCCCACCACCTCGCGCTCCAGCACGAAGGCCAGGTTGCGCGCGGCTTCCCGCGCATCGCTGATGAAGGCGCTGCGCTGCGCCTCGGCATCGCGCCAGGCGGCATAGCCGGCCAGCATCCACACCGGCAGCAGCGCCGTCAGCGCCAGGATCAGCAGGTGGCGGCGGACGGCCTGGCCCTGGCGGGGGGCGGCCTTGGCGGGCTGGCTCGGCTGGCCAGCACCGATGGCGGTGCCGGCATCGGCCGTGGCGACATGGCCATGCGCCGCCCCGGCGGGCAACGCGGCCACCGGCGGACTCACCTGATCCATCATGCCGGCCTTACTTCGCCGGGCTGGCCTGTCGCCAAGAACCGAACCCCCACCCATGCATGCCCTGACGCGTCAGCCGCCGCTGCACACCGGCAGCCCGGCGGCCCCTGGCCGGCCGGGCAAAGCCGCACATGCCCATCTCTGTATCAGAGAGTAGGCAAGAAGTCTGACAACGCACCGTCGACATTCCTGAGAGCGGCCAAGATTTTTCGTGTAGTCAGGCTCAAGGCTGGGTGAGGCCGCGCCGCGGTGTCCTGGCGATGGGGTGGGAGCGCCGGAAGCCTGGGGGTTGCAGGCAGGCCCAGGTGCCTGAGAGCGCCCGGCAGGTCAGCGATGGGAGGGCCAGGCGCTTACCTGACAGGTGCAGGCCACCCGGGCCGGCCAGGCGCGCCATGCGGCCGCGCCACGACCGCAGCAGGTGCGACGCCACACCGAGGCACGCAACAGGGGCCTGCAAACCGGGCCCCGGTCAGAAAGTCAGGCCGCCGGCCGGCTGAGGCCGGAAGGGGCATCACCCCTCCCGCAGCCCCGTGCCCGGCCGGACGTCGCCGGCGCCGGTCAGTCCGCGTACTGCCCCGCCGCCTCGATCACCGGGCGCCACTTGGCGATGTCGGCCTGCCAGAAGGCGCGGGCGGCGGCGGGCGTCGCGCGGTCCTGCGCCACCGGGGCGGTGCCCAGGTCGGCGAAGCGCTGGGCCAGCTTCTCGTCCCGCAGGGCGAATTGCAGCGAGCGGGACAGGCGGTTCACCACCGCTTCCGGCGTGCCCTTGGGGGCGTACAGGGCGTGCCACACCGTCACTTCCATGCCCGGCAGGCCGGCCTCGGCGGTGGTGGGGATGTCCGGCAGGGACGGCAGGCGCTGCGCCGTCGTCACCGCGAAGGCGCGCACGGCGCCGGCGCGGATATGCTCGGTGGTGTTGGTGGTCTGGTCGCACATCAGGTCCACCGTGCCGCCGATCAGGTCGGTCATGGCCGGGCCGGTGCCGCGATAGGGCACGGTGGTCATCGGCGCGCCCACCGCCGTCTGGAACAGCAGGCCGCAGAGGTGGCTGGCGGCGCCGATGCCGGCATTGGCGTAGTTCAGCTCCTGCCGTTGCCGGCGGATCAGCTCCACCAGCTCCTGCAGGTTGTTCGCCGGGATGTCCTTGCGGGCGATGATGGTCATCGGCACCTCGGTGACGAGGCCGATCGGATCGAAGCCATTCACCGCGTCGTAGGAGAGGCGGCGGTACAGGCTGGGGGTGGTGCCCATGCCGATATGGTGCAGCAGCAGGCTGTAGCCATCCGGCCGTGCCTGGGCCACCCGCGCCGCGCCCAGCGTGCCGCCGGCACCGCCCACATTCTCCACCACCACCGGCTGGCCGAGGTCACGCCCCATCGCTTCCGCCACCAGGCGGGTGACGGTGTCGGTCGGCCCGCCGGCCGCGAAGGGCACGACGATGGTGATGGACCGGGTGGGGTATGTGGCCTGCGCCACGGCCGGGCTGGCGGGCCAGCCCGCCAGGGCGGACAGGGCCGGCAAGGCCAGGGCGGCCAGAAGGCGGCGGCTACGAATCATGCAAAAAATCCCCGGACGTTTAATTATTCCGGATATGAGACCGTTTGCGATACCTCGCCGTCAATAGGAAACGCGGAGAGCATCACCGGGTGTGCAGCGCCGCCTGCGCCACGATGACGGTGAGGGCGAGGCTGGCCAGCAGCAGCGCCACGCCGGCCCAGTGGCGGCGCTTGCGCCAGCCCAGCCAGGCCAGCGCCAGCAGCGCCGTGATGCTGAGCGGCCAGAACACGGCGGCGCCCAGCAGCAGGATGTCATACCACTCGATCGTGGGGTGCATCCGCCCGCCCTGGCTGCCGGCTGCCCCGGCTCAGCTGTCCATCTTCAGGGCGGCGATGAAGGCGCTCTGCGGAATCTCGACCTTGCCGAACTGCCGCATGCGCTTCTTGCCTTCCTTCTGCTTCTCCAGAAGCTTGCGCTTGCGGCTGATGTCGCCGCCATAGCACTTGGCCGTCACGTCCTTCGACATCGCGCTGATCGTCTCGCGCGCGATCACCCGGCCGCCGATCGCCGCCTGGATGGGGATCTTGAACAACTGGCGGGGGATCAGGTCCTTCAGCTTCTCGCAGATGCTGCGGCCGCGGCGCTCGGCCTGGCTGCGGTGGGCGAGGAAGGAGAGCGCGTCCACCGGCTCCGCATTGACCATGATGCTGATCTTGACGAGGTCGCCCTCGGCATAGCCGTCCATCGTGTAGTCAAAGCTGGCATAGCCGCGCGACACCGACTTCAGCCGGTCGTAGAAGTCGAACACCACCTCGTTCAGCGGCAGGCGGTACACGGCCATGGCGCGGTTGCCGACATAGGTCAGCTCCACCTGCTGGCCGCGCCGCTCGGTGCAGAGCGTCAGGATCGAGCCGAGATGCTCGTCCGGCACCATGATCGTCGCCTTGATCCAGGGCTCCTGGATGGACTTGATCAGGGTGGGGTCGGGCATATCGGCCGGGTTGTGGAGCTCCAGCTCCTCCCCCTTGTTCATCTCTAGCTTGTAGACGACGGAGGGTGCCGTCGCGATCAGGTCGAGGTCGAACTCGCGCGACAGGCGCTCCTGGATGATCTCCAGGTGCAGCAGGCCGAGGAAGCCGCAGCGGAAGCCGAAGCCCAGCGCGGCGGAGCTCTCCGCCTCGAAATGGAAGCTGGAATCGTTCAGCCGCAGCTTGCCAAGGCTGTCGCGCAGCTTCTCGAAATCATCGGCATCGACCGGATACAGGCCGCACCACACCACGGGGATAGAGGGCTTGAAGCCGGCCAGCGGCTCGGCCGCCGGGTTGCGGTCGTCGGTGATGGTGTCGCCGACATTGGTCTCGGCCACCGTCTTGATGGCGGCGTTGAGGTAGCCCATCTCGCCCGGGCCGAGGTAGTCGACCGGCGCCATCTTGGGGCGGAACACGCCGACGCTGTCCACCGTCTGGGTCGTGCCCTCCGCCATAAAGCGGATCTTCTGCCCCTTGCGGATGGTGCCGTCCTTCACCCGGATCAGGATGATGACGCCGAGATACGGGTCGTACCAGCTATCCACCAGCAGCGCCTTCAGCGGCGCGTTCGCGTCACCGGTCGGCGCCGGCAGGCGGGTGACGATGGCTTCCAGCACGCCCTCGATGTTCAGGCCGGACTTGGCGCTGATCTCGACAGCATCGGAGGCATCGAGGCCGATCACGTCCTCGATCTGCTGCTTCACCCGCTCCGGCTCGGCCGCCGGCAGGTCGATCTTGTTGAGGACGGGGACGATCTCGTGGTTGGCGTCGATCGCCTGGTACACGTTGGCCAGCGTCTGCGCCTCGACGCCCTGGGAGGCATCGACCACCAGCAGCGAGCCCTCGCAGGCGGCCAGCGAGCGGGAGACCTCGTAGGCGAAATCCACGTGGCCCGGCGTGTCCATCAGGTTCAGGACGTAGTCGTTGCCGTCCTTCGCCTTGTAGTCCAGCCGCACGGAGGCCGCCTTGATGGTGATGCCGCGCTCCTGCTCCAGCTCCATGCTGTCGAGCATCTGCTCCTTCATGTCGCGCAGCGCGACGGAGCCGGTCGCCTGGATCAACCGGTCGGCCAGGGTGGACTTGCCATGGTCGATATGGGCGATGATCGAGAAGTTGCGGATACGGGAGAGCGGTGTATCGGTCATGGGTTTCCGGCGGCAGGGTCAGATGGCTGGCGCGGCAGCATCCACCGCATTCAACCGCCCCAGATAAGGCAAGCGGCCCCGGAATCAAAGCATGGCCGTAACTGCCGGAAACCGCAGCCCCTCCCCGCGCGTCATCCGTCTGCAGCGTGGTCGCCGGAGGTGGAATCACCCCAGGGCGTGAATCACGCGGACGAACAAAAGGTTAGGGCCTGCCCGCCGCATCGCTCCGCGGCGGACGGGCCCTGGGCAAAGCCCATGATAACAGGGAGGAATTCGCCATGAGACGCCGGGACCTGCTGCCCATCGCCGCCGCCCTGTTCACCGCATCCGCACTGGCACGGCCCGCCGCCGCGCAATCCGCGCAGGACCTGCTCAACAACGCCATCCAGAATTTCACCGGTGGGAACAACGACCAGCAACGCCAGCGCCAGGAGGAAGAGCGCCGCCGGGACGAGGACGCCCGCCGCTGGCAGGACAGCGAACGCCGCCGCGAGGAAGAGGAACGGCGCTACCGCGAGGACGGCCGCCGCCGCTCCGACGACCGCGGCCGCCGCCTGGACGACCAGCAGCGCCAGCGGCAGGACCTGGAGCGCCAGCGCCAGGAGGTTGAACGCCAGCGCCGCGAGGTGGAGCGCGACCGCCAGCGCATCGAGGCGGAACGCCGGCGGATCGAGCGGGAACGCCGCTAGGGGACGGCGGCTCTAGGTCGGCCAGCCTGAAGCGATGGTGGAAGGCTGGGGGAATGAATTCCCCCAGACCCCCTTCTTTTTTTCTGCGAGTCTTTGGTGCCTCCGAAGGCGGAGGGCGGTTTCGGCTGGGAAGCCATGTGCATGAAGGGCCGCACGGGCTGGGGTTAGGGCCGTTGAGCAGCATGGGCCTCTGGCGCACCGCTGTGGCATGACGACCCCGCAGCTTGATGAGCATATGACAGGGAGTTCCGGGAGCATTCCTTCCCGT
>Ga0308171_1003879_pt1 | contig 12983 bp, 11 predicted proteins | sample PhyGR1_FD_202135 | JGI IMG/M metagenome (GOLD analysis project Ga0308171, IMG submission 202135) | Phyllosphere microbial communities from UC Gill Tract Community Farm, Albany, California, United States - DLSLSG.R1 | ecosystem: Host-associated > Plants > Phyllosphere > Unclassified | place: USA... | reverse complement strand
AGATGCTGCACGGCGGAGTCCGGAAGGCAGACGATGGCCCGCCCCTCCGCCACGAAGCGCTCGCAGATCTCCCAGTCGAAACGGCGGGAGGGCGTGACATGCGCCAGCACATCCGCCACCGCCTCCCGCGACCACATCGTGCCGGCGAAGCCGACATGCGGCTTCAGCAGCAGCCCGTCCGGCCGCAGGGTGCCGGGGTGGGATGGCGTGTTGAACAGGGAGAGCAGACCCTGGCAGCGCGGGAAGGCCTCCAGCGCCCGGTCCAGGACATCCGGTGCCACCAGCAGGTCGGAATCCAGCACCAGCAGCAGGCGCTTGTCAGTGCCTTCGATGAACTGGCGCATCAGGTTGAAGGCGGCATAGTCGGCGCGGCCGGAATTGTATTCCCGCCGCTGGATCCCGGCATGCGGCGGGTACCAGCGGCGCAGGTCCTCCGCCCCATATTCGGTGCTGGCGTCGTCGAGCACGAGGATACCCGCTTCCTCCACGCCCCGCGCGCGGGCCAGGGAGCGTGAGGTGGCGGCGACGATACCGGGGCGGTTGAAGGTGGTGATGCCCAGCAGGATATCGGCATAGCCGGGCGCGTGGTCGCCGCCTGAATGCTGCATCATTCCCCTCCCCGCCAGCCTACCGGCGCAGAACGCGTGCCGGGCGGCATGGGTTTATCCTGAAGGGACGGCGCATCACGCGTGGCGCCTGCCCGGCCTCACAGCAACAGGCTGCCCATCTCGCGCGCCGCCGCGCGCATCAGCGGCACGACCTCCTGCCGCATCCGCGCCGCCGTCATGCGGCCGGAATGGCTGCTGGTGGCCAGCGCCGCCACCAGCCGGCCGCCACGGTCCCGCAACGGCACGGCGGCGGAGGCAAAGCCTTCCTCCAATTCCCCGTCCACCACCGCGTAGCCCTCGGCGCGGCAGGCGCGGATGGCATCCAGCAGTTCCGGCACCGCCCGCAGCGTATGCGGGGTAAAGCCGGAGATCGGCGCACTGGCCAGCAGGGCTTCCGCCCGCGCATCCTCCAGCCCCGCCAGCAGCACGCGGCCGGAAGCCGTGGCGGTGGCCGGCATGCGGGTGGCGGTCTTCAGCGCGTAGCGGACATGCCGGTCCGGTGCCTCCGCCCGCGCGACGTTCACGATATGCGGGTAATCCAGCACGGTCAGGGACGTGCTTTCCCCGATGCGGTGAGAGAGCGCTTCCAGCGCCGGCTGAACGCGGCGGTCCAGCCCCGCCGCCGCCAGGTAGGAGAAGCCCAGGCGCAGCACCTGCCCTGTCAGTTCGAAATACTTGCCATCCGTGCTGGCGAAGCCCTGTTCCACCAAGGTCAGCAACAGCCGCCGCGCCACCGCGCGGTCCACCCCCGCCCGGGCAGCGACGTCGGACAGCGTCAGCCGCCGCGCGCCCTCGCCGAAGGCCTGGATGACGTCCAGGCCACGGGCGAAGGCCGTCACGAAAGTACGGCTGCGCGGGTCGGCGCCGGTCTCGTCATCCATGCGGGGCGCTCCGGTCATTCGACGTGGATATTACGCTCCTTCACCAGGGCGCCCCAGCGCTGGAATTCCGCCGCCACCATGGCGGCGAAATCGGCGTTGGAGCGGCTGGCCGGCACGGCGCCGAAGGTGGTGATCTGCTCGCGCGTCGCCGGCTGCGCCATCGCCTCGGCCAGGATGGCGGCGACGCGGGCGGCGCCCTCGGCCGGCACAGTGCGCGGGGCGAACATTGCCTGCCAGCCATCGACCTCGATGCCCGGCACGCCGGCCTCGGTCAGCGTCGGCACCTCGGGCAGTTCCGGCAGGCGCTGCGCCCCGGCCACCGCCAGCGCGCGCACCGTGCCAGCGCGCAGATGCGGCAGCATGGAGGACAGCGTCAGGAAGCCCATCTGCACCTGCCCGCCCAGCAGGTCCGGCATCAGCACGCCCTCCCCCCGGTACACCACCGGCTCGATCTCCACGCCCGCCTGGCGGTTCAGCAACTCAGTCGTCATGTGGGACAGCGTGCCGTAGCCGCTATTGGCGGAGGTCACCGTGCGCGGCTTCGCCTTCGCCGCCGCCAGCAGCCCGGCGACGTCCTTGAACGGCGAGGCCGCGGGCACGACCAGCAGGAACGGCGTGGAGGCAATCTGCGCCAGCGGCGTGAAGTCCTTCAGCACATCGTAGCCCACCGGCTGCGCCTGCAAATGCGGCACGATGGTCATGCTGATGCTGCCGAACAGCAGGGTGTGGCCATCGCTGGCCTGCGCCGCCGCGGCGGTGCCGATAACGCCGCCGGCGCCGCCCCGGTTCTCGACCACCACGGGCTGCCCCAGCTTCGGGCCCAGCACCCGTTCCGCCAGCATGCGCGCCAGCCCATCGGCCGGGCCACCGGCGGCGAAGGGGACGATGACGCGCAGCGGACGGTTCGGCCACGCCTCGGCGGCGCGGGCCTGGCTGATCCACGGCAGGGCCAGGGCGGTGGCCAGGACGGCGCGGCGGCCGGGTGCGGGACTCGTCATGATGGTCGTTTCCTGTTGTTGTCGCTTCGTCGTTGCGTAGGCGTCGGTATCAGGCGGGCAGGAAGGCATCTGCCTCACGCAGCCTCTCCCGCAGCAGGCCGGGCGAGACGGCGCGGGTGCCGGCATTGCCGGCCACCACCATCGCCGCGGCGGTGCCGGCGGCCTGCCCGATGGCCATGGTGGTCGGCATCACCCGCACGGAGGCATGGGCGCCATGGGTGGCGGAGATGCCGCGCCCGGCCACCAGCACGTTGTCGAACCCTTCCGGGATCAGGCAGCGGAACGGGATCTCGTAGGCGCGATCCCCGCCCAGCGTCTCGAAGCTCAGCCCGGCACCCTTCGCGGGGTGGATGTCCATCGGGTAGGCGGCGACGGCGATGGCGTCGGGGAAGCGGCGCTGCGCCCGCAGGTCGTCCGCCGTCAGCAGGTAGTCGCCCTGCACGCGGCGCGATTCACGGATGCCGAGCTGCGCGGCCAGCGTGACCAGCCGCCCATCCTCGCAGCCCGGCACATGCGCGCGCAGGAAGGCGGCGGCGGAAAAGGCCTGGCGGCGCCCCTCCATCTCCCCGGCGCTGAGGGCGAAAGGGTCGGTGGCGTCCAGGCTGACGCGGCTGATGTTGAACCAGCCGTCATGGGTGCCGGGGATGCGGCTCTGGTGCAGGGCGGCACGGGCCAGGGCGCCGCTCTCCACGCCCTGCCGGGCCAGCTCCTGCCGCTCGGCGGTGCTCAGCGCATCGAAGCGGGGGAAGTCGATGGGGCCGAAGCGGAACATCATGGTGGCGGGCTGCGGCGCCTCGTCCGCCGCCAGCGGCAGGAAGGTGGCGCCAGCCCGCGCCAGCACGTCCAGGTCGCCGGATGCATCGATGACCACGCGGGGAAGGATGGTCAGCACGCCGGCCTTGGTCTGCACCGAAACCGCCTCGATACGCTGGCCGCTGGCGCGCACGTCGGCGATGGTCGCGTGGAACAGTACGCGCACGCCGGCTTCGGCCGCCATCTCGTCCAGCACCAGCTTCAGCGCTTCCGGGTCGTAGGAAACCTGGTCCATGGCGTGGCCGGTGGACATGGTGAAGCGGGTATGGCCGCCGGAAGCGCCATGCCGTTCCAGCCGCCGCACCACTTCCTCCGCCGTGCCCTGGATCACCTGGCGCCCGGCCTCGGTCTCCCAGCCAACGAACTGGCCGACCGCCGCCGCCGTGGCGCTGCCGCCCAGGAAGCCCCAGCGCTCGACCAGCAAGGTATCGGCGCCTGCCCGCGCTGCGGCGATCGCGGCCACGGTGCCGGACATGCCGCCGCCGCAGACCAGGACCTCGGCGTCGATGTCGGTGCTTCCGGCCATGCGGTTCGTCCTTTGTGCGCAGTGCGCATGTTCATGCGTCAGGCGCACAGTCTGCCGCAGCCGGTGCCCCAAAGTCAAAGGGCGGCCGAAGCCGCCCCTATCCGTCGGCGCAGCGCTGGCGCCGTTGCGTCAGCCGGCCTGCAGCAGCTTCGCGACGCGCTGCAGCGCCAGCGTGTAGCCCTGAGTGCCGAAGCCGGCGATGACGCCGGAGGCAACGGCGGAGACGTAGGAATGGTGCCGGAAGGCTTCCCGCGCATGCACGTTGCTGATGTGGATCTCGATGATCGGCCCCTCGAACGTCTTCAGCGCATCCAGGATGGCGACTGAAGTGTGCGTGAAGGCGGCGGGGTTGATGACGATCGCCGCGCCGACCTCCCGCGCCTCATGCACCCAGTCGATGATCTCGTATTCGCGGTTGCTCTGGTGGAAGCGAATGTCGAAGCCCAGCCCGGCCGCGGTCGCCCGGCAATCGGCTTCCACATCGGCCAGGGTTTCGTGGCCGTAGATCTCGGGCTGGCGCTTGCCCAGCAGGTTGAGGTTGGGACCGTTCAGAACGAAGACCGTGCGGCTCATGGCAATTCCCGAATTGGACTGGCTGTGGGGGCCTCGCCGGGCCCTGGCCTGCATCCTGCCCGCAGCGCCCGCGCTCTCCAAGCCGTGGGCGCCGATCAATCGCCCCGCAGGCCGAACACCACGGAGGCCAGTTGCAGCACGGCCAGCAGCGCCGCCAGCCCGGCCAGGACCCGGCGCGGCGGCACGTGGCGCCGCGGCAGGGCCACCAGCCAGGCCAGCAGCAGGCCCGCCAGCGTCACCAGCAGCATGCCGGCGGCCAGACCGGCCAGCGCCACGGGGGCGATGACGATGCTCATCGCACCCGTCGTCATGACGCCGAGTGCCAGGAAGGCGGGGAACATCATCAGGCGGGACGTGCCGACCACCACCGCCAGCAGGATACCCAGCCGGCGCGAGTCTTTGGGCCCACGCCAGGCGACGACGGCCACCACCGCCAGCCAGGTCATGTCGATGTACAGCGTGGCCTGCAGCAGCGCCGCGCGGTGCCGTTCCATCCAGTCCCCCGCAGGGGAGATCATCAGGATGCCCAGTGGGATTCCCACCACCAGCGCGGCGCCGGCGCCCCACTTGAAGGCGGGCCAGAGCTGCGACCGCATGCCCTTCTCGCCCGAGAGCAGGAACAGCGCCCCCGCCAGCAGGACCGCGGCCACGTTGATCGCTTCCCAGTAGGCGAACGTGCCCGCCAGGGCGACGGCCACCAGGCCGACGGGGCCGAAGGGCAGCAGCAGCATGACCGTGAGGCCCAGCACCGCCCAGAGAGGCATGGCGCCGCCCGCGCCTGCTTCCGGCGCCGGGCGGGGCTCGGGCACTTCCGGTTCAGGCAAGGCTGGCTTCAGCAGTTCCGGCTTCGGCAATTGGGGGGTTGGCAAAGCGGGCCGGTCCTTCGCTGGGGCAAACACGTCCCGCAGCAGGGCGTCACGGCGGAAGCGGCGTCACCGTAACAGCGGCAGCACGCTGGCAGCCAGCAGCAGGCCCATCACGATGTTGAAGATGCGCCAGTGGCGCGGCGTGCGCAGCAGGCGCCCGGCACCCTGCCCCACCAGGGCCCAGACCAGCAGGCAGGGCATGGAGATCAGGCCGAAGGTCAGCGCGATGCGCAGCCCGGCATCTAGCATCGCTTCTCCGGGCGCGGTGAAGGCCGGCAGCGCCGCCAGGGCGATCATCCACGCCTTGGGGTTCACCCACTGGAAGGCCGCGGCGGCCAGGAAGCCGAAGCCACGCAGGGCGGCGCCGGGCTCGGGCGGCGGCGCGTGGCCGATCTTCCAGGCGAGCCATAGCAACCACAGCACGCCCACCCAGCGCAGCACGCCATGCAGCCACGGGCTGGCCGCCAGCGGTGCAGCCAGCCCCAGCGAGGTCAACACCAGCAGCAGCATGAAGCCCAGCGTGATGCCCAGCATCGCCGGCAGTGGCGCGCGCCAGCCGCCCGCCGCGCCCATGGCGCTGACCATCAGCGTGTTAGGCCCCGGCGTGACACTGGCCGCCACCGCGAAGCCCAGCAGCGACCAGGGCACCGACATCGAGAATTCCATGCCCCCAGCGGAGCATGGAATTCCCGATTAGGTCAATATCAGTGACCTAAAATCAGCGGCCGCGCGTGACCAGCCGGCCCGGCTTCTCGCCTGTTGCCTTACCTTCGGCGAAGGAGAGCACGCCGTTGGCCCAGACCTTCTCGATGCCGACGCTCATCTGCACCGGGTCCTCGAAGGTGGCGTTGTCGATGACGGTGGCGGGGTCGAACAACACCAGGTCGGCATAAGCGCCTTCGCGGATCACGCCGCGGTCGACCATGCCGAAGACCTGGGCGCAGCGGCCGGTCATCTTGTGCACCGCCGTCTCCAGGTCGAACAGGCCGAGCTGGCGGGAATACAGCCCCAGCACGCGCGGGAAGGTGCCCCACAGGCGTGGGTGCGGCTTCTCGTCATGCGGCAGGCCATCCGAGCCGATCATGGAAAGCGGATGGCGCATGATGCGGCGCACATCCTCCTCATCCATCTGGAAGGTCACGGCGCCGGCCGGCGTCAGCCGCTCGGCAGCGGCGCGCAGGTCGGTGTTCCAGCCGCGCGCGATCTCGGACAGGTCGCGCCCCGCCATCTCCGGATACGGCACGGACCAGGTGATGATGGTGCGCAATTCGTCCCGCACCTTGTCCGCCATCAGCACGGTTGAGCCGGCGGGGTACGGGTACATGTCGAACGCCACTTCCTGCATCGAGGCCGCGGCCTCGATCAGCGCCAGCGTCTGCACGGAGCGGCCGTAATTCTCCGGCATCGAGCATTTGTGGTGGCTGATATGCACCGGCAGGCCGAGACGCGTGCCGATGCGCAGCGTCTCCTCTATCGAGGCCAGCACATGGTTCGCCTCGTCCCGCATATGGCTGGTGTAGAGGCCGCCAGTGGTCTTCAGTGCCTCGCCGACCGCGATGACCTCCTCGGTCGTCGCCGCCTTGTTCAGCGGGTAGTACAGGCCGGTCGAGAAGCCGGAGGCGCCTTCCATCAGCGACTGCTTCAGGCGGGCGTGCATGCGGTGGATCTCGGCTTCCTTCGCCGGGCGCAACACGTCGCCCTGCATCGCCTCGACGCGCAATGTCTGGTGGCCGACCAGGGCGTAGGTGTTCACCTCGCTGCCCTTGGTCTTCAGCGCATGGGCGTAGTCGCCGAAGCTATCGAAGGTCCACCACTGCTCGTCGCCCAGCAGGTCCAGCGGCGCCGGCGGGCGGCTGGCGGTGTGGCGCATCGGCGCCAGGCTGATGCCGCAATTGCCCACCACCACCGTGGTCACGCCCTGGCTGATCTTGCACAGCGTGCAGGCGGGGCCGCACAGCACGGCACGGTCGTCATGCGTGTGGCTGTCGATGAAGCCCGGCGCGATGGCCTTGCCGGTGGCGACGACCTCACGGTCCGCCGTGGCGCCACCCAGGTCGCCCACGCCGACGATGCGGTCGCCGCTGACGCCGACATCGCCGATCCGGCGCGGCGCGCCCGTCCCGTCGAAGATCGTGGCATCACGGATGATGATATCGCAGCGCAGCGCCATGGCAGGGCGTCCCCTCGGAAAGGCAAGGCTGCGGATCATGCCCCCATCGGGACGGATGATCCAGCCGGGTCCCGCACATTGCGCGCCGCCCTTCCCGCTCCTAGCCTGCCGCAACGCTTCTTACGGGAGACACAGCCGTCATGACCGACGCAACGCCGCACGCCACCCAGGAGACGATCACGCTGGAGGGGCTGCAGGCGCCAGCCTCCATCGTGGTGGACCGCTGGGGTGTGCCGCACCTGCGGGCGGAGAACGAGGCCGACCTGTTCTTCCTGCAAGGTTTCAACGCGGCGCGGGACCGGCTCTGGCAGATCGACCTCTGGCGCAAGCGTGGCCTCGGCCTGCTGGCCGCCGATTTCGGCCCGGGCTTCCTGGCGCAGGACCGGGCCTCCCGCCTGTTCCTCTATCGCGGCGACATGGACGCGGAGTTCAACGCCTACTCGCCGGATGCACGCGAGATCTGCGCCGCCTTCGTCGCCGGCATCAACGCCTATGTCGATCTGTGCGAGCGGGAGCCGGCGCGCCTGCCGCCGGAATTCGTCTCCCTCGGCACCAAGCCGCGCCACTGGGCGGCGGAGGACGTGGTGCGCATCCGCAGCCATAGCCTGACGCGCAACGCGCTGTCCGAGGTGCTGCGCGCCATCGTGCTCTCCCGCGCCGACCTGGCGACCGACCTGCTGCGCAAGGATATCGAGCCGATGCGCGAGCCGACGCGGCCGGAGGGGCTGGACCTCAGCTCCATCGGCGCCGAGGTGCTGGACACCTTCAAGCTGGCTACCGCCGCCGTCACCTTCTCGGCCGAGCGCCTTTCCGCGCCGCTGGTGGATTGGCGCCGCTGGAGCAAGGTGGCCGATAGCGGCGAGATCATGCGCAATGCGGAGATGGAGGGCTCGAACAACTGGGCCGTGCATGGCAGCCGCACCGCCAGCGGCCGCCCCATCCTGGCCAGCGACCCGCACCGCGCCCATGCGGCGCCCGGGCTGCGCTACCTCGTCCATCTCGATGCGCCGGGCTTCAACGCCATCGGCATGGGTGAGCCCGCGGTGCCGGGTATCTCCATGGGCCATAATGGCACCGCCGCCTTCGCACTGACCATCCATGGCGCGGACCAGGAAGACGTCATGGTCTACGAGACCATCGGCGACGGCGATTCCTATCGCTACGGCGATGCCTACGAGCAGATGGTCGAGGAGATGTCCGAGTTCGTGGTGAAGGGCCATGAGACGCAGAGCCTGCCGCTGCGCTTCACCCGCCACGGCCCAGTCGTGGCCGAAGCGCCGGGGCGCGCCATCGCCATCCGCACCGTGTGGATGCTGCCGGGCTCCGCGCCGTATCTCCGCAGCCTCTCCGGCATGCGCAGCACCACGGTGGACGGCTTCGCCGAGGCGATGCGCGGCTGGGGCACGCCCTCCGTCAACCAGGTCTATGCCGATGTCACCGGCACCATTGCCTGGATGCCCACCGGCTACGCGCCGCAGCGGCCGAACTGGGACGGTCTGCTGCCGGTGCCGGGCGATGGCCGCTACGAATGGTCCGGCCTGCTGGACCCGGCGGAGCACCCGCTGGTGGTCAACCCGCCGGAAGGCTTCGTCGCTTCCGCCAACGAGCAGAACCTGCCGGCCGACTGGCCGCATGCCGAGAAGATGTACGGCTACGAGTGGACGGAATACTACCGCGCCCGCCGCATCCGCGAGGTGCTCGGCGCCACCGGTGTGAATGACGTGCCGCTGCACCGCGTGGAAGACTCCGCCGCGTTGCAGACCGACGTCCTCTCCATCCCCGCGCGCCAGTTGTGCGACCTGCTGCTGCGCCTGCCGCGCAGCGGTGCCGCGCCGGAATTGTGGGCAGCGCTGACGATGCTGGAGGAATGGGACCACCGCCTGCGCGCCACCAGCCCGGCGGCGGCGTTGTTCGAGGTGTTCCTGGCCAAGTTCCTGAAGCCGCGCATGCTGGCGCTGCTGGTCCCGGATGCCTCGCTGCGCCCGCTGCTGCTGCCGCAGGACAACGTGGTGCTGGTGCGGGTGCTGGAGAACCCGGACGACCGCTTCGGCTCCGATGCACGGGCCGGGCGGGACGAGTTGCTCGCCTCCTGCCTGACCGACGCCTTCCGCGATTGCGAGAAGCGGATGGGTGCCTCGCCCTCCGCCTGGTCCTGGGGCAAGCTGCATTCCGGCTACTTCAGCCACGCGCTTTCCGGCCTCTCGGCCGAGCAGGCGCATTGGGATGTCGGGCCGCTGCCCGTCGGCGGCAGTTCCTCGACGCCGATGCACACCGGGTACCGCCCGTCCGACTTCCGCGCCATGCACGGCGCTTCCGTCCGCCTGGTGATGGACGTGGGCGAGTGGGACAACAGCATCGCCATCAACGCGCCGGGGCAGTCAGGCGATCCGCGCTCCCCGCACTATGCCGACCTGGCGCCGGGCTGGTCGCGTGGCGAGTACGTGCCGCTGCTCTACTCGCGCGCGGCGGTCGATGCGAAGGAGATGCAGCGGATCACGCTGCTGCCGGGCTGAGCCGTTTGGCGGTGGCGCTGAAAGCGCCGCCGCCACGCCACGAAGGCCAGCCCTACAGCGGTGCCTTGCGCGGACCGGGCTGCTCCACCTGCTGCACGTACAGCCGTTGCTGCGCGTAGGAGATCCACAGCCGGCGCTGTGCGATGTAGTCCAACCCCAGCAACATCGAGAACGGCGTGCCCGGCGGCAGGTCGATGATGCCGATCGGCCAGTTCCGCAAGGTTTCTGCGCCGATCTGCACCGTTTCGAAGCGCTGCATCCGCAGTTCCACCCGCGTCGCGCCGATGCCGTGCACCACGCCGATCGGCTTGCCGGATAGCGCGGATTGCGGAACGCCTAGCCCGGCGGCGGTGGAACGCAGCATCGTCGAGTGCTCGGCCCCCGTGTCCAGCACCGCCCACACGCCGGCCCCGTTCACCTGCACACGCAGCCGGATGAGCCCGTTGGGGAGCACTTCCAGCGGAATGGTGTCGTACTCGCCGCTCCAGGCCGGGGAAGTCCGGGCGAAGCAGGTGCGGGCGTCGTGCAGCACGAAGCGGCGGGCGGGGAAGTCGATCTCCACCTCCGACGTGCCGAGGAAGTCGGCGCCGATCAGCCCCACCATCGGCAGGCTGCCCGGCCGGCTGTGGGTCATCACCGGCAGGGTCAGCCGCTGCATCTCCCGCTCGCCGATGCGCATCTGCTGCACCAGCGCGTTGCGCTGCTGGGACACGCCGCCGATGCCGCGCGCCGTGGTGTTGCGCATCCGGTCCGGCGGCAGGCGCAGGGCGGCCGCGCTCTCGGCGAACAACGCGGTGGCGGTGGCGCCGGTATCCACCATGAAAGGCAGGCGCGTGCCGTTGATCTCCGCCGGCACCACCGGCTTGCCGCCGGCCAGCGAGATCGGCAGCACATCGCCCTGGCTGAAGTCGCACGGCGTCGCGCAGGCCGCCAGCAGCGCGGACGCCGCCAGCACCAACCCGCGCAGGGCCCGCCGCAACCCGGCAGGCCTCACCACTCGATTGGCCGCCAAAGCGCCACGGGCGGCGATGCCTTAGCGCGGATCGCCGCCTGCAATTCCGTCTCCAGCGCGGAGAGGAAGCGGGATTTGTCGGAACCCTGCATTGGCGCCGGGCCGCGCGTGGTGGCGCCGGTGGAACGCAAATGCTCCGCCACCGCACGCCCGGCCAGGGCACCGCCGATATTGTCGGTGGTCCAGACCGTGCCGTTATGCTTCAGCGCCCGCGCGCCCTTGGCCAGGCAGCGCGAGGCCAGTGGGATATCGGCGGTGACGCAGACATCGTGCTCGCTGATATGCTCGGCGATCCAGTCATCCGCGATATCCGCGCCGGCATCGACGATGACGCGCTTCACCCAGTCCACCTCCGGCAGGCGGATGCCGCGCGCCCCGTTGCTGACGACATGCACGATGAGGCCGAGGCGCTCCGCCACGCGGAACACCTCGTCCCGCACCGGGCAGGCATCGGCGTCGATATAGACGTCAGGCTTCAACCGGAGACATCCGCAAGCCAGCGCGTGACCACGGCGCAGGCACTGGCGAAATCCTCCATCCGCATGGCTTCGTGCGGATTGTGGCTGCCATTCTGGTTGCGAACGAAAAGCATGCCAGCCGGAATGCCCGCAGCCGCGAAAGCCGCCGCGTCATGCCCGCCGCCCGAGGCCATCTCGATATGCCGCACGCCGCTGGCTTCCGCCGCGCGCGCCAACCCGGCCCGCACCTCGGCATCCATCGGCGAGGCCAGCGAGCCCGTCTCCGGCCCCAGGTCGAACCGCACGCCACGCCGCGCCTCGATCTCCGGCACCAGCACCGCGAGGCGCGCGAAGATGGCGTCCACGCTGCCCGGGTTCACGCTGCGCACATCCAGCATGAAGGTGGCCTCGCCAGGGATCTTGGTGAAGCCCGCTTCCGCCGTGGTGGCCAGGGTGCAGAAGGTGCAGACCAGCCGGTGGCCCTGCGCCTCCAGCAACGCCCATTCCTCGTCCAGGCCCAGCGCCAGCTCCGCCAGCGCGATGGCCGCGTCCCGGCGGTAGCGGCGCGGCGTGCCGCCGGAATGGTTGTACTCGCCCAGCACCCGCCCCTGCCGCAGCCGGCGGGAACCGGGAATGCCGGTAACGACGGCGACCGGAATCTCCTCCGCATCCAGCACCGGGCCCTGCTCGATATGCAGCTCCAGGAAGGCGGCGGTGTTGTCCGGCGTCAGCACGCGCTCGCCCCGCACGGCGAAATCGGGGTCGAAGCCCTCCTCCCGCATGTGGTCGGCGAGCGACCGGCCGGTATCCTGCCGCTTCACCTGCAGCTCGGCCGCCTTCAGCATGCCCAGCGCGCCACGGCTGCCGGGGTAGGAGGTGGGGAACCAAGCCCCCGCCTCCTCCGCCCGCGTGGCGATGACGGTGATGTCCCGCGCCGGCTGGAAGCCCGCGCGCTTCAGCCCGGCCACGGCGGCCAGCCCGGCCAGCACGCCGGCGGCGCCATCGAAATTGCCGCCTTCCTTGACGGAATCCAGGTGGCTGCCCAGCAGCACGCGCTTCGCCGTGCGGTCGGCACCCGGCAGGGTCATGTACAGGTTACCCACCGGGTCCGTCTGCACCTCCAGCCCCAGCGCCTCGGCTTCCCGCCGCACCAGGGCGTGGGCCATCCGCTCACCGGGGCCGTAGGCGTCACGGGTGACGCCCAGGCCGTCAGTGCTGTTGGCACGCAGTTCATCGAACATCCGTGACGCCAGATCGGTATCCGGCGTCAGGTTGCTGCGCACGGCTTCAGACACCGCCGACGACCCCGCCATCGATCAGGTGGATGCGGCCAGTGGTGTAGGCGGCGCGGTCGGACGCCAGGAAGGCGCCCATCGGGCCGAACTCGGCGGGCACGCCGTAGCGGCCGGCCGGGATGGTCTTGCTGCGGGCCTCGATAATGTCCTCCGGCGTCTTGCCGGCCTTCTGCGCGGCACCGGCGGCCAGCTCCACGCTGCGGTCCGTGCGGATCGCGCCGGGGGCCAGGATGTTGCAGGTCACGCCATCGCCGGCCACTTCCGCCGCCA
>Ga0308171_1003878_pt1 | contig 12984 bp, 11 predicted proteins | sample PhyGR1_FD_202135 | JGI IMG/M metagenome (GOLD analysis project Ga0308171, IMG submission 202135) | Phyllosphere microbial communities from UC Gill Tract Community Farm, Albany, California, United States - DLSLSG.R1 | ecosystem: Host-associated > Plants > Phyllosphere > Unclassified | place: USA... | reverse complement strand
TCGTGGAAATTCATGCGTCACCGTGGGAATAGGAACGACCGCACGCAATTCCTCAGGGCCCCGGCGGGGCGCCGGCATGGACCGCGGCGGGCCCACTATTGTGGCCGAGCCGGCGCCGGGGCGCAAAGAAGTAGGGACAAAAGGCCGGAACCGGCCAGATTTCCATGGTCATTCAGGCAGTTGCGGCACGCCTTGGAACACACCGCAAACGCCCGCCGGGGCCGACTGCGCAGCCCAGCCCGGTACAGGCGCCCTATACTGGCCCCGTAAATTCGACCCACGGTGCCGGCAACCGGGCAGCGAGCAGATCCGACGATCGGGGGACGTCGGGCAGGTTCGGCCCACCGCCGTCATGACCCAGTTCCAGGCAGCCAGAAGGGGAGTTCCGGCGTGTCACCCAGTGCTTCATTGATCGACCGCATCGAATCGATACCGCGGCGCGAGCTGTACTTCTTCGCCCTGTACCGGGTGCTGATCGCCTCAGTCATCGCCGCCCTGCTGTACAGCCCGTTGTCGGCCATGGTCGGCCAAGCCCACCACCCGCGCCTGGCCTATTGGGTCGGCGCTGCCTATCTGCTGCTGTCGCTGCTACTGCTGGTAATCGGCCGCAACGAGCGCTGGCTGCGACCGATCGTGGTCGGCGGCGTGCTGCTGGACATCGTCGCCGCCAGCCTGCTGGCGCATGCCCTGCCCGGTGCCAGCGCCGGTATCTCGATGTCGCTGCTGTTCAACATCGCCGCCGCCGCTACCCTGCTGCCGCTCAGCTGGGGCCTGGTGCTGGCGCTGGCCGCCAGCGTCGCCACCGCCGCCGAATACCTGTGGAAAGTGCTGGAAGGCGGCGACCCCACCCGTACCCTGGCCGAACTGGCGATGTTCGCCACCAGCTACCTGGCGCTGGCCTTCATCAGCTACCAGGTCGGCAACCGTGCACGCCGCAACCAGCAGCTGGCCAACCAGCGCGGCGACGAAGTGGCCAACCTGTTCCAGATCAACGAACTGATCATCCGCCGCATGCGCACCGGCGTGGTGGTGGTGGACGCCGACAACCGCATCACCCTGGCCAACGAAGCCGCCTCGATCCTGCTGGGCGACGCCGATGGCAACAGTGATTCCGGCCGCCTCGACCTGGCCAGTGTCGCCCCCGAACTTGCCCGGCGCCTGCAACGCTGGCGCAACGGCTGGGCACAGGATGAAATGCCGCTGCAGCTCAACCCCGACCAGCCGGAAGTGCAGCCACGCTTCGCCCGCCTGCTGGCCGGCAGCGACCTGGTACTGGTGTTCCTGGACGACTCCAGCGTGGTCTCGCGCCGCGCCGAATCGCTCACCCTGTCGGCGATGGGGCGCTTCTCGGCCAGCCTCGCGCACGAGATCCGCAACCCGCTGGCGGCCATCAACTACGCCGTGCAGCTGCTGGAAGAAGGCACCGGCTTCAACGAAAGCGACCGCCGCCTGCTGCAGATCATCCACCAGCAGTGCCAGCGCACCAACGGCATTGTTGAAAGCGTGCTGGGCCTGGCCCGGCGCGAACGCGCCAACCCGGAAAACGTCGACCTGGCCGCCTTCGTGCGCCGCTTCGTGCTGGAGTACAAGCAGGGCCAGACGCTGGAAACCGACAGCATCGAACCGATCATCAACGACACCTCGGTGCCGGCCCAGGTCGACCCGCGCCACCTGTACCAGGTGCTGACCGTGCTGGTACACAACGCCCTCAAGTACGGCCGCATCGGCGAGCAGCCCGCGCGCGTGCGGCTGCGCGTGGCCCAGCACGAGCGCAGTGCGGTGATCGACGTAATGGACCGTGGCCCCGGCATTCCCGAGACCGTCGCCGCGCAGCTGTTCCGCCCTTTCTTCACCACCTCCGAGCACGGCACCGGCCTGGGCCTGTATATCGCCCGCGAGCTGTGCCGGGCCAACCAGGCCCGGCTGGATTACATCCCCGTCCCCGCCGGCGGCTCCTGCTTCCGCCTGGTACTGCCCGGCCCGCACACCCTGCTTCCGCACTGATTCCGTGCGTCAAACATTTGTCGCCTTCCACCCCCTCGGCTATCTTTCCCTCCCATGAACGAAACCCGCAGCGCCCTCGTCGTCGACGATGAACGCGATATCCGCGAACTGCTGGTGTTGACCCTCGGCCGCATGGGCCTGCGCATCAGCACCGCCGCCAACCTCGCCGAAGCCCGCGAACTGCTGGCCAGCAATCCCTATGACCTGTGCATCACCGACATGCGCCTGCCCGACGGCAACGGCATCGAGCTGGTCAGCGAGATCGCCCAGCACTACCCGCGCACGCCGGTGGCGATGATCACCGCCTTCGGCAGCATGGACCTGGCGGTGGAAGCACTGAAAGCCGGCGCCTTCGATTTCGTCAGCAAGCCGGTGGACATCACCGTGCTGCGCGGCCTGGTCAAGCATGCGCTGGAACTCAACAACAGCGAACGCCCGGTTGCTGGCCCCGCCGCCGAACAGGCCGCACGCCTGCTTGGTGAGTCGCCCGCGATGGACCAGCTGCGCGCCACCATCGGCAAGGTCGCGCGCAGCCAGGCGCCGGTCTACATCCTGGGCGAATCCGGGGTTGGCAAGGAACTGGTCGCGCGCACCATCCACGCACAGGGCGCACGCGCCGCCGGACCGTTCGTGCCGGTCAACTGTGGCGCCATTCCCACCGAGTTGATGGAGAGCGAGTTCTTCGGCCACCGCAAGGGCAGCTTCACCGGCGCCCATGCCGACAAGCCGGGACTGTTCCAGGCCGCGCACGGCGGCACCCTGTTCCTGGATGAAGTGGCCGAACTGCCGCTGCAGATGCAGGTAAAGCTGCTGCGTGCGATCCAGGAAAAATCGGTGCGCGCGGTAGGCGCGCCCAGCGAAGAACCGGTGGACGTGCGCATCCTCTCGGCCACCCACAAGGATCTGGCCGAGCTGGTCGAAGACGGGCGCTTCCGCCACGACCTGTACTACCGCATCAACGTCATCGAACTGCGCGTGCCGCCGCTGCGCGAGCGCCGCCAGGACCTGCCCGCGCTGGCAGCGTCGATCCTGGCGCGGCTGGCCCGCAGCCACGGCCGCGCCACCCCTCTGCTGGCGCCCTCGGCGCTGGACGCGCTGGCCCAGTACGGCTTCCCCGGCAACGTGCGCGAGCTGGAGAACATTCTGGAACGCGCGCTGGCGCTGGCGGAAGAAGACCGTATCGGTGCCGACGACCTGCGCCTGCCGCAGCATGCGCCGCGCTCACCGGGCAGCGCTGCGCACGCCGAAGCGGTGGTCGATCTGCACCCGGGAAGTGCCGCTCTGCCCTCGTATATCGAGCAGCTTGAGCGCAGCGCGATCCAGCGCGCGCTGGAGGAAAACCGCTGGAACAAGACCCGCACTGCCGCGCAGTTGGGCATCACCTTCCGTGCGCTGCGCTACAAGCTCAAGAAGCTGGGGATGGAATAGGTAGTGCCGGCCGCTGGCCGGCAACCTCATGTACCGCGCCATCCACGCATGGCGTGGATCTACGGCATCAATCCTTCGTAACGCGGTTGATCTCGGCCAGGCTGGTCACACCTGCCGCCGCCTTCTTCAACGCCGACTGCCGCAGGTCATTCACGCCGATCGCCTGCGCGGCTTCGGCAATCTGCAGCGCATTGCCGCCCGCCAGCACGATGGTCGCGATCTCGTCGGTCATCGGCATCACCTGGTAGAGGCCGGTGCGGCCCTTGTAACCCTCGGTGCATTCGTCGCAGCCCACCGCCTCATACAATTCGATGCCTGCATCCAGCTGCGCCTGGGTGAAGCCCTCGGCCAGCAGCGCATGCTCCGGCAGATTGGCCGGTCGCTTGCAGTTGTTGCACAACCGGCGCGCCAGGCGCTGGGCGATCACCAGGGTCACCGAGCTGGTGATGTTGTACGGCGCGATACCCATGTTCATCAGGCGCGCGATGGTCTGCGGCGCATCGTTGGTATGCAGCGTAGACAGCACCATGTGGCCGGTCTGTGCTGCCTTGATCGCAATTTCTGCGGTTTCCAGGTCGCGGATTTCGCCGACCATGATGATGTCAGGATCCTGGCGCAGGAACGAGCGCAGCGCGGCGGCAAAGGTCATGCCGCGCTTGTTGTTCTGCTGCACCTGGTTGACGCCGGGCAGGCGGATTTCCACCGGATCCTCGGCGGTGGAGATGTTGCGCGTCTCGTCGTTGAGGATGCCCAGTGCGGTGTACAGCGACACCGTCTTGCCTGAACCGGTCGGGCCGGTCACCAGCACCATGCCGTAGGGCTTATGGATGGCTTCCAGGAACAGCTTCTGTTGGTCCGGTTCGTAACCCAGCTTGTCGATGCCCAGCTTGGCCGCGCTGCCATCGAGGATACGCAACACCACCTTCTCGCCGAACAGCGTCGGCAGGGTACTGACACGGAAGTCGATCTGCTTGGTCTTGGAAAGATTGAGCTTGATGCGACCATCCTGCGGCACGCGCTTTTCAGCGATATCCAGCTGCGCCATCACCTTCAGGCGCGCGGCGATGCGCTGGTTGAGCTTGTTCGGTGCGCGCGCGACCATTTTCAGCAGGCCGTCGATGCGCAGGCGCACGCGGTAATCGTCTTCGTAGGGCTCGAAGTGGATATCCGAGGCACCTTTGCGGATGGCATCGATCAGCACCTTGTTCACGAACTTGACCACCGGGGTGTCGTCGCCCTTGGCGTCGATACCGCTGTCCGTGCTGGCCATGTCGTCGTCGCCACCGCCAACATCGAGGTTGGCCATGCCGTCATCGTCACCGCCCAGCGCATCACCCATGGTGTCGTGGCTGGCGTGCCACTGCTCCAGCGTGCGGCGAATCTGGTCCTCGTCGACCAGGATCGGCTCGACCACCAGATTGGTATGGAACTTGATCTCGTCCAGCGAATGGGTGGGATTGCTGGTGCCAACAAACAGCTTGCCGCCGCGTTTGAACAGCGGCAGCACGTTGTGCTTGCGCAGCAACTCCTCGCTGACCAGGCTCATGGCATTCTGGCTGCTGTCGAACGTGGACACGTCGAACAGCGGCATGCCGAACTCGAGCGAGTTGGCGGCAGCCAGTTGGGCAGCGCCGACGACCTTGTTCTGGGCGAACCAGGTGGGCAGCGGCTGACGCGCGGCAGTGGCCTTGGCCATGGCGTCGCGGGCGGCGACCTCGTCCAGGGCGCCGTCCTGGACCAGACGGCGGGCCAAGCCGGTGATGCCGACGAGGTTGGCGGTAGTTACGGTATTCATCTGCTGCTCGGTTACCCATCCACAGGCTACAAGTTAACTCTAAACGTTCTTACAGATCTTCGCTGCTGCAAACAGAAAGGGCCCCGCATGCGGGGCCCTTTCTACGCGACATACTAATTAAATTACTTGCGGCACTCGGCCGGCAGGTACTTGTTGTCGGCGCTCGATTCGCACTTCCAGGTGATACCTGCATCGGCGACAGCCGGGGTGAAGGTCAGTTCAACGCCCTTCGCGGCGGTGGTACCCGTAACAGTGATCACACCATTGGCGCATTCCAGCTTCTCGGTGTTCTTGGTGGGGGTGGTGAAGGTGGCAACGCCGTTGCAGGCGGTTGCGTCGATTGCACCACCAGCGTTGGCGATGTTCTCACCGACGGTGGCCTTCGCACCGGAGGCCAGCACGGCGCCTTCCGAGACGCGCGAACGGACGGTGTAATCCTGGTAGGCCGGCAGAGCGATGGCGGCCAGGATGGCGATGATCGCAACAACGATCATCAGTTCGATAAGGGTGAAGCCCTTCTGGTTCTTCATGGTGATACATCCCCAAGATAGTGGTGGTTGAGTCAGTGCGCAGGATCGATCCGGCCATTGGCCGGCTGAGCGGGTCCTGCACCCTGCGGGTGGATCAACGCAGGTTGCGTGCCAACCCCGGCACGCCTCCCCCTGAATTTCCCCGGGCCCATGATGGCAGCAATTTCCACGATGTGAACCCCCCAGTCATCATTCTGCGACGGACCCGGCAATGTGACGCAGTGCGTCACCTTTGGTCGGCGGCCGGCACGAATTCGCATTCCGGCCTATCCCGGATCTGCCAAGTGGGCGATGAACCCGCTACCATCGGCAGATGCCCGTCTGGGGATGGCGGGCCGGGGAGCCAACATGTCTGTCAGTCGCAGTGCGGTCAAGAAAGAGCCGGTGGCGCGCGCCACCATGGAGTTGCAGCCGTTTGTCTGGGAGGGGACCGACAAGCGGGGCGTGAAAATGAAGGGCGAGCAGCTGGCGAAGAACGCCAACCTGCTGCGCGCCGAACTGCGCCGACAGGGCATCAATCCCGGTCAGGTCAAGGTCAAGCCGAAGCCACTGTTCGGCGCGGCCGGCAAAGCAGTCGGGCCGAAGGACATTGCCTTCTTCAGCCGGCAGATGGCCACCATGATGAAGTCCGGCGTGCCGATCGTCTCGGCGCTGGAGATCATTGGCAGCGGGCACAAGAACCCGCGCATGAAGAAGATGGTGGATGGCATCCGCACCGATATCGAGGGCGGCTCCTCGCTGTACGAGGCAGTCAGCAAGCATCCGGTGCAGTTCGATGAGCTGTACCGCAACCTGGTGCGGGCCGGTGAAGGCGCCGGCGTGCTGGAAACGGTGCTGGACACGGTAGCCACCTACAAGGAAAACATCGAAGGCCTGAAGGGCAAGATCAAGAAGGCCCTGTTCTACCCGGCGATGGTGGTGGTCGTGGCCCTGCTGGTCAGCGCCATCATGCTGATCTTCGTGGTGCCGCAGTTCGAAGAGGTGTTCCAAGGCTTCGGCGCCGAACTGCCGGCCTTTACCCAGATGATCGTCAACCTGTCCCGCTTCATGGTTTCCTGGTGGTGGCTGATTGCGATCGTCCTTATAGGTGCCGGCGTTGGCTTCACTATGGCCTACAAGCGCTCGCCCAGCATGCAGCACACCATGGACCGCCTGATCCTGAAGGTTCCGGTCATTGGCCAGATCATGCACAACAGCGCAATTGCCCGTTTCTCACGGACTACGGCGGTGACCTTCAAGGCCGGCGTGCCCTTGGTGGAGGCGCTAGGCATCGTGGCCGGCGCCACTGGCAACAAGGTCTACGAAGAAGCCGTGCTACGCATGCGCGACGATGTCTCGGTGGGCTATCCGGTCAACATGGCAATGAAGCAGCAGAACCTGTTCCCGCACATGGTCATTCAGATGACCGGCATCGGCGAAGAGGCTGGTGCGCTGGATGCGATGCTGTTCAAGGTGGCGGAGTACTATGAGCAGGAAGTCAACAATGCAGTGGATGCCCTGAGCAGCCTGCTCGAACCGATGATCATGGTCTTCATCGGCGTCGTCGTAGGCGGTATGGTCATCGGCATGTACCTGCCCATCTTCAAACTCGGCGCCGTCGTCGGCTAAAGGTAACAATGGCATTTCTCGACCAGCATCCCGGCCTCGGCTATCCCGCTGCGGCCGGCCTGGGACTGCTTCTGGGCAGCTTCCTGAACGTTGTCATCCTGCGCCTGCCCAAGCGGCTGGAATGGCAGTGGAAGCGCGATGCGCGCGAGGTTCTGGAGGAGCCGGACTTCTACGAGCCGCCGCCGCCGGGCATCGTGGTGGAGCCTTCGCACTGCCCGCATTGCAAGCACAAGCTGGCCTGGTACGAGAACATCCCGCTGTTCAGCTGGATGATCCAGGGCGGCAAGTGCCGCCACTGCAAGGCGCCCATCTCCATCCAATACCCGCTGGTGGAAGCGCTGACCGCGGTAATGGTGCTGGCCTGCGTGTGGCAGTTCGGCTTCGGCTGGCAGGGCTTCGGTGCGATCGTACTGACCTGCTTCCTGATCGCCCTGTCCGGCATCGACCTGCGCACCCAGCTGCTACCGGATCAATTGACCCTGCCCCTGATGTGGCTGGGGTTGATAGGCAGCATCGACAACCTGTACATGCCTGCCAAACCAGCTCTGCTCGGCGCCCTGCTGGGCTACCTGTCGCTGTGGTCGGTGTGGTGGCTGTTCAAGCAGCTGACCGGCAAGGAAGGCATGGGCCACGGCGACTTCAAGCTGCTGGCCGCACTGGGCGCGTGGTGCGGCATGAAGGGCATCCTGCCGATCATCCTGATGTCGTCGGTGCTGGGTGCCGTCATCGGCTCGATCTGGCTGTACAGCCGTGGCCGTGACCGGGCAACGCCGATTCCGTTCGGGCCCTACCTGGCACTTGCCGGCTGGCTGTTCTTCATGTGGGGCGAGCCCCTGCTGAACCAGTATCTGGTGATGAGCGGGCTGCGCTGAGGGGAATCCCCGTGAGCCAGTATGTGGTTGGCCTGACCGGCGGCATCGCCTCAGGCAAGAGTGAAGTCACCCGGCGCTTCGAGGCGCTGGGGATCGTCGTGGCCGACGCCGACCTGGCCGCGCGCGCGGTGGTGGCGGTGGGCAGCCCTGCCCTCGCCCTGATTGCAGAGCGCTTCGGCGCGGACATGCTGCTCGCCGACGGCGCCCTGGACCGGGCGCGCCTGCGTGCCCACATCTTTGCCGACCCGGCCGAGCGGACGGCGCTGGAAGCGATCACCCACCCCGCCATCCGCCGGCTGATGCAGCAGCAGTGCGAGCAGGCCGCCAGCCCCTATGCGCTGGCGGCGATCCCGCTGCTGACCGAAGTGGGCGGGCGCCAGGCCTATCCGTGGCTGGACCGGGTGCTGCTGGTGGATGCCCCCGAGGCGGTACAGCACGCCCGGCTGATGCAGCGCGACGGCATCGACGCCGCGCTGGCCGACCAGATGATCGCCTCCCAGGCCACCCGCGCGCAGCGCCTGGCGCTGGCCGATGACGTGGTCGTCAATGATGGCCATCCGGATGACCTTCAGGCGCAGGTGGAGCGGTTGCATCTGCGGTATCTGGGGTTGGCTCCCGGGTAAGGACGGGCTTCACCCTGCATGGCTGATGTCGCCTCTTGGGTGATCTGCATCGCGCGCAGGGGGATGTCCCGGCCGGGGCAATTCACACCCCCGAGGCAATCAGCGACCTTGAATGCCCCGGCGGATTGCCAGATCCACACACAGGACTGCGACAAAAAAGAAGATCATCGCAACACCCCATTGATACGCCAACGGCCCGAAGAGATGCTTGACCATCGTGCCCACGCCACAGAACACGCGGCACCGACCGGACAGTTCGCTGACTTCATAGTGCAGCACTGCCCAACCGCTCAAAGCCGAGCAGGCGGCGAGGGCCAGACCGAACAGTATGACAAGGGGCCTACGTTTTGATCTACGTTTTGATCTACGCTTCGACATGCCTCGCCCTTGTGTCGACGTTTCCCGGAAATCCTTGGGCAACCGTCCTTTTGCCTACGATACCCGCCGGCTCGCCCTGAAGCTGCCGACACAAATGACAACAGTCTTTGAAAGACTATTGAATGACGGCCAGATCACGGCCGCATTGGAGCACATCCGCGCCCATTTGGACTCGGATAGTGGCGAGGCTGTTTTTCTCGCCGCCCATCTGAGCATATCCGGCGAAACGTCCGAAGTGTTTGAGGAGCGCTCCATCCGTCAGCTCCGCGCCGCAGCCGCGAAGAGCTATGCCCCGGCGATTTTGCAACTCGGCATGCGCTATCTGTTCGGCGACTCAGTGGAAATCGACGTTGCGCGCGCGGCCACCTGCTTCAAATCGGCAGCCGAGGCAGGTTATCCCCCGGCGATGTACGAGTACGGCCTTGCTTTGCTCCATGGCAAGGGAGTGAAGCAGGCTAGGACAGAGGCCCTTGCCTGGATCAGGCGGGCCGCTGAAGGTGGGGACGAGACTGCGCAGGAGTTCGTGCTTGCGCCCGGGCTCATGCACGCCGATGACTGACACGCTGTCACGATCCGAATTGGAGCCTGCGGCGTGACGGGCATCGTGCTTGCTCGACTGCCAGTCTGATCTGGTAACAACCGCCGGGCGTGGCCCGGCGTTATCGGATACCCATGGAACAGCCGCGCAGTGCGGGGATGAGCATCCACGCATGGCGTGGATCTACTCCAGCTGCTGGCGGGCGTAGCGGGCCAGTTCGCGGGCGGCCAGCAACAGACCTTCCACTACATCCGGCTGCAGTTGCTGGCCTGCGCTGCCCTGCACGCGTGCTGCTTCGGCCGCGTGCAGCATCTGGATCAGCGCATTGAGACCGGCCAGGGTACGGCTGAGGCTGGCCAGGGTTACGGCCTGCGACGGACTGAGACCGGTGCCCTTCCGGGTCTGGCCATCGGCGTTGTCGCGGCCATCCATGCGTGCCATCAGCGCGGGCAGCAGGTCGCTGGGTTCGGCCAGTACGTCTTAGATGCGTTCGGCGATGTCGGCCGGCAACTGATCGGCGGATTCGCCAACCAGGCGGCGCAGGTTCGGATAGGTAGTGCGTGCAGACATGGCAATGCTCCTCGCAGACGGCAAGGCCACCCGCGGATGCGGGGTGGCGGACGGTGCGGGTTGGCGTACCGGATCACAACAATCAACAAAACACTCCGGCGGACTCTTCAAAGTCCCCACGCACCGCCCGCCGAAGCCAGGGCATCGCGATGCATTTTCCATGACGGCCTTCGGCGCATCAGAGGTTTGTTGATTGTTGGGTCGATTTCAGGACGCCAATCCCGGCCGGGGCGATGACCCCGACCTTGCCATCTCGCCAGCTACATGCATTGCGGTCATGAGGCGAAAACGCCATGCGGGCCAACCGTCTGCGGAACCGTGCGGTGCGACACGCGCAGGGCGCGGAATGCATCACGCAGGTGTCGTACTGGACCAGATACGCCGCACCTTCGCGGAAGCTGCATTGGCGTTGCATGCGACATTTCGCGCTGAGTGGAAAATTTCAGCGTCGGTACTCTTGCGTCGACCGACGTCGCGAAGACCCAAGCAGATTCAATGGACGCACATTTACAGCACCTCCGACGAGTACTCTATAGGGGGCATCTGAATCTGTGACCAGCATCGTAATAGTGATTTGAGTCAATCTGATCCCACCATTCCTAGCAACTAGGCTGCAAGACACCTTCAACCTATCGCCGCTTGACGTTGACACATCACGCCAACCTGAGCTAAACATTCATGGACTTGTTCAATCAGGAACAAGTTACTTTTCATTTTGAGACAAGGAAGAAGCATGAAAGAGCTGACTGCAAAGGAAGTAGAAGCCGTTTCGGGTGGCGCCGACCGCCTCCCTGTTCACTCAGGAACGGTTGAAAGCCGAGGCAAGAATCCCTTCTCAGGTCCGGTTCCGTCGGACGGCACCGTCCCTTACGTGCGCTACGTCCAGAAATGATTCTTGGCTCCGCCCTTCACGGGGCGGAGCTTTACCGGGATCCAAGTGAGAAACGTCAGAGTCAGCTCTCTTAGACTGGGTTTGACCCTATTCTCACGAAAACAGTCGCGTCCTAGGACTACAATGGCTTCGGCGAGAACGTCAGCGTGGCGATCACGCCGCGGGCGCCCCCCGGGCGCACGCTTACCTGCCAGCCGTACAGATCGCACAGGCGACTGACGATCGACAGGCCGATACCGCCGCCCTGCGAGTGGCCAGCATGGGTGCCTCGGTAGCCGCGCTGGAACAGCTTGGCGGCATCTTCCTCGCTCAGGCCCGGCCCGCTGTCGGTCACCGATACGGCGTTGGCGCCCACATGCACGCGCACCTCGCCATCCTGCGAGTACTTCACCGCGTTGCCGATCAGGTTGCCCAGCGCCACCGACAACGCCGCTTCGGGGGCGTCGATGACCAGGTCGCGTTCGCCATCCAGGTGCAGTTCCAGCGGCTTGCCACCCAACTGCGCGCGATGCGCATCCAGCAGCTGTTCGGCCACACGAGCCACATTGCTGCTGCCCTGCCCGCGTTCGTTGCGCGACAGCAGCAACAGTGCGCCGATCAGATCGCTGCACTGCTGCTCGGCACGCTGGATGCGCTGCAGGCGCTGCAGCACCTTCTCGTCCAGGCCCGGGCGGGCCAGCAGCAGCTCGGTGGCGCCACGGATCACCGCCAACGGCGTGCGCAATTCGTGACTGACGTCCGCATTGAACTCACGGTCGCGCTGCACCACTTCGGTCAGCCGCGAAGAATAGTCATCGAGCGCCTGGGCCAGCTGCCCCACTTCGTCATCAGGGAAGCGCGGCGCCAAAGGTTCGGGATCGCTGGTGCCTCCACGGTACGCACGCAGGCGCGCGGCCAGATCCGAGACCGGCTTCATCACCTTGGAGGCCGACCACCAGCCCAGAACCAGCGACAGAACGCTGAACACCAGCACCGACAGGAACAGCGCGCGGTTGAGCTGCTGCCCACCGCGAACGCTGTCGGTCATGTCGTAGGCAAGAAAGAACCAAGCATCGTCGGATTTGCGCACCGCAAGCTTGTAGGCGTATGACTGCCCCTGCTCATCGGTACCGCTCAGGTTGTAGTTGCCCGTCTGCAGGTCGGCCCATTGCGGCCACGATTCGCGGGCCTTGTCGAACTTGTCGGCCGAATATGCATATGCCCGGATCTGCTGTACTGGTACCGCCGGGTTTCGCCCCGGGTGCTCGTAGAAGCGGCGGGCGTACTCTTCGATGTTGTGGTTGATCACGTCTTCCACCAGCTGGTTTTCCACCCGCATGCGGGCCCAGTTGGTGGCGAACGCGAACAGTGTCGTCAGGCAGAAGCCCAACAACACGAACGAAACGATGATGCGACTGCGCAGGCGCCGCCGATAAGGCGTGCGCCGGCGTTCCCCCTTGCTTGCCACAGAATCAGGCTTCCGGCGTAGCGATGCGGTATCCGATGCCATGGCGGGTCTGGATCATCGGCACTTCAAAGGGCTTGTCCACCACGGCGCGCAGGCCATGGATGTGCACGCGCAGCGAATCGGAGTCCGGCAACTCTTCGCCCCAGACACGGGTTTCCAGCTCCTGCCGGGTGACCACGGCCGGGGCCGCTTCCATCAGCGCCTGCAGGATCTTCAATGCGGTCGGGTTGAGCTGCAGCAGCTTGCCTTGGCGGCGCACTTCCAGCGTGTCCAGGTTGTATTCCAGGTCACCGGTTTCC
>Ga0308171_1003873_pt1 | contig 13004 bp, 13 predicted proteins | sample PhyGR1_FD_202135 | JGI IMG/M metagenome (GOLD analysis project Ga0308171, IMG submission 202135) | Phyllosphere microbial communities from UC Gill Tract Community Farm, Albany, California, United States - DLSLSG.R1 | ecosystem: Host-associated > Plants > Phyllosphere > Unclassified | place: USA... | reverse complement strand
ACCAGTCCCTTCGCGCCGCGCAGGCGTACCTGACCGCAGAATCCCTGTCATGACCGACCTTCGCACCAGCGCCATCCATCACCCGGCCGAAAGCGAGCTGTTCGATGAGACGCTGAGCTGCGAACTCGCGCTGCCGGCCGAGTTCCGCATCGGCAGCGCGGTGATCCGCCCCGGCACCGCCGAGACCCTGCTGCGCAGCGTGGCCCTGGTCGAAGACGCACGTGGCGACGACGGCCATGACGACCGCAGCGATGCGACGCTGCAGGTACAGCGCCTGGAAGCCAAGCTGGATCTGGTCATGGTGCTGCTGGGCCGGCTGGTCCGCCAGACCGCCCAGGACCTGCCCCTGCGTCCGCTGCGCTGGTCGCGCCGCGGCATCCGCCTGGAACAGGGCACGCGCAGCGGCGCCCCCCCGGGAAGCATGGGCGTGATCCGCCTGCAGCCCTGCGACTGGCTGCCCGACCATATCGACCTGCCGGCGGTCATCGTCGCCGAAGCCGCCAACGGCTCGGGCGCGCACTATCTCTGGCTGCGGTTCGAAGGACTCAGCGACGCGCTGGAGATGGCGCTGGAACGGCATCTGTTCCGCCTGCACCGCCGCCAGATCGCCGAAGCACGTCGTCTGCGCTGACCATACGCTCCCGACTGTGACCCAATCGGCTTGGCGGTAGGCCTTCACTCCGTTAAGGTGACGGCCTCCCCGCTTCCCTAGCAGCCTGTGCGCGTTCTCATCGTCGATGATCACACCCTGGTCCGTGCCGGCCTCAGCCGCCTGCTGCAGGGCTTTGCCGACGTCGAGGTCATCGCCGAGGCCAGCAACGCCGAACAGGCGCTGCAACTGAGCGTGCAGCATTCGCCGGACGTGGTGCTGATGGACCTGTCCCTGCCCGGCCGCACCGGCCTGGAAGCCCTGAGCGACATCCTGCTGCGGACGCCCGGCTCGCGCGTGGTGATGATGACCATGCACGACGATGCCGTGCACGTCCGCGATGCGCTCGACCGGGGTGCGGTCGGCTTCGTGGTCAAGGATGCCGCTCCGCAGGAGCTGGAACTGGCGCTGCGTGCCGCCCATGCCGGCCAGGTGTTCCTGAGCCCGCAGATCTCGGCCAAGATGCTGGCGCCCATGCTGGGCAGGGAAAAACCGGTGGGGGTCGCGGCCCTGTCGCCGCGCCAGCGCGAGATCCTGCGCCGGATCGGCAAGGGCGAAAGCAACAAGGAAATCGCCGCCGACCTCGGCATCAGCGTCAAGACGGTGGAGACCCACCGCGCCCGCATGATGGAATCGCTGGGCTGCCGCCGCGCCAATGATCTGGTGCTGCTCGCCGCCCGGCACCAGCACGAACTGGAGTGATGCGCGCCGGTTCTCCGGCGCACAGCGGGCAGCCGGCCGATCGGCGACGGATTATTGAAGCCAGGCCGGCGGTGCTGGCGACCACAGTGCAAGGCCCGGCCGTCCGGCACCGTCAAAATACCGCGCTGGTGTAGGGGTTCTCCCTACATGCTGTCAGGCATTTGACGACCCGACTCAGGAACCCCCTGATTCCCGGCGTACGGGAACAGAAGCAAGATGTGTTCCATAACGCACCGGGGAGTCGGTGCGAACGGGGAACCACCTTGAAAGCCTCCATATCGACCCAGATGGGTCAGCAGCTTCACCTCACGCCGCAGCTTCTGCAGTCCATCCGCCTGCTGCAGCTTGACGGGATGCAGCTGGAACTGGAAATCCGCCGTGCACTGGACAGCAACCCGCTGCTCGAGCTCGAGGAAGCGCCGGAGCCGGTAGCGGCCGAGACCGCCGAAGCCACGACCAGCCAGGACGTGGCCGCCTTTGACGAACTGCCCGAGAGCACCATGTGGGACGTCGCCGGCGCCGGCTGGCAGGATGGCGACGATGACCGCATGCAGCGCGTGGCGGCGGGCGAATCCTCCGACCCGCAGCTGCGCGCCCTGCAGCGCCTGGCGATGGAGCTGGATGCCCGCGAACTGGCCGTGGCCGGTTTCTGGCTGGAGCACTGCGATGACGCCGGCTATCTGGATGCCCCGCTCGCCCAGCTGACCCTGCTCGCCAGCGCCCGCTGCGATGTCGATGCCGCGGGCGTGGAAGCGGTCCGCCAGCAGATCCTGCACGGCGACCCGGTCGGCCTGGCCGCGCAGGACCTGCATGAATGCCTGAGCGTCCAGCTGCGCGCCCTGCCCGGCCGGGTCCCCGCCCGCCATCTGGCCCAGCGCGTGCTCGATCACGGCCTCGCCGCATTGGCCGCACACGATTACCCGGCCCTGGCCCGGGACCTGGATGCTGAAGTCGCCGATATCCATGAAGCGGTCCGCCTGATCCTGTCGCTGCAGCCGCGCCCGGGCGAAAGCCTGCTGCCGGACAGCAACGGCGTGGTCATTCCGGACGTGGTCGCCTGGCACGCCGATGGCCAGTGGCGCGTGGCGCTCAATCCGGCCACCAGCCGCCGCCTCAGCATCAACCCGCACTACGAACAGGCCCTGGCCGAGACCACCGAAGCGGCCCAGCCGCTGCGCGACATGCTGCAGGAAGCGCGCTGGCTGACCCGTGGCCTGTCGATGCGCTATGACACTTTGCTGCGCACCGCGCGGGTGATCATCGAGCGCCAGTCCGGCTTCCTGACCCGTGGCGAAGAAGCCATGGCGCCGCTCACGCTGAAGGAAGTGGCCGACGAAATCGGCATGCACGAGTCCACCGTCTCGCGCATCACCACCGGCAAGTACCTGCAGACCCCGCGCGGGACGCTGGAACTGAAGCATTTCTTCGCGGTCCGCCTGGAAGGCGCCAGCGTCTCCGGCCAGGCCGTCAAGGCCATGGTGCGTCGCCTGATCGAGTCCGAGCCGGCCGCGCGCCCGCTGGCCGATGAAGCCATCGCCGGCCTGCTCTCGCGGCAGGGGGTGAACATCGCCCGCCGTACCGTTGCAAAATACCGCGAACAACTGGACATCGCCCCGGCGCGCGAACGCCGCCGCAGCCATGCCAGCACCCCGCACCTCCTGGCCCGGGTGGGCTGAAGGAAATGGAAGACATGAACAAGCTCACCGTCCTGCTGGTCGACGACCACGAAGGTTTCATCAACGCCGCCATGCGCCACTTCCGCAAGGTCGACTGGCTCGATGTGATCGGCAGCGCCGCCAATGGCCTGGAAGCGATCGAACGCTCCGAGTCGCTGCGCCCGAAGGTGGTGCTGATGGACCTGGCCATGCCGGAGATGGGCGGCCTGCAGGCGACCCGCCTGATCAAATCGCAGGACGACGCGCCCTACATCGTCATCGCCAGCCACTTCGATGACGCCGAACACCGCGAGCACGCCCTGCGCGCCGGGGCCGACAACTTCGTCAGCAAGCTGTCCTACATCCAGGAAGTGATGCCGATCCTGGAAGGCCTGAAGGGGAACGGATCATGAGCGAATCACGCATCCTGGTCGTGGACAACGACGCGGTCCGCGCCGAGCGCACCGTCGCCCTGCTGGAGTTCATGGACTTCAACCCGCGCTGGGTGGCCGACGCGAACGATTTCGACATCACCCGCCATCGCCCGAACGACTGGATGGCCGCGATCATCGGCGGTCTGGACGGCTCCGAGCGCAGCGACGCGCTGTTCGCCTGGCTGGGCAAAGGCGCACTGCCGCCGCCGGTGATGCTGATCGATGGCGACACCACCGCTTTCGCCCGGCAGTACGGTCTGCACGAAGCCAATGTGTGGCCGCTGGAAGCCCCGCTGCGCCACGCGCAGATGGAAGGCCTGCTGCGCCGCGCCAGCCTCAAGCGCCTGGATGCCGAGCACCAGGCCGGCGCCGTGCAGGAACAGGGCCCGACCGGCGAGGGCCCGGCCGTCACCCAGCTGCGCCGCATGATCGAGCAGGTCGCCGCGTTCGACACCACCGTGCTGGTGCTGGGCGAATCGGGCACCGGCAAGGAAGTGGTCTCGCGCTCGATCCACCAGCGCTCGCCGCGCCGCGACGGTCCGTTCGTGGCGATCAACTGCGGCGCGATCCCGGCCGACCTGCTGGAAAGCGAACTGTTCGGCCACGAAAAGGGCGCCTTCACCGGCGCGCTGAGCGCCCGCAAGGGCCGCTTCGAAATGGCCGAAGGCGGCACCCTGCTGCTGGACGAAATCGGCGACATGAGCCTGCCGATGCAGGTCAAGCTGCTGCGCGTGCTGCAGGAGCGCAGCTTCGAGCGGGTCGGCGGCAACCAGACCATCCGCTGCAATGTACGCGTGATCGCCGCCACCCATCGCGATCTGGAATCGCGCATCGCCGACGGCAAGTTCCGCGAAGATCTGTTCTACCGGCTCAACGTGTTCCCGATCGACGTGCCGGCCCTGCGCGAGCGCAGCGAAGACCTGCCCGCGCTGGTCACCACCATTGCCGGCCAGCTGGCCCGTACCGGGCGCGGCGAAGTGCGCTTCACCGGCGAAGCGCTGCAGGCGCTGGCCACCTACGAGTGGCCGGGCAATGTGCGCGAGCTGACCAATCTGGTCGAGCGCCTGGCCGTGCTGCACCCCAGCGGCAACGTGCGCGTGCAGGATCTGCCGGCGCGCTACCGCGGCGATTTCGCGGTCCCCGCCCCGGTCGTGGCGGCCGTACCGGCGGCTGCCGCCGACGAGCGCCTGGACCTGCGCAGCTTTTCGTTCCACACCCCGGGTGCCCAAGGCACCACGGCAGCGGACAACGGCAGCGGCCCGGCTGCCCGCGCGCCGGCCCTGCCCGATGACGGCATGGACCTGCGCAACCACATGGCCAGCATCGAATTGAACTTGATCAACGAAGCACTGGAACGCACCCAGGGCGTGGTCGCCCACGCCGCCCAGCTGCTCGGCCTGCGCCGCACCACGCTGGTGGAAAAACTGCGCAAGTACGGCATCGAGCGCGACCAGACCGAACTGGCCGGCTGAGCGGATTGGCAGCTGGAAAGCAGAAGCCCGGGCACGTCCCGGGCTTTTTTTTGACCCCACCCTCCGCCGGTTTTCCGGCGTCGACTCTCCGGCACGCCAGCGCAACGCACTGCCGCTGGCGCATGCCGTCGCACCGCGCCCGCCCTGTGCACGGGGACGGCTGAATACGCAAACCCCCGCCCCCCTTACGAAACTGAATCGCTCATCGGTTTCGGCACGGCACTTGCAACGTATTCACCCGTAACCCACCCCTGCTTCGGAACGTTCCAGATGTCGCACTCCGTCACCTCGATCCTTTCTCAGATCCGCACCTTCCAGACCCAGATGGGGCAACCCGCCGTCAGTCCGCTGACGGAGGTGCCGCGCAGCAATGCCATCCAGGGCCTGGTGGCCCCCCAGGAGATCCAGGGCCCCAGCTTCACCGAAACCCTGCGTGGCGCCATCGCCGGCGTCAACGATGCGCAACAGAAATCCGGCGCGCTGGCCAAGTCCTTCGAACTGGGTGAACCCGGTGCGGACCTGGCCAAAGTGATGGTCGCCTCGCAGCAGTCCCAGATCGCCTTCCGCGCCACCGTGGAAGTCCGTAACCGTCTCGTCCAGGCTTACCAGGACGTGATGAACATGCCGCTGTAAGGATAGAAACGCATGGCCCTGTCGCTCTCCAAAGAATCGCTGAACACCGAAAAGGCTGGGCAGTGGTTCGACCGGCTGCAAAGCCTGCAGATCACCCGTCGGCTCGGCCTGATGGCGATGATCGCCGTGGCCGTGGCGGCAGGGCTGTTCGTGTTCTTCTGGTCGCAGAAGCCGGGCATGGTGCCGCTGTACACCGGGCTGGACCAGAAGGCCACGGCCGAGGCCACCGACCTGCTGCGCGCCGCACAGATCCCCTTCGAACTGGACCCCGCCACCGGCGGCATCACCGTGCCGGAGAAGAACCTGCACGATGCCCGCCTCAAGCTGGCCGGCTCCGGGCTGACCGACAGCGGCCGCCTCGGCTTCGAACTCATGGAGCGCGACCCGGGCTTCGGCGTCAGCCAGTTCATGGAGAACGCCCGCTACCAGCACTCGCTGGAGACCGAGCTGTCGCGCACCATCAACACGCTGCGCCCGGTCCGCGATTCGCGCGTGCACCTGGCCATCCCCAAGCCCAGCGCCTTCACCCGCCAGCGTGACGTGGCCAGCGCCTCGGTGGTTCTGGAACTGCGCGGCGGGCAGCAGCTCGAACGCGGCCAGATCGATGCGATCGTGCACATGGTCGCGGCCAGCATCCCGGACCTTGCCCCCGAGCGGGTGACCGTGGTCGACCAGAGCGGTCGCATGCTCAGCGTCTCCGACCCGAACAGCGATGCGGCCATGAATGCCGCGCAGTTCGAGCAGGTCCGCCGCCAGGAAACCTCGTTCAACCAGCGCATCCGCGAGCTGCTCGAACCGATGACCGGCCCCGGCCGCGTCAATCCGGAAGTCAGCGTGGACATGGACTTCTCGGTGATCGAAGAAGCCCGTGAGCTCTACAACGGCGAGCCGCAGAAACTGCGTAGCGAGCAGATGAGCGAGAACAGCAGCAACGTGCCCGGCCCGCAGGGCGTGCCGGGTGCGGCCAGCAATACCCCGCCCGGCCCGGCGGCCGCCCCGGCCACCGCCCAGGCACCGACCGAGACCTCGAAGAACGCCACCCGCAACTACGAGCTGGACCGCACCCTGCAGCACACCCGCCAGCCGGCCGGCCGCATCAAGCGCGTCTCCGTGGCGGTGCTGGTGGACAACGTGCCGCGCGCCGGCGCCAACGGCAAGATGGCCGACCAGGCGCTCTCGGCTGCTGAGCTGACGCGCGTCGAAGCGCTGGTCAAGCAGGCGGTCGGTTTCGATGCCGAGCGTGGCGATACGGTCTCAGTGATGAATGCCCCGTTCGTGCGTGAGGTCACCCCGGTCGAAGGGCCGAAGTGGTGGGAGCTGCCACAGGTACAGGACGCACTGCGTCTGCTGCTGGGCGCGATCGTGGTGCTGGCCCTGGTGTTCGGCGTGCTGCGCCCGGCGCTGCGCTCGATCACCGGCCAGACCAAGCCGAAAGACGACGAACTTGAACCCCACAGTGCCGATGTGCAGCTGGTCGACGATGGCGAGGGCCTGCCTGCGATCGGCAGCGAACGCCTGCACGCGGCGGGACATGAACCCCTGGCGTTGCCGGTGGACTCTTACGAGGAACGACTGCGCATGGCGCGTGAAGCTGTAAAGACCGATTCCAAGCGCGTGGCCCAGGTGGTCAAGGGCTGGGTGGCCAATGATTGATGCACCTCCCCCGCTGACCGGCGTGCAGCGCGCCGCCGTGCTGCTGCTTTCGCTGGGCGAACTGGACGCGGCCGAAGTGCTGCGCCACATGGAACCCAAGGAGGTGCAGAAGATCGGCATCGCCATGGCGACCATGACCGACATTACCCGCGAGCAGGTCGAGCGCGTCATGGACCAGTTCGGCAGCGAGCTGGGCTCCAAGACCTCGCTGGGCGTCGGTTCGGACGATTACATCCGCAACATGCTGGTGCAGGCCCTGGGTACCGAAAAGGCCGGCAGCCTGATCGACCGCATCCTGCTCGGCCGCAACACCACTGGCCTGGATGCCCTGAAGTGGATGGATCCGCGCGCCGTCGCCGATCTGGTCCGCAACGAGCACCCGCAGATCATCGCCATCGTCATGGCCCACCTGGAAACCGACCAGGCCGCCGATGCGCTCAAGCTGCTGCCCGAGCGCACCCGCGTGGACGTGCTGCTGCGCATCGCGACCCTGGATGGCATCCCGCCGAACGCACTCAATGAACTCAACGAGATCATGGAGCGCCAGTTCGCCGGCAACCAGAACCTGAAGTCGTCCAATATCGGTGGCGTGCAGTGCGCGGCCAACATCCTGAACTTCATGGACAGTGGCCAGGACCAGGCGATCCTGGGCGAGATCGCGCGCATCGATGCCCCGCTCAGCGGCCGCATCCAGGACCTGATGTTCGTGTTCGACGATCTGGTCGACCTGGACGATCGCGAACTGCAGCTGGTGCTGCGCGAAGTCAGCGGCGAACGCCTCGGCCTGGCCCTGCGCGGTGCCGACATCAAGGTGCGCGACAAGATCACCCGCAACATGTCCCAGCGTGCGGCTGAAATCCTGCTGGAAGACATGGAAGCGCGTGGCCCGGTGCGCCTGTCCGACGTGGAAGTGGCGCAGCGCGAGATCCTGGCGATCGTCAAGCGCATGGCCGATGAAGGCACCGTCACCATTGGTGGCAACGCGGAGGCGATGCTGTGAACAACGCCGTGCGCTGGCTTGCCCCGGACCTGCTGGCGGAGCCCGAGCCGCCACCGGAAGAACAGTTCGACCTCACCGAACCGGATCTGGAGTTCGAGCCGGAGCCGTTGCTGCAACTGCCGACCCTGGAGGAAATCCAGGCGATCCAGGACAACGCCGAGAAAGACGGCTTCGACCAGGGCCACGCCGAGGGGCTGGCCCAGGGCCAGGCCGAAGTGCGCCGCCTGATCGCGCAGATCGAAGGCATCCTCGACAACTTCAGCCGGCCGCTGGTGCGGCTGGAGAATGAAGTGGTCGCCGCGCTCGGCGAGCTGGCGGTGCGCGTGGCCGGCAACCTGGTCGGCCGTGCCTACGAAGCCGAACCGGAGCTGCTGGCACAGCTGGTCAACGAGGCGCTGGACGCCGTGGGCGGTGCAAGCCGCGACGTGGAAGTCCGACTGCACCCCGACGACATCGCCGCACTGGCCCCGGTGCTCAACCTGGCCCCGAACCAGCGCCTGACGCCGGATCTCAGCCTGAGCCGCGGCGACCTGCGCGTGCATGCCGAAGCCGTGCGCATCGACGGCACGCTGGATGCACGCCTGCGCGGCGCCTTGGATGCGGTCATCCGCAAAGCCGGAACCACCCCATGAATACCGAGCCCCTGCCCCCGCCCGCCGACTGGACCGCCGCACGCAACCTGCGGCTGGCCTCGCGGCTGGACAACATACGTCCGGACACCGCCCATGGCCGTGGCCTGATCCGCGAAGGCGTGCTGCGCCGTGCGGTCGGCCTGACGCTGGAAGCGGTCGGCTGCGAAGCCCCGATGGGCGCCAGCTGCAAGGTCGAAGTGGCCGATGGGGGCTGGGTCGATGCCGAGGTGGTCGGCTTCGCCGGTGAACGTACTTACCTGATGCCCAGCGCGGAACTGCATGGCCTGCTGCCGAATGCGCGGGTTGTGCCTTCGCTCGGCCGCGGCGGCGTGGAGGTGGGCGAAGGCCTGCTGGGCCGCGTGATCGACAGCGACGGCGTGCCGCTGGACGGCAAGGGCCCGATCCGCGCGGAAGGCACGGTCGGCATGGCCGGCGTATCGATCAATCCGCTGGCGCGCGAGCCGATCACCCAGCCGCTGGACGTCGGCGTGCGCGCGATCAACGCACTGCTGCCGATCGGTCGTGGCCAGCGTGTCGGCCTGTTCGCCGGCTCCGGCGTGGGTAAATCCACGCTGCTGGGCATGATGACCCGCTACACCGCCGCCGACGTCATCGTGGTCGGCCTGATCGGTGAACGTGGCCGCGAAGTGCGTGATTTCGTGGAAAGCACGCTCGGTGAAGAAGGCCTGCGCCGCGCGGTGGTGGTGGCCAGCCCGGCCGACCGCCCGCCGCTGGCCCGCCTGCACGGCGCCTACCGCGCCACCGCGATCGCCGAGTGGTTCCGCGACCAGGGCCTGAACGTCCTGCTGCTGATGGACTCGTTGACCCGCTTCGCGCAGGCCCAGCGTGAAATCGGTCTGTCGGTCGGCGAGCCGCCGACCACCCGCGGCTATCCGCCGTCGGTGTTCGCCAAGCTGCCTGCGCTGGTCGAACGCGCCGGCAATGGCGCGAAGGGCCGCGGCTCGATCACCGCCTTCTACACCGTGCTGACCGAAGGCGACGATCCGCAGGATCCGATCGCCGATGCCGCACGCGCCATTCTCGACGGCCACATCCTGCTCTCGCGCCGCGTCGCCGACAGCGGCCTGTACCCGGCCATCGACGTGGAATCCTCGGTCAGCCGCGTGGTCACGGAAATCGCCGACGAACCGTGGCGCCTGCGCATCCGCAAGCTCAAGCGGCTGGTCTCGGCGTACTCGTCCAACCGCGACCTGATCGCCATCGGCGCCTACCAGCGCGGCAACGACCCGGCGACCGACGAGGCGCTGGAGCGCTGGTCGGACATTGTTGAATTCCTCGGCCAGGACGTCGGCAAAGCCGCCGACCTGCCGCACAGTCAAGCCGCCCTCAAGCGGCTGGTGGAACCAGAGACTTAAGCCATGATCCAATCCAAGCGCTTCGACCCCTTGCTGAAACGAGCCCAGGACCACGAAGACGAGGTCGCCCGCGACCTGGCCGAGCGCCAGCGCGCGCTCGACACGCATGTGTCGCGCCTGGATGAGCTGCACCGCTACGCCGAGGAGTACGCCGGCGCACAGATGTCGGCCACCAGCCCGGCTCAGCTGATGAACCGCCGCGCGTTCCTGGATCGCCTGGACAGCGCGGTCGCCCAGCAGCGGCAGACCGTGGACAACAACCGCGAGAAGGTCGACGCCGAGCGCGCCCGCCTGTTGCTGGCCAGCCGCGACAAGCAGGTGCTGGAACAGCTGGCCGCCAGTTACCGCGCGCAGGAAAAGGTGGTCACCGACCGCCGCGACCAGCGCGAGATGGACGACCTCGGGGCCCGGCGCTCGCGCCAGGCACAGCGCGAAGACAGCGAGAACGGAGGCACCCCGTGATGCCCCACGCCCTGCTCGGCGGCGCCGCATCCGCACAGAATGCGGGCGGCACTTCGTCCAGCCCCCGCGCGGACAGCGCCAGCGGCACCGACCGTCGGGACTTTGACGCGCTGCTCAAGCCGGGCAATGAGGCACCGCGCAACGACACGCCACGCAGGTCGGGCAGCAGCCGCGACGCAGGCAAGAGCACCACCACCACTCCGCCCGGCGAGGACAAGGACGCAACCACGCGCCCCGCCAAGCCCGGCGCCAAGAAGGCGGACGACCTGGTCGCCGCCACGGATGCCACGGGCAAAGCACCGGCCACGGCGGAGAAGCCGGCCGCCGAACCGGCCGACGACACCGAAGCCGCCTGGCCGCCGCTGGGACTGGCCGGGCTGGCATTGAACGGGCTGCCGGTGCCGGCGCCCACGCCGGTCACACCTGTGGCGGCCGGTACCGCCGCCGGCGCCAATGCGGCGCTGCCGGCCCTGGCGACTGCCGCACCGGAGGCGAACGCCACCCTGCCGGCGCTGGCCGCCGCGCCGTCCACTGACGGCAGCATCGCACTGCCCGCCTTGGCCGCCGATGCCGCGCCAGCCGACGATGCCCTGCTGCTGAAGACCTTCACGGATGCCTTGAACGCGGCCACCAACGACGGCCCCGATGCCCCCGCCAGCCCATTGCTGCATGCGCTGCAGGGCATGACCGAGGCCAAGCCGGTGGTCGCCAGCCTGTTCACCGGCTCCCCCACCGCCACCCCGCATCTGGGCGGCGAAGACTTTGACGATGCCGTCGGCGCACGCGTCGGTTGGCTGGCGGACCAGAAGATCGGCCACGCGCATATCAAGATCACCCCGAACGACCTGGGGCCCATCGAAGTGCGGCTTCAGCTGGACGGCGACAAGGTGCATGCCACCTTCACCAGCGCCCACGCCGATGTGCGTCACGCGCTGGAAAGCAGCCTGCCGCGCCTGCGTGAGCTGCTCGGCGAACAGGGCTTCCAGCTCGGCAATGCCGATGTGGGCCAGCAGCAGACCGCACCCGACGGCGGACGTGGCGATGGCAGCGGTGGGATGACCGGCGACGACGGAGAGCCGGCGCTGGCCGACACCACCCTGTCCCCGTCCCAGCTGATCCGCCAGCGCGGCCTGGTCGACGCCTACGCGTGATCGCGTAGGCGTGCGGCCACGCATGGCTCGGCTGGCGCCACCGGTAGAGCCACGCCATGCGTGGCTGCCCTTGGTTCCGGCGAGGCGAACGTCCGCCCCTGTGTTGCGTGCCTACCCCCGCCAGAAACCCGACGCACACCATCTCCAGCATTCAGGCACGCGCTTTGCATGTAGGCAGGAAGCAATCCTCTGGAGCTTCCCCCGTGGCCGCAGCCGCCGATAAAACCAAGAAATCCGCCGACAAGGACAAGACCGCCAAGCCGCGCAGTCCGCTCCTGGTCACCGCCCTGGTCGCGGTGCTCGCCGCCGGCGCCGCCGGTGGCGGCGTCTGGTACTTCACCCAGTCCAAGCACGACGACAAGGCCGCCAAGCCGGCCACCAGCAAATCCGCCGTGCCTGCCCCGGCGCAGTACTTCGGCCTGGAACCACCGTTCGTGGTCAACCTCAACAGCAGCTTCGACGGCCCGCGCTACCTGCAGGTCGAAGTGCAGCTGATGAGCCGCGACCCGGCCGCGATGGAAGCGATCAAGCTGCATGCGCCGGCCATCCGCGCCAAGCTGCTGATGCTGTTCTCTCAGGTCGAACCGACCGACATCGCCGACCGCGCCGGCAAAGAGCGCCTGCAGGCCAGTTCCCTGGCCGAAGTGCAGAAGCTGCTCAAGGCCGAGACCGGCAAGCCCGGTGCCGACGAATTGCTGTTCACCAGTTTCGTGACCCAGTAAGGGCGACCATGAATGACCTGCTTTCCCAGGACGAGATCGATGCCCTGCTGCATGGCGTGGACTCCGGTGCGGTCGAGACCGACATCGATGCGCCCACGCCCGGCGAGGCGCGCTCGTACGATTTCGCCAGCCAGGACCGCATCATCCGCGGTCGCATGCCGACCCTGGAAATGGTCAACGAGCGCTTCGCGCGCCTGTGGCGCATCGGCCTGTTCAACCTGATCCGGCGCTCGGCCGAACTCTCCGTGCGTGGCATCGAGCTGATCAAGTTCAACGACTACATGCACTCGCTGTACGTGCCGACCAACCTCAACCTGATCCGCTTCAAGCCGCTGCGCGGCACCGGGCTGATCGTGTTCGAGCCGACGCTGGTGTTCGCGATCGTGGACAACTTCTTCGGCGGTGACGGGCGCTACCCCACCCGCATCGAAGGCCGCGAGTTCACCGCCACCGAAATGCGCGT
>Ga0308171_1003869_pt1 | contig 13009 bp, 10 predicted proteins | sample PhyGR1_FD_202135 | JGI IMG/M metagenome (GOLD analysis project Ga0308171, IMG submission 202135) | Phyllosphere microbial communities from UC Gill Tract Community Farm, Albany, California, United States - DLSLSG.R1 | ecosystem: Host-associated > Plants > Phyllosphere > Unclassified | place: USA... | reverse complement strand
CCGCGCCCTCCATCAGCCACGCCCGAAAAACTCGAAAAAAGAAAAGAAGGATCAAACCTGTAGGTTTGATGGGAATTCCTTCCCCGGCCTTCACCTTCCTCCAACACCCCCCAGCGCATCCCGGCAAAGCCCCGCCAGCCGGCGCGGCAGGTCTCCCATCTCCCGTTGCCGGGCGATGAGGACCAGCTTGCGGCTAAGGGTGGGGCCGGGGAGGGGGTGGCAGTGGGTGGTGCCATCCTCCGGCAGGGCGGCTTCGGCCATGCAGTGGGGGGTGGTGATGGCCCAGCCGAGCCCGGCGGCGACGGCGGCGGCGACGCCGAGGGGGGTGTCAAATTCCTGGTGACGGGGGATGTCCAGCCGCAGGCGGCGGAGGTGGCGTTCGATTTCCAGCCCGGTGCGGGAGCGGGCGCTGAAGCGGACCAGGGGCAGGCGGGCGGCGAGGGTGGCGAGGTCTTCCACGCTGGTGGGGGGCGGCAGGGTGGCGGGAGCGAGCAGGATGTAGGCTTCCTGCAGCAGCAAGTGGCGTTCCAGCCCTTCGGCGTCTTCGACCTCCTCGGCGCCGAGGAAGAGGTCGAGCTGGCGGGTGATGAGGCCGGCGGTGTGGTTGGCGGTGAGGCCGGAGAGCAGGGAGGATTGCTCAGCGACTTCGGCCAGGAAGCCGGCGAGGGTGGGGGTGAGGGCGCGGCTGAGCGAGTCGACCAGGCCGACGCGCAGGAAGGGCAGACGGCCTTCGCCGACCCGGCGCAGCATGGGGGCGATCTGCCGGGCCTCGGCCAGCAGCATGCTGGCGCGCTGGCGCAGCAGGGCTCCGGCCGCGGTCAGGCCGATGGGGCGGATCTGCCGGTCGAACAGCTTCACGCCGATGCGCGCTTCCATCTCCGTGACGGTCTGGGAGACGGAGGGCTGGGTGATGCCGAGGCGGCGGGCGGCGGCGACCATGCTGCCGGCCTCACTGATGGCCAGGAACACTTCCAGGGCGCGCAGGTCGAAGGGCAGGGCGGCGAGGTCGGACATGGGACGGCCGGAGTATAGGAAAATCCTATATGGGCCTTGGCCGGCGCGCTGCCTAGGCTGAGCCGGACCTGGTGAGGACGCCAGGGCAGGTGAGGTCTCGGGATGTGGGCTGATCGCTATTCCATCGTGTCCGTGCTGGCACAGGCGCTGCGGGGCCAGCAGGGCTGGAAGCCGGTGTGGCGGGAGCCGGAGCCGAAGGCCGAGTACGACGTGGTCATCGTCGGCGGTGGTGGGCATGGGCTGGCGACGGCGTGGTACCTGGCCAGCCAGCACGGCATCACCAACGTGGCGGTGGTGGAGAAGGGCTACCTGGGCAGCGGCAATGTCGGCCGCAATACCACCATCGTCCGTTCCAACTACCTGCTACCGGGCAACATCCCCTTCTACGAGCATTCGATGAAGCTGTGGGAAGGGCTGGAGCAGGACATCAACTACAACGCCATGGTCAGCCAGCGCGGCGTGCTGAACCTGTTCCATTCGGACGGCCAGCGCGACGCCTATGCGCGGCGCGGCAATGCCATGCGGCTGCACGGCGTGGATGCCGAGTTGCTGGACCAGGCGGCGGTGCGGCGGATGTACCCACATTTCGACTACGACAATGCCCGCTTCCCCATCCAGGGCGGGCTGCTGCAGCCGCGCGGCGGCACGGTGCGGCATGACGCGGTGGCCTGGGGCTATGCCCGCGCCGCGGATCGGCGCGGCGTCGACATGATCCAGAATTGCGAGGTCACCGGCATCCGTGTGGAGGCCGGGCGGGCTGTCGGCGTGGAGACGGGGCGCGGCTTCATCCGGGCGAAGAAGATCGGGCTGGCCTGCGCCGGCAATTCCTCCCGCGTCGCCGCCATGGCGGGGTTGCGGCTGCCGATCGAGAGCCATGTGCTGCAGGCCTTTGTCTCGGAAGGGATCAAGCCGCTGGTCGATGGCGTGGTCACCTTCGGTGCCGGGCATTTCTATGTCAGCCAGTCGGATAAAGGCGGGTTGGTGTTTGGCGGCGATATCGACGGCTACAATTCCTACGCTCAGCGCGGCAACCTGCCGGTGGTGGAGGATGTGGCCGAAGGCGGCATGGCGCTGATGCCGGGCCTGGGCCGGCTGCGGCTGCTGCGGCAATGGGGCGGCGTGATGGACATGTCGATGGACGGCTCGCCCATCATCGACCGCACGCCGGTGGAGGGCCTCTATCTCAATGCCGGCTGGTGCTACGGCGGCTTCAAGGCGACGCCGGCCTCCGGCTGGTGCTTCGCGCATCTGCTGGCGCGGGACGAGCCGCATGAGGTGGCGCGGGCGTTAAGGCTCGATCGGTTCGCCAGCGGGCATGTCGTCGACGAGAAGGGTGTCGGCGCGCAGCCGAACCTGCATTGAGGAGCTGAGCCGATGCGGATCAACTGTCCTCATTGCGGCGTGCGCGGCGCCGAGGAATTCGCCTATCACGGCGATGCCACGTTGCGGCGGCCGGCGGCGGATGCGGCGCCGGAGGCCTGGGCTGATTACGTCTATCTGCGCGATAACCCGGCCGGACGGCAGCGGGAGCTGTGGTACCACGCCGCCGGCTGCCATGCCTGGCTGGTGATGGAGCGCGACACGAGGACACATGAGATCTTTTCCGTGACGCCGGCGCGCGATGTCGCGCTGGCCGGCGGCGGGGACGTGGCGTGATGGGCGCGAACCAGTTGTTCCGCCTGGGCACGGGCGGGTTGGTGGATCGCGGCGCTCTGCTGCACTTCACCTTCGATGGCCGCGGCTACACCGGCTATCGCGGCGATACGCTGGCCTCGGCGCTGCTGGCCAACGGAGTGTGGCTGGTCGGGCGGTCGTTCAAGTATCACCGGCCGCGCGGCATCCTCTCCGCCGGGCCCGAGGAGCCGAACGCGCTGGTGGAACTGCGCGGCGGTGCACGGCGGGAGCCGAATACGCGCGCCACCATGGCGGAGCTGTTCGAGGGCATGGCGGCGGTCAGCCAGAACCGCTGGCCGTCGCTGGGCTTCGACCTGATGGGGGTGAATCAGCTCTTCGCGCCGATCCTGGCGGCGGGCTTCTACTACAAGACCTTCATGTGGCCGGCGGCGTTCTGGGAAAAGGTGTACGAGCCGCTGATCCGCCGCGCCGCCGGGCTGGGCCGGGCGGCGGGGGCGCATGACCCCGACCATTACGAGAAATGCACCACGCATTGCGACGTGCTGGTGGTCGGCGCCGGCCCCACCGGACTGATGGCGGCGCTGGCCGCCGTGCGATCCGGTGCCCGGGTGGTGCTGTGCGAGGAGGATGCGCTGCTTGGCGGACGGTTGCTGTCCGACCGGCGCATGATCGACGGCCGCCCGGCGCTGGACTGGGTGCGCGAAGCGGTGGCCGAGTTGGAAACGGCGCCGGATTGCCGCATCCTGCCCCGTACCAGCGTGTTCGGGGTGTTCGACGGCGCCTATGGCGCGGTGGAGCGAGTGGCGGACCAACTGGCCGTGCCGGACCCGTTCCAGCCGCGCCAGCGCCTGTGGCGCATCGTGGCGAAGCGGCAGGTGCTGGCGGCGGGCTCGATCGAGCGGCCGCTGGTGTTCGGCGACAATGACCGGCCGGGGGTGATGCTGGCGGGCGCGGTGCGCAGCTACATCAACCGTTATGGGGTGGCGCCGGGGCGGCGGGCGGTGGTGTTCGCCAACAACGACGATGCCGCCGGAACCGTGGCCGACCTGCACGCCGCGGGTGTGGCGGTGGCGGCGCTGGTGGATGCGCGGGCCGAGCCATCGGAAGCGGTGCACCGCATGGCCGAAGCGGCGGGCGCGGCGCTGTTCGCCGGCGGGGCGGTGACGCGGGTGCAGGGCAGGCTGGGTCTGCGCGGCGTCGAGGTGACGGACGCGGCCGGGCGGCGGCATGCGCTGGACTGCGACCTGCTGGCAATGTCCGGTGGTTGGAGCCCGACGGTGCACCTGACCTCCCATCACGGCGGCAAGCCGGTATGGGACGAGGCGCGTGCCGCCTTCCTGCCGCCGGAGCGGCTGCCGCCCGGCATGGGCGTGGCCGGCGCGGCGGCGGGCGCGTTCTCGCTGGCCGAGTGCCTGGCGGCGGGAGCCCGCGCGGGGGCCGAGGCGGCTGGGGATGCAGGCTTCCAGACCAGCCTGCCGGCGCTGCCGGCGACGGAGGAGGAGAGCACGGCCGTGCGGCCGCTGTGGCGGGTGCGCGGTGGTCGCGGCAAGGCCTTCGTCGACTACCAGAACGATGTTGGCGATGCCGATGTGGCCCTGGCGCAGCGCGAGGGTTTCCGCTCCATCGAGCATCTGAAGCGCTACACCACGCTGGGCATGGCGACGGACCAGGGCAAGACCTCCAACGTCAACGGCGTGGCGCTGATGGCGGAGCTGTCGGGCCAGGATATCGCCCGCACCGGTACCACCACCTTCCGCCCGCCCTTCACGCCGGTGGCGCTGGGGGCGCTGGCCGGGCACCATCGCGGCCGTGACTTCAAGCCGACCCGGCTGACGCCGACGCATGACTGGGCGAAGGAGCAAGGCGCCGTCTTCGTCGAGACCGGTTACTGGCTGCGGGCGCAGTACTTCCCCCGCGCGGGCGAGGCGGACTGGCTGGAGACGGTGACGCGTGAGGCCCGCACGGTGCGCGAGGCGGTGGGGATCTGCGATGTCACCACCCTCGGCAAGATCGACATCCAGGGGCCGGATGCGGCGACGCTGCTGGAGCGCGTCTACATCAATAGCTGGAAGAATCTGCCGGTCGGCCGCGCCCGCTATGGGGTGATGCTGCGCGAGGACGGCATGGTGATGGATGACGGCACCACCGCCCGGCTGGGCGAGGACCGCTTCGTCATGACGACGACGACGGTGAATGCCGCCAAGGTGGCCCAGCATCTGGAGTTCTGCCTGCAATGGCTGTGGCCGGAGCTGGATGTGCAGACCGTCTCCGTCACCGAGCAATGGGCGCAGCTGGCGGTGGCCGGGCCGCATTCCCGCGAAGTGCTGGAGATGATCGTCGATGCCGGCTTCGATGTTTCGGACGCGGCCTTCCCGTACATGTCCTGCGCTGAGTTGACGGTGTGCGGCGGCGTGCCGGGGCGGCTGTTCCGGCTCTCCTTCTCCGGCGAGCGTGCCTACGAGATCGCGGTGCCGGCGCGGTATGGCGATGCGTTGGCGCGGCGGCTGATGCAGGCCGGCGCACCCTTCGGCATCATCCCCTACGGCACCGAGGCGCTGGGCGTGTTGCGGGTGGAGAAGGGGCATGCCGCCGGCAACGAGCTGAACGGCCAGACCACGGCAGGGGATCTCGGCCTCGGGCGCATGATGTCCAAGAAGAAGGACTTCATCGGCCGGGCGATGGCGCACCGGCCGGGGCTGGTGGACCCGGCGCGGCCGGTGCTGATGGGCTTCCGGCCGGTGGACCGTGCGGCACGGCTGCGGGCGGGCGCGCATTTCCTGCCGCTGGCGGCGGAGAAGACCGCCGCGCATGACCAGGGCTACATGACTTCCGTCGCCTTCTCCCCCGCGCTGGGGCACTGGATCGGGCTGGGGTTGATCGCGCACGGACCGCAGCGGCTGGGCGAGGTGGTGCGGGCCTGGGACCCGGTGCGCAGCGGCGATATCGAGGTAGAGATCGTCTCGCCGGTCTTCGTCGATCCGGAAGGAGTGCGCCTGCATGGCTGACCTGGCTCTTCTTGCCCGCTCGCCGCTGGACGGGTTGTTGCGGCCGGGCCGGCATGGCGTCGCGACGGGCGCCCCCGGTGCCGTGCTGCGCGAAGAAGCAGGCTGGCGCATGGCCAGCGTGGCGGCCCGGCGCGGCCAGGCGGCGGCGCTGGCTGCGGCCGCCCGCGCGGCCTGGGGCGTGGAGTTGCCCGTGGTGCCGCGCCATGGCGGCGATGCGCGCCTTGGCTTCCTCTGGGCCGGGCCGGAGCAGTGGCTGGCCTTGGCGCCGGATGCGCCGAAGCCGCTGGAGCATGAGCTACGCGCAAAGTTAGGCGGCCTGGCCTCGGTGGCGGAGCAGGGTGATGGGCGGGTGCTGCTGCACTTGTCTGGCCCGCGCGCGCGGGACCTGTTGGCCAAGCTGGCGGCGGTGGATCTGCATCCGCGCGCCTTCCGGGCCGGGGATACCGCCATCACCCTGGCGGCGCATATCGGCGTGCAGCTGTGGCAGGTGGATGAGGCACCGGCCTATCGGCTGCTGGCCTTCCGCGGCTTCGCGGGCTCGCTCTCCGCCGCCATCGTGGCGGCGGGCGAGGAATATGGCATCAAGGTCCTGGCCCGAGGTTGAGGGCGGCGCGCGGCGCGCCTTCCCTTTCCCTCCTTCCTGTCAGGACCTGCCATGCCCCATTCCTCCTACGTGCTGACGCTGGATTGCCCGAACCGGCCCGGCATCGTCGCCGCCGTGGCCACCGCCATCTTCGAGCAGGGCGGCAACATCCTCGAAGCGCAGCAATACGACGACACGCAGAGCCACCGCTTCCTGGCCCGCATCGTGCTGGACCATCCGCGCGATGCGCTGGACCCGGCGGCGCTGCGCGCGGTGCTGGCCGCCGTGGCCGCCCGCTTCGATATGCGCTGGGCGTTGCGGGACCGGGCGCAACGGCACCGCGTGTTGCTGATGGTGTCCAGGTTCGACCACTGCCTGGCCGACATCCTCTATCGCTGGCGCCTCGGCGAGCTGCCGATGGAGATTGCCGCCATCGTCTCCAACCACCCACGCGAGACGCATGAGCGGCTGGACTTCGCCGGCGTGCCCTTCCACCACCTGCCAGTGACCCGGGACAACAAGGCGTCGCAGGAAGCCGCGCTGCTGCAACTGGTGGAGGAAACCGGCAGCGAGCTGGTGGTGCTGGCGCGCTACATGCAAGTGCTGTCCGACGACCTGGCCGGCAAGTTGGCCGGGCGCTGCATCAACATCCACCATTCCTTCCTGCCCGGCTTCAAGGGCGCACGCCCGTATCATCAGGCCCATGTGCGCGGCGTGAAGCTCATCGGCGCCACGGCGCATTACGTGACCGCCGACCTGGATGAAGGACCCATCATCGAGCAGGATGTGGAGCGGATCAGCCACCACGATACACCGGATGATCTCGTGCGGCAGGGGCGGGATATCGAGCGGCGCGTGCTCTCCCGCGCGCTGCTGTGGCATCTGGAAGGGCGCGTGCTGTTGAATGGTGCGCGCACGGTGGTGTTTCGGGATTGATGCCTTGATGTCGGAAGGCCGGGGAAGGAATTCCCCATCAAACCTACAGGTTTGATCCTTCTTTTCTTTTTTCGAGTTTCCTTTGTGGTTATTGAGAGGTTTGGTCTGAATCGCGGCTGGGTGCACCGGAGGTCTATGGCCTCCGGCGACTGACGGTTCAGCCCTTGTGGTCCATCATTTAAATCATCAGCAGCGTCCGCTCTCAGTCCTGTAGCGCTCCGCCAAACTCGCAGAAAAAAGAAGGGGCCCGGGGAATTCTTTCCCCGGCCTTCCTCCCCACCCCACTACCCCGCGATCGGCCCACCTAAAATGCAACGATAACGTCATGAAGGGTGATCTTTGCTTCTATCGGCAACGGGCGTGCTTTAGCATTCCAGAGATTGCGTGGTGCACGTCCGCAGCTGCTTCAGCCTTCGACGTTCACGCTGTAGCCCCGAAGGATGGATGCGATGATGACGGCGAAGACGGTGTTGGCTGGTATGGCCGGATTGTTGGCTGGCGTGTTGGCGGCCTGGCCGGGGCAGGCTGTGGCGCAGGGCAGTGGCTCGGCCACGCTGGATGCCGTGCGTGCGCGCGGCGCGCTGTTGTGCGGTGTCTCCGGCGAAATTGCCGGGTTCTCGCTGGCGGATAGCCGGGGCGTAGTGCAGGGCATGGATGCGGATTACTGCCGCGCCATTGCTGCTGCGACGCTGGGCGATGCGAACAAGGTGCGCTTCATCCATCTCAGCGCGCAGACGCGGTTCACGGCATTGCAGTCGGGTGAGATCGATGTGCTGATCCGCAACACCGGTTGGTCGTTGACGCGGGAATCGGCGCTGGGGTTGTTGTTCGGCGCGACGAATTTCTGGGATGGCACGGGTTTTATCGTGCGGGCCTCGGCCGGCGTGGGCAAGCCGGCGGAGCTGGGTGGCGCGGCGATCTGCATCCGCCCTGGTACCAGCACGGAACTTGAGGTGGCGGATTTCTTCCGCTCTCGCCAGATCGCGTTCACGCCGGTGATGATTGCCGGTGTGAATGAAATCCAGGATGCGTTTCTGGCCGGGCGTTGCGATGCCTTTGCGACCGATGCGTCGCAGCTGGCGGGCTTCCGGCAGAATCTGGGCGCGCGGGCGGCGGAATTCACCATCCTGCCGGAATCCATCAGCAGCGCGCCGTCCGGCTCCATGGTCCGCAAGGGCGACGACAAGTGGTACGACATCGTCCGCTGGACGCATTACGCGCTGCTGACGGCCGAGCAGTTCGACGTCACCAGCAAGAACCTGGACGAAGCCGCCAAGCGGGACAGCCCGGATATCCGCCGCCTGCTGGGGGTCGAGGGTAATATCGGCCAGACCATGGGGTTGGATAATGCCTGGGCGCGCAATGCCGTCGCGCAGGTCGGCAATTACGCGGAGCTGTGGGCACGGCACATGACGCCGATCGGGTTGGAGCGCGGCATCAACCGGCTGTGGACCCAGGGCGGGTTGCAGTTCTCGCCGCCGGTGAGGTGAGGGCCGGGGCCAGGGCGTCGTCCCGGCCCTGACATAGGGCGGCGGCGCCGGTGCTGCCTTGGGTCCGTTCTTGGCCCGAGCCGGCGGCTAGCCCTTCCCCCCGGGGCGCTGGTGTGGGAGGGGAAGGGGCCGCCGGCATCACGCGGGCGGCCGCGGCTGGAGAATGGCCCCCCGATGAACCTGCGCTTCCTGGAAACCTTCCTCTGGGTCGCCCGGCTGAACAGCTTCAGCGCCACGGCGGAACGCATGCACACCACCCAGGCCGCTGTCTCCAACCGCATCGCGGCGCTGGAGCGGGAGCTGGGGGTGCGGCTGTTCGAGCGGGACCTGCGTTCCGTCCGGGTCACGCCGGAAGGCCGTGCCGCGCTGGTGCGGGCGGAGGAAATCGTCCGGTTGACCCAGGAGTTCCGCGGCCAGGTGGCGGACCGGGAGACGCTACGGGGCCGGCTGGCCATCGGCACCATCGATTCCGTCGTCTATGCCTGGCTGCCGCCGCTGATCCGCCGCATCCGGGAAGAGTACCCCGGGGTGGAACTGGACCTGACGGTGGATACCAGCCTTGCCGTCGCCGGGCAGTTCGGGCGCAACGAGATCGACCTGGCGCTGATCATGGGGCCTGTGCTGGCGCCGGAGGTGGAGAGTCTGCCGCTGTGCCGCATGCCGTGCTCCTGGTACGCCAGCCCGGCGCTGGAGCTGCCGCCGGGGCGGTTGGGGATGGCGGAGCTAGCGGAGCACCCGGTCTTCGCCTTCTCCCGCGGTTCCCAACCCCATCACGAGGTGCTGCGGCAATTCGCGGCGGCGGGGGCCAAGGCCAAGACGCTGTACAGCCTCAACTCCATCTCCACCATGCTGCTGCTGGCGCAGGACGGGCTGGGGGTGACCATCTTGCCGGACGTGGTGGTCGCCGGGGCCTCTGGCGGCCGGTTGCGGCGGCTAGACGTGGCGGTGCCGTTTCCGCCATTGGAGATCCACGCGGCCTACAACGCCCAGCCGCGCAACCTGGTCGCCGCGAGGGTGGCGCAACTGGCGCTGGAAGTGGCGCAGGGGCAGTGCGGGGAGGGGGGAGCCTCTCCATGATCGTTGCTCCTCTGGTTGGGGAGCAAGGAAGGCCGGGGAAGGAATTCCCCGGGCCCCATCTTCTTTTTTCGGATTTTACCAGGTGGGGCTGGGGGCGCGTTGCAGAAGCATGGCCGCCGTAGGCTGAATCAAGCCGAGAGGCTGTTGGAAATTCTGGCGGCTGAGGGCGCGGGCGGGATTTTTTGTGTCAGCGCCAAGGTGGCGTGAGCCAAATGCGAGGACATCTGGCCAAGCCGCCGACAAAGCTGGCGGGGAAAAGCCCGCCGTGACCTAGCAGAGTTTCCAGACGGTCTCTGAAGCCTGGATCGCGCAGCCAAATCCCGAGTGCAGCTGCCGCGTCACTCGGCAGCGGACGCACTCCTACTGCCGCCAACGGCATGAAGGCGCCTCGGGCTTTCAGCGACGCGTGTTCCGCCAGCGCGTCGGTTATAAAATCTTCAAGGCTTCACCTGACCCCAAAGCCCAGCCCCAGACTCGCAGAAAAAAGAAGGGATCCGGGAAATTCCTTCCCCGGCCTTCTCCACCCCAGCCTAACAGCGAACTCGCCCGCCAGTCCTCAGGACCCGGAGGCTTCCCGCGCCCCGATCAGTGACCGCACAATCCAGGCAAGGGTTTGTTCCACGTCGTCCTGGGATGACAGCAGGTGGGCAAGATTGGCCAGTTCCGGCGCAATATGGGCGGGTGCGACGGCGCAGCCGGCGAGGCGCAGGCATTCCAGGTCGGTGCCGACATAGCAGAGCTGGGCCGGGGTCAGGCTGAGGGCTTGCAGGGCGTCGTGCAGGGCGTGCGGGGCGGGGAGTGGCAGTGGGTGGATGCCGTGCTGCCGGAGCACGGCGGCTTGCTGCGGCGGCAGGGTGGCGGCGTCCTGGTCGAAGGCCAGGGCGGCGAGGCCGGGCGGGAGGGGCGGCACGGGACGGGCGGATTCGAGCGCGGCGCAGAGCGTGACGTCGGCGAGGTCGTCGATCTCCGGGCCGGTCGGTGGTACGGGGATGGCAGCGACGGGGCCGCAGAAGCGGCGGCCGACCTGCCGGAAGGCGGCGACGCGCATGGCGTAGATGGCGCCGTTCTCGCGGTATTGTGGCGGCAGGGTCTGGCGCATCGGGCGTTGGCGGGTTTCGTCGTGGTTCATGCCGACGGCAAAGCCCTGCGGGGAGATGCCCCAAAGGAAGCTGTGGTCCGGCACGACGCTGAGGGCGCAGGCCACCGCCGGGTCATCCAGCGCGGCGACGCAGCGGTCGATCTCCTCCCCCGTGGTGAAGGGGGAGGTGCATTGAAGCATGACCAGGCGCTCGGGCGGGCCGGGATGCGCCGCCAAGGCATCGAGCGCGTGCAGGAGGGCGGCCTCGGAGGAGGCGGCATCGCCGGAGAGGGCGGCGGGGCGGTGGATGACCTGGGCGCCGAAGCGCTCGGCGGTGGCGGCGATGGCGTCGTCGTCGGTGCTGACTAAGACGGCGTCGATGCGGTGCGCGTGGCGTGCGGCCCAGATGCTGCGGCCCAGCAGCGGCACGCCGCCGAGGCGGAGCAGGTTCTTGCCCGGCACGCCGCGGGAGCCGCCGCGCGCCGGAATGACAGCGATGGTCCGCAAGGCGTCAGTGCGCCTGCCATTTGAGCTTGCGGCGCTGGGGCTGCTCGACCTCCAGCAGCCCGTCGGGCTTATGGGTCAGTGCCAGGCCGATATTCTGCACGTCGCGCTTCAGGCGGCGCAGGCCGTCGGGTTCCAGGCTGGCGGCGTGGTCGGTGCCCTTCCAGGTGCGGTCCAGCGTGAAGTGCCGCTCGATCCAGCTGGCGCCGAGGGCGAGAGCGGCGATGTCGGCGGCGATGCCGAGATGGTGGCCGGAGAAGCCGATGGCGCCGACGCGCTGGCCATAGGCTTCCCGCAGCCGCTGGATGTCCAGCAGGCAGAGCTGGTCGAACTCCACCGGGTAGCCGGAGGTGCAGGCATAGAGCACGAGGTCCGCGGCCCGGCCCTGGGCTTCGTAGAAACGGACGATCTCCTCCACCTCCTGCCGGGTGGACATGCCGGTGGAGACATGGATCTGGCCGGCGTAGTGCTGGCAGAGCCAGGCCTGCATCTCGAAATGCAGGTTGCTGGCGGAAGGAATCTTGAGGAACGCGGGGTTCAGGGCGGCCATATCCCGCGCCGAGGTCAGGTCCCAGACGGAGGTGCTGTAGGTGATGCCTTCATCGGCGCAGACCTGCATCAGCTCGGCATGCTGGGCGGCGGTGAATTCCAGCGCGTCGCGATGCTCGCCGTAGGTGGCGCCATAGGCGTGGCGTGGATTCTCGTGCGGGGCCGCGGCCTGTTCGGAGGAGAGCAGTTCCGTAACGTTGCGTTTTTGGAACTTTACAGCGTCCACCTGGCAGAAGCGGGCGGCGGTGCGGATCATCTCCCGCGCGATCGCCATGTCGCCTTTGTGGTTGCAGCCGATCTCGGCGATAACTTGAGCGCTTCTCATCATTCCGACCTGGCTGTTGCGGAGGGGGACGCACTCTGGTCCAGCCTTCCAGGAGCGACTGGCCTCCTCTATAGGGCAAGGGCCGATGCAGATCATCCTCATAGAGACGCGAGCGGCGTGGCGGGTGGCAGGGGTGCCCTGCCGTGGCCGCCGGGCTGGGTGGCGCATCGTATCGGGTGCGCGGCGCCGTGCTGGGCGGGTCGCGTGCCGGCCGGCCACAGAGGCCGGAGGCGCAGGGTGGTTCGGCTTGGGCAGGTTCTTCACGACGCGGATGGCTGTGCCCCGTTCCGCTTTCCCCAGTCGCAGCCTGAGTTCGATCCGTGCTGATGCCGCCGGAGGCGCGCGCCATGCTTGCCGCTATCGCGCCGGGCCGCAGGAGATGCGCCGATGGCGGAGGTGACGGGCACCCCGGCCGCCGGGCCGGGCCCCTTCCAGGATGCGGAGAACGCTCTCCGCTGGCTGATCGATGCGCCGGAGGGGGCGGAGGTCGCACCGGTGCTGGCGCTGTTGCGGGCGCCGGGGGCGGACGTGTCGGCCAAGGCGGCCATCGCGTTGCGCCGGGCGGCGGCCGCGGGCGGCCTGCCGCCGGCGCGGCGGCGGCTGTTGTGGGAGGCAGGCTGGCGGGCCTGGAGCATCGTCGGCGCGCGGCAGCCGGAGCTGGCGGCGCAGGCGCAGTTCGAGCAGGCGGTATTTTCCTACCGGCTCGGCCATATGCACCGTGCGGCGCAGGAACTGGCGCCGCTGCTGGAGGATGCGCAGGCGGCCGCCAAGGTGTGGTTGCTCTATAGCCGCGTGCTGATCGCGCTCAATCTG
>Ga0308171_1003863_pt1 | contig 13024 bp, 7 predicted proteins | sample PhyGR1_FD_202135 | JGI IMG/M metagenome (GOLD analysis project Ga0308171, IMG submission 202135) | Phyllosphere microbial communities from UC Gill Tract Community Farm, Albany, California, United States - DLSLSG.R1 | ecosystem: Host-associated > Plants > Phyllosphere > Unclassified | place: USA... | reverse complement strand
GCAACTTCATTGACTGTTGTGCCCGGCCGCAAGCTTTCCGAAACGATCTTTGCTTTGACCTCGTCTGGCCATTGACGATGAATCTCACGTACAGGCTTCCTGGTCGTGAGAAACTCCAACGTAGACTCCATGGAGAAACTCCCATTCTTCATCCATGGAAAGGCGATCACAGATCAGGAGGCCGCCAGCAATGTGGGAGTGGGACAGCGGTTACGAACGCACCGCGCCCTCGAAAGGTGAGTGAGCTTTGTTGCGCCCTCGTAGATAGATGCCGCCAAAGTGGAACGCCGCCACAAGCGCTCAGCAAGTAGAGTTCGAGAAAGCGGCTGAACGATTGACAACGTTTTCTTTCTTGTCCGAGGAAATCCCGTAACTATTGCATCGTCGAGAGGTCACAACTCGCCATTCGAGGATATCACCTTCTCATCAACTAAAGGTCTTCCAGCAATTGCAGCTCACCGCATAAGTGGATGTTGCAGCCCTTACTAGACGTCGCTCCAAAAACTATCATCGCCAACAAAGCGTCGTTGCCCCAAGAACCTTCATGATTTCGATCAACTCGCAGCTTCAATCCGCGCAGCAAGGAATAACTGATGTTGTTCCTTCAAAAGCACGGACGATGCGTAATGCTGAATTTCTAGCCCCTGGAACTGTTTATAGGTGCTGCTGAGAAGTTCGGGCGCCACCTCCACTACACCTGTCTTAGGATGGATCGAAAGCAGAAGCTTATCAAATAAAACATGAATGTCTGCTCTGAGGAGGAGACCGTTTCGAATATCGTTTCGAAGAGGGACGTTTTCTGAGAACGGGATGATGTGGGCAGCCTGTAGCACCGCCTGTACCGCGCATTTGCTGATTGGGCACCGGCCCTTATACCTATTAATCAAGGCTTTTCGAAACTCGGCCTGTTCAGGTCTTAACTCTTGACTACCAAACCGGCGCTCAAAGCCCTCAAGAATAGCCGGTTCGTCTAAAAGGAGAGCTTTTTGCTCCTCGGACATGTAGGCTGTGGTAGCCAGCATCTCATTTTTTTTGGCCATGAAGTCGGAAACAATGCGCTGGAACTCGTCAAGCTCCGCGCTTTCCAACTCATAACTTCGAAGATGGCGATGGCTGAGAATGTGGTCGATCACGGAACTGCCCGATGAGCCACCCGACCAACCGCGAAGCTTAAAGTGAGGGTTCAAAAGCTCGACATTCGTCAAAACTGCGGTGGTTTCAACGTCATTTGCAACCACTTCGCCCGCAGTACCCTGCGCGGTCAGCCCTGCCCCGAGACCGAAACCAGGGTCTTCATGCGTCCAGACAATGAGCCTATCGCCCATCTGGACAGGTCGACCTGCACCCCCGGCGATCAGGCGGGGATTTGGAAAACGAACTGATGCACCCTCCCATTCGGACGCTGCCTTCGGTCTTGGGGATGCACCACCGAGATGGATTTTGCAATTTAGTTTCAATAAGTACGTGGTCACATCGATTCCTAACGTGAAAACTATCAAGCCGAAGCGTCACCCTCTCCGCCATCGGCTCCGCCATAAATGTCCAACAGCAGTTCAGGATTAGAGCCCTCACCTCGAAGTTCTTCAAGGACCTGTTCCAAAATAAGACCATACTTTGCGAGCGGCCGCGCTCGATCCTTGTGCCGGATGTCAGCAATCGCCCGCTCGACCGCCCTTACAAGTCTATCAGCAACCGGGTCCTGCCCCTCCACCAAGGCAAATGGTTCGACGACCCGCCACCTGAGCAGGCCGACGAGTAGCATGGGTGCATATTGGAACCGTGTGTATGTGGAGCCAAGGTTTTCTTCAAATTCACGAAGGACGCGCTTGGCGATGCGATCGACATCTTTTCTGGTCAAAAGCCGGGGTGCCGTGTCTGATCGGGACAACAAAAACGCCATAGCGGCAGTCTCTTTCTGCCATTTCCATAGGTCTATGGTCTTGCCGAGGATTTTGTGGATGGCCTGCAGCTCAATATTCTGGTTACCGGCGACGCGACCTAAGCCCTGGTACGCAAGCTTCCAGCTCGGGCCTGTCGTAAAGATAGAGTGGCCGCGAACCTCTTTCTCCCAAGCTTCCAGAAGCCATCTAGACACCTCGGGCGGGCATCGACGGAACTGCCATGTCAGGAATCTGAAGGACTGCGTGCCTACAGCCTCTCCTTTTAGACCGCGTCGAACCTCGTCCAGCGCCCGCTCGACCAACCGGTCCAGTCTGGCGACCGCAGCCGCATCGACACCTGGAGGGATCGTCCCGTCGCTGGAAATTGCGTATTTGCCGCCGGGACGCGCCGACAAACGATTTGCAAGACCATTCCAGTCAACATCTGCACGGTTTACGTTCTTCTCAAGCAGCGTAAAAAGGCCGTCTCCACGCGGACTGTCATTCCAGGCCTCGATGCCACAAGCGAGCACCAACCTGCCTGGGATCGTGGGTGCTGGTCTTTGAAAGCCTTGAATCAGGGTATCCCAGCTTTCGTTCAGCTCTACCGCGCTGTCCCAATCCACTTGGAACTGATGTCCGAACTTCTGAGAATGAACGAGAATCTTCGCTCGGCCTGAAGCAGGACTTTGCTCAACCCACAGCTCGACGGGCACTGTCTGGTCGACTTTTACACCAATGTTGACCTCTGCCTTACGAGGAAACTCGGCGGTCTCTTTACGCAAAAAGATGGAAAACCGATCTTGCCCCGCCTGAATGGCCAGCCGAGCTGGTTTGGGGCTTCGGTAGACTTCTCCGGCCGGAAGGGTTTCATCAGAATCGACGAGATCATAGCTTTCGACCGCTTCGCGCCTTTGCACGATAGTCGATATCTGGGGCAGGAAGTCGAAGTAAATGGGATCGCGTTTGCTCAAGCGTCTCGCGGCAGACAGAGCACCTTCAGCAACCGCGTCAATTGGCAGAAGAACTACTTCGCGTCCTGCGCTTGAAACCACTGCTGAATGAAACGCATCTCTGATTACCCCCTCTGTCAGGGTCTCCAGCAAGATCACATCACAGCCAGCAATCGTCTGACGAAGATCAGGGAGGTCAGATATTCGCTGGTGATCGATTGTTTCGGGGGGGACCAGTACTTGCCAGTCGCCATTGCTTTGACGGAGAACTTCAGCTCCAGAGGAAACGCCGAGTGCAAGACGCCCATTTGACCGAGCCCATTCTAAATGATCCGTACGATCAGCAGAGGAAGCGTTTATCACGGCAGCCCTCGCACTCGTCTCCAGCCCGCGATATCCCCAGTCGGAGCAGATCAACTTACCAGTTGAACGGCGCTCGGGCGCCAGCACAGTCTCCCCATGGCTTCGTTCACGACGTACCCTAAGCTTCTGGACCGTGATGCCGTCGGCGGCTTGGGAAACAATTCCGACATTATGCCCCTCATCAACAGTTCCTTCGTCGATGGCGAAGATCGTTGCGAGGACAGATCTCCAAACCAAGAGCGGAGTTGATACTTTTGCTTTTCGCAACGAGCCTAGAAATCGTTCTTGAAGCAGTTCGCTCGTTTCCGCGTGATCGTCGAGGCTCGCCACGCCAAAACTGGCGCCCGATGACAATCCTTTTAGTGCAGCGACGAGGTGAGGGATTGTTGGTTCCCCGCCCAACACGTCGGCGACCCTTGTTCGCTTCCTAGTTGCACCGACGAGGCCCCATCCAGCACCAAGACCGTGAGGAGATATTGACGCCTGTGCCCCACCTACGAAGCCACCGTCAGCCTTAGCGCTGGTTTCAACCACGACACCAAAGATGCCCCCTTCGACATGGGAACTTGCCACTTCTTTCTCTTCGCCGTCCGGCTCTACTTTCCAGTTCCTCGCAGCACGGTCGCGCCAGCCGTTCAAGTCGTATCCGCACAGCTTCCTCATGGGCCCGCCGCGTGGATTTCGCTTCGCGCAAAGGCTCGAATAGCATCAAGCCCTTGGCGCAACCCGGCGCCTGACGCCTCAAAAGCTATACCATTGACCCGAGTTCGAGTTCCCCGAGAGATACAGGCTTCGTACTGACCATGAGAAGGCGTCAAAATCAGCCCATCACGCAGCACCTCCGTCTGGCCGAACGGCTGTATTTCTACTAAGCGCTCGTTCGCTCGTTCGGTTGCATCAATGAGGTCTATACGGCTCATCGCGTGAGGCGTCCACACAGCCACTCTACGGGGCATGCCACCTTTCACGATATCGGTGATACGAAGTGAAACGTGCGCTCTGGTGAGTGACAGCATCCGGCCTGGTGCTTCGGGCCTCGACTGCACCTCAACAATTCGACCAGTGTTCTTAAGCCAGAAAACAGCAACAGGGCGATCTTGCTCGAACCACCTTCCCAGCGAGGCCTCTGACCGCCAGACTATAGGGGATTGCGCGACAAGCTCAGCCTCTTCAAGCTCGCTCAGTGCGAGAACAACAGCTAGAACCGAGAAATCCGTCCAGGTTTCAGCTTGCCAAGCCCAAAGGTCGTCCAGAACCTTGTCCTCTTCGAGGAGACGGTCCCATGCTTCGTAGATCCCGTTGTAGCTAACATCCTGCATCAGAACGTAATTTGGAACGACCCCAGTATCTGCAATAGCCACTCCAAGGTCGGTCAGCATTTGCGCGAACGCCTTGCAGAACCGGCCGAAATGCTCGACCTGCCCGTACCGACGGCTATGCTTCGCGCGGGGGTGCTCCTGCATCCATTCTCGCGACACCTGAAATGCCAGCCGCGAGTATGCATGGAGTACCCGGTTCTCTGGCGTATCGAAATTTTCTCGCCGGACCGTAGCGAGAATTCGCTGACTGGTGCCAGCCCTTTCCGCGATCGTGCGTCCTGGCTGCCTGACGAGCCATCGCATTGATGCCCGATCCATCTCCTGAACTCGATCCAGGGAGGTTAGTTCTCTTGTGCGCCGAAGTACCCGTCTGATACGCGGCTCCAAAGCTTTCAACCGAGGAAGAATATCCTGCGCCTGACGCACGATTTCGGCCATCCGAGGATCGTCTTCATTCTCAGCGCGTTCCCAAGCATCGCGCAGACGTGGCCACACATGTAGTGGATCCTCAAGAGCTTCGCCAAGCTCCTGAACCCGTGCTAAAACCTCATTCATTCGGCGAAGCAACTCCCTCGCCCGCACATCTTCGGGCGTCTCGTGCTCCTTGACACCGCGCGGCCTGACAGGAAATCCGACCCTATCCGGTCGTAGGGCATTCTTTGTCTTCGGATATGGGTGAAGAATAAGCTCTACAGGTCCGTCTTGGTACCGGCCCGACATCAGTCTGGAATGGCCTCCACCCCGAGCTGCTTCACCGCGCATTTCGCTGACCAGACAATCGTTTGGCCCGAACTTCCCATCCGATACCGATTTACGATCCCATGGTCTGCCTAAATGGAGCATCAGCGTGACACCCCGTTCCACACGAACTGACCGGACCCGTCCTTCGCCGAACGGATTGAATCTTCGATAGCTTTTGCGAGATGGCTATCTTGCAGTTTATCGCCGACGAAGCTCATCAATTCTGAAAACGCGTGGTCGTTGCCGTCCTCGACCTCGATACCGCGCAATTTCGGAAGCAGGCGCATCTCGACCTGATCTGCCAGAGGAACGCGTAGATCTTGTGTTCGATCAAAGGATGAGTAGTTCGCGACATAGCCCATGATCGCCCGGCCCAGACGGTGGCCGAATGGTCTCTTGAATCCCTTCATGAGACCAACCATCCTATCGACACTGTCTGTGACCAAATGATCAGCTTCGACGGAGGATACCGGTTTGACCCAAGAGCGCCACCGGGCGGCGGACAGAGCTTCTGGCTCAGCAACCACCCCACCCTGCGACGTTGTGCGGATTGTCTTCGGAGCAGAGAAACGGAGCACATTGGCGCGGTCGACGACCTTGTCCGAAAGCGATTGGGTGCTCTCGTCCTCATTCATCGTTCCCGCGAACAGCAGATTGTAGCCGGGGAAGATACGAGGTGCGTCCATGCCCTTCGGCATTGGGATTTCGAGTTCGATCTCCGCGTCTTTACGCAAGGACTTGTCCCCAACCCGAAAAACGGGAGGGCGGCTTTCGAGACGGCTCAGGAAGTCGGAGAAGTAGTATTCGACACGCGCAAGGTTCATTTCGTCCAACAGGATCATCATCATCTGATCCTTGAACTCGCTCTTTTCATTGTTCAGGACATCAAGATGGAAGAGTGCCCGAGCCATATCGGTCGGACGATACCGCTTCTCGATGTAATTGTAGAAGCCCATCAAATCCTGCGGGCTGTCCCAACGCGGCTGAACTGGAACCTGCAAGAATCCGATACCCATACCAGCAGCATATTGCCGAGGCAGCTGACTCTTACCGGTACCCGAGATACCCGCGAGGACAGCCATCTGCGTAGTATCGTTAGTTTTCATGGCAGTGTGCAAGGCATATACGATCCGTCGATCGTAGTGCAGGCCACTCTGTTCCAATCGCTGCAGCACCCGCTGAACGGCATCTGCCTCGTTTTCTGCAGCTCGCGTTTTCCAACTCTTCATCTGCGATAGGACCGGCGGCAAAGCCTTCAATTCCTTCAGCCGCTCCTCGACGGCCTCTTCGGTCGGCTGCCCCGCTCCTCCGGTCGCCTCGGCTAAGTCGCTATCCATTTTCGCGACTTGCGCCAGAAGAGAGGTGCGACGGTCTTCAAGAGATATGATTTCCCCATAAATAGACCGGAGTCTTTCTTCCGCAGACGCTATCTTTGCCGAGATTTGCGTAAATTCAGCATGAGCGGCTGCTGTCGCCTGACGCTCCACCCCAAGGGTTTCTTGCATCTGCGCGAGCTGCTCAGTTGCAGCACGCTGAAGCCCCTCGATGCGAGAGACATCGCGACCCAGCTCCTGCGACAGGCTTTCCAGGCGCTGCACCCGCTCCTGGGCTTCGCTAAGCTGGATAGCCTCCGATCGCATCTCCGCGATCTTTGCTTCCAAGGCGGCCTGCTCCCGCTTCATCTCATCGTTCAACGCGAACAATCTCTCCGCCGCAGCCAGTCGGTCGTGGACGGCATCAAGGTCGGCCCGGGCGGAGGCAAGTTCAGCATCGATGGCCTGCTTTTGGATAAGCTCGGCTTCCATCTCCTCACGCAGAGCCCGGATTTCATCCTTCCGCTCATCTTTTTGGAGCCATTCGGCATTCAGTTCGTCGAGCTGTCGCTTCGTGGCATCGTAGTCTGCCTGGACATCAGCGATGTTCGCCAACGCCTTTCGTCGCTCGCCCAGCTCGTTATCGATGTCACTCAGTGCCATCCTCTTGTCCGCAATTGCCGTTTCCAGCGATTCCAGCGATCTAGTCGGACCAGCAGCGGTGACTACCCGGTCATGGAGCACGGCAAAGGTCGTCTGAACGATAATCAGCACCAAGACGGCGAGTGCAGCAAAGAGCAGGATCAGGATATTTCCGGTCAACATGGTGATGCTCTTCTATTATGGCTGTGGAGGCTGGACGGCTTCGGGTGCCGATTGAACTGCAGGAGGCGGAAAAGCGGATAGCGCGGAAACATTCGATGCTTTCGCCTCGTTGAGTGTCGTGATTTCTTGGGTCAATACGCCCTTTCGTCCACTGAGGTTTGCTAGCTCATCCCTTACGGAAGTAAGCTCGTTCCGCTTCAACTCCAGCTCTTTTGCCAGTTGAGCCTGTTTGCTCTGCAGATCGGTCACCGCTGTTTCCAAAGTGACTTTCTCTGCACTTGCCCGATCGACACCTGCCTTCTCGATGCTGTTTTTGGCGCGTAATGCCTGCAGGCTGATAACCTCAAGCTTGACGCTATCCCTTTGGATGATCGCGGCGGCTAGATCGGCCTGGACGTCGGTCAACTCTGCCTTCGCACTCGGCAGCGCCTTCTGGGATTCCGCCAACCCGTCCTGAGCGACCTTCAGTCTCCCTTCTGCGGCGGCGGCGTCTGCCCTTGCCCGGTCCGCCGACGCTGTCAGGCTAGCGAGATCCCCGTTCAGAGACGCCTTTTTCATCTCCAGGACGCTGACCTGGTTCGCGAGCTCGGCTCGGTTGCTTTCCTGACGAGCCATGTCTGCATCCGTTTTGGCGCCAGCAATTTTCGCTTTCGAAGCCTGATCCTGTTGCTTAGCGATGGTCGCATCCAGACCCTGGGAGGTACGTTGCTTGTCGCTAATTTCCTTTGTGAGCCTGGTGATCTGAGACGTTAAAGCGGTCTGCTGGGCAGTCAAATCGGCCACCTGACGCTGACGTTCATCCAAGTCTTGAAGCTGCTGATTGAGCTTAGCTACCTCTGCGTCCCTATCGCGGCGGAGCTTTTCGCTGGCTGCTGCGGCGGCGTCGGCAGTTGCCTTCCGGTCTTGCGCCTGCGCTATATCACTGTTGGACTGGTCAATTTTCGACTGATTTGCCGCGATTGCTTCCTGGAGATCGGCATTCTGCGACCGCAAGCTCACCAGGGTCTTTTGAGCCGCTTCTGCTTCCGCGATGGTTTCGGCCGCTGCCTTCGCTTGCTCTTGGGACACACGCAGCTTCTCGGAACCGTCGGAGAGGGCCTCCGTTTGCTGCTTGATCTCAGCACTGAGGCGGTCCCGCTGAGCATTAAGGTCCGCGATTGTCTTTCGAACGCCATCCGCCTCCACGCTTCGCTGTGAGATTTCGGACAGGACGTCATCGCGACGGCCTAACGCTTCGGTTCGCTCAGTGTTGTAGCGCTGAACATCGGCGCGGATAGCACCGTAATCGCGTTCAAGTGCATCCACCTGCAACAATGCAACCGAGACCGCCCCTGCCGAAAGCACTCCAAGGGCTAAAGCAACGAAGGTAAAACGTCGCGATTTAGGAAAGTTGTTTTGCGACGCGTTCAATGCATCCCTCCAAGTCTTGAGCTAGTTCATCCACCCAAAAGCGCTGGACTTTCCAGCCGAGGGATTTCAACTGATGATCACGCCAATGGTCGCCGATTTTCCTCTTTCCATCGGTGTCTGCATGCCAGTGTCGACCATCCACTTCGAGGTCGAGCTTGACGTCACCGTTGCCGAAAAGAGCAAAATCCAATCGCCGACCGGCGACTTCAAACTGAGGTATCGGATTGAGGCCACGCTTTCTCAGCGCCGCGTCAACTATCCGCTCCCAATTGCTGTCAAAGGTGCCCTCGCCCACGCGCCCTTTCGGTTCGGTCGCAGTTGCCGCAAGCCGCTGAAGGCTCCCGACCTTTCCAGTCCTGGCGTAGATTAGGTCTCCGAAGACATGGGCAACCGCACGGGCGCGGCTGATCGCCACGTTCAAGCGTCGCCAGTCCTTCTGGACGAAAGTCACGGCGCTGGTCGCGCTCGAATGCCCCAGTGTAGGCGAAAAGAGAATAAGGTCCCTTTCCTGGCCTTGGAAGCTGTCGACGGTGCCAACGCGAAGTTCCGCTTTTGCGCTAAGCTTTTCACCTATCTCGGCAAAGATTGCCTGTTCAAGCGCGTATACCTGTGGCCGGAACGGAGCGATTACTCCGATCGAGCCGCTATACCCCTGCTCGATGAGGATCATCCGAATATGCTTAGTGATGGCAGTGACTTCACTGCTGTTCACGTTTCCGATCATTGGCGACGTGGGCGCCGGTACATCAGTCCAAGCTATGCCCGGTTTCATCCCTTTTGGCGCTCGCAATTTGACTTGGTCTCCAGCAACCCGGAGCTGTCCACCATAGAAATGATCATTTATGTAGGCAACGATATCTGCGGCAGATCGGTATTGATCTCGAAGCATTACTTTCGCCGCACCTTGCGTCAGATCCGCCAGGTCGAACAAAGACTGGCGACTCTGTGCGAACCGACCCATTTTCGATACGGGGAGGTTCTGGGCTTGCATGAGATTTCGGTCATGCGCAATGCCGAGCTGACTGATGAAAGATAGCTGCCGATTATCGCCCACGACTACGACACGTTTCGCCCGAGCGAAAATCGGAAGCGCAGATGCGATGTCGCACTGGCTCGCTTCGTCAAAGATTGCGAGATCGAACAAGCTCTCGGACAACGGCACCCGACGCGCGGCGCCAAGTACCGACACAAGCCAAAGCGGCCGATGGCTTACAACCTCTCTGGCAAGATCAGCTGGCAATGGCCCGGAATTTTGGGTTAGCTCAAGGTTAGCAAGCTCTTCACCGAGCCTGCGGCGATCAGATTCGGTAAGGTTGACCTGAGAGGCCAGTACCTTGGGGAGAAGCTCCCTAGCTACCTCGCCGATCTCTTGCGTGATAGCGACTGGATCGCCTTTAACTTCGATTGCCGCCAATTCCGCGCGAAGTTTCGTGAGACGCTCGTTGAGGATGGCTAACTTTGTTTCGTCACCCGTCAGCTGACTCTGACCACTGGACCTCGATCTCAAGCCGAGTGCATGCAGCGTGAAACCAAGTAGCCTCGCAAGGCCGCTAACATTGGCGATCTCAACAACTACCGTTGCTCCGTTGGTACTTGCTCGGAGCGCTTCAATCCGCTCCAGAAGCTCTGCGATCGCACCATGTATCCGTGAGACGTGGTCTATTTCGTCGAGAACGCGATTTCGGTTTTGGGCAAGCGTTGAAATTTTGGAGCGCAAGACCAAATCAGGTTCTGCTGCCCCTCTTGACGCCTCACTGACAAGTTCATCGAGAACCCGATCGAATGATTGGTCGATATCGCGAGTAGGATCGAGCGTGCGAACCAGGAATGTAGACTGCGGGGCGATCCCGCCAAGCCTTGATTCGACCGCATCCAGCGCTTGGTGGTTTTTGGACGCAACAAGAACGCTGCCGCCGTCGGCAATCACCGATGCGGCAATCGAGACTATCGCTTGGCTCTTACCTGTTCCTGGAGGGCCGGTCACCACCGTCAGTGGCGCGGTCATGGCTTGCCTGACCGCTTCAATCTGTTCTCTGTTCAGATCACCGGTGTTTATGACCGGGGTCAATCGTTCCACCGAGGACGGCTCTAGTCCGAGTATGGGCGCCAATGCCGTCGTCGCGAGTTTTTCCTTCGACCACGATGCGATCGTATCGAGATCGCGCACCGCACCAGCCGTGAAGGTGGTGTCTGTAGGGAGAAATAGAGCCGCTATGTCGTGAACACCGACGTTTTCTGGATCCAGCTCGATCCGCATCTGCTGCCCGGAGATTTTCCCCCGAAAGGTGCTCGAAACAGCTTCTTTCAAGCGGGAAAGAAATTCATCCTGTTTAAGTCCCAAGCCCTCTGACTGGGCAAAAACATCGCGTAGTCCTGCCTCTTTCCAGTTGGCACTCTTAGCGACCCCTTTGATCCAGTCGGGGTTCGCAACGATGTCATCGGTATCGATCACCACCTCAAGGTGGGTGGAACTCCGTTTCCACTCGGCGCTGATGAGGCCAACCGGCCAGACCACGGGAACGCCTTGCTTCCTCCCAACTCCCAGCGGCCACCCGACGGCGAGCGTCTGTTCATTCGCCTCCCGCTTCACGAGCGCTTGGCGGAACTCACCCGGCAACTCTTCCAGGGGAATAGAAATGGTCAGCACTTGACCGTCTTCGGGTATCAACGGGCCAAGTCCCGTGAACAGTTGCCATTGAACTGAGTGCCTGTCCTCGACCTGGGTGATTGCCCCTCTGGGGTCTGATCGCAGTGCAGACCTATAATATCGCAACAGCGCGTTTGGGTCGATCGAAACGGGACCGTCGAGTGCTTGCGTATCATTCACCACTAGAGTCGATGAGCGGAATGTCGCGTGGACCGGTCGCAGGAGGTTATCTTCTGCAGGATTAACGGCTGCGGCCTGGGGGATGGCTGATCCCACGCCTTTGGCTGAAGTAGCAACGGGCCGCCACTTTCCATCCCGCCCCTTAGTCACCTTCCCGGCTTCACTTAGCGCCGAAAGCTCGGCATAGATCGCCGTACGCTTGCGCGGGTCGAAGTCTATGTTGAGCAACGCCAACAGTTCACTGGTCGTACGGCCTGTCGGAAAGGCCTGGATTGTTCGAAGTAGTACCGACATGAATGCAAATTACCCCTGCTACATGCTAGCGCATACAGTATGCCCAATGAATCGTCCCCAAGCTTGAGTGTGCAATTGCGCATTCCGGTGTCAACTATTCACAACCGGAAATACTCACAGATTTTTGAGTTACTAACTTAAATTGTTCAAGAGTGATCTGAACGCTACAAGTCGTTAGAAGAAGACCTGCCGCTCATGCTGCGACCTGATTCCGACCGTCCCGCTTGACCCGGTAGAGAGCGTCCCTGTCCGTGTCACGACAGCCTCAAAATCTTCAGCTCCTTTCCGACAGTGACGCGTATGCTCGCGGTCAACAACGCGGTCGGCGGCTTTTTTAAATCTGAGGTAGCTAACGCGACCACGAATTACTCCCCGCCAACGCGGGCGATAATTTGGTCATTTTCTAATAACTCGTTCGCACGCTTGACGAAGGTCAGAATTGCGACATCTCCTAAGCTTCGCCCGAAGGTATTGTTTATCCGTTTGAGTGATCCTAGTTGGCGAGAAGGAACAGCGGGCCTCTAAGGCCCTTCCTAATCGCCAACTTGACGCCCAAAAATGGAACGTCGAACGCACCTCAAGCTGGCTCGGTGACAGTTGAAGACGATCCCCGGCAATCTGCGATCGGCGAAGCAAACCGACAGCGGGGACGAAGGTTAGGCTGACGTTAGAGAGGTTCGAGGCAATTCCATTTCTTGGCAGCAACCCTTTCGGCTGCGGAGTGCAGCCATCAAATGCCTTCCTCAAGTTCGCTCCTAGAAGTCGCAAAAGCGTTCTTTGAACCACGCCGCCACACTAGGGTAGGTGCGAATTCCATGGCCCGAACCACGGAGGCTGCTATGACGATAGAACGTGGCAAGCCGATGTGCACGCGGCGATCGACGAACTGGTCGTCAGCGCCGCACAACCGCTCTAAATCAACTGGCACCATATGATCTACAGACTAGTGCTCGGCAAAATTTCATCCGGAATTGGACAAACGTAGGGCTCATCTTGCATCGCTGTTTGCCACTCGGCCTTCGCTTCATTCAATAGCTGCGGCGACGTGGCAAGATCCAAACCTGTGGCGGCCAAGGCTTTGGCGGCATGCACCATCGCT
>Ga0308171_1003862_pt1 | contig 13034 bp, 6 predicted proteins | sample PhyGR1_FD_202135 | JGI IMG/M metagenome (GOLD analysis project Ga0308171, IMG submission 202135) | Phyllosphere microbial communities from UC Gill Tract Community Farm, Albany, California, United States - DLSLSG.R1 | ecosystem: Host-associated > Plants > Phyllosphere > Unclassified | place: USA... | reverse complement strand
GTGTCGCATTGGCGTCAATCACCGGTTCAATGTCGATCTGGCCGGTTCGGAACTGCTGCTGGAGTATCAGCCCACCGAGCAGGCCTTTGAGTTTCGCCTGCGCTACCGCCCCGATCTGTTCGACGCGACCCAGATGGCGGAGATGGCGGAGCAGTATCTCTGGCTATTGCAGCGCGCGTTAACCGAACCGGATGCGCCGATTGCCGCTTGGCCGCAGCTGACGGCGCAACAGGTTTTGCGCTGCCGCGACGCCTGGGAGAGCGGGCCTGCAACGGCCGACGCGGAAGCGACGCTGCTCGACGGCCTGGCCCGCCAGGCGCGCCGTCACCCGGAACGCATCGCCGTGACCGACGCCAAAGGATCGCTCAGCTACCGCCAGCTGGCGCAGCGCAGCGATCGTCTGGCGCTGCGGCTGCGGGCGGAGTATCAACGGCTGCGCGGCGTGGCCATGCCGCCGGAGACGCTGATCCCGCTGTATCTGCAGCGCAGCGCGGAGGCGGTGGTGGCGATGCTGGCCATCATGAAGGCGGGCGGTGCCTATGTGCCGCTGGATCCCGCCGCGCCGGCGCAGCGGCTGGATTATATCCTGCAAGAGGTGAACAGCCCGATCGTCCTGACCGAAAGCGCGTTGCAGGCCGCGGCGCAGCGATTGGCGCCGGGCGATCTTTGCCTGTCGGCGGATGAACCGCTCGCCGATGCGGATGCCGCGAGCTTGCCGCGTGTGGACGCCCGGCAGTTGGCCTACGTGATTTACACCTCCGGCACCAGCGGGCGGCCGAAGGGCACGCTGTGCGAACACCGGGGTGCAGCCAACATGGTGCTTGGCCATACGCAGCGTTTGTTGCGCAATGAGCCGGATGCGCTCAACTGCCTGCAGTTCGCCTCGCTGGCCTTTGACGCGCACGTCTTTGAGGTGTTCATGGCCCTGGGCAACGGCCACCGGCTGTTCATCGCGAGCGAAGCGCAGCGACGAGATCCGGCGTTGTTGTGCGAACAGATGACGGCCTGGTGCATCGAGGCCTGCTTCCTGCCGCCGGCGCTGCTTGGCACCTTCCCTGAATTGCCGGCTTCGGTGCGCTATCTCGCGACCGGCGGCGAGGCGAGCGCGCAGGAAGCGCTCGACCATTACCTGGCCCGCGGCATGCAGGTCGCCAACATGTATGGCCCGACCGAAGCTTCGGTCAGCGCCAGCCTGAATATTTATCGCCGCAACGGCGCGCGCAATATCGGCCACGCCATCGCCAACATGCGTTGCTATGTGGTTGACGAGCACGATAACTTGCTGCCGCTGGGGGCGGAAGGCGAGCTGTGCCTGGCCGGTGTCGGCCTGGCGCGCGGATACCTGAACCTGCCGACGTTGACGGAGGCCGCGTTCACCGCCAATCCTTTTGAACTGCGTGAACCGTACCGGCGCCTGTACCGCACCGGCGACAGAGTGCGGCGCTTGGCCGACGGCAGTCTGGAGTACCTCGGACGGCACGATCAGCAAATCAAGATCAACGGCTATCGCATCGAATTGGGCGAGATAGAAATGCAGCTGCGCGCGCTGCCTGGGGTGGCCGAGGCGGTGGTGAGTCTGCGTCCCGGCACTACGGACCAGCTGGCGGCCTGGTATGTGCCGCAACCTGGCGCGGAGCCGGAGGCCGGCGACATCTTGCAACGGCTGGCGGCGCAGCTGCCGCACTACATGTTGCCCTCGGCGATGCGGGCGCTGGCGGCGCTGCCGCTGACGGTGAGCCGCAAGGTCGATTACCGGGCATTGCCGGAACCTTTGCCGATCGAGCCGCAAACGGCGTTTCGCCGGCCGTGTTCGCCGCTGGAGATTCGCCTGTCGGCACTGTTCAATCGGCTGCTGGGGGGCGATGTCGGCGTGGATGACAACTTCTTCCGCCTCGGCGGCAACTCCATGATGGCGATCCGGCTGTGCCACGAAGTGAATAAACTGCCGGGGGCGAAGATCTCGGTGCTAACGTTGAATCAGCACCCGACGGTGGCCGCGCTGAGCGAGCACATCGCTGCCCAGCGTCAGGCGCCGCCGGACGAGCTGCCGATCCTCTCCGGCGGGCTGCGGGAGGCGCCGCTGTCGCTTCAGCAGTCGCGGCTGTGGTTTGTTCAGCAACTGTCGGTGAACGCCACGCATTATCTGTCGCCGGTGCTGCTACGGCTGTCGCCGGATATCGATGACGAACGTTTTGCGGAGTGCCTGCAGGCGATCGTCGAGCGCCACCAGATCTTGCGCAGCCTGATTCGCCAGAATGATCGGGGCGAAGCCAGCCAGTGGGTCAGCGACACCGCGTTGCCGGTGCCTGTGCTAACGCTGAGCGCCGATGAATTTGACGCCGCGCTGACGCAAGCCTGCAGCCAGCCGATGGATTTGACGAGCGAGCTGCCGCTGCGCGCCACGCGCTACCGTTACCGCGATGCGGCGGAGCGGGAAACGACCGTTTGCCTGTTGGTGTTCCATCACATCGTCTTTGACGGCTGGTCGCTTGAGGTGCTGCTGCAGGAATTGGACGCGCGCTATCGGGGCACGTGGCGCGAGGCGACAGAGCCGGCGTTGCAATACCTCGACTATGCGTGCTGGCAACAAGCGCCGGAAAATGTGCAGCGCCGGGCGGAAGAATTGGCCTTTTGGCGGCAAGCGCTGGCGGGCTGCCAGCAACTCTCGCTGCCGTTGGACTTTTTGCGGCCGGCGGTCTTCGACGAGCGCGGCGACAACAGCGAAGTGCCGTTGCCGGCGGCGCTGGTGAAGGCGCTGGATGCGCTGGCGCGCAGAGAGGGGGTGACGCTGCATGCGGTGATGCTGGCGGGGTTCATGTTGCTGCTGTCCCGCTACAGCGGCCAGAACGATGTCATGGTCGGCACGCCGTTGGCCAACCGCAGCCGCCCTGAACTGGAGAATCTGATCGGGTTCTTCGTCAATACGCTGCCTTTGCGCCGGCAGATCGACCCGCGCCATCGCGTCGTCGAGTTTGTGCGGCAGGTCGCGGCCACGACGCTGCAGGCGCAGCAGCATCAGACGCTGTCGCTGGAAGCGCTGGTGGACGAACTGGCGCTGCCGCGCGATTTTTCGCGCCATCCGCTGTTCCAGGTCATGTTCGCGCTGGAGAGCGAAGGAGGCGCACTGGCGCGCCCGGACTGGCTGTCGGTGGTCGACCTGAGCGCTTATGAACGCACCGCCAAGTTTGATCTCACGCTCACGCTGACGCCGCAGGGGGAGCAGATGCGCGCGCGCTTCAACTTCGCTTCGGCGCTGTTCAGCAAAGCGTCGATGGATCGGTTGGCCGGCTACTATCTCGCCGTGTTGCAGCAGATGGCGCACCACGACGACTGGCCGCTGGAAAATATCCGTCTGCAACCGCAGAGCCAGGCGCTGCCGGCGTCGCCCGCCTTCGGCTATGCGTTTGAACGCAGCCTGCAACAGGACTTCGTGCAGCATGCGCGGCGCAATCCGCAGGCCGTGGCGGTTGTCGACGAGCAGGGCGAAATGACTTACGGTGAGCTGCACGCGGCGGCGCTGACGCTTGCCACTCAGCTGCGCGTGCAAGGGCGGATGACCGGTGACGCCATCGCCGTCATCGCCGACAAGGGGCGCCGGCAGCCGGTAGCCCTGCTGGCGGCGCTGATGTGCGGCAAGGCGTTTTTGCCGATGGAGGCGGCATGGCCGCCGCAGCGGCGGCTGAACGTGATGGCGCAGGCCGGCATCAATACGCTGCTCAGCGATGCGCCCTGGGCCTGCGCCGAGATCAATCTGATCGAACTGAATGCCGCAGGGCTGGCGGCGCAGCTGCCGCTGCCGGAACAGCGCCTGCCGGCGCTGGATGCCGGGCCCGACAGCCTGGCCTATATCATTTTCACCTCGGGATCGACCGGTACCCCGAAAGGCGTGGCGATCGAACATCGCAGCGCGGTGAATATGCTGGAAGGCGTGCGGCGGTATTTCGGCCTCAACGAGCGGGATCGCAGCCTGGCCCTCAGCGCGTTGAGCTTCGATCTGGCGATCTTCGACATTTTCAGCCCGTTGAGCGCCGGCGGCGCGGTCGTGATGCCAGCCGAGCGGGATCGGACCAATCCGCAGGCCTGGTATCAGCTGATGATGACCCATCGGGTGACGCAATGGCTGAGCGCACCGGCGCTGATGGAGCTGTTGCTGGATTATGTGAACGGGGCGGGGTTGACGGCTGGGCCGGCACCGGCGCTGCGGGCGGTGATGGTGGGGGGCGACTGGATCGCCACCTCGCTGCCGGAACGCTGCCTGGCCTGGGCGCCGCACGGCCGTTTTTGCAGCGCCGGCGGCGCTACGGAGGCGGCGATCTTCACCATGCTGTACGAAGTGCCGCGCGGTCAGAAAATTCGGTCGGTCAGCATTCCTTACGGCAAACCGTTGCCGCACCAGCGTTGCTATATCCTGGATGCCGGGCGGCGGCCCGCCGCGCCGGGTGTCCGAGGCGAAATCTATCTGGCGGGGGAAGGCCTGGCGCGCGGGTATTACGGCGATCCGCAACGCACCGCCGAGAGTTTCTTCTGGCATGACGAGCTGCAGGAGCGGGTGTATCGCACCGGCGATGCGGGCCGATGGCTGGAGGATGGCAACGTGGAGTTTATGGGGCGCCTAGATCAGCAGATCAAACTGAACGGCTATCGCATCGAACTGGGGGAGATAGAACATGCCGCGCTCGCCTATCCGGGCGTGACCGCCTGTTGCTGCGTGCTCGTCACGCAACCGCAGCCCTGCCTGGCCGCGTATTACGTTGCCGATGAGGCGATCGCCCCTCAGGCGCTGGCTCAGCATTTGAGCCGCCAACTGCCTCCTTACATGGTGCCGCAGGCGCTGATGCAGTTGGCGCAGCTGCCGCTGACCGAAAACGGCAAGATAGCGCGACAGGCGTTGCCGCAGCCGGAAAGGGCGGCGCGTGAGTTTGTCGCGGCGCAGAGCGAATGGGAGAACGCTTGTCTGGCGGTGTGGCGCGATCTGCTGCAGCGGCAGGATATCGGCGTGGAGGACAATTTCTTCTCGCTGGGGGGCAACTCTCTTCTGGCTATCCAGGCCTGCTATCAGATCGGCCGGCGGCTGGCGCGCGAGGTCACGCTGAGCGAGCTGGGGCGCTTCCCGACGATCCGCTCGCTGTGCCGCGCGTTGCCGCAACAGGAGCAGGGCGCCGCGCCGGTGTCGATCCCGCCGCTGCGGCAGCGCGAGTATCCGCTCTCTTCTTCACAGCTGCAGCTGTGGTTTATCGAGAATTTGAACGGCGGCGGCAATCTCTACCACGTGCCGATGCTGTTCCGTCTCGGCGACGGGGTGTGCCTGGCGGCTTACGAGCGCAGTTTGCAGGCGGTGGTCGCCCGGCATCAGGTCTTGCACAGCCTGATTGTCCAGATGCCATCCCAAAGCGCCGTCGCCCGCGCCTGTGAACTGACGCTTTCACTGGAGCGCGTGACGCTGGCGGCGGCGCACTGGCCGGACAGGCTGCGGCAGGATATCGACCGGCCGTTTGCGCTGGGGGCGGAATTGCCGATCCGGGCAGCCGTTTACCGGGTGGCGCAGCCGGATGGCGGGTGGGTGACTTACAGCCTGATTCTGGTGCATCACCTGGCGTTTGACGGCTGGTCGCAGCCGGTGCTGTTGCAGGAGCTGGACGTGCTGTATCAGGCGCAGCGGCAAGGGCAAGAGGCCGGGCTGGCGGCGTTGCCGTTGCACTATGGCGACTATGCCGTCTGGCAGCGGCGCTGGCTGGAATCCGCTCAGGCGGATGAGGCGAAGGCATATTGGCGACAAGCGCTGGATGGATGGCAGACGCTGGAAATGCCGCTCGATTTCGTGCGGCCGGCCCGCTTCGATCATCGCGGCGCCAACCACGTCATCGCGCTGCCGGAGGCCCTGACGATGCAGGCGACGCAGTTCGCCCGGCGCCAAGGCGTCACGCCGTTTGCGCTGTATCTCGCGGCCTTTAACCTGCTGCTCGGTTACTTCAGCGGCCAGCAAGATATTCTGGTCGGCACGCCGGTCGCCAACCGGCCGGTGGCGGAGACCCGCTCGGCGATCGGGTTCTTCGTCAACACGCTGCCGCTGCGTTCGCAGATCGACGATGCTGCGTCGCTGAACGACTATGTAAACCGGGTCTTTGACGGCGTGCTGCAGGCGCAACGGCATCAGAATTTGCCGTTGGATCAGCTGATCGAGCTGCTGCAGGTGCCGCGCGATCTGTCGCGCCATCCGCTGTTCCAGGCGCTGTTCGCGCTGGAGGAAGTGGGGGATGCGCCGGCCTGGCTGGCGCCGCAGGATCTGCTGGCGCACTACCAGGCGGCCAAATTCGATTTGACGCTGAGCATACAGCCGGCGCCGCAGGGCGGCAGGGCGATCTTCAACTATGCCACCGCATTGTTCTCACCGGCCACGCTGGCGCTGTTGGGCGAGTATTATCTGACCATCCTCACGCAGATCGTCAATCACGGGGAGCAGCGCGTCAGCCAGTTGGCGCTGGTCTCGGAGAGTGAAATGGCGCGGCAACGCGCCTTCCATCAATCCTGTCCGCCGGCCTACGATTTTGAGCGTGCCATCCATCATGATTTCATCCGTCAGGCCGAGCGCCATCCGCAACGGCTGGCGCTCGTCGATGAATGGGGCGAACTGAGCTACGGTGAGCTGTATCGGCGCGCGCTGACGCTGTCGCTGCAGCTGCGTCAGCACGCGGACATGCGCGCCGATACCATCGCGGTGATGGTGGACAAAGGGCGGGCGCAAATCATTGCGGTGCTGGCGATTCTGATGGCCGGCAAGGCTTATTTGCCGCTGGACGGCGCCTGGCCGGAACGCCGCCGCCTGGATATCGTCGCGCAGTCGCAGACCCGAATTATCTTCAGCAGCCGAGAGTGGGCGACCAGCGGCGAGTCCAGGCTGTTGACCATCGATCCGCAGGGGGCCGTCACGGCGTTACCGCCGGCGGCGCCGGGAGAGCCTGTCTTGCCGGCGCCTTCCGCGCTGGCCTATGTCATTTTCACCTCCGGCTCTACCGGCGCGCCGAAAGGGGTGGCGATAGAACATCGCGGCGCGGTGAACAGCATCATCGATACCTTGCGCCAGCTGGAACTCGGCGCGGACGATCGCGGGTTGGCGCTCAGCGCGCTGAGTTTCGACATTTCGGTGTTCGATATTTTCGGCCTGCTGTCGGTGGGCGGCGCTATCGTGATGCCGTCCGAAACCGAACGCTATCAGCCTGAGGCCTGGCATCGGCTGTTGATGACTCAGGGCGTGACCTTCTGGAACTCTGCGCCTTCGGTGATGACGCTGTTGGTAGAGCAGTTGGAATCCGCCGCGTCGCAGGCGCAGTGGCCGCAGCTGCGCAACGTGGTGCTGGTGGGCGAGGTGATCTCCCGCCAACTGCCGGCGCGCATTCGTCAATGGCGGCCGGGGTGCCGAGTCGTCAGCGCCGGGGGCGCGACCGAGAGCTCCATTTGGTCGATCCTGTACGACATCCCGGAGACGCCGATCCTGGCGCCCAGCGTGCCTTACGGTCAGGCGATGGCCCATCAGCGTTTTTACGTGCTGGATCGTCATCTGCGCGTGCTGCCGCCCTGCTTGCCGGGGGAGCAATACATCGGTGGGATCGGCGTGGCGCGCGGCTATTACCGCAATCCGTCGCTGACCGAAGAGAAATTCATCTACCATCCGGAGCTGGGGGAGCGGCTTTATCGCACCGGCGACGCCGGCCGCTATTTGCCGGACGGCAACCTGGAGTTCCTCGGCCGTATGGATTTTCAGGTGAAAATCAACGGCTACCGCGTTGAACTGGGCGAGGTCGAGCAATGTGCGCTGGCGTTCGGCGCGATCAAATCCTGTTGCGCCGTCGTGCTGTCGGAGGCGCATCGGCAGCGCCTGGCGCTGTATTACGTCAGCGAGGCGCCGCTGGATGAATCGGCGCTGTTGGCCTTTATGAGCGGGCAATTGCCGTTGTACATGCTGCCTGCGGCGCTGATGCGGCTGGAAGCGTTGCCGCACAACTCCAGTGGCAAGCTGGATCGCAAGGCGTTGCCTACGCCTGCTGCGAGCGAACCGCAGGTTTATGTCGCTCCCGCGAACGAGCTGGAACAGCAGCTGTGTGCGCTGTGGCAGGCGGCGCTGCAGTGCGGGCAGGTCGGCATGACGGACGATTTCTTCCTGCTGGGCGGCACCTCGATCAAGGCCATTTCCCTGTGTGTCGGCATGGGCGAATTGATGGCCGCGCCGGTGCCGGTGGTGCAGCTGTTGCAAAGTCGCACGCTGAAAAACCTGTTGGCCGCCAACGAACGCCGCCTGGTCTTGCCGCTTAACCGCTGGGCAGAGGGCGCGCCCGTCGTATGGATGATCCATCCGGCGCTGGTAGGGGCGGATCAACTGCTATGGCGTCGATAACCATAACCTTTACCATCAACCCGCCATCGACTCGCTCGGCGATCTGGCCGAACGGTATCTGAACGAGATGATCGCCGCCGGTCTGCTGCAAGGCGCCGGGCCGGTGCGCATTCTCGGTTGGTCGCTGGGGGGCATTATCGCGTTGGAGATTGCCGCCCGCCTGGAGGCGCGTGGCTGCCGTAACGTGCAACTGTATCTGCTGGACAGCTTCTACCGGCAGGCTACGGCGGAGTTGCCCTTGGATCAGCTGCTGCCGGTGCTGGGCATCGAAGGCGAGGCGGCTACACGCGCCATGGCCGCAGGGCAGGCGGAGCGACGGCTGTCAGAAGGGCGGCTGAGCCGCAGGCTGCAGACCACCAAGGTGACGCTGTTTAAGGCGACGGAGAGGAACCCGCAGTTGCCGGAGGCGGTCACGGCGCCGCTGCTGGCGGTGGCGGATAATGGGCTAGGCGCGGTCTGTGAGCGGCTGAGGGTCATCCCGCTGGCTTGTCATCACCATAACATCCTGCTGTGTGAGGAGGCGATCGGCCAAGCGCTCAACGATGACGTTTGATTCATGAGCCTGGCTCATAAGCCCAAGCGTATTTCGCCCCATAGTCATGGTGCCAACCGTGTTTTACAGTCATCACACCGGAGCGGCGCCGCGTCAGGCGGCGCCGGTATCAATCAGCGGGAGAGTGAAGATGCAAACACGCAAATTGGGGCGCGAAGGGCTGGAAGTCTCGGCGTTGGGGTTGGGCTGCATGGGGCTGAGTTTTGGCTATGGCCCGGCCACCGACAAACGACAGGCAATCGAGCTGATCCGTGCCGCGGTCGACGAAGGCGTGACGTTCTTCGATACCGCCGAGATTTATGGTCCTTTCACGAACGAGGAATTGTTGGGCGAAGCGCTTGCGCCGGTGCGCGATCGGGTCGTTATCGCCACCAAGTTTGGTTTCGATCTGTCGCAGCCGGCGGGGCAACAGGTGTTGAACAGCCGTCCGGAGCATATTCGCCGGGCGGTGGACGGTTCGCTGAAGCGCCTGCGGGTAGAGGCCATCGATCTGCTGTATCAACATCGCGTCGATCCCGAGGTGCCTATCGAGGAGGTGGCCGGGGCGGTGCAGCAACTGATTCGCGAAGGGAAAGTGAAGTACTTCGGCCTGTCGGAAGCCGGAGCGCAAACCATTCGGCGTGCTCACGCAGTGCAGCCGGTCACGGCGCTGCAAAGCGAATATTCGCTGTGGTGGCGTGAGCCGGAGCGTGAAATCTTGCCGACGCTGGCGGAACTGGGCATCGGTCTGGTGCCGTTCAGCCCGCTCGGCAAGGGCTTTCTCACCGGCGCCATCACCGAGGACACCACCTTCGACAGCGGCGATTTTCGCAACCAGGTGCCACGCTTCAGCGCCGAGGCGCGCCGAGCCAACCAGGCGCTGGTGGATGTGCTGGGGCAGATAGCGCAGCGCAAGGGCGCGACGCCGGCGCAGATCGCTCTGGCCTGGCTGCTGGCGCAGCAGCCGTGGATCGTGCCGATCCCGGGAACCACCAAGCGCCATCGTCTGCAAGAAAACCTCGCGGCGGCGGCGGTCGCGTTGGCGGCGGACGAGCTGGGCGAGATTGAGCGCGCGCTTTCCGCTATCGACGTGATCGGCGATCGCTACCCGGCGCATCTGCAGAAAAACGTCGGGCGTTAAGCCCCGCGCCGCAGCGCCTCAATCAGCAGCGCAAAGGCGGTGGTGTGCTGCCTGCGGCTCGGATAATAGAGGTAATAGCCGGGAAACGGCGGGCACCAGTCGTCCAGCGCCATCTGCAGCCGGCCGTCGGCCAGCGGCTCGGCGACGGTATCTTCCGGCACAAAGGCGATGCCGAGGCCGAGCTGCGCGGCGTCGATCCGCTGGCGCAGGCTGTTGAAGGTCAGTTGCCCCTCCACCCGCACTTTGATCTCCCGGCCATCGCGGGCAAATTCCCAGGCGTACAGCCCGCCGAGGGTGGGCAGGCGCATATTGATGCAGCGATGGTTTTGCAGCGCTTGCGGCGTGGCAGGGAGGCCGTAACGGGCGAAATAGTCAGGGGAGGCGACGGGCACCATGCGCATGTCCGGCCCGATGCGCACCGCCACCATGTCCTTCGCTACCTGTTCTCCCAGCCGGATGCCGGCGTCGAAACGCCCGGCGACGATGTCGGTCAGGCTGTTATCGACGGTGATTTCCACGTTGATATCCGGGTAATCGACGAGAAAAGTGCGCAACACCGGCCACAGCACCGCATCCACCGCGTGTTCGCCGGCGGTGATGCGGATGTTGCCGGCGGGCCGATCGCGCATTTCACCCAGCGCGTTCAGCTCGCTTTCAATCTCCGCAAAGCGCGGGCCGATGCTGTTGAGCAGCCGTTCACCGGCCTCGGTGGGGGCGACGCTGCGGGTGGTGCGGGTGAGCAAGCGCAGCGCCAGGCGTTCTTCCAGCCCGCGAATAGCGTGGCTGAGCGCCGATTGGGAAACCCCAAGCTGCGCCGCCGCTTTGGTGAAGCTGCGCTCCCTGGCCACCATCAGGAAAGCGATCAGATCGTTAAAGTTTTCTTTCAACATATCGGCACCGAAGAGGAAGGTGAGCGCACTGTCGCGCAGATTTATGAATTTAGCTCATAGCTCCTTGCGCATTTTACCCGCTAGTCGCCGGAAAAGCATGGCGCTATCTTGGCATCACGCATTCATGACGATCAGCGCCGGCGGTGAGAGCCGGCGCGGAGGACACGACAGATGAAAATACAACGCAGCGGTTCGATCCCATCACAGCGCGGTTCAGCGGATTATTTTACCGGGCAGGTACGCATCGACGCGCCGTTCGCCGGTGACGCGCCGGCCAGGGTGGGCGGCGCGACCGTCACCTTCGAACCCGGCGCCCGCACGGCCTGGCATACGCATCCGCTCGGCCAGACGCTGATCGTCACTCAGGGGCGCGGTTGGATCCAGATGTGGGGCGAGGCCACGCAGGAAATGCACCCCGGCGATATCGTCTGGATCCCGGCAGGCGTCAAACACTGGCACGGCGCGACGCCGGACACCGCCATGACCCATATCGCCATCGCCGAAGCGGTGGACGGCAGCCCGGTGACCTGGCTGGAGCCGGTCAACGAGGCGGAGTACCGCCAATAAGGCCGCTCAGGCCTCGTGGCTCTGCTCGCAAAACCGCAGGCGGTTGCCGAACGGATCGGTGAGATTCAGCTCCTTGCCCCAGTCGACAACCTCCACTCCCGGCCGGGCATAGCGGTAGTTTTTGGCCGTGAGCTCCCGGTGCAGCGCGTCGATATCGTGCACCGGGATGAAAAGGGCGGCGCCGGGCGTGCTGTCGCCATGGTGTTCGCTCAGGTGCAGCGTCAATCCGGCGCGGCTCACCTGCATGTACAGCGGCAGATCCTCGCTGAAACGATGCTCCCACGCCAGCGTGAAACCGAGAAAATCCAGATAAAACTCTTTGGCCTTGTCGACCGAAAAGATGCGCAGGATCGGAATGGCGGGGGAGAAGGTGGTCATCGTCGATCTCACTGTTACGTTAGCGGCAGCCGATATGGATATCGACCGCGTCGGGGCCGGTATAGGCTTCGAAGTCAGTCAGGAAGCGGCGTTCGATTTCCGGGTGTTGCTCGAAGTAGGCCCAGATGGCTTGCCAGCCTTCGATGACCGCCGCCGGCATCGCGCCCCGGGCCTGGAACACCAGATAGCGGCCGGGTTGGATGTACAAACCGCTCTCTGCCGCACTGCCGGCGGTGACGTCAAACGGCCCGCCGGCGTCGGAGGCGTAGTTGGAGTAGACCCCGTAGACCGGCATGGCGGGCGAGGTGGTGAAAAAGTCTGACCACAGCGCAGAAATTTTAGCCGTTTCGGGCCGGGTTTCGTCCTGATTGGTGGTTCTGATTGTCTGGCCGGCGACGTAAAAGCCGGGCAACTGCATCGAGAGGGGGTGCATAGCGGAAATTCCTTTTAACCGTTTGAACGAGAGGCCTAAAGGTAGCAAAGACTCTCCAAAACCGCCAGGCAGGGCCCCCGCAGGCGCGGGAGCCCATCGCATCAGGCGCCCAAACCGCCAAGGCACAGGTATTTGATTTCGAGATAGTCTTCGATGCCGTATTTTGAGCCTTCGCGCCCCAAACCTGAGTGCTTCATGCCGCCGAACGGCGCCACCTCGGTGGAGATCAGCCCTTCGTTGATGCCGACGATGCCGTACTCCAGCGCTTCGGCCACGCGCATCACTCGGCCGATGTCGCGGCTGTAGAAGTAAGCGGCCAGGCCGAACGGCGTGTCGTTGGCCAGTTCGACGGCGTCGGCCTCGTGGCTGAAGCGGATCAGGGGCGCCACCGGGCCGAACGTCTCCTCGCGGAAGATTTTCGCCGTGCGCGGCACGTCGGTCAGGATGGTCGGGGTGAAGAAATTGCCGCCCAGCGCGTCAGGCTTGCCGCCCAGCAGCACCGATGCGCCGTGTTCGACGGCGTCGGCGATATGCTCGCGCACTTTCTCCACTGCGTCCGGGTTAATCAGCGGGCCGATGGTGACGCCCTCATCCAGCCCGTTGCCGACTTTCAGCTTGGCGACGGCGGCTTTCAGTTTGGCGGCGAAGGCGTCGTATACGCCGTCCTGCACCAGAAAACGGTTGGTGCAGACGCAGGTCTGGCC
>Ga0308171_1003857_pt1 | contig 13050 bp, 8 predicted proteins | sample PhyGR1_FD_202135 | JGI IMG/M metagenome (GOLD analysis project Ga0308171, IMG submission 202135) | Phyllosphere microbial communities from UC Gill Tract Community Farm, Albany, California, United States - DLSLSG.R1 | ecosystem: Host-associated > Plants > Phyllosphere > Unclassified | place: USA... | reverse complement strand
TCTGTTGCTTGTTCTTCTGGCTGACAGCCAGGCTTTTGCTGCGCGATAGGACACTCGCCAATATAGCAACGCTCGGCGTGCTGACGATGCCCACTGTCTTCGTCATGGCGCAGAGGGATTTGACCCATACGGTTCTGGCACTGTTTTCCGTCGCCCTGTTTTCTTACGCGCTTTTCATGACGCTGAAGGCTCCGAATGTTGGCGGGTATCTCCTGACAGGGCTTGCCATCGGCATCGGCGCGATTGCCAAATATAACTTCGTCTTCGTTCCACTTGCAGCCGTCGTTGCCATCGCAATGGACAAGGAACTGCGTCAGCGGCTCTTTGACTGGCGCATGCTGCTGACGATCGGCGCAGCCGTTGCGCTTGTGCTACCGCACTGTCTTTGGGTGGTGAATCATTTCGATATCGCCACCACACAGACAACACGCGAAATGCGCGACATCAGCGATAGCACCACGCTTTATGCTGTCGATGGATCGCTTGATCTCCTTCTCGCCTTCCTGAAGGGCGTCGCTCTGCCCTCAGCAATCTGTGCCGCTCTCTATTTCCGCGACATCAAAACAATTTTGCGAGCGAGCGATCAATCCACACGCCTCGTCGGTCGTATCATTCTTTTTTCGATGATCTTTGTGCTGTTGATGGTCTTGGCCATGGAGATCACGCATATGCGGCAAAAATGGCTTGCCGTTTATGTGCTGCTATGGCCGCTATACCTCTGTCTCAAAGTACAGGCCGCAGGCTTGTCCGGTGAGCGAAAGCTCAAGCCAATGCTGACGTCCACCTTCACGCTGGCCATTGGTTTCCTCGGCGTTCTCCTCGCACGCGGGCTTGTGTCTCCCCATTTCGAGCGATACTCGCTCGTCCACATTCCCTATGACGGATTTGCCAAAACGCTTCGCCATGAGGGTCCGTTCAAGCCTGACTATGTCATTGCTTTCGGCGGGCTTGCGGGTGGAAACCTGAAAATCCAGTTTCCCGATGCGATGGTGGTAACGACGGATACCGATATCGAGACGATCCCCGCGCTCTGGCCGGCTGGCGCAGTTATCCTGTTGGTCGATACGAAGGACGACGGGGAATCGCCCGAGGATTTCAAGGACGCACTTGCTTCGCTTGCTGAGCGCGTTTCACTTCCGGCGCCGACAGACATCCGTCATGTCAACGTGCCCTATGGCGCCTCTGGCCGTAGTCACACGTTCTACTATTCGCTCGAGACTGCCCAATCCAATTAACGCGATTTGATCGTTGGCTCCACGCGGATGGGGAAATTGACGGAGTTGGCGATAAAGCATTTTTCATGCGCATCGGCGTGGAGTTCTCGTGCGGTCTGCGGATCTCCCTTTGCGAGGGTGATCACAGGCTTCAGGATCACCTCGGTGAAATGACCCGCGCCGTCCCGCTTCAAAACCATGGTGCCCTCGGGCTCATCCACATAGTCGCTGACCACCACGCCTGAGACAGCGCAGAAATGCAGATACCAGAGCTTGTGACATGCGGAGATGGAGGCAAGCAGCAGCTCCTCCGGATTCCAGCGTGCCGGATCGCCGCGAAAGGCCGGATCGGAAGAGCCGGCAATATCCGGCTTTCCATCTGCCGAGATGACATGATCGCGGTCATATTCCCTGTAGCCGGATGTGCCCGTCCCGCGGTTGCCCGACCATGTGACCTTGAGGGTATAGCGATGCTCGTGATCGGCCATCGTCAAACTTCCGTGGTGTCGCGCAGGTGGTCCAACCCCTTGCGCAGTGTTTCAATAATCTGATCGACCTCGCCGCGGCTGATGGTCAAGGCGGGAGACGCCAGCATGCGATCGCCGGTGGCGCGCATCACCAGCCCATTGTCCAGGCAGTGATTGCGGACCATGGCGCCAATATCGTCCGGCTCGTCGAAACGCTTGCGCGTCGCCTTGTCTGCCGTCAGTTGCAAGCCGCCCATCAGGCCGACATTGGCCGCCTCGCCCACCACCTCGTGGTCCAGAAGGCTCTGCCAGCCTTGCGTGAAATACGGGCCGATATCGTTGCGCACCCGCTCGACCAGTCCTTCTGCCTCGATGATGCGAAGATTTTCGAGAGCCGCTGCAGCGCAGACCGGATGGCCGGAATAGGTGAAGCCGTGGTTAAAATCGCCGACATCGGTCAGCATCACCTCGGCCACGCGGTCGGACACCAACACACCGCCAATGGGCAGATAACCGGATGACAGGCCCTTGGCGATCGGTGCGAGATCAGGCTCGTAACCGAAGTGCTGGTAGCCGAACCAGGAGCCCAATCGCCCGAAGCCGCAGATCACCTCATCGGAGACCAGAAGAATATTGCGCGCCTTGCAGATGCGGGCAATCTCCGGCCAATAGGTATCCGGTGGGACGATGACGCCACCTGCTCCCTGTATGGGTTCGGCGACGAAGGCAGCGACATTCTCCTCGCCCAGTTCATCGATCTTGGCGTCCAGCTCACGTGCCACCTTGAGGCCGAAATCTGCCGGTGAAAGATCGCCGCCTTCCGCATACCAGTAGGGTTGCCCGATATGGCTAACGCCTTCGATCGGAAGATTGCCCTGTTCGTGCATCCAGGTCATGCCGCCAAGCGAAGCCCCGGCAACGGTGGAGCCGTGATAGCCGTTGCGCCGTGCGATTACCTTCGTCTTCGTCGGGTGACCAAGTGCCTTCCAATAGACCCGCGCCATGCGAAACCACGTGTCTGTGGCCTCGGAACCGGAATTGGTGAAGAACACGTGGTTCATCGTCGGCCCGGCATGGGAGGCGATCTTCTGCGCCAAGAGAGCCGCGGGCGGTGTGGTGGTACCGAAGAAGGCATTGTAATAGGGCAGCTCATTCATCTGCCGTGCCACGGCCTCGGCGATCTCGCGGCGACCATAGCCGATATTGACGCACCAGAGGCCGGCAAAGGCATCAAGATATTTCTTGCCGGTGCTGTCATAGATAAAGACGCCTTCGGCACGCTCGATGATGCGCGTGCCGGTGGCATTCAGCTTTCCCATATCTGAAAAGGGATGAAGATGATGTGCAGCGTCGATGGCAGCGAGGTTGGAGACTGGTCTCGATAAATCGTTCACGCCTTGTGTGCTCCCTGATCTGATAACAGGAAGCATGGCCGCTGGTTGTTGATTTTGCAAGCGATGGGGACAGCACCGGCCCGAAAATGGGTATCCCGTGTCGGGCAAGCGCGATGCGTAGATTCAAACAGTTACAGCGCGCTTTTGCCTGCTAAAGGACGGTCCAAGGCCCGGATCAGACGTTGGCAAAGTCGTTGGCGACGATGACCTTCAGTTCACCGGCGTGAATTTTGAGCTCGACATCGCGCTTCATCGGCAAGAGTTCGCCGTCGATGACGCAGCGCACATCATGCCGCCTCTTGGGAAAATGCAGCTCGGCACGTTCGACCGCCATGGCCGTGACCGCCGCGTTTTCCTTCAGCCTGCCGCGCATGATGTCGATCGCAAGACGCGCGACACCAGAGGGGCTCAAGGCGTCAGCGACATAGAACCCGAGGCGGCCACGGGTAATGTCATCCGCTACCAGCAGAGGGTTGGGGCCGAATTCATTGTTGGAGGCCGAGATGGCGCAAACCTTCCGGTGTTGGGTTTCACCGGCAACAGTGAATTCCACGTCGAAGGCCGGCGGATTTAATACGACGCTCACGGCAGCGCGGATGTTGGCCCGAATTTTCCCAAGCCGCGACGCATATTGCATGCGGTCGCGGTAGCGCACCATGCGCGCGTGCAGTCCCGCGGAGAACTGATGCACAAAGGGATGGCCATTGGCACTGGCGATATCGACGTTCTGCACATGGCCTTGGGCCAGCGTATCCACCGCTTGCCAGATATCGAGCGGTAGTTTCAGCGATCGCGCAAAAAGGTTCATGGTCCCCGCCGGCACCACACCGAGGGCAATGCCGTGTTTCCAGGCAATGCCTGCAGCAGCAGAAATCGTGCCATCGCCGCCACCGGCAATCAGGCCGTCGAGCCCTGCATCATCGGCAGTCCGCTCCATTTCCTGAACGATGTCCTTGCCGGAAACCAGACGGCATTCGATCTGGTGACCCGCCTCTGAAAATACCTTCCGCGCATGGTCGCAATAAGCGTCCAGATCGGTGGTCTTGAACGTTCCGCCATCGCGGTTGAAGATCGCAACCAGCCTCATCTATCCATCCAGTTATTGTGCACGAAGCGCGACCTAAATCGCCGAGCGTCAAAAGGGTTCCATCGGCAGTCGGTCAATCCGGAATTCGTAGAATCAAACACTACCGCGACGCACAAAAACATGATAGAAGCAACATAAGGTCATTTTGGTGACCAGCATCTCCAGTCAGGGCAGATCGGCAATGTCGATCTTGCCCTTTTTTCTTCGTGAACGTCTCTTTGTATGGGCAGCGTTCCGTCGCAGCCAGGAAACCCATGAGCCAAAGCAGTCCACGCGAAAACCGTTCCGAAGCGGCAGACGATGCTGTTGCGCCGTCGGCGCAGACCAGTCTCTCACCCCTTTCCGTCGCGCTCATCGAACTGGCGCTTGCCGCCGGCGGCTTTGGCATCGGTACGGGTGAATTCGCGATTATGGGCCTCTTGCCGGAGGTGGCAACGACCTACGGGGTCAGCGTCCCCGTTGCTGGACACGTCATTACGGCCTATGCGCTCGGCGTCGTCATCGGCGCGCCGATCATCGCTGTTCTTGCTGCGCGCCTGACACGCCGTGTGCTTCTGCTTTCGCTGATGGGCCTTTTTGCTGCCGGCAATATCCTAAGCGCCCTTGCGCCTGACTTCTGGACATTCACCGCTCTGCGCTTCATTTCCGGCTTGCCACACGGCGCCTATTTTGGCGTTGCTGCGCTTGTGGCCGCATCGATGGCGCCGATTCACAAGCGTGCTCGTGCCGTCGGTCGGGTCATGCTGGGCCTCACCATCGCCACGCTTCTCGGCACCCCTCTTGCCACCTTCTTCGGCCAGCTGTTTTCCTGGCGGGCAGCCTTCTTGATGGTGGGCGGCATTGCGCTGTTGACGGTAGCGCTTCTCTTCCTGTTCCAGCCCCGCGACAAGGTGCAGGACGGTGCCAGTGTCTGGCGCGAACTCGGTGCCTTCCGCCGTGTCCAGGTGTGGTTGTCGCTTGCCATCGCCTCCGTTGGCTTCGGCGGCATGTTTGCCGTGTTCAGCTACATTGCCAAGACCACCACAGATGTCGCCATGATGCCGGTTTCCGCTGTGCCCATCGTGCTGGCACTGTTCGGGATCGGCATGAATGTCGGCAATGTCGTCGGCTCGCGTCTTGCAGACCTCTCATTGAACGGCACGATCGGCGGCATGCTGGCCTTCAACGTGGTCCTGATGACAATATTCGGGCTGACGGCGCATAATCCCTATATGCTGTGCCTCTGCGTCTTCCTGATCGGCTGCGGATTTGCCGCATGCCCAGCCGTCCAGACCCGATTGATGGATGTGGCAGCCGATGCGCAGACGCTTGCCGCCGCCTCCAACCACTCGGCCTTCAACATCGCCAATGCCCTTGGTGCCTGGCTCGGCGGCTTGGTCATCGCGCTCGGATATGGCTACGCGTCCACCGGCTATGTCGGCGCTATTCTCTCCTTTGCCGGACTGCTGGTTTTCATCGTTGCCGTTGTTCTGGAGCGGCAGGAAAAACTCCGCAGCGTCTGAAGCGTGTCGCGATTCTTCAGGTTCGCTTCTTACGCTTTCGCTCTGTGTTTTGTCGCATGTCGCCATCGCAAAACCGGGGACCACTTTTGCGCGATATGCTTTGGGAATCGAATTTGCTAGAAATTGACCGTGAGGTTGGCAAGGGCAGCGTTCGAGCTGTATCCTTTGGCAAAGTCGCCGCTGTAGCTCAACATCAAACGCGCCGATTTTGACAGATGGACGGTAACACCGGCCTTTACCACCATCGTATCCTCCGGCACACCGATCCCTTCCAGCATGAAGGGACTGCCACCATCGAAGCGCGCCACCGCGAAGGATGCCGCCTGGCCGAAATTGTGGCGCCAGCCGACCATGCCTGACAGGAGAACCGGCACCTCGCCCATCTCCAGATCGGTTGAGAAGCGCAGACCCAAGGTGGAGGTGGTCGTATCGAAAGACCTGTCCTCGATGGCGAGTGCTGCCGCTCCTCCGTCCTCGCGGATCTCTCCTCCGTCGATTGCCGTGTAGGCAAGACCCGCGAAGGGCTGCAAAAGAAGTTTATCTGCCTCGAAGGTCCAGCCCACGTCAGCAAATAGCTGCGACGTAGTGCGGGAGTAATCGGCCCTCAGCACATCGGAAAACGTACCGAAGGCGACGTTCCTGCGTGTCGCGATCTCGTTTCGCGTATAGATGGCGCCGCCGGTAAAACTGAACGGCTCCATCTCGACATGGGTGTAGAGTCCAAGGTGGTAGGACTGGGCCTCCGCTCCGGCGGCGTCAAGCGTGCTGTAGCCCACGACACCGCCGAGGCGCCAATCGTCTGAAATCGGAACGTCGCCACCGATCACCATTCCGGTTCTGTTGATATTGAGGGCGCCCGCTGTATCATTGCCCGCGAAAGCCTCTCTTGAGGCAAGGCCGGTCGCCCATATGCTGGCGTCCGCAACTTCGGCTTCGCTCGTAAGGCGGTTGGTCTTGTCGAGGATCGCTTCGCGCAGCAACAGATTGTCCGAGACGAGAGCGGATTTGAGCGAAGCGTGGATCTCGCCGTTGAGTTGGGCAAAAGCACTCTGTGCAGTCTGGATATCCAGAGGCAGGATCGCCTGAAACAGTGTGTTCGAAATCCCCGCCTCTTCAATGGCGCCTGCTGCCGCGCGGTCGTTGGAGGTGCGCGCAACATCCGCAAAGCGAACCGCGTTGCGGTCAAGGTGGAGATCAACAGATGTTAACCCGTAGGTGAGCGTCGGCGACAGAAAGGCAAAGTCGCTGGTCACTTGATCGAAAGCGCCGTCGACCAGGCCAGCCGTTAGGATCTGATAGTTTGTCGAAAGGCCATAAGTGCCGCTTGCTGCACGCAATTCGACCACACCGCCCTGCAGACGCGCCGTGCCGGAGACATTGAGACGATCGGAGCGACCGGTGGAATCGATATCGACATCATAGATGGCCCCCGCCTGAAAGGTTGCATCGCCGCTGACAGTCATCGTCGCGATGCCGGGTCCCGGCGCGAGCACCCCGCCAGCGCGAACCAGCAGACCGCCCGACACACCGGTACCGCTCAACAGACCGCCATCGAAGATGTCCACGGTGCCGGAAATCGTGCCGTCGTTTGTGATTTCGCCTCCTGTGATGGCGGCCTGACCGGCGATGGTCCCTGTGTTGGTGAAGCGCCCGGCGGCGTTGGTGAGAGATGCGACCGTGCCGTCATTCGTCGCCGCTCCTTCATTCGCGACAGCATCCACTGTCGCACCGAGGTTGTTGATGAAGCGGCCACCTGCTCGATTCTGAACATTGCCGAGCCTGTCGTTATTGACCACGGTACCGCCACTGATCGTCGTCGCCCCAGTCACCGTTCCGCCCGTGTTGTTGGTGAAGAGCCCGGCCTGATTGTCGAGCGAGGCGACCGTCCCGGCGTTGGTGGTCGCGCCCCGGTTGGTAATAGCTCCAGCGGAGGCTCCGGTATTGTTGACGAAGGCGGCGGCGGCCGCAACATCGACATCCGTGACCACGAAATTGTTGGTAACCGTGCCTCCCGCAACCGTGGTCGTACCGGTGATCCTGCCGCCGGTATTGTTGGTGGTCGTTCCGGCGTCGTTTCGGAGTGAGGAGATCGTCCCGGCATTGGTGACGGAGCCGGAATTGCGAACGTTACCAGCCGTCGCGCCGGCATTGTTGGCAAAGGCCGCCGCCGCTGCAACATCGACATCCGTCACCACGAAGTTGTTGGTGACCGTCCCGCCAGCGATCGTCGTCTGGCCGTTGATCCTGCCGTCGACATTGTTGGTAAAGCTGCCGCCATCATTTTGAAGCGAGGCCACAGTGCCGGCGTTGGCGACAGTGCCTGAGTTGCGGACATTGCCAGCCGTTGCGCCAACATTGTTGGTGAAGGCCGCGGCGGCTGCGACATCCACATCCGTCACCACGAAATTGTTGGTAACGCTGCCGCCCGATACCGTCGTCTTGCCAAGAACCTCGCCGCCGGCATTGTTGGTGAAATTGCCGCCGGTGTTTTGCAGCGTTCCGACACGACCCGCATTCGATGCCGTACCGGCGTTGTTCAGGGTAGAGAGTGTCGCGCCGCCATTGTTGGTGAAGGTGCCGCCGGAGGCGACGGAAGCGCCTGTCATCGTGCCGTTGTTGGAAAGCGAGGTTCCGTTTCCGACGACGGCATCCCGGAGCGTACCATTCACGGTCACGCTGCCATTTTGAAGTGAGAGCTTGCCGTCCAGAGTACCATCGACAGCAAGGCTGCCGCCGACAAGATCGACGTCCGATGTCAAAAGCCCACCAGAGTTAATGGTGACGCTGCCCGACGTCATCGTGGTGCCGCTGGTAACGGACAATGCGCCGGTGTTGGTGACGGTGACGTTGCCACCGCCAACGTTCAGCCGATCGATTGTCTCCCCTGTCGATAATTGCGGCGAGCCGGTGTTGACCGTGGCGCTATCGCTTGCGGCGGGGGCACCTGGCGTCCAGTTCGCGTCATTCTCGAAGGCATTATCCGCCGTGCCCGTCCAGACCGATTGTGCAGCCGCATAGGTCGCCATCAGGGCGACGGGCGCAGTTGCGGCAAGCAAGGCCAAAAATCTGGGTGCTACGAAGAGCTGGTGGCGAACCATAAGCATACCGACAGTCGTCACGCCGCATCATGCCGACGTTGTCGCCCACCCTATGGAGGTTATGGTTAATCAACGATTAAACCCGATCGGAGAGAGGCACGTATCCCCTATCAAAACCATGTATATTAGCCGCTTGTCAGGGTGATGCAGGCGGGACGAAACAGGAAAAGCTTTCGATCGCCAAGCGGATTCTACATCGGCGAAAGGCGTGGCCGGACGTCGTACGGTCGCAACGCAGGCTCCTGATTTCAGAGGGAAATCCGCTCTGCTTGCCGGAGAGATCAACCTTGCCAAAATTTCATCTTTGGACCGCTTGACTATGACGCGGTTCAGGCGCACCACACAGATCACGTGCAGGGGTTCGACAACCTTCTGGCACGGATATCCACGGAGCATCGTTTGATGTCTAGCGACAGTAGTAGTCGATTGCCTTTGCCGAGACCGGCGAGACGTGCTCTGATCTGACTCCTGTCGGCTCACCACGGCCCGCCGAGATCGGCGGATCGACTCGAAGGTGAGCAATCATGAACTTTCACACCCTCTCCCAGAGAGCCAGCAAGGCCGCACGTCTTTTTCGCAGCGGTGATGCAGGTCTTTCCACCATTGCAGAACGTGTCGAGCAACTGAACGCACTCGACGTCAACGACGCCGTCGACGCTCTGCTGAAAATGCCGCAGCCAAAAGCCGTTGCCATTCTGGACCGTCCGGAATTGCACCACGCTGCCGATATCATTGCCGCCATTCCACTGGAACAGGCCACCCGCTTCGTCAACCTGATGTCGGACGACCGCGTGGCGGACGTCATGGCCGAGATGGATGAGGCGCACCGCACCAAGCTCTTCTCGCGTCTGGACCGGGCAACGGCTGCTGCCATTCAGCATCTGATGACCTATCCGCCACGCACGGCCGGCTCCATCATGACGACGGAGTTCGTCAGCGTACCGGACAGCTGGACGGTGGAACAGACCCTTTCGCACATTCGCGTCGTCGAGCGTTCGCGTGAAACGGTCTATGCCATCTATGTGCTGGCCGAAGACGGCACCTTGAGCAAAGTGGTGACGCTGCGCCGCCTCGTGACCGCCGATCCCCAGGCATCGATCCTCTCCGCCGCATCGCGCGAAAGCGTCGTCTATGCCGATCCTCAGATGTCGCAAGAGGATGTCGCTCGCCTCATCCGCAAGCACGATCTTCTTGCCATCCCAGTGGTGGATGAGCATGCCCGCATTCTTGGCATCGTCACCGTCGACGACGTGATCGACACGATGATTGCCGACACGACGGAAGATGCCCACAAGTTCGGCGGCATGGAAGCGCTCGGCAAGCCCTACATGGCCATGGGCTTCATGGACATGATCCGCAAACGCGCCGGCTGGCTATCTGCCCTCTTCCTGGGTGAAATGCTGACGGCAAGCGCCATGCAGCATTTCGAAGGGGAGCTGGAAAAGGCCGTCGTGCTGACGCTCTTCATTCCGCTGATCATGTCGTCTGGCGGTAACTCGGGCTCTCAGGCTACGTCGCTCATCATCCGTGCTCTGGCGCTCGGGGAGTTGAAGCTTTCCGACTGGTGGCGCGTGCTCCTGCGCGAGCTCCCAAGCGGTCTCGCTCTCGGCGCCATCCTCGGCGCCATCGGCTTCCTGCGGCTCACCATCTGGCAGCAGGCAGGGTTTTATGACTACGGCGAACACTGGCTGCTGGTTGGCTTTACCGTCTTTGCGGCGCTGATCGGCATCGTCACCTTTGGCTCGGTCTGCGGCTCGATGCTGCCCTTCATTCTCCAGCGCCTGCGTTTGGACCCTGCAAGCGCATCGGCCCCGTTCGTCGCGACGCTGGTGGATGTCAGTGGTCTCGTCATCTACTTCTCGGTGGCGCTGGTCATCCTCAGCGGCACGTTGCTCTAAACCTGCCATCAGCCCGGCCGCCTCCGGCGGCTGGGCTCCACCATCGCACGACATCATTGCGCAGGCTTTTCAATTGCTTGTAGACTTGCCCTCGTTTTCTGATTCAGGATGATGAGGCTTCACATGCAGATATCCAATCTTCGCCACCAGCCATACTTCGCCGATACGATCGCCCATCGCGGCTGGAATGCTTGGTGGACGGAAAGCGGCGTACCGCTTGAAGATTATCGAGCCCATCTCGATCCGATGCTGGGAACGGATGCCATCCCGTTCGCGCTCGTAGCGCATGACGGTGAGACCTATGTCGGCTCCGTACTCGTCATCGACAACGATCTCGACGCGCGACCAGACTATGCGCCCTGGATTGCCGCGCTCTGGGTCGATCCCGATTATCGAAAGCGTGGTGTTGCCGCTGCTTTGATGACACAGGCCCGCCAGCATATTGCGAGGCTCGGCCATGGCACATGCTATCTCTGTGCCACCGCCGAAAAGCGACCCTACTATCTGAAGCAGGGTTTCACCCTGCTGGAAGAGAACGTGACCGGTCTCGATGTATTTTCAATCGAGACGCGGTAGGTGTCACGAGGCCGTAGATCAAAGAAGATAGAGCTTCTTCTGTGCGTCCGATAGGACGCATGGCGGTCTAAAGCATGTCGCGATCTTCCAGATTCGCTCCATACGCTTTAAGTCCTTGTTTTGTCGCATGTCGTTATCGCAAAACCGGTGACCACTTTTGCGCGACATGCTTTAAAGAGCGCGTAACGCTCCGGCGACCTTGTGGATGTGGGTAGCACCGATGCCGCAGCATCCGCCAATCATCGTCGCGCCGGCATCAGCCCATGTGCAGGCAAAGCGGGAATAGATATCGTCGGTCAGGTCGGCGCGCGTGCTGTGGAGCCCCTCGTTGGCGGCTGTCTCCCCCTGCTCTCCTTCGAAGGCGTTGGCATAGACGCCGATCTCGAGCGAGGCGTTCTTTTCCTTGAAGGTGGTGGCGGCGGTGTCGACGGCAGCCTTCATCACCTCCGGCTTGCTGCAGTTGAACAGCAGAGCGGCAGCGCCTGAACCGGCGGCCCATTCGGCAGCGGCACGCACGGTCTCACCGGAGCGCAGCTTCGGCTCGGCGCCGTTTACCTGCGCGGTGTCATCATCCAAGGTGAAGGAAATCCAGAACGGCTTGCCTGTCTTTGCCACCGCCTGGCGCACTGCTTCGCCTTCGGCGATCAGGCTCAGCGTTTCACCAAGCCAGACGTCGACAAAGGGATCGAGATTTTCGACGAGAACGCCGAGATAATCCTGAACACGGGACGCGTCGAAATTCTGCGGCTCATAAGAGCCGAAAATCGGCGGCAGCGATCCGGCCACCGTGACTTTGCGGCCAGACGCATCTGCTGCTTCACGTGCCAGGCGTCCGGAAAGTGCGATGAGCGACGCGCCGTCTTTGCGAAACCGCTCTTCGCCGATGTGGAAGGGCACCAGCGCGTAAGAGTTGGTGGTTACGACATCGGCACCGGCCTCGATGAATTCGGCATGAACCTGACGGACAATGTCCGGCGCGTTGATCAGCGCTAGTGCGGACCATTCCGGCTGCTTCAGTTCCGCGCCCAGCCGCTGCAATTCGCGGCTCATGCCGCCGTCGAGAATGCGAATATCGCCCATGAAGAAACTCCTTGAATTGGCGAAGCTGAACGAGCGTCGCCCGTTTAGCGTCGTACTGGCACCTGTGCTTCGATGATGCCGAAGCAGCGGGCAATGATGGCTGTGAGAATGAGATAGAAGACGGTGACGACCAGAAGCGGCTCGTAGACCAGAAGCGTGTCCTGACGGACCTTGTAAGCTATGGCATAGAGATCCATGACCGTGACGGTGAAGGCCAGCGGCGTGGCTTTCAGCTGCATGACCACCTCACCTGCGATGGTGGGAAGCGCATTGCGAATGGCGCGCGGCAGCCAGATGCGGCGGGCAAGCTTGAACGGGCTCATGCCGAAGGCTCGCGCGGCCTCCAACTCACCCTTTGGGACGCCGAGCAGCGCACCGCGCAGCACTTCCGCCTCATAGGCCGCGTAGTTCAACGTGAAGCTGACCGCGGCGAAGAAGAAGCCCTCCCTGAGGATTGGCCAGAGAAAACTCTGCCGCAGACCGGGGATCATCGGCAGAAACGAACCGACGCCGTAATAGAGAAGCCAAAGCTGGATCAGCAGCGGCGTACCGCGAAAGAAGGTGCAATAGCCCCGCGCCAAAAGCCGCGTCACTCTGCCACCACTGACCTGAGCAAAGGCAAGGCCGATCGCCAGAATGAAGCCGAGACTGACGGAGATGACGAGCAAGGCAACGGTCTGCCATGCTCCAGTGAGGAGAAGCGGCCAGTATTTTTCAATCCAGGAAAACGTCAT
>Ga0308171_1003853_pt1 | contig 13061 bp, 7 predicted proteins | sample PhyGR1_FD_202135 | JGI IMG/M metagenome (GOLD analysis project Ga0308171, IMG submission 202135) | Phyllosphere microbial communities from UC Gill Tract Community Farm, Albany, California, United States - DLSLSG.R1 | ecosystem: Host-associated > Plants > Phyllosphere > Unclassified | place: USA... | reverse complement strand
GCCCGGCAGCGCCGGCACCGGGCCGGGCGTGGCGGAGACGGTATAGGCGCTGCGTACCCCCGCCCCATCGGTGATGGCGACGACGCCGGCCAACTGCGCCGGCAGTTCCGCCGCGCCGCGTGGCAGGCCGATGCGCAGCGCGCCCGCTTCCACCTGCACAGGCTGCGCGCCGGCATGGTCCAGCACGCCCCATTCGGCCGGGAAGAAGAACGCCTCCTTCACCGATTGGGGCGAGATGTCCTCGCCCGAGAGCAGCAGCGCGCCCTGCTGGCCCTGGAAGCCGGCGGTTGCCTGCCAGGGGGCGGGGCGGGGCAGCTCGGCCTCCGCCTGCTGGAACAGCGGTGCCATGGCGGGGTCCGGCCGCGCGGTGGCCTCCACCGGCAGGCTGAGGGTGAAGCTGCCTTCCTCGGGGATGCAGACCTGCTCGCAGATCAGCCAGTTGCCCTGGGCCTGGATGGTAAAACTCTGCCCCGGTTGCAGCCCGGCTGGCGGGGTTACCGTCAGCGGTAACAGGGTACTGCCCTCGTAGCCGTAGTTTACCAGCGGGCCGAAGGGAATCCGGTGCGGCGCCGGCCACTGGATCTCGCTGGCGGTGGCACCGTCCGGCAGGGTCAGGGCCAACTCGGGCGGCGTGCCGGCATCGCCGGGATTGGTCCAGTAGGTGTGCCAGCCGGGTGCCAGGCGCTGCCGCAGGCCGATGCGGAAGGGCTGCCCGGGCGCGACCGAGGCGGTCTCCGCCGCCAGGGTCATGGTCGCGCGCTCCGACCGCACCGGCGCACTCTCCCCCGCCCAGGCGGGCGCGGCCAGGGTCAGGATGGCGGCGGTCAGCAGCATCGGGCGGAACATGGACAGATTGAAACCTATCTGGCGGCGGAGGGGGACTGGTTTCCGCGTTACGAAGCGTTTCGGCCGGACGGGGCTCGCGTCCCGCCAGAGCAGGTGTCCATCAGGTGGGGTCGCCTGATGGAGAGAAGAGGCCCTTCAGAACAACAAGCCAGAGCATGAGAAGTGCGCCTGCGCGAACGGACAATGCTCCAGCCTATGGGACATAGCGGCTTGCGCCCGCTCCGGGAAATGTGTCGGCGCATGGCGCTGACAAGGTGGCGTATCCGTGGCTCATCCGCGCCGTGGCCCGAGGGCCGGACAACCCAGCGGAGAACATCTTTGCCTTTGATGCGCGGACTGACCCTGACCCTCTGCGCCACGGCCGCGCTGCTGGCCGCCCACGGCCCCGCAGAAGCGGCGCCACGCCTGGCGGATATCCTGGTGCCCGCCATGCTGGACGTGCCGGTGGCGACGCTGGAGGCCAAGGCCGGCCGGGCGCGGGAGGTGACCGCACTGCCCGATGGCCGCCAATCCCGCTACTACGCCGTGGAGGGCTGCGGCGTGACCGCCTATGCGCGCGGCGGCACCGTCGAGGCCTACAAACTCTCCCTCAGCCCGCAATGCGACATGGATGTCTCGCCGTTTCTCGGTGCACGGCTGCCGGCGGCGGGGCTGCTGACGCTGGAGACCTTCGCCGACACGCTCGGCCCACTGCCCACGCCGATGCGGGAGACCTTCCGCGCTCTCTGCATCTCGGATTGCGGCAACGCGGCGGACCCGGTGGTGGAATTCCTGTGGCGCGCGCCGCAGGGCCCGCGCCCGATCGAGATCAAGCTGGGCTTCGTGCTGGCCAGCGGCGCGGCGGCGGAAGCCGGCGACGAATGGCAACAAGTGATGGAACAGGCCGAGAGCGCCGAATACGTCTCGCTCGGCCGCTTCAACTGCGACGACCGGCACCAGGCGGAAGGCCTCCGCGCCTTCAACAACATCCAGCCGAACGAAGTCACTATCGGCCGCGGGGTGCGGGACGAATTGCCGCTTTACGCGGCGCTGTGCCGCTGAGGGGGGCTGTCCCGGTAATGGCGTTGAAGGGAAGGCAGGGGAAGGAATTCCCCGGATCCCATCTTCTTTTTTCGAGTTTCGGGCGGGGCTGTTGATGGGTCTGGTCTGAGAGGCGGCTGGGTGCGCCGGAGGTCTTGGACCTCCGGCGAATGACGGTTCAGCCTGCGTGACCCATATTTAAAATCATCAAGCAGTGCCCGTTGAAGCGTCACACCAAACGCGCAGAAAAAAGATGGGGTCTGGGGAATTCATTCCCCAGCCTTCCTCTGGCTTAAACTTCCATCGGGTGATCCACCTGATGGAGATTTGCTCTAGGGCCTGGATGGCTCCGCCATCAGCGCTTCCACCTCCGCCCCGCTCATCGCGCCCCGTGCATAGGCGAAGTGGCCGTGGGTGAGGATGTCCTGCGCCGTGCGGGCGACGAAGCCCAGCATGGCGCGGGCGAGGGAGCCGCCGAGGCTGATGCGTTTCACCCCGGCCTCCGCCAGTTCCGCCACGGTGAAGGGGTGACCGGCGAGGCCCATGACCACGTTCACCGGCTTGTCCACGGCGGCGCAGAGGGTGCGGATATCCTCCAGCCGCGTCAGGCCGGGGGCATAGAGCACGTCGGCGCCGGCGGCGGAGAAGGCTTGCAGGCGGCGGATGGTGTCGTCCAGGTCGGCGCGGCCGTGCAGGAAATTCTCGGCACGGGCGGTCAGGACGAAGGGCTGGCCGCGCACGGCGTCCGCCGCCGCGGCGATACGCTCCACCGCATGGGCAAAATCATAGATCGGGTGGGCGGAATCGCCTGAGGCATCCTCCATCGATCCGCCCACCAGGCCGACCGCGATGGCATCGCGCAGCGTGGCGGCGCAATCCTCCGGCGCGTGGCCGAAGCCGTTCTCCAGGTCGGCCGAGACGGGCAGGGAGGTCGCGGCGACGATGGCGGCGGCATTGGCCAGGGTCTCAGCCCGGGTGGCGGTGCCGTCCCGCTGGCCCAGGGTGAAGGCCAGGCCGGCGCTGGTGGTGGCCAGGGCGGCGAAGCCCTGGGCGGCCAGGATGCGGGCACTGCCGGCATCCCACGGATTCGGCAGCACGAAGGCGCCCGGCGCAGCATGCAGGGCACGGAAGCGGGCAGCCTTTTCGGCCTGGTCCATGGTGGCGGTCCCTCTCTGATGGCATGAACAGATCAGGAACTGCGGTTTTCCGCAAGCCAGCTTTGCCTCAGCCGGGATGGTAGCAAGCCGGGGAATTCCTTCCCTGGCCTTCTCCCCGCCTCCCGGCACAGCCCGACGGCATTCCCCTCGCCGGCCAAGCCCCCCAAAGGTTTGGCCTGATGCCCGATTGGACCTAGAGGGGAGGCATGTCGCTCGCCCTGTTGCCCGAATTGCCCGTCACCGAGGCCCTGCCGCGCCTGGCGGAGGCGTTGCGGCATGGCTCCAACGCCGTGCTGGTGGCGCCGCCCGGCGCCGGCAAGACCACCCTGGTGCCGTTGATGCTGCGGGAGGAGCCCTGGGCGGCCGGGCAGAAGATCCTGGTGCTGGAGCCGCGCCGGGTGGCCGCCCGCGCTGCCGCGCGCCGCATGGCCTCCCTGCTGGGGGAGGAACTGGGCGGTACGGTCGGGCTGGTGACGCGGCTGGAGCGTGCCACCAGCGCGGCGACGCGGGTGGAGGTGATCACCGAGGGCCTGCTGGTCCGCCGCCTGCAATCCGACCCCGGCCTGGAAGGCGTCGCGGCGGTGCTGTTCGACGAGGCGCATGAGCGGAACCTGGATACCGACCTGGCGCTGGCCTTCTGCCTGGATCTGCAGCGGGCGCTGCGGCCGGAGCTGCGCCTGCTGGCGATGTCCGCGACGCTGGAAGCCCAGGGTTTTTCCAGCCTGCTGGGCGATGCGCCGGTCATTGAGAGCCTGGGGCGCGCCTTCCCCGTTTCCATCCAGTACCGCACGCGGGAATTGAAGGAACACCGCGAACTGCCGGAGGCGATGGCGAGTGCCATCCGCGAGGCGCTGCGGGCCCACCCCGGCGACGTGCTGGCCTTCCTGCCCGGTTGGGGCGAGATCCGCCGCACGGCCGAGCGTCTGGGCGGCCTCGACGCCGACGTGCTGCCGCTGCACGGCGAATTGCCGCCGGCCGAGCAGGACAAGGCGCTGAACCCGGAGTACCGCACGCGTGGCGGCCGCAAGGTGGTGCTGGCGACCTCGATCGCCGAGACGTCGCTGACCGTGCCAGGGGTACGGATCGTCGTCGATGGCGGCTTCCGCCGGGCGCCGCGATTGGACCCGGCCACCGGCCTCTCCCGCCTGGCGACGCTGCGGATTTCCCGTGCGGCGGCCGAGCAGCGGGCCGGGCGCGCCGGGCGTACGGAATCGGGCGTCGCCATCCGGCTGTGGACGGAGGCGCTGCATCGCGGCCTGCCGGTCTCCGACCGGCCGGAGATCCTGGAGAGCGAGCTGTCCGGCCTGGCGCTGGATTGCGCCGCCTGGGGTGCCTCACCGGATGACCTGCCCTTCCTGGATGCGCCGCCCACCGGCGCCATGGCCGCCGCCCGTGCCCTGTTGCGGGACCTGGATGCGCTGGATGCCGAGGGCCGGGTGACGCCGATGGGCCGCCGCATGGCGCGCCTCGGCACGCATCCGCGCCTGGCCCGCATGATGGCGGCGGCTGACAGCCCCGAGGAAGCCGCCCTGGCTGCCGAGCTGGCGGCGTTGCTGGAGGAACGCGACCCTATCCGTGGGCGGGAAGCGCCGGCCGACATTCACCTGCGGCTGGACCTGCTGCACGGCGCCGACGACCCGAATGCCGACCGCGCCGCGCTGGGGCGCATCCGCCGTACCGTGACGCTGCACCGGCGCCGCCTGGGCGTGCCGGGCGGCACTGAATCCGCCGGCGACCCCGGCCTGTTGCTGGCCGCCGGCTTCCCCGACCGCATCGCCGCCAAGCGCGGCACCATGGATGGCGCCTTCCGCCTTGCCGGCCTCTCCGGCGCCACCGGGGGCGGCCAGGGCGCGCGGCTGCCGCCGACCGACAAGCTGGGCAAATCCCCGCTGCTGGCGGTGGCGGACCTGGAGCTGGCCGGCACCGAAGCGCGCATCCGCATGGCCGCGCCGCTGGACCGCGCCGTGCTGGAAGCCCGTTTCCCCGAACGGCTGGTGCGGGAGGAAGGCGCGGCCTTCGACCCGCGCACCAATTCCGTGGTCGCCCGCCGCCGCCTGCGCCTGGGCCCGCTGGTCCTGGAAGAGGCGACCATCGCCCATGCCGACCCCGCCGCCGTGGCGGTGGAACTGGCCAAGGCCGCGGCCGGCCGCGCCTTCCGCGACCTGGACTGGACCGAGGCCGCGAAGCAGACCCGCGCCCGCCTGGCCTGGATGCACAAGATCGCCCCCGACGAGTGGCCCGACGTCTCCGACGCCGCGCTGGCCGCCGGGGATGCCGCCTGGCTGGCCGCCTGGCTTTCGGGCCTGACCAAGCTGTCGGAACTGCGCGGGCTGGACGCGACCGGCATCCTCCGCTCCCTGGTGCCGCATGCCCGGCAACGGGTGCTGGATGCCGCGCTGCCGGCGCGCGTGGAACTGCCTAAGGGCCGCTCCGCCGCCATCGACTACACCGGCGAGGTGCCGCGGCTGGAAGCACGGGCGCAGTGGCTGTTCGGCCTGGCCACCCTGCCGCCGCTGGCCCAGGGGCGCATCCCGCTGCAGGTCGGCCTGCTCTCGCCCGCCGGGCGGCCCGTGGCCGTCACCGCCGACCTGCCAGGGTTCTGGCGCGGGGCCTGGGCCGATGTGCGGAAGGATATGCGCGGGCGCTACCCCAAGCATGACTGGCCGGAAGATCCGTCCAAGGGATGAGGGGAATGGGCAGAAGGAAGGCTGGGGAAGGAATTCCCCAGGCCTCTTCTTCTCTTTTTCGAGTTTTGGCGGTGTGGCTGCTGAGACGGTTGGTCTGGTTTGAGATGCGGCTGGTGCGGAGGTCTGGGACCTTCGGCGACGGAGGGTGCCGCGAGCGTGACCCGTTTTGAATATCAAATAGGCGTCTGCTCTCGAGGCCGGCAGGATGTTCTGATGGCTGAGGATGCTCTTATGCCGGCGCAGACTTGGCGCCTGCCAGATGCCAGGCATTCGCTGGACTGCCGATAAAGCCGACGCGTAGAGACCCCCGCAGCTGCCTCAGCCAAATTTCTGACGTCCCCCATCCAGGCGCCACGCAAAACTCGAAGAAGAAAGAAGGGGTCCGGGGAATTCTTTCCCCGGCCTTTCCGCACCCTCCCCCGCAGCGCCCCTGCTGCACACAGCGCCCAGCGGCGCACGCCGAATTTGCGCTTGCGCATGTCCGGCCGGGGGCGGAAAGGTCAATGCTTCGTCCCTATATCCAGGGGGATGCGTTTTCCGGTCAAGGCCGTACCAGCGGCGGGCTGGCCGGGCCGTGTCGCAACCGGGGGTGGAAGCGCCCCGTTGAAGCCATCAGCCGTCCGCGTCACGATGAGGCCATCGCCAGGATACCCCCCTATGCCGTCGATTTGCCGTTCGCTGCCTTCTACCTCGCCTGCCAAACCCGCCACGGCGGGGGAGGGCCGTCCTGCCTCCCGCCGCTTCGTGCTGGCGGGGGTGGCGTCCCTGCTGGCCTCGCCGCTGCTGCCTGCCGCCCCGGCACGGGCGCGCGGGCCGTTGCCGGATTTCGCCGACCTGGCGGAGCGGGTGATGCCCGCCGTGGTCAATATTGCCGTGCTGAGCGAGCAGACGACGACGCAGGTGCCGCCCGAGCTGCGCGGCACGCCGTTCGAGCGCTATTTCCGGGAACGGCGCGGCCGCCAGCAGATGCAGGGCGCCGGCAGCGGCTTCATCATCGATGCGACGGGCCTGGTGGTCACCAACAACCACGTGGTGGGCAATGCCTCCCGCGTCATCGTCTCTTTGCAGGATGGGACGGAGATGCCGGCGCGCGTGGTCGGCACCGATGACCTGACCGACCTGGCGCTGCTGCGCGTGGAAGCGCGCGCCAGCCTGCCTTTCGTGCCGTGGGGCAGCAGTGCGTCGACGCGCGTGGGGCAGTGGGTGCTGGCCTGTGGCAACCCGTTCGGCCTGGGCGGCACCGTCACCAGCGGCATCGTCTCCGCCCGCGGGCGGGAGATCGGTGCCGGGCCGTTCGACGACTTCATCCAGACCGATGCTGCCATCAACCCGGGCAATTCCGGCGGGCCGCTGTTCAACACGGATGGCGAGGTCATCGGCATCAACACCGCGATCTTCTCCCCCACCAACGCCTCCGCCGGCATCGGTTTCGCCACGCCGTCGGACCTGGCGCGCGGCGTGATCGAGCAGTTGCGGCGGGATGGACGGGTGGAGCGCGGCTGGCTGGGCATCGCCGTGCAGGATTACGGCACCGAGCCCGGTGCCCGGCGCGGCGCGCAGATCCAGGGCGTCGAACGCAACAGCCCCGCCGCCCGCGCCGGCCTGCGCAATGGCGACGTGCTGGTGGCGCTGAACGGGGAACGCATGGATGGCTCCCGCACCCTCATCCGCGCCGTGTCCATCACCCCGCCGGGCCAGACCGTGCGGCTGACGGTGGTGCGGGATGGACGGCAGCAGGAAGTGGCGGTGCAGGTGGGGCGGCGGCCTCCCTCGGCGTCCTGAGTTTTGCGCTGTGAGGGTGGGGACGAGGGGGCGCTGCCCCCTCGAACTCCCCGGCAGGGGATACGATCCCCTGCACCCGCGATTCATGAGGGCGCTGCCGTGCGAAGGCGGTGGCTCTGGAGCAGATATCCATCGGGTGGGATCACCTGACGGCGTGCGAATGCTGTTCAAACAACAAGCCGGAGTATTTGAAGTGAGCCCGCGCGGACGGAAAATGCGCCAGTAAAACGTTGTAATCAAAGAGGCCGGCTGTTCCTTTAGGCATTACCGCTGAAGCTCCCGCGACGGCCATTCCTGGCCCATTTGTACTCTTCGGACGATCGACGTCTTCGGCTGACCAGCTTGCGAAGATCGCCCCGCCACAGACCCAAAACCCGGGTTTCCAAAGGCCTCAGGCCTTTGTCGGGGAGAGTTTGAGAGGGGCAGCGCCCCTCTCAACCAACCAGCACCGCAAGCCCTCACCATTCCGGCGCATCGCTCCCCAACGGCACGGAAGGGCGCGCGAAGAAGGCCGGGGTTGCTTCCAGCATCCCGGCGTGGCGCACGGCGGTGAGCCGCCCGAAGCCGGAGTCCGATTCCTCCAGCAGATCCAGCAGGTCTTCGCGCACGGGGTCCGGCACGGCGAAGCCGTTCGCCACCCGGCCCAGCCCCCGCAGCCAGCGGCCGGTGGCGGCCAGGGAGACGTCCACCTGCCAGGTACCGCCTTCCACCGCGCGGCGGTGCAGCGCCGCCAGGATGCCGAAGGCCAGCAGGTAGCCTGAGGCATGGTCCAGCGCCTGGGCGGGCAGCGGGCGGGGCTTGGCTTCGCCGGCGGCCTCGGCTTCGGCCAGGTTGAAGCCGCTGGCGGTCTGCACCAGGGAATCGAAGCCGCGGCGGCCATGCCAGGGCCCGGCTTCGCCATAGGCGGAGAGGCTGGCATGGACGATGCCCGGGCGCAGCTCCGCCAGCCTGGCGGCGCCGAAGCCGCGCGCGGTGATGGCGCCGGGCCGGTAGCCTTGCAGGAACACGTCGGCCTGCCGTGTCAGGGCTTCCAGCTGCGCCACGCCTTCGGCGCCGCGCAGGTCCAGCTGGGCGGAACGCTTGCCGCGCCCGGTATCGATCACCAGCGGCGCCACGGCGGGCAGGTGGGGGGCGGTGATGAGCATGACGTCGGCGCCATGCGCCGCCAGGGCACGGCCGGCGACCGGCCCGGCGATGATGCGCGTCAGGTCCAGCACGCGGATGCCCTCCAGCGGCCGGGCGGCGGCCGGGGGCAGCGGCAGCGGCGGTGCATCGCCGATGCGGGTAAGGCGCACCGGCCAATCGGCCACCGCCCGGCTCTGCGAATGCGCGTCCCACTCGGCGAAGCTGCGCAGGGCGGAGACGCAGAGGCCGGCCTCGGCCGCGGCGGCCTCGAAGGCCTCGGCCTGCCAGGAGAGCAGGGCCTGGGCGACGGCGGCGCGGTCGTTCGGCACGCCCAGCAGCCGCAGCAGCCCATCCCGGTGGTGCGGGAAGTTGGTATGCAGGCGCACCCAGCCCGGGCCATTGGGGCCATCCGCCGTCGGGTAGAGGCCGGCGATGGCATCCCACAATTCCGGCGCTTCCAGCCCGTCAATGCGGAACAACCGTTCGGAGCGGAACTCGGCGGCGGCGTGGCGCAGGCCGACGGTCACGCGCTGGCGCGGTGCGCCGCGCTGGTGGTGCAGCTCGGCGGCGGCCAGCGCCATGGCGGCGATGCTGGCCTGCGCGGCCGTGCCGACGGCGAAGGAGGACGGCAGGGCCGCATCCACGCTCGGCCCCGCCCCTGGCAAGGCCAGCTTCGCCAGGGCTTCCACCGGCAGGCCGGCGCGGTGCCACAGGGCGCCGGTGACCTGGGCGGCGGCGCTGGTGGGCCTGGTGCTCATCCGAACATGGCCTGGATGGTGGTGGGGGAGACATCCTCGATGTGCGGCGGCGTCCAGCGCGGGGCGTTGTCCTTGTCCACCAGCAGGGCACGGACACCCTCGGCGAAGTCGGGGTAGGGGGTGACGCTGCGGGCCAGGGCCAGGTCCATCGCCAGGCAGCCGGGCAGGTCCAGCCCACGGGCTCGGCGCAGCATCTCATGCGTCACGAACAGGCTGGTGGGGGAGACGCGGCGCAGCACCGCCAGTTGCTCCCGTGCCCAGTCGGTTCCCTCCGCCTCCAGCGCCGCGACGATGGCGGGGATGGAGCCGGCGCCGAAGCAGCGGTCCACCACCGGCCGCAGGGCCGCGACAGGGCCGGGGGGCACCGGCTGCGCTGCCCGGTCGATGGCGCCGATATCGCCGGCGAGCAGCGCTTCCCGTAAAGCGGGCAGCGCATCGCGCGGGACGAAATGGGTGGCGAAGCCGGCCTCCACCGCCTCCGTCCCCCGCAGCCGGGCGCCGGTCAGCCCCAGCCACTCGCCCAGCGCACCGGGCATGCGGGAGAGGACGAAACTACTGCCGACATCGGGGAACAGGCCGATCGTCGTCTCCGGCATCGCCAGCAGGGCGTGCTCCGTCACCACCCGATGGCTGCCATGGACCGAGACGCCGATGCCGCCGCCCATGCAGACGCCGTCGATCAGGCTGACCCAGGGCTTCTCCAGCGCGGCGATGGCGCCGTTCAGGGCATATTCCTCGGCCAGGAAATCGATCAGCGCGGCGCCGTTGCCTTCCACCAGCATCTGCCGGCCCTGGCGTACGTCCCCGCCGGCGCAGAAGGCGCGGCCGCCCTCGCCCTCCAGCAGCACCAGCCGGATTGCGGGGTCGTCGCGCCAGGCGGCCAGGGTGCGGGCCATGGCCTGCACCATCGGGTGGTCCAGCGCATTCAGGGCGCGCGGGCGGTTCAGCCGCAGGTGGCCCACGCCATTCGCCTGTGCCGCCAGCAACGGTGCGTCCGTCATGTCCATGCCGCTCTCCCATCGGTTCTCTTGGACCGCAGCGTCGCCATGATGGCGCCGGTTGACAAGTGGCTGGCCATGCCCGCCACATCCTGGCTGGAATGCGTGCGGATGGAGGGTTCATGGCCGAGGCGCTGGTGCGGTTCGAAGGGGTGCGCAAGGCCTATGGCCCCGCCGCCGGCGGCTATGCGGTGAAGCAACTGGACCTGGAGGTGATGCGGGGCGAGTTGCTGACGCTGCTCGGCCCCAGCGGCTCCGGCAAGACCACCACACTGATGATGCTGGCGGGGTTCGAGCAGCCGAGCGAAGGCAAGATCATGCTGGAGGGCCGGGACATCGCCCGGCTGCCGCCACATAAGCGCGGCATCGGCGTGGTGTTCCAGTCCTACGCCCTGTTCCCGCATATGAGCGTGGCGGAGAACGTGGCCTTCCCGCTGGAAGTGCGCGGCGTGCCCAAGCCCGACCGCGCCGCCCGCGTGGCCCGCGCCCTGGCTGCCGTGCGGCTGGAGAATTTCGGGGACCGCCGCCCGGCGCAGATGTCCGGCGGCCAGCAGCAGCGCGTGGCCCTGGCCCGCGCCATGGTGTTCGAGCCCCCCATCGTGCTGCTGGACGAACCCCTCGGCGCGCTGGACAAGGCGCTGCGCGAGGAAATGCAGTTCGAGATCCGCGACATCCACCAACGGCTGGGCGTGACGATGATGTACGTCACCCACGACCAGCAGGAGGCGCTGACCCTCTCCGACCGCATCGCGGTGTTCGAGGGCGGGCTGATCCGCCAGCTGGCGCCGCCGCGCGCGATCTACGACAGCCCGGCCAATGCCTTCGTCGCCGGCTTCGTCGGCGAGAACAACCGCCTGCCCGGTAAGGTGCTGGCGGTGGAGGACAACGAGGCCCGCGTGGCGCTGGATTGCGGCCTGGACGTGACGGCCCGCGCCGCCGACACCCTGGCCCCCGGCGCCCGCTGCCTGGTGACCATCCGGCCGGAACGCGTGGCCGTCGCCGCCGTCTCCGCCACCGAACTGGGCGAGGGCGCCATGCCCGCCGTGCTGCGCGAAGCGATCTTCCAGGGCGACCATGTGCGCCTGAAACTGGCCCTGGGCGACGGCGGCGAAGTGGTCGCGAAACGCCCGGCCGGCGGCGGCGCGCTGCCGGAGCCGGGGAGCGTGGCATCGGTGGCGTGGGAAGCGGGGCACGCGCTGGCCTTCGCTGCGGCCTGAGGGGCGGGGCCTGAGGGGCGGGGGCTGGCGGTGAGGGAAGGCCGGGGGAAGGAATTCCCCCGGGCGCCCATCTTTTTTCTGCGAGTTTGGCGTCGTGCCTCGGGGTCAGGGCGCGCATGGTTGGTTGTGAGAATGGTGGGGCGGGCTGGGTTTCCGGGCGTCGGAGATCGGTACCTCCGGCGCATCCTGGTGAGATGCCGCGAGAGTGAGAGGCAGGGCCTGGGTGGTACTCAAAATGGGCCGCGCGGGCCGAGGTTATAGTCGCCTGGAGACTCCGGATGCCCGACGCATTTGCTGGATTGCGAGCCCGGATCGTATTGAAATTCGGTGCGTCCTGAGGCCTCAGTCGCCGGTGGTCACGTATCTCCTGCACATCCCGAATGGGGCGCCCCCAGGATTAGATCTCGATGCTTTTCAAAGCAGGCGGCGCGGGCCGTGCGCTTAATCGTCAACGGTTGTTGGCCTGCGGTGCTCCCCGGGGGGCCTCAAGCCCAGGACGCAGGGCCCTTAAGGCTACCCAAAATCGGCCATACGGGCTGAACCCCTGATCGCTGAAGGCCCCGCACCCCGACGCACTCCTGCCTTCAGTCCCAAACCAGACCAACCCCTCAACAGCCACGCCCCGCAGAACTCGAAAAAGAAAAGAAGAGGTCCGGGGAATTCGTTCCCCGGCCTTGCCTTTCCCTTCCCTCGCCCCGCCGGCATCAGGCGCGCAGCGCGGATTGTCCCCGGGCATTTTCCCTTTGATGCAACGGCGGTGCCTTGCCGTGGCGATTTATGTTTGCATTACGAAACAGAATGGCGATGCTAGCCAGGCTTGGCCGCCGGGCGATGGCGGTGTTTCAGCCTCACCGATACGCGTCACCTGGAAACGGTGGTCATCATGGCATTGCGGTTTGCCTTGGCGCGGCCGGGCATGTTGGCGTTCGCTGTCTTGCTGCTGGCGCCGGTCATGGCGGCTGCGCAGCAGGCGGCGGCGCCAGCCGGCCTGAATGCCGAGCAGCAGTTGGAATGGCAGCGCAACGCGATACTGCTGGCGCGGGAGCAGGCGCGCATCGCGGAATCCCAGACCGTGCCGCCGGTGGTGTGGCTGGTGGCGGCGATGCTGTTCCTGTTCATGATCGGCGGCGGTTGGCTGGTGTACCAGCTGGGTGCCAAGGCGGATGCGCAAGGCCGCAACCCGCCGGGGACGCGGGACCGGTGGTTCGACCTGCCGCTGGGCGCACCGGATGGATCGGTGCGGGCGCTGATCTCCATCTTCATCGTCATCTTCGGCTTTCTGCTGCTGGCGTTGCAGTCCCGCCTGGGGTTGAGCAGCGGGGAGGCGGTGGCCGGCTTCATCGGTGCCGTCATCAGCTTCTACTTCGCCTCCCGGAATACCGAGCAGGCGCGGCAGGCGGCGGATAGCGCGGCGACGGCGGCGCAGGACGCGAAGACGGCGGCCGACCGGGCGGGCGAGACGGCGCGCAAT
>Ga0308171_1003850_pt1 | contig 13074 bp, 9 predicted proteins | sample PhyGR1_FD_202135 | JGI IMG/M metagenome (GOLD analysis project Ga0308171, IMG submission 202135) | Phyllosphere microbial communities from UC Gill Tract Community Farm, Albany, California, United States - DLSLSG.R1 | ecosystem: Host-associated > Plants > Phyllosphere > Unclassified | place: USA... | reverse complement strand
GTTCCAAAGTGGTGTGCCTGGGTAACCTGGCACAGATCGACACCCCTTACCTGTCCGCGACCAGCTCCGGGCTGACCTACCTGACGGAACGCTTCAAGGACTTCCCGAACGGCGTGCATATTGCGCTGCAAGGGGTACCTCGTTCGATTCTGGCTGAATACGCCGAATCGCATTTGTAAACGCAATCACTGTGGGAGCGGGCAAGTCCGCTCCCACATAAGGCTGCTGCCACATTTTGATCGGTGTTAGGTTTACAATCGACGCTCCTGATCAGGAGTATCCCCGTGCTGACTCATCTCGATTCCCAAGGTCGCGCCCATATGGTCGACGTCACCGACAAGTCCGTGACGTTCCGCGAGGCGGTGGCCGAAGCGCGCGTGCGCATGTTGCCCGAGACCCTGCAAATGATTGTCGACGGCGCCCATCCCAAGGGCGACGTGTTTGCCGTGGCCCGCATTGCCGGGATCCAGGCCGCGAAAAAAACCAGTGACCTTATCCCGCTGTGCCATCCGCTGATGCTGACCGGCGTCAAGGTCGAATTGAGCGCCGAGGGCGCAGACTCCGTACACATTGTGGCGCGCTGCAAACTCTCGGGGCAGACCGGCGTGGAGATGGAAGCGCTGACGGCCGCCAGTGTCGCCGCATTGACCCTCTACGACATGTGCAAGGCCGTGGACCGCGGCATGACCATCGAAAACATCCGCCTGCTGGAAAAGCTCGGCGGTAAAAGCGGGCATTTCAAGGCGGATCAGGCATGAGCATCAACGTATTGTTTTTTGCACGTTACGCAGAGGCTGTGGGCTTTGATTCGCTGGAGATGGAGGGCGATTTCGCCACCGTCGATGCTGTGCGCCTCGCGTTGGCCAGCGACCCTGCGTTCGCGGTACTCAACGAGACCAGCCTGATGTGCGCGCGCAACGAAGAGTTGTGCGACCTCGAGGAACCGGTGCAGGCAGGTGACGACGTGGCGTTCTTCCCCCCCGTGACGGGAGGCTGACCATGGCCGTTCGTGTGCAAGCCCAGGCGTTTGATCCGGGCGTCGAGGTGAATGCCATGCACGCGGCCAATGTCGGCGTGGGGGCGGTGGTGAGCTTTGTTGGGTATGTGCGCGACTTCAACGACGGCCTGGATGTGGCGGGAATGTTCCTTGAACACTACCCCGGCATGACCGAAAAAGCCCTGGCCAAGATCACCGTCGAAGCCGAGCAGCGCTGGCCGTTGCTCAAGCTGGAAGTGCTTCACCGCATCGGCGCGCTGGAGCCGGGCGAGCCGATTGTGTTTGTCGCGGCAGCCAGTGCCCATCGTCAGGCAGCGTTTGATGCCTGTGCGTTTGTGATGGATTACTTGAAGACGCGGGCGCCGTTCTGGAAGAAGGAAAATACGCCTCAGGGCCCCCGCTGGGTAGAAGGTCGCAGTAGCGACCATGATGCGGCGCTGCGCTGGAAGTAATGCAAGGTTAAAAACCTCGTTAATACATGCTCAAGGTGATAACGAGGTTTGAGCGCATGGCTCAGTTGAAACGCTCTGAGCGACAGTCTTTTAATTCAAAACTAATCTGAAAAACACCGCTTGCCTGTCAGTTCTGACAGTAGGCACGGTGCCGCGCTGAATATTAAATAAGTCTAGGTAGTTAAATTTACTTTGATGGTCATGCCGCCAGTGCGACAGCATGAGGCATGCGTGAAGGAGAGCGTTATGGCCGCGGGCGACATTGTTATAAGAGCCTTTGAGGTGAAGCTGCCTAACGGGCAGAACTGGACTAATGAGCTTTATGCCAACGGTCGGCATCAATGCCAGTTAAATATATTGATAAAGAAAGAAGTCGAAGATGCCAATGGCAGCTATATTGAAACTCCGTTAACTACAACTGAGCGCAATAGCGCAACAATTACGGCTTATGGTTTCCCTGAATCCGTACTTCCTCGGGGGTGGTCGTGCGATAAAACTAAAAACCAATTCGACGTAGGCCTGCGGCCGCTAGGCACGGAAGACTCCGCGGAAGAGCCTAGGGCAGAATTCGACCCTGTTGACAGCAGTTTTGAATTGATAAAGTTGTATATGAGAGCCGGTACGAGCGCGTCCATAGGGACCGAAAGGTTAATGGCAAAAATTTACGTAGGGGGAAAAACGTATACCACCAATGGATCGGTGGGGGGGGTACCCTTTCAGAGTTACGTGGATATCCAACTCACTAGACCCTACCGGTTAGAGATTAACGAGCTGAGTACCTATGTCGACCTTGATGCGTACTCCCACAACCACAATAAAGTCGATATAGATATCTATTATATGACGCCAACCGTTAAAGGTATTCGTTTTGTTGAAAATCGGGGTTTGGATTCGCCCGTGGTTGTCGAGGGAGAAGGGTCACATTTTCATACCTCGTATGTTCAGCATACGAACGATGGGATCCGGTTTAAAGGTGGTGTTGTAATGGTTGAGAGCGGTAGGTTAACAGTGGATAAAATTCAGAAGGACAATGGTTCGGGGGAGGTTCTTTATAATAAGATGTCTACCATTATGCGTGCTGCGCGATATAGAGGGTGGATCAATACTCCCGATGACAACCGGCAAAGTGGATGGCGTCTGTGGGATAACTATGGGTGTGAGCACGTTTTTTATATTGGCTTCACCGACAAAGGAAATGTGCTGGTGTTAAGAACTTAGTTGTTGATTGGGGTTGTGACGCGCATCTATTTTGAATAGGGGCTTTCACTTTTATGAACGTTTACTCCAATGCTTTTAACTTCAATAGCCGCCTCAATGGCGTTGTCGACACGCGCACTGGTCAGTACGTTTGCCGTATTGCACTGGCCACACTCTACCCGCAGGGGCCGTTGGAAATAAGTCGTGAAATTGCACTCTCCTTCTCCCTGTTGAACTCAGATGTCTCAGGTAACTATGGCGCCGGGTGGCGCCTTGACAACACGGAGTTTGATCTGGCGACTTCAAAGCTGACGTTGTTGACAGGTGAGCAATACCAAACCCATGGGCTGCCGTCTGTGGGGCGCACATTGGTGATCAAGGACCGAAAGCTCAAGGACCTGGTGGTCCAGCGTGTCGGCGAGTCCACGCTTCATGTGATTTATAAGGACGGCACCCTTGAAATCCTAGGGCGCCCGAGTAGCTCTGGGCCTTACAAGATCACAGCCATTCAGTTTGAAAACGGTGAGCGCTTGCGCTTTTCTTATCTCCAGGGGGGGCCGTTGGAGCGCATTCAGAACGATCAAGGGCAAGACTTGTTGGTGTTGACCTACATGGGCGCCTTACTTGTGGAGGCCGACGTTTTGATTGACGGTGGCCGGTATGCCCGTACTCGAATTGCCTATGGGAATGTTAACAACCAACTAGTGCGCGTCACTGTCCCTTACGATCGTACACAGGCTCCGGAAACTGCGGCCTATACATTTGTCTACCACAGACCGTTTCGCAACGGCCTCATCGCGATCAGCGAAGTCAACTCACCGATGGGGGGTAACACACTCATCAGCTACGAAGAGAATGGCCATCAATACGCAAACAATCAGTACATCCCGCGCGTGGTGGGGTGGCGGCAAACCCCGGGGGGTAATCAGCCACCGATCGGTCGTAAGTACAGTTACAGTGCGGGGACTAACTTCACAGGTTATCCCTACTCGGGTGGCTTCACTCCGGGTGAAGAAAACATGTACCTGATTGCCGGTGACTATGCCTATTGGGGCGAAGAGACGGTCATTGATGTGAGCAACAATGATGCCCCGTTGTATGCCACCCGCATGACCTATAACAAGTTCCACCTGTTGACCGAGGAGCGCGTGACCCGCGAAGGGACCCGAACCACCACAAGTCTTGCCTATAACATCCTCCCTGGAAAATTGTTCCCTGATCAGCCGCCCAACCTGCAATTGCCTCGGCAGGTGGTCAGACGCTTCGAATTGGTTGCTGGCGGCAACGCTCGTGAAGAAGTGCAAACCATGGAGACCGATGACTATGGCAACGAGCTAAGTCGTACCGAAGCCTCTGGCGTTTGTGTCGAACGCAGCTATTACCCGGTCGCGGGCGAGGCGGGAAAGTGTCCGGCCGACCCCCATGGTTTGTTCCAGCGCTTCGTGAAGCAAGAGCGCCTTGTTGCCGCAGGCGATACGCCAGCCGCACGACTCACCGAGTACACACATACCCGTGTGCCACAGACGGGTAACAGCTACTTTGTGGTGCAGGAGTCGGTGACTCAACCTGACCTGTTCAGCACGCGGCATACCTACTACGACACACCCGTCTTGTTGGTTGGTCGATTGAAAAGCACGTCCAATACAATCGACAAGCTTGCGTTGACCAGTCACTTCACCTACACCGTTGCGGCGGGCAACCTTGTTGAGACCCGGCGCATGATGGGGCGTGAGGGGCAATGGCTTGAGTCGGCACGCACGCTCTCGCTGGTCAATCGGCGGTTGCTGTCGATGACTCGAGACGGTGGTTGCTCACTGGATCTGGCGTTCGATGTCAGTGGCCGTTTGACAGCGGAAACAGTTTCTCTCGGCAAACCCCAGCAAGCCGGGCGGCGTTACGCCTATCATTTTGCGACGCCGGAAAAACGTGCTCATTTGATCACCACTGATGCGCAAAATAACCAGGTCATTACCTACTTTGATGGTGTCGGGCGCCAAGTGTCCGAAGCTCAATTGATCGGTGCCAACCGTGACCAGGAGCGTGTCACCAGAACCTGGCGTTACGACGCGTTGGAGCAACTATCGGAAGTGGTCAAGCACGATTACCTGACCGATGGGCAGCGCTCATTGAAAAGCACCTACTCCTATAACCATTGGGGCAACTCCAGTCGTGTGACCCGCGCCGATGGCAGTGTGCAGATCGATGAGTACGATCCACTGCTCAACCTCAGGGTCGAAGGAGTTGAAGGCGGCGAGCGCTTGAGGCGTTACTTCAATGAGCACAATCAGCCGGTAAAAGTGGAACGTCTCGACGCAGGCGGCGCGACTGTCGAAGTGGAGTCGCGCACCTACGATGGCTTGGGGCGCTGCCTGTCGGTACTGGATAATATGGGCAACAAGCGCACCGAGTTTACCTATGATGCCTTCGACCGGTTAATGACGACCCTTGAAATACCGCTTGATGGCACGCCGCAAAGGCTGCAAAAAACGGACTATGCCCCCGGCACCAGCGACGCAATGATCAGTGCGTTGGCGGTCGATGGCAAGTGTCTGGGGGCCCGTACTTATGACAGCTTGGGCCGCTTGACCAGTCAGACGCGCGGGACGGGGCAGGCCACAACCTGGGAGTATGAGCCTGGATGGACTGAGCCTGTCGCCATGACTTCCCCACGGGGTCATCGTCAGACGCTGACTTACGATAAAGAGTTGGGTGTACCGATCCGTAGAGAGATGACAGGGCTTCCGGTGAGCGCCTACCGACATGATGCAACTACCAGCATGTTGACCCGCTCGGAAACCGATGGCCTGATTCACGAGTATTTTCAGGACGCGAATGGCCATCCAGAAAAGGATATTCAAACCGCCAACGGTGAGTCACTCACTGCGCTGTATAGCCATTCTCCTGGTGGGCGCCTGTTGCATCAAACGGCTGCCGATGGTCAGCTCAGCACGCTTGAGTACGATATTTACGGGCGTTTTTCCCGGATCACCACCGGGCCCATGGTGATCGAGCAAGGCTACGATACCCTTGGCCGGCCTCAGGACCTGACCACGGTCTATGAGGACACGACGGTGGTGACCAAGGTGTCTTATGATGCATGGGGACGGGAAGCCGAACGCCGCTTCGAGGAGAACGGTGTACTGCTGCAGGTGATGACCAATACGTATCACGCCAACAGTCTGTTGGCGACCCGCTTTCTTCGAGACGCGAGTTCGCGGGTGGTGATTGGTGAAACGTTCACCTACGACGCTTTCTTACGGTTGAAAACCTACCGTTGCGAAGGCCTCGAACAGCCTCAGGATCATTTGGGGAGAGGCATTGTCGGGCAGGACTTCAGCTTAGATGGCCTCAACAATATCACCGGCGTAGTGACCACCTTTGTCGATGGCACGCAGGACATCTGCGAGCGATTTTTCACCGGCGCCGATCCGACACAATTGACTCGCCTGACCCATACGGCACCACCACAAGATGTGACCCTGACGTACGATGCGGCGGGCAACCTGCAGGCAGGACCGTCTGGGCAGGTCTATACGTACAATGCCTTTGAGCAACTGACAGGTGTGCACGCCGGTTCCGACCAGTACAGCTACCAGTACGATGCCGACTCCCGACAGGTCGTTGCATCCCGGGGCGATGAGCCGCCAGTGAGGTTGGCCTATAGCGGCGAACGCCTTGAACTACTGGTTGAGGGGAACAAAACCATCCGTTACGCCAACGGCGATGATCAAGTGATGGCACTCAGCGGTGGGGTGGATGGGGTGCAGTTGTATGCCAACGATGCCTCTGGCAGCGTGCGCGGCATAACCGCCCCAAGCGAGGCTCATGTGCGGCGACACTACACGCCCTATGGCGATACGACGATATCGCTGGACGATGGTAAGGCCCGCAGCATGGCCGACCTGCAACTACCTGGAATCAATGGCCAGCGACTGGACGTAGCGACCAACCTCTACGTCCTCGGCAGCGGCGTGCGCGCCTATGACCCGCGCCTGATGATATTTCTGCAGGCTGATCCGCTGAGCCCTTTCGATGAAGGTGGGGTCAATGGTTATGGGTACGCTGCGTGTAATCCGACCAACATGATGGACCCCAGCGGGTTGTGGCCGACCTGGTTGAAGTGGGCTTTCACAGGGGCTGCGTTGGCGTTTGGCGTTGTGACACTGGGGGCAGGTTTGGCAGGCATTGCTGCTGCTGGTTTAGCCGCCGTTACCTCGGCCCAGATAGTAGCCGTCGTCGGAGCGACGATGAGTGTCATTGGCAACATCTTAGGGGTAACCGCACTGAGTATAGAAGCGGTTGATAACGCAAACGGATGGGATCGCTCCCATCACATTAAAAATCTGGGGTGGGCGTCTTTCTCCTTTTCCATCGCCAGTTGGTCAGCCAGTGGGTACAACGCCTGGGGGGCTGCGAGTAAAGCGTATGGCGCGGCGAAGACGGGGGTGGATGTAGGGAAGAACACAGCTGGTTTTGTTGTCGACGTCCCACTGCGTGAGGCGCTGAGGAGTGGGAGCAAATTAATCTTGGGTCGAACCTTTAAATTCGGTAAAGCGGTGACCACTAGCAGTAAGGCGTTCGGTTCCACACGAGCATTTGTCAGAACGGCTAATTTGATGCGCTCGTTGGTGGCGCGTTACGACGCTCTCGACTCCCCTTCCGAAGTGGACGACGCGACTAAGGGGGAAAGACGTGAGGCGCAGTCGCAATCACGTTCGGAGCTGGCGCACATCGCCGACATGCCAGACACCGCAAACCGGTTTTATCAGGCGTTCAGGGAGGAGGCTTTACGTATTCGTCAGCCGATCCTGAGTGAGCTTTACCAGGCGGCACCACAACGGTAAGGGTGATTCAAACACATCAGCAACGTGGAAAGCGTTGCGGCGATGTCGCTCCGCAGGAAATAGTGGACAAAAAAGCAGGTACATAAAGCCCTGCTTCTTCGTCCTTGGTTCAGGCTTACGGGCGTTTGCGCTCGACAGGGCGCAACAGGTGCGTCGGCGGCGTTTCACAGCTGATCTTGCGCCCCAGCAGCGTCTCGATCGACGGCAACTGATACGAGTCATCTTCCCCGGCAAAGCTGATCGATACACCCGCCGCCCCGGCACGACCGGTACGGCCGATACGGTGTACGTAATCGTCCGGCACTTCCGGCAGGGTGAAGTTGATCACATGGCTGATGCCATCGATGTGAATCCCGCGACCGGCCACGTCGGTGGCCACCAGCACGCGGATCTTGCCTTCGCGGAAGCCTTCGAGGGTCTTGATGCGCTTGTGCTGTGGCACATCGCCCGACAGTTGCGCAGCGTTGACGCCGTCACGCACCAGGCGTTCTTCGATGCGGCGCACTTCGTCCTTGCGGTTGGCAAACACCATCACGCGCTCCCAACCGTTGTCGTTGACCAGGTTGTAGAGCAGCTTGTACTTGTCGGCACCGGCCACGGCATAGATGTGTTGCTCGACGTTCTCGCTGGCGACGTTTTCCGCTTCGATCTCGACGATGGACGGGTCGGTGGTCCACTGCTTGGCGAGGTTCATCACGTCCTCGGTGAAGGTCGCGGAGAACAGCAGGGTCTGACGCTCGGATTTCGGCGGGGTCTGGCGAATGATCTGACGCACTTGTGGGATGAAACCCATGTCGAGCATGCGGTCGGCTTCGTCCAGTACCATCACTTCTACCATGTCCAGGTGCACGTCGCCGCGCTGGTTGAAGTCCAGCAGTCGGCCCGGCGTGGCTACCAGAATGTCGCAGTGACGGGCTTCGAGGTGCTTGAGCTGTTTATCGAAGTCCATGCCGCCGACGAACGTCATTACGTTAAGGCCGGTGTACTTGGTCAGGTCTGCGGCGTCCTTGGCAATCTGTACCACCAGCTCCCGGGTCGGGGCGATGATCAGCGCGCGCGGCTCACCCATGTAGCGTTCTTTCGGCGGCGGCGTCTGCAGCAACTGGGTAATGATCGAGATCAGGAACGCGGCGGTCTTGCCGGTGCCGGTCTGTGCGCGACCGATGGCGTCTTTGCCGGCCAGGGTGAAGCCCAGCACCTGCGCTTGGATCGGTGTGCAGTACGGGAATCCCAGGTCCTGGATGGCGTGCATCAGTTCAGGCGCCAATTTGAAATCGTGGAAGCGCGTCTTGCCTTCCTGCGGCTCGACGACGAAGTCTTCGAGTTTCCATGGGATCACCGGCGGCGTTGGCGCACGTTCGCGACGTGGCTTCGGCGCCACTGGCGCGGCAGCGGGTTCAACCGGCTTTGCCTGTTCAGGCGGTGTCACCGTTGGCTTCTTTGGCTGGGCAGCAGGTGCGTGCCGTGCGGGCTGTTTGCCGTCATTGCGGCTACCGGCTGTCGGAGCAGGAGCACTGGAATCAGGCGCGAGCGGCTCAGCCTCGCTTTTGCCGAACATCTTCTTGAGTGCTTTGAGCACGGTGATCTCATTAATTGGTTAAGGAATGTACGCCGGCCAGTGTAATGCAAGAATCGGGCGCGGCGTAGTGCGTCTGTCATACAGCTACATAAACTGTGGTTTTCAGCCCAGGCGAACGGTCAACCAGGCACCGATATCGCGTATCTCCTCGGGTAACACTTCGTGGCCCATTGGGTATTCCTGCCATGTCACGGTGACACCACGGGTTTTCAAATGCTCGTAAGCGCTGCGGCCCATGGCGTTCTGTACCACATCGTCGTACTGGCCGTGCAGGCACAGGGCGGGAATGCGCTGTTGGCTGGCTGATAATTCCAGCTCGTCGCTGAACGTAGGGGCATAGGTGGAGAGGGCGATCACGCCACCCAAGGGACCTTCCCAGTTCAGGAATGCGGTGTGGAAAACCACGGCGCCGCCCTGGGAAAAACCGGCGAGGAAAATTCGCGAAGCGTCTATTCCGGTTCTCTTCTGCGCTTCGATCAGGTCCGTGACCATTTTTGATGATGCTTCCAGTTCTTCCAGGCTGATCGAACGGGCCGGGCTCATGGCCTTGATGTCGTACCAACTGGGCATTTCATAGCCCCCGTTGATCGTCACCGGACGGGTCGGTGCCTGAGGCAAAACGAAGCGAGTGGTCAGCAAGCTTTCTTGTAGCGCCTCGGCCACCGGCAGGAAGTCGTAGCGATCGGCACCCAGGCCATGCAACCAGATTACGCAGGCATCTGCGGGCTTGGCGGGCTGAAGAATCAAGGGGTCGGTCATGTCTGCTCCATTAATGTGCGTGCGCTCCGATTAAGTGCGACGGAACGGTGCGTGGCTTGTCGATCTGTTAAGAGAATGTCGCAAGGTTGAATCTTTTGCACTTGATCATGGGCTGAAACGGCTCAGCCAGCACTCTGGTACGCGCCTTGCTACGTGTAGGTCGATGTCAGAACTTTCCTCAAGCGGTAACACTATCAGTGCATGCCGCTTGTAGGAAACAAGCTGGAATTACTGCGACAACTTCATGCCGCTTGACCCTAAAAAAAGCCAACACGGGTCGATATCGCCTCATAAGGGTGCGCTGAGGTTCGAGCTCCGACACAACAAGAGCAAACTGGAGGTTTGAATGAAGGTATTGAAATCCACCCTGGCCATCGTTTCCGCGGCGGCCGTTCTGGGTGTCAGCGGTTTCGCCCAAGCCGGCGCCACTCTGGATGCCGTGCAGAAGAAAGGCTTTGTGCAATGTGGCGTGAGTGACGGCCTGCCGGGTTTCTCGGTGCCGGATGCCAGCGGCAAGATCCTCGGGATCGACGCTGATGTGTGCCGCGCCGTGGCCGCTGCCGTTTTCGGCGACGCTACCAAGGTCAAATTCAGCCAGTTGAATGCCAAGGAGCGTTTCACCGCGCTTCAGTCCGGCGAAGTCGACATTCTGTCCCGTAACACGACCATGACCAGCTCCCGCGACGCCGGCATGGGCTTGAAATTCCCAGGCTTCATCACTTATTACGATGGCATCGGCTTCCTGGTAAACAACAAGCTGGGCGTGAAAAGTGCCAAAGAGCTGGACGGTGCAACCATCTGCATCCAGGCCGGTACCACCACTGAGCTGAACGTTTCCGACTACTTCCGCGGCAACAACCTGAAATACACCCCGATCACCTTCGATACCTCCGACGAAAGCGCCAAGTCGCTGGAGTCCGGGCGTTGCGACGTGCTGACCTCCGACAAGTCCCAACTGTTCGCCCAGCGCAGCAAGCTGGCCGCACCGAAAGACTACGTGGTACTGCCGGAAACCATTTCCAAAGAGCCATTGGGCCCCGTCGTGCGTAACGGCGACGACGAGTGGCTGGCCATCGTGCGCTGGGTTGGCTACGCCATGCTCAACGCTGAAGAAGCCGGCATCACTTCGAAAAACGTTGAAGCTGAAGCCAAGTCCACCAAGAACCCGGACGTGGCCCGTATGCTCGGTGCTGACGGCGAATACGGCAAAGACCTGAAGCTGCCGAAAGACTGGGTTGTGCAGATCGTCAAGCAGGTCGGCAACTACGGCGAAATCTTCGAGAAAAACCTCGGCAAGAGCACTCCGCTGGAAATCGACCGTGGCCTGAACGCCCTGTGGAACAACGGCGGCATTCAGTACGCACCACCAGTGCGCTAATGGTTCTATCGCCCGGCGGGCCAACCGCCGGGTGATGTTCTTGTTCCATTTCTTCCGGGGCACTTCATGCAAAATTCTATCGGCGCACCAAAGCAGAGGCTCAGCCTCAGCGATCCACGAGTGCGTGCGTGGCTATTCCAGATCATCACCGTTGTGGCGGTGATCTCGCTTGGCTGGTACCTGTTCGACAACACGCAAACCAACCTTCAGCACCGGGGTATCACTTCCGGTTTCAGCTTTCTGGAGCGCAGTGCCGGGTTCGGCATCGCTCAAACCCTGATCGACTACACCGAAGCGGACAGTTATGCGCGGGTGTTTGTCATCGGCCTGCTCAACACCCTGTTGGTGACATTTATCGGCGTGATCCTGGCGACGATTCTCGGTTTCATCGTCGGTGTAGCGCGGCTGTCGCAGAACTGGATCATTGCCAAACTGGCGACGGTGTATGTGGAAGTATTCCGCAACATTCCGCCGCTGCTGCAGATCCTGTTCTGGTACTTCGCGGTGTTCCTGACCATGCCGGGGCCGCGCAACAGCCACAACTTCGGCGACACCTTTTTCGTCAGCAGCCGTGGCCTGAACATGCCGGCCGCACTCGCCGCTGACGGCTTCTGGGCATTCGTGATCAGCATCGTGCTGGCGATCGTCGGCATCGTGCTGATGTGCCGCTGGGCCAACAAGCGTTTCGAAGAAACCGGCGTACCGTTCCACAAGTTCTGGACCGGCCTGGCAATTGCGCTGGTGATCCCGACCTTGTGCGCGCTGATCTTCGGCGCTCCGTTGCACTGGGAAATGCCCGAGCTCAAGGGCTTCAACTTTGTCGGTGGCTGGGTGCTGATCCCGGAACTGCTGGCGTTGACCCTGGCGCTCACTGTGTACACCGCAGCGTTCATCGCCGAGATCGTGCGTTCCGGGATCAAGTCGGTCAGCCACGGTCAGACCGAAGCGGCGCGTTCGCTTGGCCTGCGCAACGGCCCGACCCTGCGCAAGGTGATCATCCCGCAAGCCCTGCGCGTGATCATTCCGCCGCTGACCAGCCAATACCTCAACCTGGCGAAAAACTCTTCGCTGGCAGCCGGTATCGGTTACCCGGAAATGGTTTCGCTGTTCGCTGGCACCGTGCTCAACCAGACCGGGCAGGCCATCGAAGTGATTGCCATCACCATGAGCGTGTACCTGGCGATCAGTATCAGCATTTCCCTGCTGATGAACTGGTACAACAAGCGCATTGCGCTGATCGAGCGGTAAGGAAAAGCGCATGAGTACTCATACTTTCAAACCCGACATGCCTCCACCGAACAGCAGCATCGGCGTGGTGGCGTGGATGCGCGCGAACATGTTCTCCAGCTGGCTCAACACCCTGCTGACGCTGTTTGCGTTCTACCTGATCTACCTGGTCGTGCCACCGATTCTCAGCTGGGCGATCGTCGACGCCAACTGGGTCGGCACCACCCGCGCCGACTGCACCAAGGAAGGCGCCTGCTGGGTGTTCATTCAGCAGCGTTTCGGCCAGTTCATGTACGGCTACTACCCGACCGAACTGCGCTGGCGCGTTGATCTGACCGTGTGGCTGGCGGTCATTGGCGCAGCCCCCCTGTTTATCTCGCGCATGCCGCGTAAAGCGGTCTACGGCCTGAGCTTCCTGGTCCTGTACCCGATCATTGCCTTCACTTTGCTGCATGGCGGTTTCGGAATGACCACCGTGCCGACCAGCCAGTGGGGCGGCCTGATGCTGACCCTGGTGATCGCCACCGTCGGCATCGCCGGGGCGTTGCCGCTGGGTATCGTGCTGGCGCTGGGACGACGTTCGAACATGCCGGCGATTCGTGTGGTCTGCGTGACCTTCATCGAGTTCTGGCGCGGCGTGC
>Ga0308171_1003842_pt1 | contig 13113 bp, 11 predicted proteins | sample PhyGR1_FD_202135 | JGI IMG/M metagenome (GOLD analysis project Ga0308171, IMG submission 202135) | Phyllosphere microbial communities from UC Gill Tract Community Farm, Albany, California, United States - DLSLSG.R1 | ecosystem: Host-associated > Plants > Phyllosphere > Unclassified | place: USA... | reverse complement strand
GGGGCGACGGTCGCGGTCGCGGCGACGTAGGCCTCGACGATCTCGTCGCCCACGGTCTCGTGGTCGGCCGACCGCGGCAGCACCGAGATGTCGCCCGCATCCGCGATGCGCTGGATGTGCGCGGCGATCTCGGCATCGGCGGGCGGGACGATCTGGGCACCGTCGTCGGCACCGCCGAGGTACACCTTGTACCCGTTGTCGTCGGGCGGGTTGTGGCTCGCGGTCACCATGACGCCCGCGTCGGCGCCGAGGTGACGCACCGCGAAGGCGAGCACGGGGGTGGGCAGCATCCGCGGCAGCAGGATGGCACGGATGCCGGATCCCGCGAAGATCTCGGCGGAGTCGCGGGCGAACTGCGCGGAACCGCGTCGTCCGTCGTAGCCGATCACGACGACGGGGGGCGCGTCGGGGCCCGCCTTCTCGAGGAGATAGCCCGCCAGGCCTGCGGCGGCCTGCGTCACGAGCACGCGGTTCATGCGATTGCTGCCCGCGCCGAGACGACCGCGCAGGCCGGCGGTGCCGAACGCGAGCCGTCCGGCGAATCGGTCGATGAGATCGGCGGCGGCGGACCGGTCGCCGGCCTCGGCCGCTGCCAGGACGTCGCTCAACTCGGCGCGGGTCTCCGGGTCCGGGTCCTGCGCGAGCCACGCACGCGCCGCCTCGATGGGGACGACCGGCTCGGCCGACCCCGCGGCGACTCCCGGGGTCCGGTCGCTCGGCGCGTTCACAGCGCCTCGATGACGCGGGCCAGCAGCGCGGAGATCACCGGTTCGGCCTCACGGCCGGCCTCGATGACCTCGGCATGGCTGAGCGGCGATTCCTGGATGCCGGCGGCGAGGTTGGTGATGAGGGAGAAGCCCAGGATCTCCATGCCGGCCTCGCGCGCGGCGATGGCCTCGAGGGCCGTCGACATCCCGACGATGTCGCCGCCGATGGTGCGCGCCATCCGCACTTCGGCCGGCGTCTCGTAGTGCGGTCCGCGGAACTGGCAGTACACCCCCTCGTCGAGGGTCGGGTCGATCGTCCGCGCGAGGTCGCGCAGCCGCGAAGAGTAGAGGTCGGTCAGATCCACGAACGTGGCGCCCTCGAGCGGCGAGTCGGCCGTCAGGTTCAGGTGGTCGCTGATCAGCACCGGCTGGCCGGGCTTCCAGGTCGGCTTGATCCCGCCGGCGCCGTTGGTGAGCACCATGATCTTCGCGCCGGTCGCGGCGGCGGTGCGCACGCTGTGCACGACGCGACGCGTGCCGTGCCCCTCGTAGTAGTGGGTGCGGGCCCCGATGACGAGGACGCGCTTGCCCTGCGGCGTCAGGATGCTGCGGAGCGTGCCGACGTGGCCCGCGAGCGCGGGCTTGCTGAAACCGGTGACGTCGGTCGCGGGGATCTCCGCCGTCGTCTCGCCGATCAGCTCGGCCGCCCGGCCCCAGCCGCTGCCGAGTGTCAGCGCGATGTCGTGGCTCTCGACCCCGGTGATGCGGGCGATGTCGGCCGCGGCCTGCCGGGCCACCTCGAGCGGGTCGGCAGCGGGGTCGTCGAGGGGATGCACGAAGGTGTCGGCCATCCCTCCACTCTAAGACGCGTCGCCCCTCGGCCACAGGCGTGCGCGAGCGCGGGCTCCACCTGAGGAAGAATGGAGGCCATGTCGCCTCTCAGCTTCGAGCGCACGCAACGCCTGGCCGTCCTCGGCGGAGGCCCCGGTGGATACGAGGCGGCGCTCGCCGCCGCCCAGCAGGGAGCGGAGGTGACCCTGGTCGAACGTGCGGGGGTGGGCGGTTCGGCCGTGATCACCGACGTGGTCCCCTCGAAGTCGCTCATCGCCACCGCCGACGCCGCCGTGGCCATCAGCGAGGCGTCCGATCTCGGGGTGCAGCTGTTCGCGCGTTCCGACTCGGGCACCCCCCTCAAGCCCGAGGTGGCCATCAACCTGGCGGCCGTCAACCGGCGATTGCTCGCGCTCGCCCGGCAGCAGTCCGACGACATGCGTGCACAGCTGGTCGAGGCCGGTGTGCGGATCATCTCCGGGCACGGTCGCCTCGACGGCACGCACGCGATCATCGCGGCGACCGGCCCCGGCGGCACCGACTTCGACCGCGTCGAAGCCGACACCCTCGTCGTCTCGGTCGGTGCGTCGCCGCGCGAGCTGCCCAGCGCGAAGCCCGACGGCCAGCGCATCCTCACCTGGACGCAGCTCTACGACATGAAGTCGCTGCCCGAGCACCTCATCGTGGTCGGCTCCGGTGTCACGGGCGCGGAGTTCGCCTCGGCGTACATGAACCTCGGTGCCAAGGTCACGCTCATCTCGAGCCGCGACCAGGTGCTCCCCGGCGAGGACGCCGACGCGGCCGCTGTCATCGAGAAGGTGTTCAAGCGCGGTGGCATGACGGTGCTCTCGAAGTCCCGCGCCGAGAAGGTCGAGCGCACCGACGACGGGGTGGTCGCGACGCTGTCGGACGGGCGCACGGTCGAGGGCAGCCACTGCCTGATGGCCGTCGGCTCGATCCCCAACACCGCCGGCATCGGCCTCGAGGAGGCGGGTGTCCAGCTCACCGACTCCGGGCACATCCAGGTCAACCGGGTGGCGCGCACCTCGGTTCCCAACATCTACGCCGCCGGCGACTGCACCACCTTCGTCCCGCTGGCCTCGGTCGCCTCGATGCAGGGACGACAGGCCGTCTTCCACGCGCTCGGCGACACGGTGATCCCCCTCGATCGCCGCCGCATCACCGCCAACATCTTCACGGCGCCCGAGATCGCGACGGTCGGCCAGCAGGAGAAGGACGTCGAGTCGGGACGGGTCAACGGCTACGTCCACAAGCTCCCGCTGGCGGCGAACCCCCGCGCGAAGATGATGGGGGTCAAGGACGGCTTCGTGAAGATCATCGCGCGCGAGGGCGCGGGCACCGTCGTCGGCGGCGTCATCGTCGCACCGCGCGCCTCCGAGCTCATCTACCCGATCGCGATCGCCGTCGAGCGGCGGCTGACCGTCGACCAGCTCTCCCGCGTCTTCGCGGTGTACCCCTCGCTGACGGGCAGCATCACCGATGCGGCACGGGCGATGCACCTGGTCCAGCGCGACGAGGATCCGCTGTCCTGAGCGGCGCGCCGCGGCATCCGTTTCGGTGATGCGGGTGCCGCGGGCTCTCAGCGGATCGCGCCGCCGGAGCATCCGCGGCACCTTCGACCGCGTGCGGCCGGGGTCAGGAGATGGTCAGCAGGGCGTGCCCGGCCCCGACCGTCGTGCCGGGGGTCGCGTCGATGGCGCCGACGACGCCGTCCTTGTGCGCCTGGATGGGCTGCTCCATCTTCATCGCCTCGAGCACCACCACCAGGTCGCCCTTGACGACCTGCTGGCCCGCCTCGACGGCGAGCTTGACGACCGTCGCCTGCATCGGCGACTTCACGGCGTCACCGGATGCCGCGGCGCTCGCGGTCGCGGCGTGGGACCGGCGGGAGGGCGGAACCTGTGCGGGCCGGCCCACGGCGACCGGCGCGGTGGCGACGCGATCGGGCAGGCTCACCTCGAGGCGCTTACCGGCGACCTCGACGACGACGGTGTGGCGACGGTCGGGCTCGGTCGGAGCGTCCAGCTCGCCGTCCCACGCGGGGATGTCGTTGACGAACTCGGTCTCGATCCACCGCGTGTACACGCCGAAGACGCCGTCCTGCGCCGTGAAGGCCGGATCGCGCACCACCTTGCGGTGGAAGGGGAGCACGGTGGGCATGCCGGCGACCTCGAACTCGTCCAGCGCGCGACGTGAGCGCTCCAGCGCCTCCGCGCGGGTGCGGCCGGTGACGATGATCTTGCCGAGCATCGAGTCGAACGCGCCCGATACCGCGTCGCCCGCGGTGACTCCGGAGTCGAGTCGGATGCCGGGTCCGCCGAAGGTCTTGAACACGTGGATCCGGCCGGGCTGCGGCAGGAAGTTGCGCCCCGGGTCCTCGCCGTTGATGCGGAACTCGATCGAGTGGCCGACCGGCTCGGGATCGCCGTAGTCCAGCGTGCCGCCCTCGGCGAGGCGGAACTGCTCGCGCACCAGGTCGATGCCGGTGACCTCCTCGGAGACGGGGTGCTCCACCTGCAGACGCGTGTTCACCTCGAGGAACGAGATCGTCCCGTCGGCGCCGATGAGGAACTCGCAGGTGCCCGCACCGACGTAGCCGACCTCGCGCAGGATCGCCTTCGAGGCGCTGTAGAGGATGTCGTTCTGCTCGGGCGTGAGGAACGGCGCCGGCGCCTCCTCGACGAGCTTCTGGTGGCGACGCTGCAACGAGCAGTCGCGCGTCGAGACGACGACGACGTTGCCGTCGGCGTCGGCGAGGCACTGGGTCTCGACGTGGCGCGGCTTGTCGAGGTACTTCTCGACGAAGCACTCGCCACGGCCGAACGCGGAGATGGCCTCGCGGGTCGCGGAGTCGAACATCTCGGCGACCTCGTCGAGTTCGCGGGCCACCTTCAGGCCGCGTCCGCCGCCGCCGTAGGCGGCCTTGATCGCGATGGGCAGACCGTACTCCTGCGCGAACGCGATGACCTCGTCGGCGCCCTGGACCGGCCCCGGGGTGCCGGGGGCCAGCGGAGCGCCGACCTTCTCGGCGACGTGACGGGCGGTCACCTTGTCGCCGAGCGCCTCGATGGCCTCGGGCGACGGGCCGATCCAGACCAGGCCCGCCGCGATGACGGCGCGGGCGAACTCCGCGTTCTCGGCGAGGAAGCCGTAGCCCGGGTGCACGGCGTCGGCGCCGGAGCGGCGGGCGACCGAGAGGATCTTCTCGATCGACAGGTAGGTCTCGGCGCTCGTCGAGCCCTCGAGAGCGTAGGCCTCGTCGGCGAGGCGGGTGTGGAGGGCGTCGCGGTCCTGGTCGGCGTAGACGGCGACGGAGGCCTTGCCGCTGTCACGGGCGGCGCGTACGATACGGACGGCGATCTCGCCGCGGTTCGCGATGAGGACCTTGGCGATATGAGGCATGGGTGCCAGCCTAGCGAGCGGATGGGCGGGGCTTTTGGATCACTCGCACAAAACGACGCGGTGAACCTCAGTGGAAGCCTACGAACCGGTCCCGCGGTTCCACAGGTCGGTCCACGTCACGCCGAGATCGCGCACGAGCTGCCGCAGCGTCGACAGCGACATCCCCACGACGGTCGAGGGGTCGCCGTCGACCCGGGTGATGAACGCGCCCCCGAGGCTGTCGACGGTGAAGGCGCCGGCGACCTGCAGCGGCTCGCCGGAGGCGACGTACGCCGCGATCTCCGCCGGGGTGACGTCGTCGGCGAAGGTGACGGCCGCTTCGGCGACGGCGTGCGCCTCGCGCGGCGCTTCGCCGGGGATCAGGCGGTAGACGCTGTGCCCGGAGTGCAGGACGCCGGTCCCGCCGCGCATCCGCTCCCACCGGGCCGTCGCGACCTGCGGGATGAGCGGCTTGCCGAGGACCTCGCCCTCGAACGCGAACATCGAGTCGCCGCCGATGACGATGCCGTCGAACCCGGGGTCGAGGCGCGCGATCGTTCCCGCGACGTCGGCCGCCTTGCGGCGGGCCAGGAGCAGGACGTGCTCCTCGGGCGGCAGTGTGCGTGCCTCGGCGGCCTCGACTTCTGCCACGACGGCGTCCTCGTCGACCTGCGGCGATCGGGTCTCGGGCTCGATGCCGGCCTGGCGCAGGAGCATGAGACGGGCGGGGGAGGTTGAGGCGAGGCACACGCGCATGCCGATCACGCTACCCGGCGGGGCGCGTCGGGGTGTGGGAGCATCGAGGGATGCAATCCGGCGACAGCATCGACCTCGACGTCTCGGACGTCGCCCACGGCGGCGTCTTCGTCGCCCGGCACGAGGGGCGTGTCGTCTTCGTCCCCGACGCGCTGCCGGGGGAGCGCATCCGAGCCCGACTCACCGACACCTCGAAGTCGTCGTTCTGGCGCGCGGAGGCGCTCGAGGTGCTCGACGCCTCGCCGCACCGCCGGTCGCACGTCTGGGCGCCCGCCGACATCGGCAACGCTCCCGAGCGCCGGCCCGGCGGCGCCGACTTCGGGCACATCGACCTCGAACACCAGCGCGAGCTGAAGGCGCGCGTGGTTCGGGACGCCCTGGAGCGGATGGGCGGCTACCGCGCCGACGTCTCGGTCGAGGCCGCGGGCCCCGACGAGACGGCCGACGGGACGGGCTGGCGCACCCGGGTGAGCCTGCACGTGGACGACGAGGGACGCATCGGTCCCTACGCTGCACGCTCGCACCGGGTCGTCGAGGTCGACGACCATCCTCTCGCGACTGCCCCGATCGTCGAGGCGCTGCGTCGCGGACGCTCGGCCGCGCCCGGGCGGATCGATCTGGTCCAGCCGGCGGACGGCCGGGTGCGGGCGCTGTCACGACCCGAGACGAAGCGCCGCGTCGGCCGCGGCCGGGGTCCGGCACGCGTCCCCGCCGACCCGGCGCTGCGCGAGGTCGTGGTCGAGAACGTCGGCGGGCGACGATTCCGCGTCGACGCCGGCGGGTTCTGGCAGGTGCACCGCCTCGCCGCGAGCGCTCTCTCGGCCGCCGTCCAGCAGGGACTCCGCGACGCCGGGCGCGCGGAGCTCGATCCCGACGGATGGCACCTCGACCTGTACGGCGGCGTCGGGCTGCTGGCGGCTTCGCTCGCCGAGCTCGGCGGCGCCGCGACCCGCATCACGAGCGTGGAGTCCGACTCCCGTGCCACCGATCACGCGGGTGAGAACCTGGCGGAGTGGGTGGGCGCGCGTGCCGAGACGGGACGGGTCGACCGCTGGCTCGCGCACCTCGAGCAGGCGGCGTCACCCGCCGAGCGTGCTCGGCTCCGTTCCGGCGTGACCGTGCTCGACCCGCCCCGCTCGGGAGCCGGACGGGAGGTCGTCGAGGCGCTGCTGCGCGTCCAGCCGGCCACGATCGTCTACGTCGCCTGCGATCCGGTCGCGTTCGCGCGCGACCTGGCGCAGCTGCGGGCGGGCGGGTACGAGCCTCGCACGCTGCGCGGGCTGGACCTGTTCCCGAACTCGCACCACGTCGAGACGGTCGCGGTACTCACCGCCGAGGGCCCGCTGTCCTAGGCTGAGCCCATGACACGGGTGGCACTCATCGACGATCACGAGTCGGTTCGGCTCGGACTCGCCGCCGCGTGCGCTCGAGCCGACGTCGGCGAGGTCGTCTTCTCCGGCAGCACGGTCGCGGAATACCTGCGGTGGCGTGCCGAGACAGCACAAGGCCCGGCCGATGTCGTCGTCCTCGACCTCATGCTCGGCGACGGCGCGACGGTGACGGAGAACGTCTCGCAGCTCGTCTGCAACGGCTCCCAGGTCATCATCCACAGCGTCGCCGATCGTCCGGCGGCGGTGCGCGAGGCGCTCTCGGCGGGAGCTCTAGGCGTCATCAGCAAGTCGGCCCGCACCGACGATGTCGTCGCGGCGATCGCGACGGTGGCCCGGGGTGAGCATCTGGACAACGTCGAATGGGCGAGTGCGGTCGACGGCGACCGTGCGTTCGCCGACGCGCAGCTGTCGACCCGCGAGCGCGAGGTGCTGCGGTTGTACGCCGCCGGACTGCCGCTGAAGTCGGTGGCCGAGCGCCTGGGGATCGCGTACTCGACGGCGAAGGAGAACATCACCCGCGTCCGGGTGAAGTACGTCGAGGTCGGCCGTCCCGCCCCCACCAAGGTCGACCTGCTCCGTCGTGCGATGGAAGACGGTCTCGTGTCCGAATCCTCCGATGCCCGCTGAGCTCTCCGACACGGTATCGACCAGGCCGCGGCGGGCCGCGGAGTTTCGTGAGGCCCTCGCCCAGACCCAGCGCTTCACGCAGTCGCGCATCGACCGCATCCTCGGCATCGTCGTGGGTTCGGGCAGCGCCGTCATCGGCGTGCAGTCGCTCGTCGGCGCGCTGAACGCGCCCGTCGGCGATCGCACCTGGAACACCGTCCTGCTGGTGATCGTGCTCGGCTCGCTGCTGCTGATGTGCGTCGCGTTGCTCACCTGGCGCGGGGTGCGACTGTTCTCGGGGATCTTCGCGGGGATCTTCCCGGTGGCGATCCTGCTGTGGCCGCTCGCCGCCGCCGACACGACGCAGCTCGACGAGCAGCCGTGGCTGTGGTTCCTCGTCAACATCGGGACCGTCGCGGCGGTGTTCTGCTCGCCGCTGCCGTTCCAGATCGCGTGGGCGTTCCTGCTGCCGATCCTCTATGGCGCGATGCGACTCGTCCTGCTGGGGGCGACGCCCGCGGCGGTGCTCGATGTCGCGCTCGACACCCTCTTCGCGATCATCCTGGCAAGCGTGCTCATCGTCATCGGCTGGATCCTGCGGTCCCTCGCGGCGAGCATCGACACCGGGCGCGAGGGCGCGGTGCGCTCGTTCGCCCAGGCCGCGTCGGCCGACGCGGTGGAGAAGGAGCGCGTCGCGGTGGCGGCGCTCATGCACGACAGCGTGCTGGCCGCGCTCATCGCCGCCGAGCGGGCCGAGACCGAGCGCGAGCGTTCGCTGGCGGTCTCGATGGCACGCGAGGCGCTGACACGTCTGGCCAACGTGGATCAGGACGCGGGCGAGGGGCCGGACGCGCCGATCGCAGCCGCCGCGATCGCCGCCGACCTCGCCCAGACCGCCCGGCGACTGCATCCGGACGCGAGCGTGACGAGTGAGATCCTCCCCGACGCACGCGCCCTGCCCGGACGTGTCGTGCGCGCCCTCCAGCTCGCGGCCACGCAGGCCATCACCAACGCCGTCGAGCACGCCGGCGGTGCGAACCTGCGGGTGTCCTTCCGGGCGGATGCCGCGGGCGTCGAGATCCGCGTGTCCGACGACGGCCCCGGGTTCGAGGCCGATCGCGTCGCCGAGGACCGGCTCGGCATCCGCGCCTCGATCATCGCGCGGGTCGCCGCGGTCGCCGGCACGGCCACCGTCGACTCCGATCCGACGGGGACGACCGTCGCGATCGAGTGGAAGGAGCGCTCGTGAACCGCTCGGTCCGCTGGGTCCTCTCCGCCCTCGGGGTCGCGTTCACCGCGTACCTCGCCACCGGCGGGATGTTCTGGACCCGCCCCGTCGACTCCCCGATCGTGCTCGTGCTCTCCCTGGTGACGTATCTCGCGGTGACGGGTCTGTGCATCTTCTGGCCGACGCGCCCGATGGGCGGCGCGGGGCGGCACGCCCCCGCGCGGCCGCGCGCCACGACCGACGGCGCCGCGGTCACGGCCGTCACCGCGGAGATGAGCCGACCCGCACCGCTGCCGTTGTGGATCGCGCTGCTCGCGTTCGCGGTGGCCGTCGTGATCCCCACCGCGACCTGGTGGGCCGCGGGGGAGGAGGGGCGGCTGCAGCCCTTCGCCACCTGGAGCCTCGGCGGTCTGGGCGCTCTCATGGCCGTCCTGGTGGTGCGGCGCCGCTCGATCGTGGCGTGGTCGGGCATCGCGGTGATGTTCCTCCAATCGGTGATGTGGATCGGCATCGGTCCCACCCTGTCGCTCGGCGCCGTGGGGTCGGCCATCTGGGTGGGCGGTGCGCAGATCATCGTGCTGCTGATCGATCGTGCCGCCATCGAGACCGCCGAGCTGACCCGGCTGCAGCGCGAAGCGTCGGAATGGCTCGCGACGCAGGAGGGGCGCCGACGCGAGCGCCGGGTGCGCGTGCAGCGCGCGCTCGCCGTGGCCGGGCCGGTCCTCTCGCGCACCATCGCCGCCGACGGCGACCTCGACGACGACGAGCGACTCCAGGCACGGCTGGCCGAGGGGCGCCTGCGTGACGAACTGCGCGGTCCCCGGCTGCTCGACGACGCCGTGCGACGCGTGCTCGAGGACGTGCGTCGCTCGGGATCGCACGTCACCTTCCTCGACGAGGGCGGGCTCGACGGGCTCGACGAGCGCGAGCTCGCGGCGATCCGCGCCGAGCTCGCCGACGTGCTCGACGGTGCACGGTCGGAACGGCTCTACATCCGCACGTCGACGCATCCCGACACCGCCGTCACGGTGGTGGGGCGTTCCCGGCGCGACGACAGCGTGGACGAGGACGTCGACCTGTGGCGCGAGATCCCGCGCCCGAAGAAGTAGCGCCGCACCGCGGGAGTGGCGGCTCGTCGTCGCGCGCCGTCCGTTGTCGAACTCTGCCGAGACGGGGCCCTCAGATCGGGCCTGCGAGATGGGGGCGAGGGGCGGCGAAGCCGCCCGCCCCTCGCCGTGCGAGCGGTTACCCGAAAACCGACCCGCAGCAGTCGCCGGCACGAGGCTCGGACGACCGAACGCAGAAGCGTTCCAGCGGATCTATTCTGCGCGAGCCGGGAGCGGGGCGTCTGTAGGTATTTCGGGGGACACTTCAGCCGGTGAAACGGCCCCAGCCGAAGCCTCGTCGCAGCGGCGCGCGCAGCGCGCGCGCCGACCGGCGCCAGGCCGACTCGGGCGGACTGTCGTCGGCGACCGCGCCCGCGGCCTCCTGGGCATAGGCATCGCTGACGACGGCGATCACGGCGGCCAGCTCCTCGGCGGAGGGCGCACCCCGACGCACGTCGACACGCAGCGGCCGTTCGGCCTCCCCGCCGGTCACAGCGGGATGTTCCCGTGCTTCTTGGCGGGCAGCTCGGCGCGCTTGCCGCGCAGCGCGCGCAGCGACTTGGCGATGTACACGCGCGTCTGCGCCGGTTCGATGATGCCGTCGAGCTCGCCTCGCTCGGCGGCGAGGAACGGGGAGGCCACGTTGTAGGTGTACTCCGACGCGAGGCGCGAGCGCACCGCCGCGACATCCTCGCCGGCTTCCTCGGCGCGCTTGATCTCGCCTCGGTACAGGATGTTCACCGCTCCCTGGCCGCCCATGACGGCGATCTCCGCCGTCGGCCAGGCGACGTTGATGTCGGCGCCGAGCTGCTTGGAGCCCATGACGATGTACGCGCCGCCGTAGGCCTTGCGCAGGATCACGGTGACCAGGGGCACGGTCGCCTCGGCGTAGGCGTAGAGCAGCTTCGCGCCGCGGCGGATGACGCCGGTCCATTCCTGGTCGGTCCCCGGGAGGTAGCCCGGTACATCGACGAGCGTGACGATCGGCACCGAGAAGGCGTCGCAGAAGCGCACGAAGCGGCTGGCCTTCTCGCCCGCGTCGATGTTCAGGGTGCCCGCCATCTGCGAGGGCTGGTTCGCGATGATCCCCACGGTGCGGCCCTCGACGCGGCCGAACCCCACGACGATGTTCGGCGCGAACAGCGGCTGCACCTCGAGGAACTCGCCGTCGTCGACGATGCCGCCGATGACCTGGTGGATGTCGTAGGGCTGGTTGGGCGAGTCGGGGATGACGGTGTTCAGCGTGCGGTCGCCGTCCGTCGTCTCCCACTCGAACCCGGTCTCGTAGACCGGCGCGTCCGACATGTTGTTGTCGGGCAGGAAGCCCAGGAGCGAGCGGGCGTAGTCGATCGCGTCGTCCTCGTCCTCGGCGAGGTAGTGCGCCACACCCGAACGCGTGTTGTGCGTGTGCGCCCCGCCGAGCTCCTCCATCCCGACGTCCTCGCCGGTGACGGTCTTGATGACGTCGGGACCGGTGACGAACATCTGGCTGGTCTTGTCGACCATGATCACGAAGTCGGTCAGGGCGGGGGAGTACACCGCGCCGCCGGCGGCGGGGCCCATGATGATCGAGATCTGCGGGATGACACCGGATGCCGCGGTGTTGAGGCGGAAGATCTCGCCGTACTTGCCGAGCGCGACGACACCCTCCTGGATGCGCGCGCCGCCCGAGTCCAGGATGCCGATGACCGGCATGCCGCCACGCAGCGCCAGCTCCATCACCTTGATGATCTTCTCGCCCGCCGACTCGCCGAGCGAGCCGCCGAAGGTGGTGAAGTCCTGCGAGTAGACCGCGACGGTGCGGCCGTGGATCGTGCCGACGCCCGAGACCACCGAGTCGCCGTAGGGGCGTGCGCGGTCCATGCCGAAGGCGGTGGTGCGGTGGCGCACGTACTCGTCGAGCTCGACGAACGAGCCGGGATCGACGAGCATCTCGATGCGCTCGCGGGCGGTCTGCTTGCCCTTCTTGTGCTGCTTCTCGTGCGCGACGGTCTCGGCGTCGACGACGGCCGTCTGATAGCGGGCGCGGAGGTCGGCGATCTTGCCGGCGGTCGTGGACAGGTCGGGCTGGTCGGTCACGCGTTCCACCCTATCCAGCGGTGGGCGCGCGCCGTTGGAGCACGCCCACAACGACCGGCAGGATCCCCTGTGGGATCGCGCCGACGCAAGGCCTCGCGGCGCCCGGCCTGCGCGCCGTAGGGTGACGACATGACGATCCCCGAGAGCGGCTACCCGCGTGCGGCGGCGGTATCGCCCCGCCTGCACGTGATCGAGCACACCGATTCGACGAATGCCCACCTGCGTCGCGACGTCGAGGCCGATCCGGCCGGCCACCCGCACCTGTCGGTGCTCGTCACCCGCGACCAGCGCGCCGGACGCGGCCGGCTCGACCGCAGCTGGACCACTCCGCCCGGCACCGCGCTCGCCATCTCGGTGCTGCTGCGGGTCGAGGCCGTCCCGGTCGCCTCCCGGGGCTGGATACCGCTGCTGACCGGCCTCGCGATGTCCGAGGCCGTCGCCGCACAGCTGCGCGACGCGCAGGTGGGCCTGAAGTGGCCGAACGACGTGCTGGTGGACGGACGCAAGATCAGCGGCATCCTCGCCGAGGTGCTCCCCGGTGAGGCCGGCGACGTGATCGTGGGCGTCGGCGTGAACACCACCATGGCCGAGGTCGACCTCCCGGTCTCGACCGCGACGTCGTTCGCCGCCACCGGCGCCGACGTCGACGAGGACCGCCTGCTCGCGGACTTCCTCACCGGTCTGCGCGACCTCATCGCCGAGCTCGCCGTCGGCGGCGCCGGAGCGGAGCTCCGCGAGCGGGTCTCGCGCGCCTGCCTCACGCTCGGCGCGCGCGTGGCCGTCTCGCTTCCCGACGGGGACGTCGTCACCGGGACGGCGCAGAGACTCGACGAGGACGGGCGGCTGGTCATCGAGGCTCCGGCCGGCGCGATGGCGATCGCCGCCGGCGACGTCACGCACGTGCGTCCGCTGAGCTGAGCGCGCACTTCCGCGCGTGCCGCCGCCGGGATGTCGGGGGCCCGGGTGATGATGGTGCTGTGACTCAGCCAGCGGCATCCTTCGGCCGT
>Ga0308171_1003840_pt1 | contig 13115 bp, 8 predicted proteins | sample PhyGR1_FD_202135 | JGI IMG/M metagenome (GOLD analysis project Ga0308171, IMG submission 202135) | Phyllosphere microbial communities from UC Gill Tract Community Farm, Albany, California, United States - DLSLSG.R1 | ecosystem: Host-associated > Plants > Phyllosphere > Unclassified | place: USA... | reverse complement strand
TGGGGGAATTATCCGCAAACCTATTCGCTGGTCGGCCTGATCAACTGCGCCGTCCTGCTGAGTAAACCATGGAGTGCCGTGCGATGAGTCGCCTGATCGTCATCTCGAACCGGGTCCAGCCGCCCAGCACCGGGCCCGGCGGCAATCAGGGCGGGCTGGCGGTCGCACTCCTGGCCGCGCTGCGCGAACAAGGCGGCATCTGGTTCGGCTGGTCGGGGGAGACCACGGAAGAATTTACCGGACACATGAACTTCCAGCAGGGCGACGGCGTCACCACCGCGACCATCGACCTGGAAGAACAGGATATCGACGAATATTATAACGGCTATGCCAACCGGACGCTGTGGCCGCTCTTCCACTATCGCATCGACCTGACCGAGTTCGAGCGCGATTTCGATTCCGGCTATGCCCGCGTCAACGAACGCTTCGCCGAGACGGTGCAGCCGCTGATCGAGCCCGACGATCTGGTCTGGGTTCACGACTATCACCTGATCCCACTGGGCCGCTATCTGCGCCAGCGGGGGTTCAAGAACCGGATCGGCTTCTTCCTGCATATTCCGTGGCCGCCGGTGCGGCTGCTGATGTCGCTGCCCAGCCATCGCAAGCTGGTGGAATCGCTCTTCGCCTATGATGTGGTCGGCTTCCATACCGAGGACTGGCTGGACAGCTTCCGCGATTACGTGACCAAGGAGCTGGGCGGCACGCTCGGCGAGAATGGCGAAGTGACGTGGAACGGTAAGACGATCCAGGCGATCCGCGCGCCGATCGGCATCGAGACCAAGGAGTTCGAGGAAGCTGCCAGCGGCCATGACGCCCGCTTCGCGCGCGAACGCATGTACATGTCGGCGACCGGCCGCAGCCTGATCGTCGGCGTCGACCGGCTGGACTATTCCAAGGGGCTGGCCGAGCGCTTCCTGGGTTACGAGCGTTTCCTGGCGCAGAATCCGGAGCGGCGCGCGCTGGTCTATATGCTCCAGATCGCACCGCCCAGCCGGGAGAAGGTGAACACCTATCAGGAGATTCGGGCGAACCTTGATTCGCTGTCGGGGCGGATCAACGGCGAATATGCCGATATCGACTGGGTGCCGATCCGCTACGTCAACAAGGGGTTTCCGCGCCCGGTGCTGGCGGGCATCTACCGCGCGGCGCGGATCGGGCTGGTCACGCCCTTGCGCGACGGAATGAACCTGGTCGCCAAGGAATATGTCGCGGCGCAGGACCCGGAGGACCCCGGCGTGTTGATCCTCTCACGCTTCGCAGGCGCCGCCGAGCAGTTGAAGGACGCGGTCCTGATCAACCCCTACAGCGCCGAGGAAATGTCCGACGCGATCGTCCAGGCGCTGACCATGCCGCGCGACGAACGCATCCGGCGGTGGACGAGCCTGATCGACAACGTGCGGCGGGAGGACGTCTTCTGGTGGTGCGAGCTGTTCCTCGCCGCATTGCGGGGGGACGGGGCGAAGGAAGAGGCAAAAGCGATCGAGGCGGCGGCCACGTAAAACAACCGTCGCCCCAGCGCAGGCTGGGGCCTCTCGCGATGGAGCGGACAACCATGAAAGATCCCAGCCTGCGCTGGGATGACGGTTATGCGTCCGACATGCCCTGCCCTACCTGCTCCAACCGCCGCCGGGGGAGCGCTTCCGGCATCTCGCGCCGGATATACTCCAGCAACCCCTCGCGAATCTCGCATCGCAGGTCGAACGCGATCGCTGCATCGCGCGCGGTCATCAGCCCGCGCACCTCGATCGAGTCCGGCTTCACATCGGTAACCTGCATGTTGAAGAAGCGCCGGTCCCAGCGGGTGCTCGCCTCGACCAGTTCGCCCATCTTCTCGCGCAGCCGGGGAATGTCCGCCGCCGGGTCGAGATACCAGAAGACCGACCCCAGCAACTGGCTCGTCTCACGCGTCCAGTTCTGGAAGCTGTTCTCCAGGAACTTGGCGACCGGTACGACCAGCCGCCGCTCGTCCCAGATTCGCACCACGACGAAGGTCAGGTGAATCTGCTCGATCCGCCCCCATTCGTTATCGATGATGACCACATCATCGAGCCGGATCGGCTCGGTAAAGGCCATTTGCACGCCCGCGATCAGGTTCTTGAGCGCGGGCTGCGCGGCGGCACCAACGACAAGGCCCGCAATACCCGCCGAAGCCATCAACGTGACGCCGATGGTGCGGATGCCCGGTACGCTGAGCAGCATCAGGCAGACGGTCAGGAACACGATCAGGAAGATGCCGATCCGCCCTAATATCTGCGCCCGCGTCCGCTTCCGCCGGGCGCGTAAGTTGTCCTCGACGCTGATATCGGCGCGGAGATAGACGACCCCTTGCAGCGCCCTCAGCCCCGACACCGCCAGCCAGCCGAGAAGTGCCGGCACGCAGAAGCCCAGCACCTGTCGCCAGATATCGCGCCCGTCGCTTGACATCGGGACCAGCCGCATCGCGAAGCTGACCGCGATGGCGATGGCCACCCAGCGCAGCGGCTGGCGGATATGCTCCAGGACCAGGTCGTCACTCTGGCTGGCGGTGCGCCGCGCGGCGTGGCCCGCAATCCGCATCGCCACACTATGCACCATCACCGCGATCAGGATCGCCGTCGCGATGATGAGGACATGTTGAAGCCACAGCCATTCGGCCGGAATGTCGAGCGATCGAAGCCAGCGCATCGGGTGGGAAAGGGTCAGCGGGGCGAAGGTTCCTTTCGGGGGTGGGATTCCCTTGGCCTTCGACTTCGCTCAGGCTGAACGGAGCTTTGGACAAGACCGCATACACGCAGCCCCGTTTATACTGAATCGAGGTGAGTGCAGGGCTACCAACACCCCACCTCCGTTCAGCCTGAGCGCAGTCGAAGGCCACGCCCCGCCCTGTCCCCAAAGTACGAAAACGCCCCCGACCGAAGTCGGAGGCGTCGTCGTCAGGATCGGATCAGGCCGCCGGTCGAACCGCACCCGTGGGGGCGGGAGCCGGTGCCCCGGCAGGCGGCGGGGGCGGCGGCACGGGCGCGCCCTGCGGAGCCGCACCGGTCACGGGCGGAGGTGGAGGCACCGCACCCGGCGCGCAGCCGCCTGGCGGAGGTGGCGGCGGAGCGCCCGGACCGCCCGGTGCACCCGGACCGCCGGGGGGCGGCGGTGGCGGAGGCGGGCCGTCGCCACGCGGTCCACCGGGGCCGCCGGGACCACGCGGACCGCCGGGCGGGGGCGGGCCGACCGGTACGACCGACCCATTGGGATCGACCAGATACTGCGCGTGCATCACGCCATCGTCGAATCGGCCCTGCACCATCACGTTGCTGCCGACCGAGGGCATCGCATCGCGCGACCCGGCGACCATCGCGCGGCCCGTGCCGTCCTGCACCACGAACCGGTCGCCGAACACTTCGGCGACGCGCCCCTTGGCGGTGACGATACCGCTGGTCGAGGACAGCTTGGCGATCGGCGTCGGGCTGGCGGGGGCCATGGCGACGCTCGGCCGGGTCATCGACACGGCGGCGGCACCGCCCCCCGCTCCCAGTGCGATCAGGACGGCGGCGGCGGCCAGCGGGGCTTTGCCCTGAAGGCGGAGATTCGAAACATTCCATCGAGACATGGTCTGAGGCTCCTTGGTTGACGAGCCTCTTTTAGGTGATTCGGCCCGATGCCCGCTGAACCGCGCGGTTCAGATTGGGTTTAAGCTGTGCGAGGATAGCGGGCGGCACGCAGGCCATCAGGGGAAGACATCAGCGTCATGCGGATATTGCTGGTCGAGGACGATGCCGCGCTGGGCCCCGCCATCGCGCGTGCGTTGCGGGCGGAAAATTGCGCGGTCGACCTGATCGACAACGGCCTGGACGCGGGCCACGCGGGCGACACCGAAATCTATGATGCCGCCGTGCTCGACCTGGGGCTGCCCGATGGTGACGGCATGACGCTGCTGCGGCAATGGCGCGAGGCGGGCCGCGCCCTGCCCGTGCTGATCCTGACCGCGCGCGACGGCTGGTCGGACAAGGTGGCGGGATTCAAGGCGGGGGCCGACGATTACCTGACCAAGCCCTTCCGCGTCGAGGAACTGGTCATGCGGCTGCGCGCGCTGGTCCGCCGGGCGGCGGGCCATGCCCAGCCGCGCCTGAGCTGCGGCCCGCTGTCATTCGATAGCCAGACGGGACAGTTCGAGCTGGACGGCCTGCCGCTGAAGCTGACCGCCTTCGAGTGGCGCGTTTTGTCCGCGCTGATGCTGCGCAAGGAAGCCGTCATTCCCCGGCTGGAACTGTTGGAGCGGGTTTATGAGGGCGATGCCGATGTCGATTCCAACAGCCTGGAGGTGATCGTCGGGCGGCTGCGCAAGAAGATCGGGGCCGATCTGATCGAGACGGTGCGGGGCATGGGTTACCGCCTGACCGCCGGGGACGCGAATTGACGCTGCCACGGTCCATCCATGGCCGGATGATCCTGATCTCCGGTGTCGCGATCCTGTTCGCGCTGCTGCTCGCCGGATGGGGCCTGACCCGCGCGCTGGAGGGGATCGTGACGCGCGGGCTGGACCAGCGGCTGGACTCGGAAATCGCCGTGCTCGCCGCCGCCGTCGATCCGCAAGGACGGGTGGACCGCGACCGGATCGCCTCGCGCCGGGGCTTGCTGGAGCCCGAGCCCGGTTGGCGCTGGCGGATCGCGGGGCCGGCCGGGACTTTGGGATCGGGGGATTTTCCGCCCCTCGCCGCACCGCCGCCGCCCGGTCGCGAAGGCCCCCCGCCGCCTGCACCGGGGGAGGCCACTCCGCCCCCCGCCCCGCCTGCCGATACCGTCGCCGCACCCCGTCCCGCCGAGGGGCGAACCGAACAGGGCGTCCGCGTCCATGCGCGACAGGTGACGATCCCCTCGACGCGGGGGCCGGTGACGATCACCGTCGCAGCCCCGCGCTCGGTCGTCGCGCAACCGATCCGCGCCGCGTTGATCCCGCTGCTCGCGATGCTGGCAGGGCTGGGCGTGTTGCTGGCGGCGGCGAGCCTGATCCAGCTACGCCTCGGCCTGCGCCCCTTGCGCCGGTTGCGTGAGGAAGTCGCCGCGATCCGTAGCGGCGAACGGACCCGCGTCGAGGAGGACCAGCCCGCCGAACTGCAACCGCTGGCGGCCGAGCTCAACGCGCTGACCGTCGATACCGAGCGCAATCTGGCGGCGGCGCGGACGGCGGCGGCCAATCTGGCGCATGCGCTCAAGACCCCGGTGGCGACGCTGGCGCTCGATCTGGCGGACGATCCGCCACGCGCGGCGCAGGTGGCGCGGATCGATGCGACCATCCGCCATCACCTCGCCCGCGCCCGTGCGCAGATGGGGGCGACCCGCGCCGCCACCCCGCTGGCCCCCGCGATGGACGATCTGGCCCATGCGATCGGGCGGCTCCATGCCGATCGGGGCATCGCCGTGACCACGGACATCGCGGCCGACCTGACGGTGGCGATGGATGCGCATGATCTGGACGAAGTGGCGGGCAATCTGGTCGACAATGCCGCCCGCCACGCCCGGTCGCGGGTGACGATCACCGCCGCGACCGAGGGTCGACAAATCCTGCTGCGCGTGGTCGATGACGGGCCCGGCATTGCGGAGGAGGATCGCGTTCGCGCCACCCAGGCCGGGGCGCGGCTGGATGAGCGGGGGGACGGGCATGGCTTCGGCCTGTCGATCGTCCGCGAACTGTCCGAACTGCATGGCGGCGGGCTGATCCTGGCCGAAGCGGCGGGCGGCGGACTGTCCGCCACCGTCCTGCTGCCGCGTGCCGCACGACAAGGTTGAACAGGAGAGATGCGACCGATGACCCACCGCCCCGCCCGGACCCGCCCCCTGATGCTGCTCCCCATACTCGCACTGCTGCTCCAGGCGCAGGCTATGCCGCCCTCGCCCGCCGATATCTATGGGCCCCTGTTCGCGGCGGTGCAGGAGGCGCGGGTGTTTCCCGATGGCAAGACCTTCGCCGACGCGGTCCCGCGCGAAAAGCCCGACGCGATCATGGCCGCCTATGTCCGCGAGAAGCCGATGGACAAGGCGGCGCTGACTGCCTTCGTCCGCCGCCACTTCTCGATGCGCGGCGAGCAGCAGGCCCGGCCACCCTTACGCGATCGCATCCGCGAGTTGTGGCCGGTGCTCGGCCGCGCGCCCTTCGCGCCGGTCGCGGGATCGTCGGCGCTGGGGCTTGACCACGGCTATGTCGTGCCCGGCGACCGGTTCCAGGAGATCTACTACTGGGACAGCTATTTCACCATGTTGGGCCTGAAGGCCGATGGGCAGACCCCGCTGATCGAGGCGATGCTTGCCGACTTCGTCGATCTGGTCGAGCGTTACGGCCATATCCCCAATGGCACGCGCACCTATTATCTCAGTCGGTCGCAGCCGCCCTTCCTGGCGCTGATGATGGACCTGTCGGATAATCGCGATCCGGTGTTGGCGAAGCGGCGGCTGGCGGCACTGATCCGCGAGCATGATTACTGGATGGCGGGGGCGAACTGCCTCGATACGACGGGCGCGTGCCAGCATGTCGTACGGATGCCCGACGGCAGCCTGCTCAACCGCTATTGGGACGCGCGCGATACGCCGCGCGACGAAAGCTGGCGCGAGGACCGCGAGACCGCTGTCAAGGCCGCCCCCCGAGCCGCTGGCGTGGTCCAGCGCGACCTGCGTGCGGCGGCGGAATCGGGCTGGGACTTCAGCTCGCGCTGGCTGGTCGATCCGATGCGGCTGGAGACGATCCGCACCACCGACATCGTGCCGGTCGATCTCAACAGCCTGTTATGGGTGAGCGAAGCCCGGATCGCGGCGCGGGCGATAGCGGCGGGGGACACCTCGATCGCCAATCGGTTCATCGAGATGGCGGCACGGCGGAAAGCGGCGATCGACCGTTATCTCTGGGTCGCAGCGGAGAAGCGCTATGCCGATTGGGACCGTGTCACGCGCCGTCCCACGAACAGCCGGACCGCCGCCTCGCTCTTCCCGCTGTTCGTCGGACATGCCAGCCCCGAACAGGCTCGCGCGGTCGCCGCGACCACCCGCGCCGCACTGATCGGCGAGGGCGGCCTGCGCACCACCGATATCCGCACCGGCCAGCAATGGGATTCGCCCAATGGCTGGGCCCCGCTGCAATGGGTCGCTGTGGAGGGGCTGGGACGATATGGCGAACGGGGGTTGGCCAAGGACATCGCCCGCCGCTGGATCGCCACCGTCGCGCGCACCTATGCCGAGACGGGCAAGCTGCTGGAGAAATATGATGTCGAGGAACGGCGGCCCGGCGGCGGCGGAGAATATCCGACTCAGGACGGCTTCGGCTGGACCAACGGCGTGACGGCGGCGATGCTGGAGCGGTGGCCGGATTTGGCACCAAGGGAATGATCTTCTGCTCCCCCTCCCGCAGGCGGGAGGGGAGAAGAAGGCTGCGTGAAGAAAACGCCTTTCCCTCCCCCGCACTTCGTGTAGCGGACGCGCCATGACCGACACTCGCACCATCTTCGGCATCGACTTCGGCACCACCAATTCGGTCATCGCGCGGGCCGATGCAGGCGAATCGCACCTCGTGCCGCTGACAGGCCCGAACGGTACCGACCCCGTCTTCCGTTCGGCCCTATGCTTCTGGGAGGAGGACGGCATCGAGGTCGAGGCGGGCCCCTGGGCGATCGCCGAATATCTGGAATTTCCGGGCGGCAGCCGGTTCATCCAGTCGTTCAAATCGGTCGCCGCCTCGCCGGTGTTCGAGCACGCGACCGTGTTCGACAAACGCTATCGCTTCGAGGAGCTGGGCCGCGCGTTTCTCGACCGGATGGCGGCGCGCAGCGGCGGGGTGCTCGACGGCAAGGCGGCGCGGATCGTCGTCGGGCGACCGGTCGAATATGCCGGGCACCGCCCCGACGAGGCACTCGCCCGCCAACGCTATGACGCGATGTTCGCGCGGCTGGGAGTGGAAATTCACTATGTCTACGAACCGCTGGGCGCGGCGTTCAGCTATGCGTCGCGTATCACTGAGCCCGCGACCGTGCTGGTCGCCGATTTCGGCGGCGGCACGAGCGACTTTTCGGTCGTGCGCATCGCCGCGCCGGGTGCCGAGCGTCGCTGCGAACCGCTCGGCCATGCCGGTGTCGGCATCGCGGGCGACCGGTTCGACCAGCGGCTGATCGACCATCTCGTCCTGCCGTTGCTGGGGGCGGGCGGGCAATATCGCTCGTTCGACAAGGTGTTGGAGATTCCGCGGGGGTTTTTCGCCGATTTCGCCGACTGGTCGCGCCTGGCGTTGATGCGCAATCGCAAGACGCTGGCCGAACTCGAAAAACTCCGCCGCGCCGCGCTCGACCCCGACGCGATCGGGCGGATGATCGCGATCATCGAGGAGGAACAGGGATACCGGCTCTATGATGCGGTCGGTCGGGTGAAGCGCGATCTGTCCGCCGCGGAGGAAGCCCGGTTCCGGTTCGAGGGCGGCGGCCTGTCGATCGAGGCGGACGTGACCCGCGCCGATTTCGAAGCGTGGATCGCCCCCGACCTGGCGCGGATCGAGCAGGCGGTGGACCGGGCGCTCACCGCCGCCGGGACCGAGGCAGGCGCGATCGACCGGGTGTTCCTGACCGGCGGCACCTCTCTGATGCCCGCGATCCGGCGGATGTTCGAGACGCGGTTCCGGGGCGGGAAAATCGCGACAGGTGGGGAACTTACCTCGATCGCGCATGGGTTGGCGTTGATCGGCGAGCAGCCGGATATCGGGGCCTGGGCGGTGTAAATCACGACGAAAAGCCCCTCCCGTAAACGGGAGGGGTTTGGGGAGGGAAAGGCCACGGGCGCTGGTCTCGCTAAGACTCTATGCCCTCCCCCATCCCAGTTTCAGGTAAACGATGCCCCGCATCGTTTAGGTCATGCCGGGGGCATGACCGACCTGAAACTCGCTTGCGGGAGGGGAGCGTCATACGGATAGGGTTTGGCTCAGAACCCCTTCTTCAGCGTCACGAACCACTGCCGCGGCGCACCCGCCAGCAGCGTCTGGTTGTCGCCGCTGGCGGTGAAGCCGTTGGTGCCGATGGTCGAGATATACTTCTTGTCGGTCAGGTTGGTCACGCTGCCCTCGATCGAGAAGCCGCCCCATTCCGCCGGGAAGCGATAGCCGATGCTGGCGTCGACCAGCACCCGGCCCTCGACCGACTGGTCGTTCAGATAGGTGAAATAGCGCTTCGACATATAATCCGCGCCGACCCGGCCGAAGAACCGGCTATCGTCATAGACCAGCTCGCCCTTCACCATGTTCTGCGGCGTGTCGACCACATAGCGGCCCTTCTCGGCCAGCAGATTGCCCGAACCGTCGCGCACCGTCTGCTGATAGGTGGCATGATTGTAGGAATAGCTGGCCAGCGCCGAGAAGGCCGAGGTCAGGCGGTAGAAGGCCGAAACCTCCGCGCCATAGCTTTCCACGCCGCCGACATTGTTCAGCGTCGGCGGAATGCCCTGGATCGCGGTGCCGATCGAATAGGTCAACAGACGGTCGGAGAAGTCGATATAATAGCCGACCGCCGACAGTTGCAGCCCGCCGGTGCGATAGCGGACGCCGCCTTCCGCCGTCTTCGACTTTTCGGGACGCACGGTGTTCGCGACTGCGTTGAACGCGACCTGGCTGATCGAGAAGGGCGGCGCGGTCGCGGCGGCGATGAAGGCGCGCATATTCTCGGTATAGCTGGCAAAGACCTCCGCCTGGTTGCCCAGGTGCAGCACCGCGCCGATCTGCGGCAGGAACCAGTCCTGGCTCTTGATCCGACCGCGCGCCAGCGTGCCCGCCAGCACATTGGCCTGGTTGCGCACCCGCATCCCCTTCCAGCCGCCGTTGATGGTCAACTGGCCGATATCGAGCGTGTCGCCGACCGAATATTGCAGCGTCTCGGTATCGTACTTGCCGTTCCACGTCGTGGCCATGGGATTGCTCTGGAAATCCAGCGCGTTGCGGTTCGGCGTCGCGGTATCGGTCATGCCATAGAGGCGACGCGCCTGATGCAGCGTGTTGCTCTCATACCAGCCGGTCAGTTCCAGCGTGTTCGCACCGGTGGCCAGCGCCAGCTTGGCAATGGTGCCTGCCCGGTCCAGGCTGTATTCGGTCGTGCGGAAGGTCAGCGGCGCGGGATTGGTGATCGGCGTGCCATCGGCATTGGGCGCGCCGAGCTGGGTCGGGGTATAGGGGGTGATCCACGACCCCTGCCCCTTGTTGCGATGATAATAGCTGGTCGAGGTCAGCGACAGGCTGTCGGTCAGCTTGGCATCGAAAGTGATCCCGCCCAGATAATCGCGACGAAGCCCACCCGCGTCATAATAGCCGTCGTCCAGCGTAATGCCCGTGGGCAGGCCGATCGCCACCCCGGCATAGGGCGCGGTAAAGCCGGTCAGCGAGCCGTTATTGGCACTGGCATAGGCCGCCGCCGCCGCGCCGTTGGTCGCCTGCTTGGCGTAGAGGATGGCGAGCGGGTAATCGTTGGTGATATTGTCGTTATAAAAGCCGCGACGCTTGATGATATCGAGGCTCAGGTCCTGATAGTCGTTCTCGCGGCGATCCGAGAAATTGAAGAAGCCGGTGATCGAACCACGGTCGCCGAAATCCTTGACGATCTTGGCATTGGCCTGATGCTGGCGCTGGCTGCCGAAACCCTTCCACTTGTCGGTGGTGAGATAGGCATAGCTGAGATAGCCCTTCAGCCCGCCGCCCAGATCGCCGCTGTCGGCGCGGACGAAGGCGCGGATCGTGTCGTTGCTGCCATAGGTGCCCGACGCGGCTATCCCGGCGGTTTCGGACGGCGCGCGGCTGGTGAACTGGATGGTGCCGCCCAGATTGCTGGTCGAGGCGGTGCCGAGCGCGCCTGCGCCCTGCGCCACGCTGGTCGAGGCGATGTTCTCGGAAATGATCGCGCGGCTGATGTGCAGGCCGTTGGTCGGGCCATAGCTCATATCGCCCAGCGGCACGCCGTCGAGAGTGAAGCCCAGCTGGTTCTGATTGAAGCCGCGAAGCGAGATGCGGGTCGACCATTCATAGGCGCCGAACGGATCGGACGCCTGAAAATTGACGCCAGGCAGCTTGGAGATCGCCTTGAGCGGCGAGGTGCCGGGCGTCAGCCGGTCGAGATCGGCGGCGGTGATCGTCTGAACCTGACGGCTCTGGCCAAAGCCCAGCACGACGACATCGCCCGAACTGCCCGCCTGATCGTCGGCGGGAGCAGCGGTCGGATCGGCGGCGACCGGATCGGCACTGCCGGTCACGGCGGCCTGCGCCGGCAGGGTCTGCGCCGCGACGCCGGGCGCGATCAGCGCGACCGTCGCGACACCGATCAGATACTTCACCATGATTTTGCCCCCAATGGCTTTGTTAACCCAATGAGGCGGGCGCATGGGGCCGGCGCGTGACACCGTGGCGACAGCGTAATGACCGGTTTGTGACGGCCTATCGTTGTGGCTTCGAGGTCACGGGCCTGTTCCGGGATGACAGGGCACGCGGGGACGTCGGCGTGGCGGCGGAAGATCGGGTGCCGGGCAAGGACCGATCGACATTGAGGCGCCACAATCCTTATTCCTCCCCTGCCACTGGGGACCATGCAAAGCATAGTGGAGGGGTGTAACCCACCGTGAATTTGGTCGGCTCGGACACCCCTCCGTCAGGCCTTCGGCCTGCCACCTTCCCTTCCAGGGGGGAATAGAGTGAATGTCGATCCCGCCTAGGACTTCGGGCCTTCCATAACGAAAGGGGCGAGCACCTCGCGATGCCCGCCCCCTTTGTTCGTCCAGCTAAGCCTGATCAGATGTGGATCGGCTTGCCCTGCACGGCCATGGCCGCTTCCTTCAGCGCCTCGGCGTGGGTGGGATGCGCGTGGCAGGTATAGGCGATGTCTTCCGACGTCGCGCCGAACTCCATCGCCTGCGCGGCCTGGGCGATCATCGTGCCGGCCAGCGACGAGATGATCCACACGCCCAGCACGCGGTCGGTCTTGGCATCGGCGATGACCTTCACGAAACCGTCGGTGTCGCGGTTGGTCTTGGCGCGGCTGTTCGCCATGAAGGGGAACTTGCCGACCTTCACCTCGCCCTTTTCCTTGGCGGCTTCTTCCGACAGGCCGACACCGGCGATCTCGGGCATGGTGTAGACGACGCTGGGGATGACGTCGTGGTTCACGATGCCGGTCTGGCCTGCGATGTTCTCGGCCACCGCGACGCCTTCGTCCTCGGCCTTGTGCGCCAGCATCAGGCCGGGGGCCACGTCGCCGATCGCCCAGATGCCGTCGACATTGGTCGCGAAGTCATGGTCGATCTCGACCTGGCCACGGCCGTTCAGCTTCACGCCAGCGGCCTCCAGGTTCAGCCCGTCGGTGTTGGGCTTGCGGCCGATCGCGACCAGCACGGCGTCGGCCGACAGCGTTTCCGCCGCGCCGCCCGCCGCCGGTTCGACCGACACGGTCGCGCGGTCACCCTCGACGGTGACGCCGGTCACCTTGGTCGAGGTCTTCAGCTCCATGCCCTGCTTCTTGAAGAGCTTAGCCGATTCCTTGCGGACCTCGCCGTCGAAGCCGGGCAGGATCTGATCGAGATATTCGACGACCGTGACCTTGGCGCCCAGACGACGCCAGACCGACCCCAGCTCCAGGCCGATCACGCCGCCGCCGATGACGACCAGATGCTCAGGGACCTTGGGCAGCGCCAGCGCGCCGGTCGAGTCGACGACGACCTTCTGGTCGATCTCGACGCCGGGCAGCGGGGTCACGACCGAGCCCGTCGCGATCACGATGTCGCGCGCAGTGACGGTCTGGTCGCCGACCTTGACCGTGCTCGAATCCTGGAACGCGGCCTTGCCCTTCAGCCAGGTGACCTTGTTCTTCTTGAACAGATATTCGATGCCGCCGGTCAGCTCACCGACCGCCTTGGCCTTTTCGGCGTGCATCTGGTCCAGGTTGAGCTTGGCACCCTCGATCTCGACACCGAACTTCGCCAGCGCGCCGTGGCTCGCTTCCTCGAACAGCTCGGAGGCGTGGAGCAGCGCCTTGGACGGGATGCAGCCGACATTGAGGCAGGTGCCGCCCAGCGTCTCGCGCGCCTCGGCGCACGCGGTCTTCAGGCCCAGCTGCGCCGCGCGGATCGCCGCGACATAGCCGCCGGGG
>Ga0308171_1003839_pt1 | contig 13117 bp, 11 predicted proteins | sample PhyGR1_FD_202135 | JGI IMG/M metagenome (GOLD analysis project Ga0308171, IMG submission 202135) | Phyllosphere microbial communities from UC Gill Tract Community Farm, Albany, California, United States - DLSLSG.R1 | ecosystem: Host-associated > Plants > Phyllosphere > Unclassified | place: USA... | reverse complement strand
ATGGGCTCGCCCGGGCCCAGCCGCGCGGCGGCCAGGGTGACGCGCACGCCCTCAGGCAATGCATCGACATCCTCGACCACGCCTTCCAGCATTACCGCCTTGCTCGGCAGGTCCAGGGGCGGCGGCAGGCGGGCGGTGTGCCAAGCGGCGAGCGCGAAGCCCAGCGCCGCCGCGCCGGCCAGGCCGGTGGCCCAGGCCGCCAGCGGGAAGCGCCACAGCAGCAGCACCGCCAGCGCCAGCAACGGCCAGGGCAACCACAGCCAGCCGGTCCCCGGTTCCTCCAGCAGGTTGAAATAGGCGGCGACGCCAGCGCCCATCGCCACCGGCAGCCAGAGCGGCAGGCGCTGCCATTCCCGCGCCAGCAGGCCATGCAGCAGCGCCGCCCAGCGCAGGGGCGCGGCCACCCAGGCCGGCCATTCCATCCCGGCCGGCCACAGCAGTTTCACGCGAAGCGCGGCAAGGGCCTGCATCGATATTCAACCTCCACGCGCACTCTACAGCAGAGGTGGTGCATGGTAGAAGCAGAGGTCCTGAGGAAATCTCGCGAGCCGATGGGCTCGAAGGAATTTGGCTGAGCCCTATGACCGTACGCACCCGCTTCGCACCCTCCCCGACCGGGTATCTGCACATCGGGGGCGCGCGCACCGCGCTCTTCAATTACCTCTTCGCACGGCACCACGGTGGCCAGTACCTGCTGCGGATCGAGGATACCGATAAGGCCCGCAGCACCCAGGAAGCGGTCGAGCAGATCCTCAAGAGCCTGGACTGGCTGGGCCTCAGCCCCGACGAACCGCCGGTGATGCAGAGCGAGCGCGAAGCCCGCCATGCCGAAGTTGCGCATGAGCTGCTGGCCGCCGGCAAGGCGTATCACTGCTACTGCACCGCCGAGGAGCTGGTGGAGATGCGGGAGAAGGCGATCGCCGAGAAGCGCCCGCCCCGCTACGACGGCCGTTGGCGTGACCGCGACCCGTCCGAGGCCCCGGCCGGCGTAAAGCCTTCCATCCGCATCAAGGCCCCGCGTGAGGGCGAGATGGTGATCCGCGACCTGGTGCAGGGCGATGTCCGCGTCCAGTGCAGCGAGCTGGACGACCTGATCATCCTGCGCTCGGACGGCACGCCGACCTACCTGCACGCCGTGGTGGTCGATGACCACGACATGGCCATCACCCATGTCATCCGCGGCGACGACCATCTGACCAACACCTTCCGCCAGGCGCTGATCTACGACGCCATGGGCTGGACGCGGCCGCATTTCGCCCACATCCCGCTGATCCATGGCGCGGATGGCGCCAAGCTCTCCAAGCGCCACGGCGCCGTGGGCGCGCTGGAATTCCGCGAGCAGGGCTTCCTGCCGGAAGCGGTGTGCAACTACCTGCTGCGCCTCGGCTGGGGTCATGGGGACGAGGAGTTCGTGCCGCGTGAGCGTGCGATCGAGCTGTTCGACCTGAAGGATGTCGGCCGCGCCGCCAGCCGGATGGACTACGCCAAGCTGACGCACCTGAATTCCCAGTACCTGCGCCAGAAGGACCCGGATGCGGTGACGGGCGACGTGCTCGCCATCCTGCGCGGGCGTGGCCCGTTGCCGGAAGGCGCCGTCAGCACCATCCGCGCCCTGATGCCGGACATCATGCCGCGCGCCCGCACGCTGGTGGAAGCCGCCGACATGTGCGGCTTCGCCACAGCCAGCATCCCCCTGACCTTCGAGCCGAAGGCGCAGGCGCAGCTGACCGACGACGCCAAGGCGCGCCTGCGCGACCTGGCCGAGTTCCTGGAAGACGCGCCGTGGGAGCGCGAGGACCTGGACAAGTGGCTGCGCGACTATGCCGAGGTGAAGGACATCAAGCTGGGCGCCGTGGCGCAGCCGCTGCGCGCCGCGCTGACCGGCAGCACCCAGTCGCCGCCGATCGACGCCGTGTTGTTCGCGCTCGGCAAGGGCGAGGCGCTCGCCCGTATCCGTGCTGCCGCCTGAGGGAAATCCAAGATGAACGAAACGCTCCTCGCCTCCCTGCGTGACCTGCAGCCCGGACTGGCTGCGATCCGGCAGGATATCCACGCCCATCCCGAGATCGGCATGGAGGAGGAGCGGACCGCCGCCCTCGTCGCCGCCAAGCTGAAGGAATTCGGCCTGGAGGTGACGGAAGGCGTCGGCAAGACCGGCGTCGTCGCCACGCTGAAGGGGCGCCTGCCTGGCCAACGCGCCATCGGCCTGCGCGCGGACATGGACGCGCTGCTGATCCATGAGGCGACCGGCCTGCCCTACGCGTCCGCCAACCAGGGCAAGATGCATGCCTGCGGGCATGACGGCCACACCACCATGCTGCTGGGCGCCGCGCAGTACCTGTCCCAGAACCCGGATTTCGGCGGCACCGTCCACTTCATCTTCCAGCCGGCCGAGGAAGGCCGCGGCGGCGCCGTCGCCATGCTGAAGGACAAGCTGTTCGAGCGCTTCCCGGTCGATGCCGTCTACGGGCTGCACAACCAGCCGGGCCTGCCGCTGGGCCAGTTCGCCACCCGCACCGGCCCGTCCCTGGCCGCCAGCGACGGCTGGGAAGTCACCTTCAGCGGCACCGGCGGCCATGGCGGCGCGACGCCGCACCTTTCCACCGATGTCACCATCGTGCTGGCGCAGTTCATCATGGCGCTGCAGACCATCGTCAGCCGCAACGTGGCCGCGGTGGAAGCCGCCGTCATCAGCGTCGGCGCGATCGAGGGCGGTGCTTTCGGCTCCACCAACGTCATGCCGGCCAAGATGCGCATCGGCGGCACCGCCCGCAGCTACCTGCCCGAGGTGCGGGACCTGATGGAGCGCCGCATCGGCGAGCTGGCGCACAGCGTGGCCGCCACTTTCGGCTGCACCGCCGAGCCCAGCTACCGCCGCGGCACCACCGCGCTGTTCAACCACCCGGAGCAGACCGTCACCTCCATCGCCGCCGCCACCGCGCTGGTCGGCGCCGACAAGGTTGAGCCGAACGCGGCGCCGGTGACGGGCGGCGAGGATTTCGCCTTCATGCTGGAAGCGCGCCCCGGTTCCTTCGTATTCATGGGCCAGGGCGCCGGCGGCGCGACCTCCGAGGGGCTGCACACGCCCACCTACAACTTCAACGACGACGCCATTCCCTACGGTGTCGGCTACTGGGTCAGCCTGGTGCAGCAGGAGATGGGCGAGGCGCGCTAAGCGCCTGTGCCGGGAGAGGAGAGAAGGATGCACGGTATGCGGCGTTGGGCGATCATGCTGGGTCTGGGCGCGGTGCTCGCCACGGCCACCCTCCACCCGGGCGAGGCGCAGCAGCCTGCCTCCCCCGCCCCGGCCGGCCCGCCGCATGCCTGGCTCTACGGCACCTGGACCGGCGGCATCTTCCCCGCGACCGAGACCCAGGGCGCGGCCTGCCTGGGCCAGCCCAGCGTGGTGTTCACCCGGGACGTGATCCTGCGCAGCTCGCCGCTGGACATCACCTTCCGCCAGCGGCTGGTGGAAACCGCGACCGCCACGCCCACCGGCGTCGATTTCCGCCTGGTGCCGGTCGGCCCTACCCAGGGCGGCCGCGTGCCGCCAGGCGTCGGCTTCGGCTGCGCCGACCCGAACACCCTGCGCGTCGAGCGCCGGAGTGACAACGAGATCGTCTTCCCGGATTGCGAGGAATTCCCCTCGCCTCTGAAGCGCTGCATGCCCTGAAGAGGAAGAGGGTCCGAGGAAGGAATTCCCCGGACCCTCCTTTTTTCTGCCGGTTTCCAGGATGCGCGTGCTGGGACGGAATTCCAGGACTTCGCCTTCAACGGCAGGTTTGAATTATCTTCGAGATCCCAAAGTTTGCTTTTTATAGCGACATCTTTGCATCGACCTTACTTCATCCCACGGCCATAGGCTGGGCGCCACACCGCAAGGCCTTCCCCCCGCCATCGTCCGCCCGTTCAGCAAAGTTTAAGCGCCAGGCACTATCCTTCGTGGAGACGACACCGCGAGGAGGAGGCCAGAATGGCCACCGATGCCCCAGACCGCCGGCTGATTGCCTACAGGCTGGACCGGCCTTTGCCGCGCATCCAGCCCGCGCCGGTGCGGCGGGACTGGATGGATGCCACGCCGCAATCCTTCGCCTATCGGTGCCTGCCGCTGACCATCGCCAACAGCCATGGCTGGGTGGTGCTGGGGGAGAACACCTTCGATGCGGTGTGGAACGGCGGAGACCGCGCGGACGACATCGCGTTGAAGTTCCTGCACCAGGAAGGGCCGGCGCCGGTCAGCCATTTCGGCTCCGGCATCCTCACTTTCCATATCGATGCGCTGCTGCGTACGCCGCCGGGCATGAATCTCTGGGTGTCCGGCCCGCCGAACCAACCAAAGGACGGCATCGCCCCGCTATCCGGCGTGGTGGAGGCCGATTGGGCGCCGATGACCTTCACCATGAACTGGCGCTTTACCCGCCCCTTTCACTCGGTACGGTTCCAGGCGGGGGAGCCGATCTGCTTCTTTTTCCCCGTGCCGCGCGACATTGTCCGCCAGACCCGGCCGGAAACCCGCGTGCTGGCCGATGAGCCGGACCTGCACGCCGCGCACCACACCTGGCGGGAAGCGCGCGGCAGCTTCAACGCGGCGCTGCAGCAGGAAGGCAGCGCGGCGCGGGCGGAGGGCTGGCAGCGGCATTACCATCGCGGCCAGTGCCCGGCAGGGACGATGGCCGAACATGGCCACACCACCCGCCTACACGCCCTGCCCTTTCCGGCGCCGGACGGCGAAGTCGGGGCTTAACGCGTGCTCGCCACGCCCGAGTGCGGCGGATACGCGCGAAACGCGCCTCCGCCTGATCGGACCTGTGGCGGCCACGCTCTAGACCGGCAGCGTCGCCACGGCGGAAAGGCCGCCTTCCGCCCGGTTTCGCAGCACCACATCGCCGCCATGGGCCCGCAGGATGTTGCGGGCGATCGGCAGGCCCAGTCCGGTGCCGCCGGTCTCCCGGTTGCGGCTGGTCTCCAGCCGGCGGAAAGGCTGGAACACCGCTTCCAGGGATTCGTCGGGGATACCCTGGCCACTATCTTCCACCCGCAGGGTCAGCAGGCCGTTGGCAGGCTGCTCCATCGTCACCCAGGCATTGCCGCCGTAGTTGAGGGCGTTGTTCACCAGATTGGCCAGCGCCCGCTTCAGCGCGATCGGCCGGCCACGGATGCGCTGGCGGTCTGGCCCCTCATAGGCAATCGCCTCCGGCGGCAGTTCCGGGCGGGCGTCGGCGGCTTCGTCCAGCACGGTGCGGCACAGGGCGGCCAGGTCCAGCGCGACTGAGGGCTCGGTGGCGGAATCGTCCCGGGCGAAGGCCAGGGTGGCGTTCACCATCGCCTCCATCTCATCGAGATCGGAGAGCATTTTGCGGCGCTGCTCGTCGTCGTCGAGGAACTCGGCGCGCAGCCGCAGACGGGTGATGGGAGTGCGCAGGTCGTGGCCGATGGCCGCCAGCATCTGCGTGCGGTCGCCGACGAAGCGGCGGATGCGCTCCGCCATGGTGTTGAAGGCCCGGGCGGCGGTGGCCACCTCGCTCGGCCCGTCCTCCGGCAGAGGTGGCGCGTTCACGTCACGGCCCAGCCGGTCGGCGGCGCGGGCCAGGGCGGAAACCGGGCGGGTCAGCCGCCGCACCGCCCACAGGATCAGCGCCAGCGCCGCGCCGGTCATCAGCGCGAAGGCGATCAGGAAGGTCTCGGAATGCCAGGGGCGCGGCGGCGGCAGCGTCAGCCACATGTTCAACCATGGCCCGTCCGGCAGCCGCATGGCGACGACCAGGGTGCCAGGGCGCGGCGCGGCGGCCACCAGCGCCTCCCGCGGCCGGAAGCGCGGCGGGCTGGAGGCGATGAGGTCCAGTTGGAACAGCCGCACCAGGGAGAGCGGCGCGCGGGGCATGCCGGGGCGCACCGCCGGGTATTCGGCGATGTCGGCCGCCAGCCCGTCCGGCATCTCGATATCAAACAGCATGGCCTCTCGCCGGTCGGGCGGGGCCAGCAGCATGGTGCGCCAGATGCCGAAGGCGCGTGCCGTGATCTCGCGTGAGACGCCCAGGCGCTGCACGTCCACACGGTCCAGCGCATGGATGGTCAGCCCTGCCCCCTGCACCAGCATCAGGGCGAGGCTGAGAAACACGGCGGTGCGGGCGGCCAGGCTGCGCGGCAGGAAGCGCCGCATCATGCGCAGGTCACCCGATGGCGTCCCGGGCAGGCTCCCCGGCAGGCTCCTGCGCGGCGTCGTCAGTGCGCTCGCTCTTGTCCACGGTGGCGGCCAGCACGTATCCGCCGCCGCGCACCGTCTTGATCAGGCTGGGGTTGCGCCCGTCATCCTCCAGCTTGCGGCGGAGGCGTGAGACGGCGACATCGATGGCACGGTCGAACGGCCCGGCCTGGCGGCCGCGCAACAGGTCCATCAGCATGTCGCGCGTCAGCACGCGGTTGGGGCGCTCCACCAGCACCATCAGCAACTCATACTCGCCACCGGTCAGCGGCACCTCGACGCCGTCGGGGTTCAGCAGGCGGCGGCGGGCGGGCTCCAGCGTCCAGTTGGCGAAGCGGATCGCCTTGGGCGGCGGCTCCTGACTGCTGCCGCTCTCGCCATTGGCGCGGCGGAGCACGGCGCGGATGCGGGCCAGCAATTCGCGCGGGTTGAAGGGCTTGGCGACGTAGTCGTCCGCCCCCAGCTCCAGCCCGACGATGCGGTCTGTCTCCTCGCTCATCGCCGTCAGCATGACGATGGGGACATCCGACTGCGCCCGCAGCCAGCGGGCGAAATCCAGGCCGGACTCGCCTGGCAACATCAGGTCCAGCACCACGAGGTGGTACCGGCCGAGCGGCCAGAGCCGGCGGGCCTCCCGCGCATCGCGCGCGGCGGTGACGCGACAGGACTGCCGTTCGAGGAATTTCGATAGCAGATCACGGATCTCCCGGTCGTCATCGACGACGAGGATGTGCGGAGGCGGTTCCATGGTTTCGACCATAGCCTCGATATAGTGTGGGCGTCGGAGGCTATTGTAACAGGATTTTGCCAGACTGTACCGGGTTTCCATTCGTATCATTTCGGTCAGTTTCGCCGCGAAGCTTCGGGCGTAGCCGGTTGGCGAGCAGACCGGTTGGCGCCGGGCCGGTTTCCTGCCACCTTGCGCCGCATCATGCCGAGTTTCCGCCTCTCCGCCCGCGTGGCGGCCACCGACGCGCCGCCCATTCCCGCCGCCCGTGCCTGGGCCGCCCGCTATGCCGGCGCGGCCGGTCCGATGATCGACCTGACCCAGGCGGTGCCCGGCTATCCGCCGCATCCGGAGATGCTGGAACGGCTGGCCAGCGCCGCCGGCAGCCGCGCCTGCGCCGGCTACGGTGCCATCGATGGCGATGAGCCTTTGCGGGAAGCGCTGGCGGAGGAACTGACGGCGTTCTACCGCGCCCCCTTCTCGGCCGGCGACGTCGCCATCACCGCCGGCTGCAACCTAGCCTTCACCATGGCCATGACAGTGCTGGCCGGCAGCGGCGATGCCGTGTTGCTGCCCACCCCCTGGTACTTCAACCACCGTATGGCGCTGGAGCTGCTGGGCATCGAGGCCCAGCCCTTCGAGACCCGCGCGGAAGATGGTTTCGTACCGGACCCGGAGCGGCTGGCGGCGGCGCTGACCCCGCGGACCCGGGCCGTGGTGCTGGTCAGCCCCAACAACCCGACCGGCGCCATCTACCCGGCCGCCATCATCGCCCGCATCGCCGAGATCTGTCGCGCGCGTGGCATCTGGCTGGTGCTGGACGAGACCTATCGCGACTTCTTGCCCGAGGCCGGCACGCCGCCGCACGCCCTGTTCCAGGACCCGGAATGGCGAGACGGCATGGTGCAGCTCTATTCCTTCGCCAAGTCCTACTGCATCCCGGGCCATCGCGTCGGCGCGGTGGTGGCGGGCGGCGCCTTCCGCAAGGAGCTGGCGAAGGTGCTGGACACCATGCAGATTTGCCCCGCCCGCCCCGCCCAGGCGGCCCTGGCCTGGGCTATCCCGGCCTTGCGGGACTGGCGCGCCGGCAACCGTGCCATCATGGCCGGGCGCGCCAGCGCCTTCCGCGCCGCGATGGCGCAGGTGCCGGAATGGAAGATCGATGCGCTGGGCACCTACTTCGCCTATCTGCGCCTGCCGGACGGCGCGCCGGATGCCTTGCGGACGGCCGAAGCCCTCGCCGCCACCCAGGGCCTGCTCAGCCTGCCCGGCCCGTTCTTCGGCCCGGGGCAGCAGCGGCACCTGCGGCTGGCTTTCGCGAATGCTGAGGAAAGCGCGTTGGCCGCCATGCCGGCCCGGCTCGCCGCCCTGGGTGCAGTCCCGGCCTGAATGGCGGTCCGGCGGCGGGTGCACCCCCGGCGGCCATGGACTAAGCTCGTGCCTGCTTTTGCGATGCCCGGTTGCGGCTGCTCAGGCTGCCAGGGATCGCATTCTGACCATCTTGTCATCCATGCCGGATGGCGCGATGGGTGGCGTCCGTAAAAGGAAGACCGCGATGTCCGATAGCCTCCTCTCCCTCCGTCGCCGCATGCTGCTGGGCGGCCTGGCCGCGGGCGTGGCGGGACATGCCCTGGCGCGGCCTGCCGTCGCCCAGGGCAGTGGCCCCATCCGCATCGGCGAGATCAATTCCTACACCGCGCAGCCCGCCTTCCTCGGCCCCTACCGCAACGGCTGGGTGCTGGCGCAGGAGCAGATCAACGCCGCCGGCGGCATCAACGGCCGCCCGCTGGAGACCTTGCACCGGGACGATGCCGGCAAGCCGGAAGACGCCATCCGCATCGCCGGTGAACTGGTGAACGCCGAGAAAGTGGCCTTCATCGCCGGCGGCTATCTCTCCAATGTCGGGCTGGCGCTGGGCGATTACGCGCTGCAGAACAAAATCCTCTACGCGGCGGGTGAGCCGCTGACGGACGCGCTCGTCTGGTCCAAGGGCAACCGCTACACCTTCCGCCTGCGCCCCAGCACCTACATGCAGGCCGCGATGCTGGTGGAAGAAGCCGCCAAGCTGCCCGCGAAGCGCTGGGCCACCGTGGCGCCCAACTACGAGTACGGCCAGTCCGCCGGGCGCTGGTTCCGCGAGTTGCTGCAGAAGGCCAAGCCGGATGTCGAGTTCGTCGGCGAGCAGTTCCCCGCCCTCGGCCGCATCGATGCCGGCGCGACGGTGCAGGCGCTGGAGCGGATGCGGCCGGATGCCATCTTCAATGTCACCTTTGGCGTGGACCTCACCAACTTCGTCCGCCAGGGCAATACGCGCGGGCTGTTCGAGAACCGCACCGTCGCCTCCATGCTGAGCGGCGAGCCGGAGTACCTGGAGCCACTGGGGGAGGAATGCCCCGAAGGCTGGATCGTCACCGGCTACCCGCGCGACACGCTGGAGAACCCGGTGCACACCGCCTTCCGCGAAGCCTACCGCAAGCGTTTCAACGAGGCGCCGAAATGCGGCTCCGTCGTCGGCTACGACCTGGTGCTGGCCATCGCCGCCATGCTGAAGAAGGCCGGCAGCACGCAGACGGAAGCGATGGTCGATGCGTTCGAAGGCATCCGCTACCCCACCGCCTACGGCACCGGCGAGGTAGAGTTCCGCAAGATCGACCACCAGGCGACGCTAGGCTGCTTCGTCGGCCGCACCAAGCTGAACGGCCGCATTGGCGGCATGGTGGATTGGCGCTACGCCGACGGCGCCAACTACCTGCCGGCGGATGACGTGGTCCGGGGCTGGCGTCCGCAGGGGTAGCACGATTTGGACTCGCTGATCGTCCAGGCGCTGAACGGGCTGGCCAGCGCGTCGTCCCTGTTCCTGGTGGCGGCCGGGCTGACGGTGATCTTCGGCGTCAGCCGCATCGTCAATTTCGCCCATGGCAGCCTGTACATGCTGGGTGCCTATCTGGGTTGGACGCTGACCAGCCGCGGGCCGCTGGCGGAACTCGGGGGCTTCTTCGGCTTCTGGGGCGGGGTGCTGCTGGCGGCGCTCGCCACCGGGCTGATCGGCGCCGCCATCGAATTCCTGCTGCTGCGGCGGATCTACCGCGCGCCGGAATTGTTCCAGCTGCTGGCGACGTTTGCCGTCGTGCTGGTTGTGCAGGATATCACCCTGCTCATCTGGGGACCGCAGGATCTGCTGGGGCCGCGTGCGCCGCTGCTGCGGGGCGCGACGGAGATTCTCGGCCTGCGCTTCCCGCGCTATGAGCTGTTCCTGATCTGCGTCGGCCCCGTGATGCTGGGGCTGCTGTGGCTGCTGTTCCACCGCACGCGATTCGGCATCCTGCTGCGCGCCGCCACGCAGGATCGGGAGATGGTGGCGGCGCTGGGAGTCGATCAGCGGCGACTGTTCACCAGCGTCTTCGCACTCGGCTCGGCGCTGGCCGGGCTGGCCGGCGCGCTGCAATTGCCGCGTGAGGCGGTGAACCTGCACATGGACATGTTCGTCATCGTCGTCATCGGCGGGCTGGGCAGCCTGGGCGGTGCGTTCCTGGCCGCGCTGCTGATCGGTGAGCTGCACGCCTTCGGCATCCTGGTCTTCCCCCGCATCACGCTGGTGCTGGCCTTCCTGGTGATGGCGGCCGTGCTGGTCCTGCGCCCGCACGGGCTGCTGGGGCGCAAGCCGTCCGGCCTGCTGCCGGCCGCCGTGCCATCCCCACCCTTGCCGCGCACGCCGCGCTGGCTGGTGCAGGCGGGCGCCGTGGCGCTGGTGCTGCTGGTCGTGCTGCCGCCCTTCCTGGGCGACTACGCGCTCTCCGTCATGGCCGACATGGCGATGATGGTGCTGTTCGCCGCCAGCCTGCACCTGATCATGGGTCCCGGCGGCATGGCCAGCTTCGGACACGCCGCCTATTTCGGCGCCGGGGCCTATGGCGCCGCGTTGCTGGCCAAGCACTTCGCGGCGCCGATGGAAGTTGGGCTGGTGTTCGCCCCCTTCGCCGCCGGGATCGTCGGGCTGGTGTTCGGCTGGTTCTGCGTGCGGCTCTCCGGCGTCTATTCCGCCATGCTGACCCTGGCCTTCGCGCAAATCGCCTGGAGCACCGCCTTCCAATGGGTGGAAGTGACGGGCGGCGACAACGGCATCCTCGGCGTCTGGCCCAGCGAATGGGCGCGGGGCAAGCTGGTGTTCTGGTACCTGGCGCTGGCGCTGTGCGGCCTGGGCGTGCTGCTGCTGCGCCAATTGTTGTTTGCGCCGTTCGGCATGGCGCTGCGCGCGCAGCGGGATTCGCCATTGCGGGCGGAAGCCATCGGCATCGATACGCTGCGGGTGCGCTGGGTCGGCTTCGCCATCGCGGCGGCCGCCGCCGGCATGGCGGGGGCGTTGTTCGCCTATGGCAAGGGCAGCGTGTTCCCCTCCTTCCTCGGCATCCCGCGCAGCGTCGATGCGCTGGTGATGGTGTTGCTGGGCGGGGTGCAGACCGTGCTGGGGCCGCTGCTGGGCGCCGTGGCCTATAGCGGGCTGCAGGAACAGCTGGTGCGGATTTCCGATCTGTGGCGGCTGGTGCTCGGCCTGGCCATCCTGGCGCTGGTGCTGTTCTTCCCCGGCGGCCTGGCCGGTGCGCTGCGGCGGCGCGAGGACGACCGCGCATGACGACGACCCCGGTCTTGGAAGCCAACGGCCTGCGCAAATCCTGGGGCGGCGTGGCGGCGGTGGATGGCGTCTCGCTGGCCGTGCAGGCCGGGGAGATGCTGGCGCTGATCGGCCCCAACGGCGCCGGCAAGAGCACGTGCTTCAACATGCTCAACGGCCAGATCCGCCCGGAGGCCGGCAGCGTGCACCTGCTGGGGCGGAACATCACCGGGCTGGCGCCACGCATCGTGTGGCGGCTGGGGGTCGGCCGCACCTTCCAGGTTACCGCCACCTTCGCGTCGATGACGGTACTGGACAATGTGCGGATGGCGCTGCTGTCCCACCACCGGCGCCTGTTCGGGCTGTGGCGGCCGGCGGCGGCGCAGTTCGTGGCGGAAGCCGCGGCCGCCCTGACCCGCGTCGGGCTGGCGGAACAGGCCGGGCGGCCCTGCGGCGTGCTGGCCTATGGCGACCTGAAGCGGCTGGAACTGGCCATCGCCCTGGCCAACGAGCCGCGCCTGCTGTTGATGGACGAGCCCACCGCCGGCATGGCCCCGGCCGAACGCGCCGGGCTGATGGCGCTGACCGCCCGCATCGCCCGCGACGCCGGTATCGCCGTGCTGTTCACCGAGCACGACATGGACGTGGTGTTCGGCCACGCCGACCGCATCCTGGTGCTGGACCGCGGCAAGCTGATCGCTGGCGGTACGCCGGAGCAGGTGCGCGCCGATGTGCGGGTGCGCGACGTCTATCTCGGTCAGAGCGGGGTGCATTGATGCTGCGGGTGGACGGGCTGCACGCGCATTACGGCCGGGCGCATATTCTGCACGGCGTCTCGCTGGACGTGGCGCAGGGCGAGGTGGTGTGCCTGCTGGGCCGCAACGGCGCCGGCAAGAGCACGACGATGAAGGCCATCATGGGCGTGGTGCCGCCGAGCGCCGGGAAAGTGCTGCTGGATGGCAAGGACCTGGCGGGGCGCGCATCGTTCGAGATCGCCCGCGCCGGCATCGGCTACGTGCCGGAGGACCGCCGCATCTTCGCCGAGCTGACGGTGGAGGAAAACCTGGAGGTCGGCCGCCGCGCCGCACCCGCCGGCAGCCAGGGCTGGAACCCGGAACGCGCCTATACGCTGTTCCCTGTGTTGGCCGAGATGCGCCGGCGCCCGGGTGGGCGGATGAGTGGCGGGGAACAGCAGATGCTGACCATCGCCCGCACTCTGATGGGCAACCCGCGCCTGTTGCTGCTGGATGAGCCTTCGGAAGGCCTGGCCCCGGTGGTGGTGGAGCGTATGGCCGAGGCCATCCTGGCACTGAAGCGGGAGGGGCTGTCGATCCTGCTTTCCGAACAGAACCTCGCTTTCGCGAATGCGGTGGCGGACCGTGCCTGCCTCATCGAGACCGGGCAGTTGCGCCATACCGCCAGCATGGCGGCGCTGATGGCGGATGACGAGGTTCGGGCGCGCTACCTTTCGGTCTGACGCCTCGGGCCGGGCAGACATGACGCCGCGCCGCCACAGGATGGACAGCCCAACGACCGGGGCTGCCAGGCTGAGGCGGCGCGTCGTTACATTACCAGTGGC
>Ga0308171_1003832_pt1 | contig 13142 bp, 7 predicted proteins | sample PhyGR1_FD_202135 | JGI IMG/M metagenome (GOLD analysis project Ga0308171, IMG submission 202135) | Phyllosphere microbial communities from UC Gill Tract Community Farm, Albany, California, United States - DLSLSG.R1 | ecosystem: Host-associated > Plants > Phyllosphere > Unclassified | place: USA... | reverse complement strand
CACGCGATGCTGGAGGCAGGGCGGGTGACGCCGCGCAACGGCAAGCTGGTGCAGGAATGCCGCATCGGCCTGGTCAACCTGACCGTGGACAGCGAAGGGCCGGAGCGCCGCATCACCCTGGACCTTCCAGCGGCGACGGTGACGCCCCTAGCGGCCGCCGACGTTGCGGAGATGGAAGCCATCCTGGGCCGCCCCGTGGACGCCGGCGCGGTGCCCTCCATCGTCAATGTCGGCGCCGTCTGGGCTGTCGCGCAGATGGCCGACGCCGAGACCGTCCTCGACCTCCGCCCGGACTTCGCACGGTCGGTGAAGTTCGAGCAGCGTCTCGGTATCACCGGCATCACGGTGTTCGGCGCCCACGGCGGCGGCGAGGCAGCCATCGAGGTCCGCTCCTTCGCCCCGTCCTGCGGTGTCGAGGAAGACCCGGTCTGCGGCAGTGGCAATGGCAGCGTCGCCGTGTTCCGGCGTGACCGTGGGCTGCTTCCCGCCGGCGGGGCGGACTACCTGGCGGCCCAGGGCCGTCGCGTCGGCCGGGACGGGCGCATCGCGGTCAAGGTGGATGCGACGGGCAAAGTGAGCATCGGCGGTGTCTGCGTCACCTGCGTCGACGGATTCCTCGCCGGCTGAAACCATCAGGGCTGGCGGAGGGATGGGAACCGCCGCACGGCCCTCAGGCGCCATCAAGGCGCGCACACTTCGTACCGGAGACGACGAGAACGGCCGGGCGCAATCCCGTGCGCCCGGCCCTCGTCCCCGTCAGGCGATGAGCACGCCCTGCTCCGCCATCTGCTGCAAGAACGCCTCGCCTTCCCCGGAGGCCAGAAAGTGGTGCGCCACGGAAGCGCGGCTGGCGCCGCCTTCCAGCACCTCCGTCCAGAAGGCGATTCCCCCCGCCTCGCCTGTACGCCCAAAGGCCTGGGTGTACAGCGCCTGCACGTAGCCGGGGTTATCGAGGCTGCCCTGGCCGGACAGGAACTCCTGCGAAGCCGCCATGGTGGCCATGATGTCTTCCAACGCCATGCCGCCCTCGCTCCGCTGCTCCCAGAAGCCCAGGCCCGCCAGATCCGGATCGCGGCCCAGCATCACCTCGTAGGCACGGGCGACCTGCGTCACGCTGAGATCCGCGACCACCAGCGGACCATCCCCCTGCACTTCCTGGGCCTCGCTGCTGGAAGCGATGCCAACCAAGACATCCCCACGTGTCAGCCCCTTACCGAGCACACCGCTCCAGAATGCCAGTTCACTGGCGGAGGCCTCTCGGCCCAGCAGGCTGTCATAAAGCCCGGTGACGAAGGCACCATCCGCCGATGCAGGCCGGCCGCCAGCCTCGGCGCTCCGCAGCATGCTGCTGGCGATGCTACCCAGGTCGAGGCCAGCCTCCGCCTTATCCATCCAGAACGCTAGGCCGTGCGCGTCGGAACCGCGGCCTAGCGCGCCTTCATACAGACGCTCCAGCAGATGGCCGCCGCCCGCCTCCGAGAGCTCCACCGTGCTGTCGAGGAAGCGGATGGCTTCCACCCCCTCCATCCGGTCGTTGCCATCGGGGCCAGAGAGGCGATGCACCGCCTCGCCCAAGGTCAGGGCATAGGCAGCGCGGACGGAGCCGTACTGCACGATGTCGTAGCCCGCGCCGCCGACAAAATGGTCATCCCCCTCGCCGCCGACCAGCACATCGTCGCCCGCCGAACCCGTCACCGGGTTGAGCGGTGCCGGCGTATCGCCGCTCAGACTGACCACGCGGACATCGTCGTAGGAAACGCCGGCATTGCCCCAGTTGTAGAGGCCGAAACTGCCCTTCTCGGTGTCATGGATCTCGATCGGCACCGTGAACAGCGCGACATCGCCGAGCCAGGCCTGCAGCTTGCCGCCGACGATCTCGGCATGCAGCTGGTTGGCGGCGTCGGCGTCGTAGCGCACCGGTGCCTGCCACAGCGTCTGCTCGATGCCCGCCTTCAGGCTGAACAACTGGGCCAGGCCGGTCTGGTTGTCGAACTCCAGCTTGTAGTAGTTCTGGTCATCGGCGTAGTGCAGCAACAGGCCGACGCCGCCGCCCGCCGGGGCGGTGAAGCTGACATCGACGGCATAGTCCTGCCATCCAGCGGCACCTTCGCCTTCGTACAGCGCGTAGGTGCCCTTGCGGAGCGCGTGGATGCCGTCGCCCAGCGGGCTCCAGTTCAGGCTCCATTCGGATGTCGGCGCCGTGTCGCCAGTACCCCCGAGTTCGCGGCTGTAACGGTTGGCGGCCTGGACCAGCCTGCCGTCCTGCACGGACCAGGCGGCAGCGGCGCCGAGCTCGCCCTCATCCACAAAGCGCCAGCCGGCGGCGGGCGCCGAGAAATCCTCCTGCAACAGCACGTCCCGCGCGGCGATCACCTGCACCTTCACGGTGTCGCTCGCCTCACCAACTTCGCTGCGCATGTCGAGCCGCACAAGGTGGTCGCCGGTGCCAAGCTGCACCCTGGCCTCCGCGCCACTGGCGAGCGCCGCACCCTTCTCGCTCCACGCCACGGTGGTGGAGAGGTCGATGCCAAAGCTGGCGAGGGCCGAGAGATCGACTTCGGCAAAGCCGTCGCCATCCGTATCCACCACGCGGATGGTCTTGCCGGCATCGGCAATCAGCGTGCCCTGGCGGACGAAGATGTCGTCAAACACTACCTGCCGCTGGCCTTCCGACCACAAGCCTACAGTGCCGCCGGCCAACGGCGTGCCCTGGTCCTCCACCACGCCGCCGAACAACGCCTCGCCATCCAACGTCGCCAGGATCCGGCCGTCGGCCACCGCGAGTTCCACCGTCATGGCGCGGTCGAACGGGCTGGTGGCGCTCTCGCGGGCCAGCACCGTCTCGACGCCGTTCTGCACCTTGACGAGCTGGCGGGTATGATCGGCGATATCGAAGCTCAGCCGGTAGTGGTTCTGGTCATCCTGGTAGTAGGCGACGAGGCCCAGCCCCTTCTGGTCCTCGGCCAGCAGCGTGGCGGAGACGGTGTAGCCGGACCAGCTTTCGCTACCCTGGCCCTGCCACCGCATCACGCCGCCCGCACCATCGAAGGCCCGCATGGCACCCTGGCCGGCCGCAATGCCCTCCACCGCCGTGTCGCGCGAATGGACGCTACCGGCGAGTTGCCAGTTGCCACCGGGGGACTGCCAGCCCGTGGCATTGCCGTCGTCAAAATTCTCGTGCAGCAGCGTGGCGGCGTCGGTAACGGCGACCTTCACGTCATCGGTGCTGACCGTGCCTCCCGCATCGGTGACGCGCAGCGTCAGCCGGTGCACGCCGGCACCGAGGGTGAGATCCGCCTGCGCGGTGGCCGCCAGCACTTCGCCATCAGCGTTCAGCCACTCGAAGCGCAGCACCTGGTGCAGGGGGTCCACGGTCTTGCCGGCATCCATGGAAACCGTGGCACCGTCGCCGCTGGCCTCGGCCACCTTGTCGTCACCGGCATGGGCGCGGAACTGGGTCTCCGGCGTGCCGAGATAGACGCCGGTCACCGTCTCCTGATGCTCCAGCAGCCGGCCGGTCAGCTGCCGCCCGGTGCTGCTGCCGATGGTCTGGGACATGGTGCCTTCGCCAAAGCTCGGCGTCAGGTCCGCCTCGGTGAAGTCGAACTGCACGGCATTGACGCCGTCCGGCTTGGCGGCAAACGGCCCGCCGGCGGTGACGCCACCCAGCGCCGCGACCTCCGCCGCACTCATCGCCTTCTCGACGAAAGCGAAGGAGGAGAGGGAGAATTGCGGCGTCTCGAAGCTGTCATCGGCAAAGATGAGGAAGCCGTCCTTGGTGATGTTGAAGACGGCGCCGACCGTCTGCGTGCCCTGCAGCACCCCATCGACATACTTGCCCAGCGTGAAGGTCGAGCCACCCTCGCCCACGCGCTCGACGGTAAAGACCAGGCGATGCCAGCTTTCCAGCGGCAGGTTGCCTTCGTCCTGGCCATTGGTGCCAATGACCGCGCCGTTGGCACCGATGCCCAGCCAGAGGTCGCCGTCCGTGATGTTGTTCAGGTCGGTCTGGAAGATGGATGCCAGGCCGCCCTGCGCCGGCAAGTACAGGTCATAGACCAGGGTGTAAGCATCGAAGGTGGTGCCGCCATCGGCCGGCGCGAAGCCCGGGGTAATCTTCAAGCCGTTATTCGGGTCGAACTTGGGCGCGGTGAGGACATGCGCCTCGCCCCCACCCGGCAGTTCCGGCAGGTCCAGTTCGGCGGGCGTGCCGAAGACGATGGGCTGGATCGTGATGTCCGGCGTGCCCGTTTCGCCACCCTTGCCATCGCGGGAGGGCTCGGGATCGCCGCGGGAGCCAGTGAGGTACTCGCCCGTCGCGGAAAGGTAGGTCTCGGTATAGAAGGCGTTGTTGTCGGGATCGATCGTCACCAGCCGGATGGCACCGTTGCCGCCATTGCCGCCCTGGCTGGAGTCGCCATTGCCGGTGGCTTCCAGGGAGACACCGTTCTGGTAGTTGACCAGCATCTGGAAGACCGGCTGGCCGGCCTCGTTGTAGCTGACGATGGTCTCCGCACCATCGCCAAAGACATGGCCGGAGAAGACGAAACTGACATTGCTGTGCTTGGACACGAGGCTCTGCCACATATCCTCGCCGTCATTGGCATTCTCGTTGCTGTTGCCGATGCCGTAATCCTTGCCGGTGCCCTCGGCGAAGAGGGGGCCGGAGTAGTTGTCCGCCCGCGTGCCCATGTTGGTGTAATGGTGCGTGGTCAGGATGGCGCGCTTGTCGGCATTCGCATCCAGTACCTCGCCCGCCCAACGCAGCACGTCGTCCCGCGCTCCGAATTCCAGCGCCAGCACGATCCACTCGGTGCCGTCCTCGCCCGTGAAGCTGTACCAGGCGTTGTTGGTCTCGTTCGGATTCTGGTCGTACACCCCGCCCAGGGTGGAATGCTGCTTCATGTAGTCGGTGTCGAAGTAGTTGGATTGCAGTGAGCCATAATTGTTGGCGCTGCCGCCGCTGCCCTGGTCGTGGTTACCCGGCAGCATGGAGTAGGGCACCACGCCGTTCAGCGTCGCGAAAGCTTCCTTGGCGATGGCCCATTGGGAAGGCTGGTTACTGGCCACCACGTCGCCCACGCTCATCACGAAGCGCAGGTTCATCGTGTCGGCATTGTCGGCCAGCCACTGCGTCATGCCATTCAGGATCTTCTGCCCCTGTCCGGCGAAGACATAGTCCTGCGTATCAGGCAGCACGGCGATGGTGTAGGCGTTTTCCCCCGCCATGCGCAGGCGGAAGTTGTCGGACGCGCTCAGGCCGTGCGTGTCCGTCGCCGTGATAGTGACGTCATCAAAGCCGATGCCGCCCAGGGCCAGCACCAGCTTGCCGTCCACAACCGAGGCGCCGGTGACGGTCTTTCCCTCCGATGTCGTCACGGCATAGGTCAGGCCCTCGCCTTCGAAAACCCCGGCGAGGTCGATCGTCAGGCTCTCCTGCGCCGGCGTTACGCGGTGGTCAGCCAGAGCCGCCAGCAGTACCGGCCCGGCCGACAGCCCGATCTCGGCCATCGTGCCGGGGCCGTAGGTGGCGGCCAGGCTGCCGCTGTTGAAATCGAACTGCGTGGCGGTGCCGCCGGCCGGCGCGGTGGGGATGATCCCACCCGCCGACGCCTCGCCCAGCGCCGCGACCTCGGCATCCGCCATGGCACGATCGGCGATATGCAGGCTGTTCAGCCAGCCGCTCCAGCTCTCGCCATCGTCGTCGGACAGCACCATGAAGCCCTTGGCGCCGTCGATGGAGAAGCGCGCCGCATCGACGCTCTGGCTGCCGACCTTGATGCCATCGACGAACTTGGTCAGCAGGGCGGTGCCGTTTCCGGCATCGGCAACGGTGATGGCGATGCGGTGCCAGCCGCCAAACTCCATCGTCGTCGCGTCATACTGGCCGCTGATGCCGAGGCCGATGCTGCCGTCGTCCAGTCGCTTCAGGAACAGCTCGGCGTCGCCGTCCCCGGTCTGCAGCAGCGCGCCGTAGTCGCTCTCCTGGCCCTCGGGGATCAGCAGGTCCAGCACGAGGGTGTAGCTGGCCAGCGTGCCGGCGGTGCCGGGGTTGATCGCATAGCCGTCGCCCGGCTCGGTCGCCGGGAAGCCCAGCACGCCCTCGTTCTGGCTGCCGGGCAGCGGCGTCGCGCCCAGTTCGGCGGCGTCACCGATGGCGCTGCCATCCTGGGCGCGGCGGTTCATGCTGCCGTCACCGAAGCTGGGGGCGAAGGTACCGGCCTCGAAATCGAACTGTGTGGCGCGGCCGGGTGCCGTGGCCGCGCCGAAGATGCCGCCGGCCCGCACGCCGCCCAGCGCCGCCATCTCGGCGGGGGAGAGCGCCACGTCGGTGACGGCGAAGCTCGCCAGGTAGCCGCTGGCCACCTCGCCATCCTCGTCCGTCATGATCAGGAAGCCGGTCTCGCCGTTCAGCGTGAAGCGGCTGGAATCGACCGATTGCGTACCAACGACGATGCCATCGATGAACTTCACCAGCGTCGCGGTACCATTGCCCTGATCGGTGACGGTGAAGCCGACGCGGTGCCAGCCGCCGCCACTGGCGCTGCCCTCGTATTGGCCGGAGATGCCGGTGCCGTAGACGGTCTTGTTGTCGTCCGTCCAGCGCAGGAACAGCTCGCCGTCATTGCCGTTGCCGGTGTCGGTCTGCAGCAAGGCACCGAACGTGGCCATCGTCTCCCGGCGGATCTGCAGGTCGTAGACCAGGGTGTAGGTGCTCATGGCACCAGCGAGGCCCGTCTTGACCAGGAAGCCCTCATTGCCGCCGGCGGCCGGGTAGCGCAGCACGCCCTCCGCCGCATCCGGCAGCGGCGGCAGCGCCAGCGCGGACAACTCGCCCACCTCCCCGGCCTGGGCCGGGTCCCGCGCCGCCAGGCTGCCGGGACCGAAGCTGGCGCCCAGGTCACCCTGGGCGAAGTCGAACTGCGTGGCGTCGGGCCGGGGGGCGGGCAGGATGCCGCCGCCCGCCGGGCCGCCCAGCGCCGCGACCTGCGCCGCGGTCATCGCCGTCGGGTCGAACAGGAAGCCGCCTAGGGCACCGGCACGCGTCTCGCCGTCCTCATCCGCCAGGATCAGGAAGCCTTGCTGGCCGTCGATGGTGTAGCGGGCGGTGTCCACCTCCTGCTTCCCGGCCAGGGCGCCGTCGATATACTTGGCCAGCAGGCTCTTGCCGTTGCCCAGATCCTCGAAGCTGAAGGCCAGGCGGTGCCAGGCGCCGTAGCTGACCTCGCCCTCATAGACGCCGCCGATGCCGATGCCGCCGGCCTCGCCGCCGCGGCGGACGAACAGGTCGGCATCGCCGCCATTGCCAATGTCGGTCTGCAGCAGCGCCGCGTAGTCCGAGCCATCGCCGGGCGGCAGCAGCAGGTCATAGACCAGCGTGTAGCTGGTGATGCTGCCGCCCAAACCGGGCGAGACGCGGTAGCCGCCGCCGGCATCGGCAGCCGGGAAGGCCAGCGCGTTGCTGCCGCCCCCCGGCATGGCTGGCAGAGTCCGGCCGATGATGGTGTCGAAGACTGAGGTGGTGGTGCTCATGGGGGCGCTTCCTTTCCGGCGGCGCACCATCGCCAGATCTGGCTACAGCTTCATGACAAATTTGGAGAAAATTGGTTTAAGTTGCTTTGGCAGCTTCAATTCGCATGATTTCCTCGTAAATCCACAAATACCCCAGCTTACGTCAGAAGGATGCTGCGCCATGTGGTCCGAGGAACGCCGGCGCCTGATTGTCGAGAAACTGCGCGAACAACAAGGCATGGCCGCCGAAGGGCTGGCCGAGGCCATGGGGGTTTCGCGGGAGACGGTGCGGCGGGACCTGCTGGCGCTGGAGGCCAGCGGCGTGCTGCGCCGCGTGCATGGCGGCGCGGTGCTGACGGCCGAGATGCGAGCGGAGCCGCCGATGGCCCGCCGCCTGCAACTGCACCGGGCGGAGAAGGAGGCGATTGCCCGCGCCACGGTGAAGCTGCTGCGGCCCGGGCAGACCTGCTTCATCGACGCCGGCAGCACCACCGCCCTTCTGGCCGCCGAACTGTGCCGGATGGAGGGGCTTACCATCCTGACCAACGCGCCCGACGTGGCCCGTACCCTGCACACCGCCGGCGCGCGGCATGAGGTGATGCTGCTGGGCGGCTGGCTGCGGCCCGACATCCCGGGCCTGGTGGGCGAGACGACGATGGCGGAGATCCTCCGCTTCACCGCCGATGTCGCGTTGGTCGCGCCCATGGCGCTGCACCCGGCGGAAGGCGCCACGAACCACTTGGTACCGGAGGCCGAGATTGCCCGGCTGATGATCCGCCGCAGCAACCGGGCCATCGCCATGGTGGTCGGCGCCAAGCTGGGCCAGATCGGCCGCGCGCAGATCTGCCCCTGCCGGGACATCCATACGCTGGTGACGGAGGCCGGGACCCCGGCCGATGCGGCGCAGTGGCGCGAAGCCGGCATCGCCGAACTGGTCTTTGCGGACCGTTGACCCCGGCACAGGGCCAAGTCGGGATGCTTCGAACAACGGCCCTCGCGTTCCAGGCCGCTTCGTATGGGTGCCCGGTTTCAACGGCCGCTTTCCGCCGAAGGAGCGCAAGGTGGCGATAGTTCGCCCTCCCGCCTAGGCCGTCGGCACGGTGCCGCCATCGATGACGTATTCCGTGCCGCTGATCGCGGCGGCCCGCGGCGAGACGAGAAAGGCGATGAGGTCCGCAACCTCCTGCGGCTGTGCCGGGCGGCCAAGGGGAATGCCGCCCAGGCTCTGCATGATGATGGCCTTTCCACCCTCGTAATCCGTGCCGGCCTGCTGCGCGATGCGTTCCGCCAGCCGCACGGCGGCCTCCGTCTCGACCCACCCGGGCGAGACCCGCACCACGCGCACGCCCTTCGGCGTCACTTCCTTCGACAGCGCTTTACTGTATGTCGCCAACGCCGCCTTGGCCGCCGCGTAGGCCATGGTCGATTCAGGCAGCGGAAGTTGATGCTGGATCGACGTCACGTGGATCACGACGCCGGAGCGGCGTTCCACCATGCCGGGCACCAGCGCCCGATCGAGCCGTACAGCCCCCATCAGGTTCTGGTTCAGCTCGCTCATCCACAGTGCGTCGTCGAGCACCGCGAACCCGCCGCCCGGCGCGCTCGATCCACCCAGCACGTTGACCAGGATGTCGACGCCACCAAGCTCGGCCTCCGCGAAGCGTGCCAGCGCGGCACAGCCATCCGACGACATCAGGTCCGCCGCGACGAAGCCGATACCGTCCGGCAACGTCGCCGGCCTCGCGCGCGCACTGGTCACGGCACGGGCACCCGCCGCCGCCAGCGTCGCCACCACCGCCTGCCCTACCCCTTTGGTGCCACCGGTCACGACCGCACGCTGGCCGGCAAGGTCGATCCAAGCGCGCCCATCAGCCGATCTCCAGCCTAGCGACACGGCCATCACGAACCGTGAAGCGGTGCACCAGCACCAGCGGACTCCCGGGGAAAGAGCCTGTCACCTCGGCGGGGACGGCCAGGACGCCCTGCTTCTCCTCCGCCGAGAGCGGCCGGGCCGTAAACGGCGTGCGGGCCATAGTGTCGGCACGCCAGGCCCGGATGGCCGCAACGCCCCGATGCTCCTGCCGTTCGTCCCGGACCACGGCATCGTCCGCAAAGACGGCTTCCAGCGACGTCAGATCGGCAGCAGATGGAAGTGCGAAATAGGTGGCAACCAGCTCGGGAAGACGCAGCACATTCATCGGCTCAGCTCCACGGTTGCGTGTGCCGATGAGATCGCCTTACCTGGGCAACATGACAAGTACGCACCAGAAAGTAGGGTACTTACCTGAAGGTAAGCGGGTGGAGTACACGCCGGCGACGGCTGCATCCGGCGTGGAGCATGTCATCCGAATGCTGGAGGGCCGGTGGAAACTGATCATCCTGTTCCATCTCTTCGGCGGCAAACTCTTGCGGTTCTCTGATCTCGAGCGGGCGATTCCCGCGATCTCACAGAAGATGCTGATCCAGCAACTGCGGCAGATGGAGACGGACGGCATCGTCACCCGCATCGTGCATCATCAAGTGCCGCCCAAGGTCGAATATCAACTGACCGAATGGGGCCAGTCCCTGTGCCCGGCACTCAACGCGCTGCTGACATGGGCAGAGGCGAAACCTTGAGGACTGATGGCAGGAAGACGGCGCCGCTGCACGCGTCCTCCAGCTGCGGCGACACGCGCATGTCGGCCGGGTACAGCGCGCCTCGCCACTGCCATCACCAAAGGCCCAGGCCTAATCCAGCTTCAAGCCGATGCGCTGGACGATGTTCTGGTATAGCGCGAATTCGCGGTCCAGAAACGCGCGGGTGGAGGCGGGCGTGCTGTCCGGCACCGGGGTGGTGCCGGTGCTCTCCAACCGCTCGCGCACGCGCGGCTCGGTGAGCGCCGCGTTGGCGGCCTTGCTGAGCGCATCGGCAATGTCGGCCGGCATGTCCTTGGGGCCGACCATGACCGTCCAGGTAGTCAGCTCGTAATCCGGCAACACGGCTTCCGCGACGGTCGGCACATCCGGGAAGTTCGGGTCACGCTGCTTGGTGGTGACGGCCAGCAGCCGCAGCGCGCCATCGCGGATCTGGCCGACGACGGAACCGAGCTGATCGACGGCGTACAGCGTCTCCCCCTTCATCAGCGATTCCGCCGTTTGCGAGCCACCACGATAAGGAATGTGCTGCGCGCTGGTGCCAGCCAGATTCGCCAGGTAATCGGCGCCGAGATGGGAAACGCCGCCAACGCCGGAGCTGGCATAGGCAATCCGCCCGGGTTCGGCCCGCAGCCGGTCGACCAGTTGCTGCAGCGTGGTAATGCCGGAATTGACCGGCACCACCACGCCAAGCGGGCTGGTACCGACGACGGTGATCGGCGTGAAATCCTGCGTCGGATGATAGCGCGCGGCGCTGGCGCCGGAGGCCGGCGCGACGGCCAGGGTGGAAGCGGAACCCACCAGCAGTGTGTAGCCGTCCGGGCGGGCGCGGCGAACGTAATCCGCCCCGATCGCGCTGCCGCCACCCGGCCGGTTCTCCACCAGGGCTCGTCCCTCAGGGGTCAGTAGCGGGCCGATGCGGTCGGCCAGCAGGCGCCCGGCCAGATCGTTCGCACCGCCAGGGGCGAAGGGGACGATGACGGTGATCGGCCGGTCCGGGAACGCGGCCAGGGCCGGGCGGGCCAGCACAAGCCCGGTCGTGGCAAGGGCAAGCGTGGCGGTTCGGCTGCCAAGATGGCGTCGGGTGAGCATGGATAGGTCTCCTCGCCGGCCTCTCGCGGGCCGATAGGAACCAGTCTGCCCAATCCGCGGCGCAGCGTCACCGCCGGAGTTTGCCCATGCCGCCATCCGCCATGGCGGCCATAGACAGCCTAGGCGACGTCGACGAACGGTACCTGCGTGATGCGCCGGCGCAACTCCACCACCGTCTCGCGCGCCGGGTGCGCGGTGCCGGGGCTGGACACCGCCGCGGCGCCGGCCGCCATGCCCCAGGCGAAAGCATCCTTCACATCGCGCCCGCGCGCCAGCGCCATGGTCATCGCGGCCAGGAAGCTGTCACCGGCCCCAACCGCGCCCTTCACCTCCACATCCAGCGCCGGCAGCCGCAGCGTCGTCTCGCCACTGGCCAGCAAGGCGCCGTTATGGCCCAGCGTCACCGCCAGGTGGCGGACGCGGCCGGACCGCACCAACTCCATCGCCGCCTGCTCCAGCGCCGCCGTCTCGCGCAGCTCGCGGCCGATGAAGGCTTCGAATTCCCCCAGGCTGGGCTTGGCGACTTCGATGCCGCCATGCTCCATCGCCGCGCGGAACGCATCGCCGGACGTATCCAGCACCAGGTGCAGGCCGCGCCGCTGCGCGATGGCCGCCGCACGTGCATAGAAATCGGCCGGTGCGCCGGCGGGCAGGCTGCCGCTGGCTACCAGCCAGCCGCCATCGATCTCCTCCAGTGCCTGCAATGCCGCGCCCCATTCCGCCGCGCTGACCTCCGGACCCTGGGCGACGAAGCGGTATTCCAGCCCACTCTCCTGGTCCAGCACGGTGTGGCTGATCCGCGTCTGCCCGGCGATGGGGATGCTGCGGCGGGGCACGCCGGCCTCGTCCAGCAACTCCTCCAGGAACCGGCCGGTCACGCCGCCGGCCAGGATCAGCGCCAGCGTCTCACCACCGAATTCCCGCACGACGCGGGAGACATTGACCCCGCCGCCGCCCGGGTCCTGCCGCTCATTGAAGGTCCGCACCTTGCGGACCGGCTGCACGGCCTTCGCCTCACTCGCCAGGTCGATGGTCGGGTTGAGCGTCAGGGTCGTGATCACGGGCGACATGGCGGCGTCCTCTACTGTCTGGCCGCGCCAGGGCGGGCGCGGCGGGCCGGCTCGCGGCACGGGCGGCCTTGATCCTGGATCTCTCGCGGATCTCCTGAACCAGCAATGGCAGATTGTGCCCGGGTGATCCAGGCCCCCAGGGGCGGGGCACGCACAGGTCGCTCAGGCCGTCAGCCGTCGCAACCCAACCCGCCGCGTGGCGGCCTCCACCGAAAGCTCCCAGTGGTCGGCCTGCATCACGTCGCGGATGTTGCGCGGCCGGTAGGCCACGGCGCAGAGGCCACCGACATGCCTGATGCTGTCGAACAGGATGCCGGCGCCACCACCCGCGCGCACCCCCTCCCCCCAGGGTTGGGACGCGGCGTAGCTGTCCGGCGCATAGAGGTCGGCGCGCCGTGCCTGCTGGCCGCGTATGTCCAGGTAGTCGCCGGCCAGTTCCGCCCGATAGGTGCGGTAGGTGCGGCGCAGGCTGGGCAGCCGGCGCGCCACCGCTTCCCGCCGCAGATGGTGCGCGACCTCGAAGGCCGCGGTCGGCAATGCCGCGGCGGCGTACCAGGCGCCCAACTCCGGCCCGTTGAAGCGGGCACCACCGGGCGGCACGTGCAGGAAGGTGGCCATGACCACGCTGGCATTGGCACGCCCATACACCCACTCGTCGGCCGGCAGGCGCCGGATGCGGTCGGCTACCAGCCGGTCATTGGTCCAGCCGGCCAGTTCCATGACCGCCGCCGCATCCGCCGCCGTCGCCACCGTGTCGAACAGGCCGATCGGCGGGAAGCGGGAGGGGATGAGCCGGTAGCTGGGCGCCGGTGCCGGCGCGAAGGCCTCGGTCAA
>Ga0308171_1003830_pt1 | contig 13149 bp, 9 predicted proteins | sample PhyGR1_FD_202135 | JGI IMG/M metagenome (GOLD analysis project Ga0308171, IMG submission 202135) | Phyllosphere microbial communities from UC Gill Tract Community Farm, Albany, California, United States - DLSLSG.R1 | ecosystem: Host-associated > Plants > Phyllosphere > Unclassified | place: USA... | reverse complement strand
GTAGTCTTCAAATAAGACGACTTTTTCACCCGCTACTTGTTTTGGCGGATGCTCGCGGAACGTATCCATGATCCGGCCGATTTGCGCGACACCGTCTTTCCCTTTGAGCGTCAACGAACGGAGTGATTCTTCAAAGTAACCGAATTGCTCATAGATGGCTTGTAATGCCTCGTACAGCGTCCGTCCTTCTTTCTTGTGATACGCTGTCATCTCGGCAGCAAGCAGGCATGCTTGGACGGCATCCTTGTCACGACAGAAGTCGCCGATCAGATAACCGTAGCTTTCTTCATAACCAAACAGATATTCATATTCACCGGATTCATTGTATTGTTTGATTTTTTCACCGATGAATTTAAATCCTGTTAATGTGTTTTCAACGTGTAAGTCATAATGTCTTGCAATCAGGGCTCCGAGTTCTGATGTGACAATCGTTTTTGCTACAAAGCCGTTTTTCGGCAATGTGCCTTGAGCCGCTTTTTGCGATAAGATGTAGTCGAGCAGTAACGCGCCGGTCTGGTTTCCTGTGAGCACGACCCACTCTCCGTCCGCATCACGTGTCGCAACACCGACACGGTCGGCATCCGGATCCGTTGCGAGTAACACATCTGCATCAACACGGTCGCCGTATTCGATGGCTAACTTAAATGCCGCATGTTCTTCTGGATTCGGAGAAGAAACGGTTGGGAATGCACCATCCGGTTCCGCCTGCTCTTCAACGACCGTCACGTGTTCAAACCCATAATTCTTCAATCCGACTGTGACCGGTACAAGTCCTGTCCCGTGAAGCGGAGTAAAGACAATTTTCAGCGGTGCCGTTAACTCGTCTTGAATCGTCGGTAAGACACGAATCGTTTTCAATTGTTCCTGGTATGCGTCATCCAGTTGTTCGCCGACACGTACGATCAATCCATTCGCACGCAAGACTTCTTCTGCTTCCAGTTCAATTGAAAGTTCATCTGCCACTTGATCGACATAAGAGACGAGATCGTCCGCTTCTTTCGGCGGTAATTGGCCGCCGTCATTTCCATAGACTTTATAGCCGTTATATTCCGGCGGGTTATGACTGGCTGTAATGACGATTCCGCCTGCTGCACGGAGTTCACGCACTGCAAAAGACAATTCCGGCGTTGGACGAAGTCCGTCAAATAAATAGGCTTTGATTCCGTTGCTTGCAAGCGTCTTCGCTGCTTCTAACGCAAACTCAGGAGAGTAGTGACGGGAATCATGGGCAATGACAATCCCTTGCGCGACCGCTTCCGCGCCTTCCGCCTTGATGAAGTCGGCAAATCCTTGTGAAGCTTTGCGAACTGTATACACGTTCATCCGGTTCGTTCCGACACCGATTTCCCCGCGCATACCGCCTGTTCCGAATTCCAACTCTTTGTAGAACGCTTCCTCGGCTGCTTTCTCGTCGTTTGCGAGTGCCGTCAATTCTTCTTTCAGTTCAGTTTCTAAGCCTGCAAACTGATTCCATTTTTGATAAGTCTCTTTCCATGACATATAGTGTCCACTCCTTTAAGTTTGTCTGCATGAGATATTTGTTACGACTTGCGATAACACGGTACCTTTCATATGATTACTTTAGAAAGGGTCAAGGTGATGTTCATGTTTCCAACCATTCAAATGACTGACTTGCAGCAACTTGTCCATACGGATCAGATTCGCTGGTTTGATTGTCGCTATGATTTGCAACATCCCGATTATGGTCGTGAAGCGTTTAAGGAAAGCCATGTCGCGGGCGCACAGTATTTAGATTTATCAACTGATTTATCAGGACCACGTTCCAAGATGGGCGGACGTCATCCACTCCCGTCCAAGGAGCAGTGGGTCGGCACGTTGGAGTCGCTCGGAGTCGAGCGTGATGACTTCATCGTCCTATATGATGACGGCTTCCCTTACGCCGCCCGTGCCTGGTGGCTCTTTAAATGGGCCGGCCACGAACGTGTCGTTGTACTTGAAGGTGGACTGTCGTCTTATCTCGCGTTTGACTTCCCCATGAGTACGGAATCAACTGTTTTTGAAAAATCGACCTATCAAGCCGACTTTCAAGATGACATGCTGATTCAGTATGAAGAAGTTAAAAACCGTCCGGCAGAAACGTATCTCGTCGATTCCCGCTCACCTGATCGGTTCCAAGGTCAAAATGAAACGATTGATCCGATCGCCGGCCATATTCCGGGTGCCGTGAACTGTTTCTTCGAAGAAGCGATTTCACCAGACCGCCGCTTAAAAGATGCGGAAGATTTGAAGGAACTGTACGCTGATCTGCTCGAAGCGGAATCTCCAATTCTTTATTGCGGCAGCGGCGTGACCGCTTGCGTCAATGTCCTTGCCTTGCACGCTTTAGGTAAAACCGATGTCCGGCTCTATGCGGGATCTTACAGCGACTGGATCAGCCAAACCGATGAGGTCGCACGATAACGTACACGAAAGTCCGATTCTCATCGGACTTTTTTTAGATTTGAACCGGTTTGATGTTCCAAATCGCATTCGCATACTCTTTAATGGTCCGGTCACTCGAGAAGACACCGGATTTTCCGATATTCATGATGACCATCTTGTACCATTTCTCAGGATCCTGGTAAGCCCGTCCGATTCTTTCCTGTGCTTGTTGATACGATAAAAAGTCTTTTAAAATCAGATATTCATCGTTGTACGTCAACAGAGAATCATAGATGGCCTGGAACTCTCCTGTCGGGAAAAGCGAGCCGTCAACCAGTCCGTCAATGACGCGGCGCAGTTCAGGCTGTGCACTGTATTGATCGTATGCACTGTATCCCCCGTATTTTTTATAGTTCATGACTTCTTGCGGCGTCAGACCAAAAATGAAGATGTTCGGATCTTCGACTTCATCCCGAATCTCAATGTTGGCACCGTCCAGCGTTCCGACCGTCAATGCCCCGTTCATCATGAATTTCATGTTGCCGGTTCCTGACGCTTCATAACTTGCTGTCGAAATCTGTTCACTGACATCACTGGCAGGGAAGATTTTTTCTGCAAGCGATACACGGTAGTTCTCAAGGAATACAACCTTCATGTAAGAACTGACATCCGGATCCGAATTGATCAGATTCGCAAGAGAATTGATATAACGGATAACCTCTTTTGCATAATGATACCCAGGAGCCGCTTTTGCACCAAAAATAAACGTCCGCGGTGTCATCTGGAATGATTGATCTTCTTTTAGACGGTAGTACAAAGAGTGAATATGAAGCGCGTTAAGTAATTGTCGTTTATACGCGTGAAGCCGTTTGACTTGGACATCGAAAATCGAATGCGGATCGACAACGATCCCCGTTTCGTTCTCAATCAACTCTGCCAATTCCTTTTTACTCTCCAGCTTAATGGCCTGGATGTCCTGCTGAAGTGTACGATCCTCTGCGAACTTCGTCAGCTTTTGTAAATCGGACGGATGATTGATCCAGCTGTCTCCGATTGCTTCCGTCACACGGTCGGCGAGTGCCGGATTCGATAACAGGAACCATCGGCGGTGTGTAATCCCGTTCGTTTTATTGTTAAAGCGAAGCGGGAACATCTCGTAAAACAATCGCATTTCGCGTTGCTTGAGAATTTCTGTATGGATTTGAGCCACACCGTTCGTTGAATGGGTACCGACGACAGCCAAATTCGCCATGTTGATCATCCCGTCTGCGATGATGGCAATTTCGCGCATGTTCGCTTCCAGGTGCGGATAGTTATCAAGGACATCTTTACAGAATCGACGGTTGATTTCTTCGACAATCAGATAAATACGCGGTAATAGGTTGCGGAACAGATCAACCGGCCAGCGTTCCAATGCTTCCGAAAGCAACGTATGGTTCGTAAAGGACATGACACTTTTCGTGATCCGCCATGATTCTTCCCACGAATATTCTTCTTCATCAATCAATATCCGCATCAATTCAGGAATCGCAACGACCGGATGGGTATCGTTGATATGGATCGCAATTTGATTTCCCAGATGCTTCAGCGACGTATTTCGTTTTTTATGTGACAACAGGATACTCCGCAGTCCTGCCGAGACGAAGAAATACTGTTGTTTTAGACGTAAGACTTTCCCCTCATATGTCGTATCATCCGGATATAAGAATTCGGAAATCGTCTGGATTGCCTGTTTATGGCTCAGCAGGTCTTTATAGTTGCCTCGGTGTTGGCTTAACAGTTCATCGTCGTCATACGGTGACTCAGCACTCCACAGACGTAAGTTATTCACGATCCCGTTCTGATACCCGACGATCGGCATGTCATAAGGGACAGCACGAACAATTTCTGCCGGTTCATGATGGACACGATACTTGCCGCCTTCGACCTCCTCGAGCCAGACGTTTCCGCCAAACGGAATGTCGACTGCTTTATCCGAACGGCGGATTTCCCACATGTTGCCGTTCTTCAACCAGTTATCCGGAAGTTCGACTTGGTAACCGTCGATGATTTTTTGTTTGAACAGACCATATTGGTAACGGATACCGTTTCCGTGCCCCGGCAAGCCGAGTGCTGCGAGTGAATCGAGGAAACAGGCTGCTAAACGGCCCAGTCCTCCATTCCCAAGACCCGGTTCCGGCTCTTCTTCCGTCAAATCAGCCAAATTATAGCCGAGTTCTGAAAGACCGCTTCGCACCTCTTCCAACACATCGAGACTCAACAGGTTATTGTAGAGGAATCGACCGAGTAAAAATTCAAGTGAAAAATAATAGACTTGCTTACTTTTTTTATGGATATAGGTTTCTTTCGTCCGCATCCAGTCCGTCGTGACATATTCCCGCACCATGTAGGCTAACGTCTGGTATACATCATTTTCTGTTGCATCATCTAGCGCCTTACCATGCATGGAAATAAATCGCTCATTAAACCTCTTCTTGAACTTCTCTTTGTCTTTAAACATCACAAAACCCCATTTCCCGTAATCCCCTTCAGTCAGCAGACGGTGCGATTAAACGATAGAGCGCCAAATATTCATCAGCCGATCGAATCCAGCTGAAGTCTTCTTGCATCGCTGTCTCAATCAGATGCTTGAATACAGGTTTATCATGATATGTCTCAATCGTCCGTTTAATGGCATCAAGGAACTCTTGCGCATTATAATTCGAGAACGAGAAGCCGTTTCCCTCTAAAGTGAACTGATTAAATGGTTGAACCGTATCACGTAAGCCTCCCGTTTCCCGAACGATCGGCAACGAACCGTACTTCATCGAGATCAATTGACTGAGACCACACGGTTCGAAACGTGACGGCATCAAGAAGGCATCACTTCCGGCATAAATCCGTTGAGCGAGTCCGACATCAAAACCGATGTAGGAAGCTACTTTATCCGGACGAATCGTTGAAGCATGTCGGAACAACCCTTCATACTCGGCCTCTCCCGAACCCAAAATGATGAACTGGGCATCAAGTTCAAACAGATCCGGCAAGATGTGGGCGAGTAAATCGATTCCTTTTTGATCGACAAGACGCGAGACAAATCCGAATAAAGGAACGTCCGGATTAACCGGTAAACCGAGTTCCTGTTGCAAGGCTGCCTTATTGGCTGCTTTTCCTTCTTCGACCGTCTTCACATCATAGTTCTCTACCAGATGCTCATCCGTATCCGGGCTGAACTGCCGGTAATCAATACCGTTCAAAATCCCGCGGACGTCGACGGCTCGGTGTTGCAAGACGGGTTCCAATGTCTCCCCGTAGTATGGATCCATGATTTCATCACGGTAAGACGGACTGACGGTCGTAATTTGGTTGGCATGGACAAGTCCAGCCTTCATGTAGTTGACGAGTCCGTTATGGGCGATACCGTCTGCCGTAAAGTGTTCATGGCTGAGACCGAGCAGGTCGCCGAGTACTTCTTCCGGGAAGACCCCTTGATATTGCAGGTTATGGATCGTAAAGACCGTTTTAATTTCCTGATAACGTGTCAGGTGTTGATAATGAATCCGTAAGAAAGCCGGCAGGACACCGGTCTGCCAATCATGGCAGTGAATGACATCCGGAACTTCGTCTGCATCGACACGCTGAATCATTTCAAGGACGGCTCTTGAGAAATAGGCAAAACGCTCCGCGTCGTCATAATGACCGTAAATGACCCCATCACGCTTGAAGTAATATTCATTGTCGATGAAATAAAACGTGACGCCATCTTGTTTTAGACGCAAGACTGCTCCAAACTGCTGACGCCATCCGACCGGAACGATGAAATCAAATAAAAATTCCATTTCCAGTTTGTATTGTTCTTTAATTTGACCGTAGTTCGGTAAAATGACCGAAACTTCCGCACCCTCTTCAGCAAGCGCTAAAGGGAGCGAGCCGACGACGTCAGCTAGCCCCCCTGTCTTGATGAATGGTGTCGCTTCTGTGGCAGCAAACCATACCTTCATGATGACATCCCCTTTAAACGATTGTTTGTTTTTTAATGACAATCGGTTCTTCCGCAGTTCCGCGGATGACTTGTCCGCGCTTCACTGTTACCTCTTTGTCAAGGATCGCGTATTCAACGACTGCGCCTTCTTCGATGACTGATTTTTGCATGATGATCGAGTTTTTGATCCGCGCATGTTTCCCGACTTTGACGCCACGGAAAAGGATACTGTCCGTTGCTGCTCCTTCTAGCTTACATCCGTTTGCGACAAGCGAATTCTTGATGGTCGATCCCGGTAAATAACGTGTCGGCGGTTCGTGTTTGATTTTCGTATAGACGTGTTGGAAGTCATTGATGGCTCCCCACTGCTCAAGCAACAGCATGCTTTCACGGTAATACGAGCGAAGGGAATGAATCACTTGTGATGTCCCTGTGTATTCATAACCGTGAACATGGAGTCGGTTTAACTGGGAACGGATGATGCTTTGCAGCAAATCATATTCTCCGCGGCCGATTGCTTCGTCGACGAGACGGACAAACAAGTTTTTCGACAGGACAACAGTTTCCATGTAGAACGTCTCATCCGTAGGCTCGTATCCGCGTGAGCCAATCGCAGTCACACGATTTTGCTCGCTGAACCGAATCGGACGGCAGTATTTACACGGCAAGTCACGTTTCGTATAAACAACCGTAATATCAGCGTTTGAGGCTTTATGTTCACGCAAGACATCGCGGTAATCGACAGCAGATAAAATGTTTGATCCCGAAATCACGACGTAGTTCTCTTTACTGCGCAAGAAGAAGTCGCGGTGCAAATGGAAGTTTGATAAATCACCACGGAATTCATGGGCATCTTGTGATAAAGCCGGCGGGAAAATATAAAGTCCGCCGTTTGACCGGTCCAAGTCCCACTCTTTGCCGGATCCTAAGTGATCCATCATGGCGCGGTATTTTTCAAGTGTAAAGACACCGATATTCGCAATCTCATTTTGAACCATGTTCGTTAATGTGAAATCGATGAGCCGATATCGACCCGCGAATGGTACGGCAGCTAAGTTGCGGTGTTCCGTCAATTCTTTAAAGAACCCTTCTTCACCGCTCAGATTGATGACTCCTAGTAAATCTGCTTTCATCGGTACTTCCCCCTTATTGGATCGCTTCTTTGACGACTTCATTTTTTGGAATGACACTGTTTGCTTCGATGACGAAGACTTCACCATTCGGTGTTCCGATTGTTGCTCCGTCTTCTACAACGACACCGTCTGCAAGGATTGCCCGGTGAATCGTGACATCTTTACCAATCTTAACGTTCGGGAAGATGACCGAATCTTTTACAAGCGAACCTTCTGCAACATCAACGCCGTAAAAAAGAACCGAATGATTGATTTCGCCTTCAATATGGCATCCTTCGTTGATAATCGAAGTCTCAATGGAAGCATTGTTCCCGATGTATTGCGGTTGTTGGTTCGGGTTGACGGAATGTACTTTCCAAGACGGTTCGTAGAGATCAAACTCCGGATCCGCTGCAAGTAAGTCCATGTTGGCTTCCCAAAGTGATTGGATTGTTCCGACGTCTTTCCAGTATCCTTTGAATTTATAGGCGCGAATATTTAAGTTTTCGTATAACATGTTCGGAATGATGTTTTTCCCGAAGTCAAAGCTTGACTCGGCATCCCCGGCATCTTGAATCAGGTGACGTTTTAAGACATCCCAGTTAAAGACGTAAATCCCCATTGAAGCCAGGTTCGATTTTGGATTTTCCGGTTTTTCTTCAAATTCATTGATTCGAAGATCTTCGTCCGTATTCAAAATTCCGAAGCGCGGTGCTTCTTCCCAAGGAACTTCACGAACAGAAATCGTAACGTCTGCTCCCCCTTGACGATGTTCCTCAATCATTTTTTCGTAATCCATCTTGTAAATGTGATCCCCTGACAAGACAAGCACATAATCTGGATCGTATTGGTTGATGTAACTCATGTTACGGTAGATGGCATTCGCCGTTCCTTCATACCAATTTTTCCCGTTTTGGGCTTGGTAAGGAGGCAGGATCGTTAAGCCACCGTTCCGGCGGTCAAGATCCCAGGCACTTCCGATTCCGAGATAGCGGTTCAGTTCAAGTGGTTCGTATTGCGTTAAGACTCCTACTGTGTCGATTCCTGAGTTCGTACAGTTGGATAACGGGAAATCGATGATGCGATATTTCCCTCCAAACGCGACCGCTGGTTTTGCTGTGTGTTTCGTAAGTGCTCCTAGACGTTTTCCTTCTCCGCCAGCAAGCAACATCGCGACGACATTCTTTTTAGCCATTTCGTCCCCTCCAGTTTGTGCTCTTTTTTTACATCAATCATGTGCTCTAATTTATACAGATACTCTTATATACCCACCTTTTCTCTTTTTAATATAACATTCCTGCAAAATAGGTTTATTAAAATACAAATTTCTTAAATTTTTCTACTGTTTTCTCCAAAAAAGACCGATAATAGGAATGAAATGCCGTTTGAAAGGAGTTTTCATGAGAATCACGACAGGATATGCCCTAGTGTTGGCTTTAGCTTTTAGTTTAGTACTAACACTTTTTTCAGTGCGTAATCAGTTGGATCTTGCACAGGATTTGTTCAGTTGGGCTGATCAAAAAACGACTGAACGCCCTCTTGCTTCCTATCAACCGATTACTGTCACGTATCAAAAAGAGCGCCTCGAACTCTATGACGGACTTCGCCGGAACGATTTAAAGGCAAGTGCTCTGCCGCCAAAGGTAGCACAGGCTTTCATCGCGATTGAAGACCAGCGATTTTATCAGCATGACGGTTATGATATTACCGGTATTTTGCGAGCGTTTACAGAAAATCAGTCCGGTGATAACAAAGGTCAAGGCGGAAGTACGATCACCCAACAATTGGCACGGATGACTTATCTTTCCACCGAGAAAACCTATACTAGAAAAATAAAAGAAATCTTAATTGCAATGGAACTTGAGCAAAAATATTCTAAAAAAGAGCTTTTAACCGCATACGTCAATCAAGCGTATTTCGCGAATAATATTTACGGTATCGAGCTCGCAGCCACATCGTATCTCGGAAAACATGCGGAAGATTTGAGTTGGGCGGAAGTCAGTTATTTGGCTGCGATTCCAAATAATCCGTCTCTTTACAATCCATTGCGGTTTCCAAAAAACACGGGTAAACGTCAACAGCGTATCTTAAAAGCGTTGCAACAGACACAGGACATTCCAAATAAAGTCCGAAAACAGTCCATCAACGTTTCGTTCAATAAGCCGACCATCCGGTATCCTGATTACATCGATGCCAGCGTGTCGGAAGCAATCCGCCAGACAGCTGCTTTAAAAAATTTGAACAGGTCACAAGCTGAGCAGTATTTACATCAACACGGTGCCGTCATCCAGACATATCTTGATCCTGCAGAGCAGACGCGGGCCAAACAAGCGATTCAACGACTCCCTCATCCGATTGAAGGTGCTTATGTTGGAATCGACGGGGACACACGCGGTGTGACAGCACTTGTCGGCAATAAATCTAACGTGCCGGGTCAGCTCAATCGGGCGGTTCAATCTTATCGTCAACCCGGCTCCACATTGAAACCGTTGCTTGTTTATGGTCCTTATCTCGAAAAGACCAAAAAAACGTTAACGAGTCGATTGGACGGAAGCCCTGTTTGTTTTGACGGGTACTGTCCGCAAAACAGCAGCAACCGGGTTCTGGGCAGTGTGACGATTGCCGATGCGATTGCATACTCCTACAATACACCGGCCTTACGCGCCTTTTCTGTTTCATTCAATGAAGGATTAAAGACCATCCGACCGTTTCGATTCAGTCAGTGGACCGAAGAAGATAATTCATACAACAGTGCGCTCGGCGGGCTAAAATACGGTGTCAGTCCACTTGAACTCACCAATGCCTACACCACCCTTGTCAATGATGGACTGTACAGTCCCTCCTCGATGATCCGCACCATCACGACGGATCAGGGAACCCTTTACCGTCATGTGATGTCAACGGACCGGATTTGGTCGAGTCGAACAAACCAGTTACTGCGTAAAGGGCTCCATAACGTCATGACATACGGTACAGGGCGGTTGGGTTACGATCCCGCCCCGGCTTATATCGGAGGCAAGACAGGTACGACGAACGACAATAAGGACATGTGGTTTGTCGGTATGAAAAATCAACATGTCGGCGGAATCTGGATTGGGGCGGACATCCCCCGTGCCTTCCCGAGTGAAGCCAACAGTACGTTACAAGTCAGGACATGGGCTTCGATCGTCCAGTGACTTATTTCGGGAAAAGAACAGCCTGTCCAAGCGAATTAAACAGGCTTAGTCCGACCCATGCCAGTCCGGCAAGTAACATGCCCCATGCCAGGAAAAGAAAGACGACTAATCCGATGGCCCCTGCAGAGGAAGTCATTTTACTGATTTGAAACACGTAAAAGAAAAAATAGATTAAAAAAGAACCGGCCAGTACGAGACAGACTAACGGAAAAGATGTCATGAACGCAAAACTAATGCATCCTCCAACCAACAGGAGAATACTGCCGGGACGTAACATACTCAACGTCGTTCCGACCTGTTCTTTAATGAAAAACGCAAACCCAAGCTGATTAATCGTGTCTGAAATCAGTTTCAAGGAACTGAAAATCATAAAATAAATGATTAAAAAGCCGAGCCATACGAGTAACTTCGTGTTACGTGCACTGAGTATTTGCAGTAACTCGTCGTAGACCCCGACGTTGTTCAGCCATGTCAGTGCAAGCTCTGACGTAGCAATCGCAAGAGACGTACTGAACAGCAGGATGCTGATCAGCGGGGCATAACTCAATAAGTAGACGTTCGTCCGCATTTCGAATCTCCATTCATAGAAATTTCATATGTAGCACACAATTACACTAGCAAGTATACTATAATAGATTATATCGGTTATTGAGACTAAAGGGGGAAGCAAAAATGGCATTTATTTTAATGGTAGGCGTTAGTCTCGCTTTCTTGACAGCGATTTTCACTGCAGGCTACAACAAAAAACCTGAAGGTAACGAATAAAACAAATCCCCCTGCCCGGTCATTCGGGTCAGGGGGATTTGTTGTTTTACAATAGATTGGCATATCCTTGTTGTCGGAGCGCTTCATACACGATGATTGCGGCCGTGTTCGAGACATTAAGCGAACGTACAAGATTCGATTGCGGAAGACGGATGCATCGTTCCAGATTCTCATCGATGACGTTTAACGGCAATCCTTTTGTTTCCCGTCCGAAAACGAAAAAGTAGTCTTCTTCAACGTTCGACAAATCGACTTGGCTTGGATATTTCTCTCCATACTTCGTAATATAGTAGAACGTCCCATCCGGATGTTTATCCCATAATTCTTCCAACGAATCATGATACCTGACATCAACAAACTCCCAATAATCAAGACCTGCCCGTTTCAACTGTTTATCATCCGTTGAAAATCCAAGCGGTCGGATTAAATGCAAGACGGAATGCGTTGCTGCGCATGTCCGTGAAATGTTACCTGTATTTTGCGGAATTTCTGGTTGATACATAACGACGTGAATAGCCATATTAATTCTTCTCTCCTAACTCATGCGCAAGCAGCGCTTCTTTATGGACAATACCGCTGGCAAACCCCGTCATTTTACCGGATGCCCCAATAATCCGGTGACACGGATAAATCAAAGCAATCGGATTCCGGTTCAAGGCCCCACCGACGGCACGGGCCGCCTTGTCGGAATCAATCATTCGTGCAAGTTGTCCGTAACTGGCTGTCTGTCCGAACGGAATCGATCGTAAAGCCTCCAAAACACGGTGCTGAAAAGCAGTCACTTCAAGGCGACAAGAGATGGTATTCAATGCTTCCGGCTGTCCCTGTTCATAGGCATCCAGTGCGTCGGCCAGAAAATCAGGCAACGATGCCTCATAGTAAGCAGCCGGATCAAGATACTTCTTCAGACGAGCCATATCATGTCCAAAATCAAGATAGACGACTTCCTCTTCTTCCCAACCGATGACCAACTCACCAAACGTATATGACATCTTTTTATATGGCATGTCCGTTCCCCCATTCCTCAAGCAAACGGTTCCCTTCCACTTGAACATCTTCAGCGGAATCCGTCAACAGTCGTTTTTGAATGTAGTCTTCCGCTTCTTGACCGGCAATCCGACCGACAGCCCAAATCGCAAGCGCCCGCATATCTTCGCGCTGATCGGTTTCGGCCATCAACCGTAAAGCATCAAGTGCCGTCCGGTCCTGGTAATGAACGAGCGCACAGATGGCATTCCGTTGAATCGGTTTTTTTCCGCGCCATGCGCCGGACAATGAACCGAACCGTGATTTAAATTCGCGATTACTGAGTGAAAGCAACGGAATCAATAACGGTTTGACCTGTTCCGGATCGGGTTGCAGTTCGCTGTGCTGTGTCGCATTTTTCTTGCGGTTATAGGGACAGACTTGCTGACACGTGTCGCATCCGTATAGACGATTCCCTAAAGCATATCGGAAATGCTCGGGAATGAGTGTCTTCGTTTGTGTAATAAAGGAGATACACCGTTTTGCATCGATGACACCCGGTTCAATCAGTGCATCCGTCGGACAGGCATCAAGACATTTATTACACGAACCGCACAGTTCTTCCACAGATTCATCCGGCGGCAGATATTGATCTGTAATCAGTTCCCCGAGATACAGATAAGAACCATGCTCCTCACTGATGATGGAACAGTTTTTCCCGCTGAAGCCGATACCGGCCCGTTCTGCGACTGCCCGGTCCACCAGTTCCCCCGTATCGACCATCGAA
>Ga0308171_1003829_pt1 | contig 13150 bp, 10 predicted proteins | sample PhyGR1_FD_202135 | JGI IMG/M metagenome (GOLD analysis project Ga0308171, IMG submission 202135) | Phyllosphere microbial communities from UC Gill Tract Community Farm, Albany, California, United States - DLSLSG.R1 | ecosystem: Host-associated > Plants > Phyllosphere > Unclassified | place: USA... | reverse complement strand
CTCCATCATCGGCTTCATGATATAGCCGATCCCTGCGTTGTTCACCCAGATGTCGAGCGAGCCGTGGGTGTCCACCGCATGGCGGGCCAGCGCGCGAACCTGTTCGGGATTGCGCACGTCGCAGGGGAAGGTCGAAGCCTTCGGCAGCGATGCGGCGATGGCGTCCATCTCGGCGCTGGACCCGGTCATCGAACCCGGCGTCGCCGCGTCGGCGGGGGCGCCGATGTCGGAGATCACCACCGTCGCGCCCTCGGCGGCGAGGCGGCGAGCGATGCCCTCACCAAGCCCGCCCGCACGGCCCGAGCCGGTTACGACCGCGACCTTGCCGTCGAAGCGGCCGCTCATGAGCCCAGCTTCTCGGTCATGATGAAGATCGGGTCGGCCCAGTCCTGGAACTCGGCGGCGACCTTGCCCATGGCCTCGGTCGAGGTTTCCTCGCCGAACAGGTCCATGTCGGCCACGTCGATGATCTCGACGTACTGGTAGGGCGCGGTGCCGCCGCCCAGCAGGCCCGCCGTGCGCAGCACCTCGAAATTGGAGACGGACTTCAGGCCGTTCACGGTCGGCAGATCGGTAGTCTCCGCCCAGCGTTCATAATCGGCGACGCTCTTTCCGGCCTTGAGGTTCAGCAGCACGATGATGCGAGTCACGGGTAATCTCCTCCTTGAGGTGAGCCAAGCTACCTGTTATTTGATATAGAAGCATGACATATAACGCGAGGGTTGACCATGTCCAGAAATGACCCGCCAAAGAACGACCCCGGCGCCGATTACGATGGCCCGCCCGACTACCGTGTCATCGGCCGTCACGCGCTGTTTCCGCAGACCAGTCATGACGAGATCGAGCGGATCAACTTCCTCGCGCAGATGAATCGCCACCTGGCGGCCAATGTCGTGCCCGGCGTCAAGCAGGCTTACGAGAAGCGGGTCGTGCCTGCGTTCGAAGCCGCCGAAGGCCGCCCGATCGCCAACCGCCACGAAGCGCGCAAGGCACTGCTGGCGGACCCCGCGTTCCAGACCTGGTCGGCGATGCGCCGCATGACGATGGAGCAGCGCCAGCAGGCCGGTCGCTGGACCGCGCTGCGCCAGTCCGAGCAACTGGCCGAGAAGGCCCGCGAACTGACCGAGGGCGACGATCGGCTCAAGCTCGATCCGGCATTGCAGCAGCCGCGTTACGTCTCGGCGGTCGATCATCACTGCATGCCGGGCAGTTATCACACCGAATACTTCCCCGGCGACGTGACCAATGGCGCGAACTACGATCACGCCGGGTTCGTCACCACCAGCGGGTTGCTCGGCAAGTATTCGGACGGCGGCGGCCATGCCGTCGCGCGCTGGGTGAAGCGCAACCTGCCGGACTTCCAGCCCAGGCAGATTCTGGAGATCGGCGGCACCGTGGGCCATTCCAGCCTGCCGCTGGCGCAGGCTTTCCCCGAGGCGGAGATGACCATCGTGGACCTTGGCGCACCGGTGCTGCGTTATGGTCTGGGCCGCGCCAAGTCGCTCGGCGTCGACAACGTGCGCTTCGTGCAGGCGAGTGGCGAGGACCTTTCGATCTTCCCCGACGCCAGCTTCGACTGGATCCAGACGACGATGTTCCTGCACGAACTGTCCACCGGATCGCTGCGCCGGATCATGGCCGAGACGCGCCGCCTGCTGAAGCCGGGCGGCATCGTCCTGCACGTCGAGCAGCCGCAGTACGCGCCCGAGATGCCCCTGTTCGAGCAGGCCATGCGCGACTGGGACGCCTACTACAACAACGAGCCGTTCTGGAGCCGGATGCACGAAATGGACCTCGACGCCGAGATGATCGCGGCCGGGTTCGCGCGTGACCAGCTGATCCACGGCGGGGTGACGGCGGTGGTCGACCGCGACCTGTTCCCCGACGCCGCCGACGACGACAAGGAAGACTACGGCCGCAAGGCGGCCTGGCACGTGATCGGAGCAACCGTCTGATGTCCATCGCCGATGCCCTGCGCGGCGCGGGCGCCAAGCCTGCCGGCAAGCGCCCCTATTTCCTCGACGCCGAAGTCGAGCGTGTCCTCGCCATCACTATGTCGATCGCTCAGGAACTGGCGGTAAGCCGCCAGCGCACCGACACGCTCGAACGGCTGCTGCTGGAGAAGGGCGTGCTCTCGCAAGGCGAGATCGACGCCTTCGTGCCCGACCGCGCCGCCGCCACCGAGCGTGCGCTGTGGAATCAGGAGTACATCGCCCGCATCCTGCGCATCGTGCAGCAGGAGAATGAGGCGGTCGGGCGACCGGACGACATCGCTTCGGAAGACGTGGCGGTAGAGGTTGGCGCAGAATCGTGATCGGGACGGAATTTGAATTCACCGTAGATGTCCTCGTCATGGGCGGCGGAGCCTGCGGTGCTACCACCGCGCTTGCGGCCAGCGATGCGGGCGCCGAAGTGCTACTCGTCGAAGCCGACGCGCGGCCGATGGGCACCACCGGCATGTCGATGGGCGTGTTCTGTGCGGCCGGCACGAAGCAGCAGGCCGCGGCGGGCGAGCAGGATGACGGCGACACTTTCTTCGCCGACATTCTCGCCAAGACGAAAGGCCAGACCGACCCCGAGATCGCGCATGCTTTGGCCTATGGCTCCGGCCCGACGCTGGACTGGCTGGTCGGGATTCATGGCGTGCCGCTCGAACTCGATACCGGCTTCCGTCCGGCCTACGGCAACACCCGGATGCGCGTCCACGGCTGGCCGGGCCATGCCGGGCAGGACCTGCTGGAACTGCTGCACCAGAAGGTCGCCGACGCCGGGGTGATGGTGCTCAACCCGGCCAAAGTGGTCGACGTGATCGCCGACGACGAGGGCCGCGTGCTCGGCGTCGAGATCGAACGGCCCGGCGGTGAGCGCGAGCGGGTGGGGTGCAAGGCGCTCGTCATCGCCAGCGGCGGCTTCGCCGGAAACCACGCAATGCTGCGCCAGTACATACCCGAGATGGCTGATGCCCGGAACAACGGTCACGAGGGCAGCCGGGGCGACGGTATCCGCCTTGGAGTGTCGCTAGGTGCCGCTGTGGGCGACTTGAGTGCCTTTCAGGGCTATGCGATGCTGACTGAACCGCAAGGTATCAGTGTACCGCCAGGCTTTGTCATCGACGGTGCGATCCTAGTCAATATCAACGGCTTGCGCTTTGTGGACGAGAAGGAGGACATCGCCGGGATGGTCCACCCCGTCATGGCGCAGCCCGGCGGCCACGTCTGGGTGATTTTCGACGAAGAGATCGAGCGCCGCAACGCCTACCAGCCCGACACCAAGGCGCTGACCGAACTCAATGCCGCCCGGCGCGGGGAGAGCGTAGAGGCTCTGGCGCAGCGCATCGGCGTCGATCCGCAGGCGCTGGCCGCCTCGCTCGAAGAGGCCCGTCAGGCGCAGGCCGAAGGGCGCCCCGATGCGCAGGGCCGCGTCTGGGGGGACGAGCTTCCGCCCTCGGGCGCGCTGGGTGCATTCAAGGTCGTCGGCGCGATCTATCATACGCAGGGGGGCTTGCAAATCGACCGTAATGCGCGGGTTCTGCGCGAGGACGGCTCGGCTTTGCCCAACCTTTTCGCGGGCGGCGGCGCGGCGCGAAGCGTCTCGGGGCCGTCGTCATGGGGCTACCTCCCGGCGATGGGCCTGTGCACCGCCGTGACCCTCGGCAGGCTGTCCGGGGAGGGCGCAGCAGCGATCGCAGCGGGCCGATGATCGCAGAGCGGAGGGTCGTCCTGCGGCTCTTTGCGTGATCAATCCAACCTGACAGCAGTAAATCAAGATTAATCACCGGAGCACGACGATGGACCCGCTGAGCGCAACGCTTTCCGAACCGACCGCAACCTCGGCACTGGCCGAACGCCTCGCCGCGATCGTCGGGGCCGACAACGTCACTATCGACGAGGCGAAGCGCAAGCTGCACAGCGAGGACGTCTGGTCGCGCGCGGACGACGTCGTCGCGCTGATCGTCGCTCCGGCCACCACCGAGGAACTGGCCGAGGTCGTCCAGGTCATCGGCGATGCGGGCTGCTCGGCCGCGCCGCGCGGTGCAGGGATGAGCTACACTTCGGCCTATGTCCCCGCCAACGACCGCACCGTCTCTATCGACACGCTGCGGATGAACCGCGTGATCGAGGTCAATCGCGGCGACATGACGGTGACGGTGCAGGCGGGCGTCAGCTGGATCCAGCTGAACGAGGCGCTGGCGAAGGAAGGTCTGCGCACGCCATTCTGGGGGCCGATGTCGGGCCTGATCTCGACCATCGGCGGCGGGCTTTCACAGCTCAACGCTATGTTCGGTGCCAGCCAGTACGGCACCAGCAGCGAGAGCGTCGTCGCGCTCACCGTCGTCACCGGCACCGGCGAGGTGATCCGCACCGGCGCACGCGGCCAAGGCGGCGAGCATCCGTTCTACCGCCACTTCGGCCCCGATCTGGCGGGCATCTTCTTCGGCGATTGTGGCACGCTGGGCATCAAGGCCGAAGTCACCTTCCGCCTGATCACCGCCCCCGCGCATGAGGATTACGCTTCGTTCTCCTTCCCCAGCGGCGAGAAACTGCTGGAAGCGATGGGCGAGATGGCGCGCGCGGGCATCAGTTGCGAAATGTGCGCCTTTGACCCCGGCCTTACCGAAGTGCGCATGAAGCGCATGTCGCTGCTGTCGGACGTGAAGACGCTGGGCGCGGTGATCGGCAAGGAGAAGTCGCTGGGCAAGGGCCTGCTCTCGGCCGCCAAGGTGGCGCTCGGCGGGCGCAACTTCATCCCCAAGGGCGACTATCCGCTCCACGTCATTGCCGAGGGACGCTCGAAGGACGCGGTGGCGTTCGACATGGCCGAGGCGCGCCGCATCGCCCGCCAGTTCGAGGGCACGGAGATCGAGAACTCGATCGCGAAGATCATCCGCGCCAACCCGTTCCCGCCGCTGAACTCGATGGTCGGCCCGACGGGAGAGGCGTGGATTCCGGTGCACGGCGTCTGCCCGCTGTCCACCGCGCCGCAGATCTTCACCGAAATCCAGAAGTTCTACGCGGAGAACGCCGCGCTCTTCACCGAGCACGAGATCCACACTGGCTTCCTGTTCACGGCGATGGCCAGCAACGCGCTGATCATCGAGCCGGTGTTCTTCTGGCCGACCGGCTGGCGCCCGATTCACGAACAGTCGATGGAAGCCTCGCACGTCGCGCGGCTGACGCAGCGGCCGGAGAACCCGGCGGCGACCGAGGCGGTGAAGTTCCTGCGCAAAGGCGTGGTCGAAATCTGCGCGCGCTACGGCACCGGGCACTTCCAGATCGGCCGTACTTATCCTTACCGCGAGAGCCGCGATCCGGCGTTCACCGCGCTGCTCGACAATCTCAAGGCGCACCTTGACCCCAAGGGCCTGTTCAACCCCGGCGTGCTGGGTTTCCCGGAAGGCCGGGCCTGATGGCGACCTATCAGGCGGTCCAGCTCGCGCAGTTCGGCGAGAGTTTCCGCGAGGCGGCGCGCATCGTCGACCTCGACTTGCGCGATCCGGCGCCGGGCGAATTGCGTGTGCGCAATCGGTACGCGGGCGTGAACGGTATCTTCGATACGCAAATTGCCCGCAACGCGGTGGACTACGTGAAGATCGGCCTGCCGACTCTGACCGGCGTGGAGGCGCTGGGCGTGGTCGAGGCAGTGGGCGAGGGCGTGACCGACTTCGCCCCCGGCGACGCCGTGGTGACCACGCGCTTTCCCGGCGGTTATCGCCAGTACAACATCGCGCCGCAGGGCCACTTCGTGAAAGTGGCGGATGACAGCCCCGAATGGCTGGCGCTCGCCTCCACCGGCGTGTCGGCGTGGATGGCGCTGTTCCATGTGGGGCAGGCGAAGCCGGGCGACGTGGTGGCGATCTCGGCCGCTGCGGGCGGTCTCGGCCACCTGATCGTTCAGCTTGCGGCGCTCAAGGGCTGCGAGGTCGTGGCGGTCTGCGGCGGGCCGGTGAAATCCGAATTCGCGCGCAGCCTCGGCGCGGCGCGGGTGATCGACTATCATTCGGAGTCGGTGCCGGAAGTGCTGGCGCGCGAATATCCCAATCGGCTGGATGTGGCGATCGACACGGTTTCGGGCGAAATCTTCGACGCCTTCCTCGACAATGTCGCGCCGCATGGGCGCGTGGTCGTCGGCGGCGCGGCCTCCGACCTCGAAGGGAGGCCGGAGATCGTCACCGCCCCGCGCATCGCGCACAAGCTCTACTACAAGGGGGCTTCGGTGCGCGGCTTCATGAACGGACTGCTGGCCGAGTTCTGGCCGCCCGCGCGCGACGACGTGTTCGCGCTTTACAACGAGGGCAAGCTGAAGGTGTGCTTCGACGAGGAGCGTTTCTTCGGCCTGCCCGGCGTGTTCGATGCCGTGGAGCGCCTGCTTTCGGGCCGCTCGATGGGCAAGGTCATCGTGGACTTGCGATAGCACTTCGTCATTGCGAGCGTAGCGAAGCAATCCAGGGCGGCTTACGCGGCTCTGGATTGCTTCGCTACGCTCGCAATGACGAGCAAGGGCCGGGCCGACCTTTCCTCGCGAGACGCGGGTATCTCTCTAGAGGGCCGGTCGACCCGGCTTTCCCGGACCGGCGCTCGGCCGATCCGGGTGATCCTTCTCAGTACTTCAGCGATAGCCGCAGGCCGACCTGTCGGCGGTTGGGCAGCTGCACGATGAAGCTGCGCGCGTAATTGGTCGGGTTCACGTATGCGCGGGCCGATTGCACCGCCTTGTCGTCCAGCAGGTTGTTCACATAGAGCGAGGCGCGGATGCCGGGGCGGCGCAGGCCGACCTGTACGTCCACCGTGGTCTTCGAGCCGGTCTCCGCCAGGTTCGCCTCGGTGGCGTACGTGGTGCTGCGGTAGCTGACGTCGCCCTGCAGGAACAGGGTGCCCACGTCCTCCAGTTCGATGTTGTGGATCACGCCCGCATTGCCGGTCCAGTCGGGACTGCCCGCGAGCTGGTCCTTGCCGTCGGTCGTGATCCCGGCATTGCGCACGCGGGTATCCACGTAGTCGAGAATGCGGATCGGCGCGTAGCCGAGGCCGCCGTAGACTTCCCAGCCCGGGTTGGGCTGGAAGTGGAAGTCCATCTCGGCGCCGGTGCCGCGCGCCTTGCCGCCGTTGAGCGTGATGCCCACCGGATAGCCGTTGACGGTGACTTGCGAATTGACCTGGATGTCCGACCATTCGAGGTGGAAGACCGAGGCGTTGAAGGTCAGCTTGCGATCGAACCAGGCGGTCTTGAAGCCCGCTTCGTAGCTCCACATCTGCTCTTCATCATAGGCGATGTACTCGTCCGGCACGGCGCTGAAGCCGGTGCCCGCCGCGTTGTTGAAGCCGCCCGGCTTGTTGCCCTTGGCGACGCTGGCGTAGAGCATGTGGTCGGGCGTCGCCTGCCACTCGACGATGGTGCGCGGCAGCCAGTTCCTGAATGTCGCGCTGAAGGAACCTGCGGTCATCGCCGCGCGCGGCTGCGAGGTTTCGAAGATCTTGTCCTGCGAATAGCGCAGTTCCTGCGAAACCGTCAGGCCGGGCGTGATCTCGTAGCTGAGCGAGCCGAACACGCCGTAAGTCTTCGTATCGCGCGTGAGTACGTTGGGCGTCGGGGCCAGCACACTGGACGAGCCTTGCGCGGCGGTCGGGGAGTAGTCGTCGCTGGAGTAGTTTTCCTTGCGGAAGTAGGCGCCGATCAGCCACTTGAACGGGCCGGTGCCCGATGACTGCAGGCGCAGTTCCTGGCTGAAATCCTCGACATGGACGTCGAGCGCGCTGCGGAAGTTGCCGAGCAGGGTCGAGCCCGAAATCAGGTCGGGGTTGGCGGTGAAGTCGGAGTCCACGTCCTGCAGCTGGTGGCTGCGGTTGTAGGCGGAGATCGACGAGAACGTAGCGCCGCCGAAGTCGTAGTTGAAGTGCGCGGCGGCGCGGTAATACTTGAGGTCGATGTTGCCGTAATCGGCGGCGTTGCTGCCCAGCTTGTCGGGATCGCCCTTCAGCGTGCCGACGTACCAGCGCTGGCTGGCGAGCGTGCCGGTCTGGGTGTTGGTCGCCACCTGATGCCAGGCGGGCTGGCCGATGTGTTCGTCGCTGTAGGCGAGGCGGACGTAGAGTTCGGCCTGCTTCTCGGCACCGAACTGCGCGCGGATGCCGCCGACCACGGCGGTGCTGTCCGAATTGCCCATGTCGTCGCCGGTGTTGGCGTCGTTATAGAAACCGTCGAAGCTGCGGCGCTGCGCGGCGAGCGAGAACGCCAGGCCATCCGCGACCGGGCCGCTGACGCGGCTTTCCACGCGGTACAGGCCGTATTCCGCGATCTCGCCGCCGAATTCGGCCTCGATCTTGTCGAGGTTGGGGCGGCGCGAGACGTAGTTGATCGCGCCGGCCAGCACGCCGCGCCCGAACTGGGTGCTCTGCGGGCCGCGCACGACTTCGATGCGCTCGACGTCGAAGGACTGCAGGCTGATGCCGCCCGCGTTGCCGGTGTCGACGCCGTCGATGAACAGGCCGACCGAGGCGTTGCTGCCGGTGCGCGGCGCGCCGATGCCGCGGATCACCGGGACACCGCCGAACATGCCGAGGTTGTTGGAGAAGGTAAAGTTCGGCGTGCGCTTGGCGATGTCCTCGAGGTCGGAAATGTCGTAGCGCGCGATCATGTCCTGGTCGAAGGCGGCGACCGAGATCGGCACTTCCTGCAGCGTTTCCTTTTCCTTGCGCGCGGTGACGACGATGTCCTCGACTTGCGCATGGGCCACGGCCGGGACGAGCGTGGCGAGCGATACTCCTGCGGCTAGCAGGATCCTGGCATTCATCATGGTACTTCCCCCTTGGTGCTGAACCTTGTTCCGTCTGCGTCGTTTTCTGGCCGGGTTCTGGCGCCCGGCGCGTGTGTCTTTCCGCCGCCCTTGCGGACGGTCGGAAATTCGGTCTGTCGGTCGGCTTCAGATGCGGTCGAGGATTTCGAGCGCGGCGCGCTCTCCGGTTTCCATGGCCGATTCCATGCCCACTTCCATCAGGCGGGTGTGCTCGCCCGCGAAGTGCATCCGGGCGTGCGGCTGGGCCATCGTCGGGCGGAAGGCCTTCATCTGGCCCGGATGATAGCCGTGGCGGCAGCCGTGGATCAGCGGGTCGAGCTTCCACGAGAAGACGCCGAGCACTTCCAGCTTGCCCTTGGTCGAGGGCCGCATCCGCGCCAGCTCGGAGAGGACATATTCGCCGCGCTCCTTGGCCGGGATGCGGTCGAGCGCGTCGCCCTTGACGCCGCTGGTGATGGCGACGGCGCTGTCGCGTGAGCCGTCGGGCGCGATCGACTGGCGCAGCAGGCTGACCGGGCCGTCGGTCCACATCGAGCCCTCGATGCCGTCCTGCTCCCAGTAAGGCGCCTTGACGCGCAGCCAGACCTGGTTCTGGCCGCTGTAGGGCATGAGTTTGACCGCGTCCGCCTGCCCGCCGGTGAGCGCAGGCGTGACCGCGACCTTGCGCAGTGCGGTGAAGGGCAGGGCAGAGACAACGTAGTCCGCCTTGTAGCTGGAGCCGTCGCCGCACGTGACCGTCGCGCCGGTGTCCGTCATGTCGATGGCGGTGACCTGCTTGCCGGTCAGCACCGCGCCCTTGAGGGCATCGGCCATGGCATCGGTCAGGCGCGAGGAGCCGCCGAGGATGCGGTAGGACAGGAACGAGGCCTGCTGGAACCGGTCCTGCTTGGCCGAGGTCGGCACGCCGTTCCCCTCGAACTTGGCGCGGCCCATTTCCTGCATGAGCGTCAGGGCGGAAATCGCATCGAGGTCGCCGTCGCCATAGCCGCGCGCGACGAGGTCGAGCGCGGCGGGCGATGCGCCCACGCGGCGCAGGTAGTCGGCCTCGGACACGTCGTAGTTCGCCAGAGCCTCGGGTGAGGCCCAGCCGTCCATCGTGTTCCACGGGTAGGTCTTGGCGAGGTAGTAGCTGCCGAGCGCGAAAGGCACGACGCCGCGCTCCGCGCCGACCGTCCTGTTCAGCGGGTGGTTCTCCCACTGCCCCGGTCGGATCAACTGTCCGTCGAGGGAGATCGCATAGTTGTCGTAGATGTTGGAGCCTTGTGCCAGCTTTACCCCCAGCGCTTCGCAGCGGTCGAGGACGCGGGCATAGGAACGGCCGATCTGCGAGGCGCCGTGCTCGGGATGGCCCTCGATCTCGGTCGAGGTGAAGACGCGGCCGCCGATGCGCCTCCCGGCTTCGAGCACCGTCACACGGCAGCCATTTTCGGTGAGTAGCAGCGCCGCATTGAGCCCGGCGAGACCGGCGCCGATGACCACGACGTCGGTCTTCTCGGCGGCGAAGGCCATGCGGGGCAAGTAGGCGGCGGCCGCAGCCACCATGCCGGTGGCGAGCAGGGTCCGACGGGAAAGTTCGCGTGTCAAAGGGGGCCTCCCTGGCCGTGTCATGGGACGGTGTTCTGGCAGGCAGGGTGATGGGCCGGGCGGGCACCGTGCAATCAAGCGTTCCCGGCAGGCGATCAAAATTCCTGAACGCCATTGATGCGCGGACGGGCCTTCACGAACGTCATTCGTGTTGCACGAACGGAGTCGAGGCCCGCAAATCCACGGGATCGGCCGTTTCTGCAGTGAGGCAGCGATACGGGGATTCGGCATGGCAGGTCACCGCATGTTCACGAGGGGTTTCTGGCTTTCGGACGAGCCGCTGCTGCTCGGCCTCAATCCGCGCCAGCTCTGCGTCCACTTCATCGGGGTGCCGGTGTTCCTCGGCTTCGTCGCCGGATGGCCTCAAGCGGGGCGCACGGTCGCCTGGCCCAAGGAACATGCGATCGCGTTCTGGATCGGCCTGTCGATGTGCGGCTGGTGGGCGAACGACATCGTTACCCGCGCGCTGGCCCGGCCGCTGCGCGGCGCGGGGATGCCGCTCTGGGCGACGCTGATGGTCGGAGTGGTGGTGGCTTCGCTGCCGTCCGACATGGCACTCAAGCTATGGGTGCACGCTTATCTCGGCATGTTCCCGGACTTGCCGATGACGCGCCCGATGCCGCAGATCCGGCTGGATGCGGTGCTGTTCTTCAAGACGCACATCTATGGCTATATCGAGTGGCCGCTGATCAACCTGATGCTCTTCCACTTCTGGAAGATGCCCTGCTACGGCTACCGGCCGAGCATCGAGACGGGCCACGCACCCAGCAGCGTCGAGAGCGTGCTGCCGTTCATGACGAAAGTGCCGGTGACCCTGCGCGGCGAAGTGCTCGCGCTCTCGGCCGAGCAGCATTACCTGCGCGTCCACACCAGCGCGGGCAATGCGCTGATTCTCTATCGCCTGTCGCAGGCGGTCAGCGAACTGGGCGGGAGGGGCCTGCAGGTCCACCGCAGCTTCTGGGTGGCCTCGGGCGCGGTGGTCCGGGTGGCAGGCAGTGCAGGCGCGCCCCGGCTGGTGCTGCGGGACGGGCTGGAAGTGCCGGTCAGCCGGTCGTTTCGCCAGACGGTGCAGCAGGCAGGCTTCCTGCAGGCTGCACCATCAGGGCTCGTTCCTTCAGGGGCGTTCTGACGCCTCGAACGTGCGGTAGGGGCCGAGCAACAGCAGCGATCCGGCGCAGGTCAGCAAGGCTATCGCCGAACAGCTCAGCGACAGGACGTAACTGCCGTTGACGTCGAAATCGTGCCCGAACACCGGCGCGGCGAACCCGGCGCCGATCGCGAAGGGGATGTAGAGCCAGCCGTAGATCGTGCCGTAGTGCTTCATCCCGAAATAGCGGGCGACGATGAAGGCGATGAAATCGTACTCGATGCCCAGCGCGAAGCCGATCAGGAAGATCGAGATGCCTGCCGCCTGCGGGTCGATGGTCCCGCCCATGAGGCTCCAGTAGGACAGGCCGGGCAGGGCGAGCAGGATGGTGCCGATCATCGGCGCCCAGAAGCGGTCGAGCAGCCAGCCGCCGACGAGCCGTCCGATGATCGCGGAAAGGCCGATGAGCGGCGTGAGCGAGGCGATCGTGCCGCTATCCAGCTTCCCGGCGCGCAGGATGCCTTCCATGTTGGGGACCGCACCGCCGAGCGCGAAGGAGATCGGCACCAGCGCCACGGCCAGCAGCCAGAAGCGCCAGTCGCGCACCGCTTGCGCGGTCGTCATGCCGCCCATCGCGACGGGAGGCGCGGCGGGTTCATCCACGCGGGATTTGGGCGCGCGGAACCAGATGAAGGCGGCGGGCAGGGCCAGAACCAGCGGCAGCAGGCCGAGCCCGACGAAGGCGCCGCGCCAGCCCCACTGTTCGATCAGCCAGCGCACATAGGGCTTGGCGAAGATGCCGAACAGCCCCGAGCCCATCATGGCAAGGCCGAGGGCAAGGCCCTTGTTGCGCTGGAAGTGCTCGTTGACGAGGCGGGTCCAGGTGATCGGCAGCGTTCCCGCGCCGCCCAGCGCGATGAAGCCCCAGGTGAGGTAGAAGCCGAGGATCGACCCGGAGGACAGCGCCAGCGACAGCACGCCGAGGCCGAACAATACCACCGAGCACAGCGCGACGCCTCGCGCGCCGAACCGGTTGGTGAGCGCCCCGGTCAGCGGCGCGGAAAGCACGACGGTGAGGGTCGTGACGGACATGACGCCCATGACCTCCGCGATCGACCACCCGAAGGCGGCTGAAAGCTGGGGGGCCAGCATCCCCAGGGTGTAGACCGGCATGGGGGAAAGGCCGAGGCCGACACCAAGGGTGGCGGCCAGCACGATCTTCCATCCCCGGGCGAATTCGCCGTCGCGGGCGTCGGCCGCCGGCCTCACCGCCTCGCTCACTTCGTCGCGGTCTTGAGCCAGGCGATCAGGGCGGCGCGATCTTCCGGCTTGGCGATGCCGGGGAAAGCCATGGTGGTGCCGGGAACCAGCTTGCTCGGCCGTTCAAGCCAGGCGTTGAGCGACTTGTCGTCCCACTTGACGCTGCTCTTGGTCAGAGCAGGCGAATAGCGGAAGCCGGGGCGGCTCGCAGCCTTCTTGCCGATGAAACCGTTGAGGTTGGGACCGACCTTGTTGGGCTGGCCCGCTGCCGTCGAGTGGCAGGCCTGGCAGCGCATGAACAGGCGCTTGCCCGCCTGTGCATTCGCCGTCTGGGCCGAGGCGGGGGCTATGGCCACGAACAGGCTCATGGTTATGGCCAGACCTGTAAGCGGAAGAGTTGCGGCCAAGCCGCGAAGCGCTTTCATCTC
>Ga0308171_1003828_pt1 | contig 13154 bp, 14 predicted proteins | sample PhyGR1_FD_202135 | JGI IMG/M metagenome (GOLD analysis project Ga0308171, IMG submission 202135) | Phyllosphere microbial communities from UC Gill Tract Community Farm, Albany, California, United States - DLSLSG.R1 | ecosystem: Host-associated > Plants > Phyllosphere > Unclassified | place: USA... | reverse complement strand
CAAGGGCAAGTTCAACGCGGTGCTGGCCGACATCGAAGAGTGCGCCAAGCGCGGCCAGCCGGTGCTGGTGGGTACCACCTCGATCGAAACCTCGGAGATGCTGTCCGAGCACCTGCGCAAGGCGGGTGTGAAGCACGAAGTGCTCAACGCCAAGCAGCACGACCGCGAAGCGACCATCGTTGCCAACGCCGGTCGTCCGGCCGCCGTGACCATCGCCACCAACATGGCCGGTCGTGGTACCGACATCGTGCTGGGTGGTTCGCTGGAAGCGGAAATCCACGAGCTGGGCGAAGGCGCCACCGACGAGCAGAAGGCAGCGGTCAAGGCCGAGTGGCAGAAGCGCCATGACGCGGTCAAAGCGGCGGGCGGCCTGCACATCGTCGGTACCGAGCGCCACGAATCGCGTCGTATCGACAACCAGCTGCGTGGCCGTTCGGGCCGCCAGGGTGACCCGGGCTCGTCCCGTTTCTACCTGTCGCTGGAAGACAACCTGATGCGCATCTTCGCCTCCGACTGGGTGCAGAAGGCCATGCGCATGATGGGCATGAAGGAAGACGACGTCATCGAAGACCGCTTGGTCAGCCGCCAGATTGAAAAGGCGCAGCGCAAGGTCGAGGCCCACAACTTCGACATCCGCAAGAACCTGCTGGACTTCGACGATGTCAACAACGACCAGCGCAAGGTGATCTACGCCCAGCGCGACGAACTGCTGGACGCCGAGTCGGTGAAGGACAACGTCGATGGCATCCGCGACGACGTCATCTTCGACGTGGTCGCCCGCTTCGTGCCGCCGAACTCGGTGGACGAGCAGTGGGACCTGCGTGGCCTGGAAGCCACCCTGCAGTCGGACTTCGGCGTGGACATGTCGCTGACCGATCTGGTCAAGTCGCATGAGGAACTGGACGCCGAAGGCATCACCGCCAAGGTGCAGGAGCGCATCAACCAGCACTTCGCCGAGAAGGAAGCGGGTGTGGGCGAAGAGACCATGCGCGCGCTGGAGAAGCACGTGATGCTGACCGTGCTCGACCAGAGCTGGAAGGAGCACCTGGCGCGCATGGATTACCTGCGCCAGGGCATCTACCTGCGCGGTTATGCGCAGAAGCAGCCGAAGCAGGAATACAAGAAGGAAGCGTTCGAGCTGTTCTCGGACATGCTGGAGAACGTCAAGCGCGAAGTGGTGACCCTCCTGGCCCGCGTGCGCATCCGCAGCGACGAGGAAGTGCAGGCACTGGAAGCGGCCGAACGGCAGCAGGTGGAAGCCCGCCTGAGCCAGTCGCAGTTCCAGCACCAGGACGCTGGCGGCTACAGTGCGGACGAAGAGGCGGCGCAGGTGGAGGCCGGCCAGCAGGGCGTGGCGCAGCTGCAGCGTGACGAGCCCAAGATCGGTCGCAACGATCCGTGCCCGTGCGGCAGTGGCAAGAAGTACAAGCACTGCCACGGCCAGCTGAGCTGACCCCCGGAGAGCCCCGCGAAAGCGGGGCTTTCCTGTAATGGGCCTTGAAGCGCCCGGCGATTGCGCCGGTGCCCCGCTTTTCGGCATGCTTCGGCCATGCCTTCCCCGAAACGATCGATCCACGTTGTTGCCGCCGTCATCACCGACGCCCGCGGCCGCATCCTGCTCAACCGCCGTACCGAAAGCCGCGACATGGCCGGCCTCTGGGAATTCCCGGGTGGCAAGCGCGAGCCCGGTGAGACCTCCGAACAGGCGCTGGTGCGCGAGCTGCACGAAGAGCTGGGCATCGAGGCCGAGGTGGGCGAGTGGATCATGGACGTGCCGCAGCGCTACCCGGACAAGGACCTGACCCTGGAAGTGCGCCACGTGCGCAGTTGGAAGGGCGCGCCGCGCGGACGCGAGGGTCAGGCCATCACCTGGGTGACGCCGGACAAGCTGGCCCGTTATTCAATGCCGCCGGCTGACCTGCCGGTGGTGGCCGCACTGCGCCAGCCGGACTGCTACCTGATCACCCCTGCGCCGGACGTCGATGAGGGCGGCCTGCAGCGTTGGCACGGCCAGCTGCAGCAGGCCGTGGCTTCGGGGCAGCAACGCATCCAGCTGCGTCTGCCCGCCGGGCATCCGCAGCGTCAGGGCGTGATCGAGCAGGCCGTGCGCGCGCATCGGCGCGGTGTGCAGTGGCTGCTCAACCGCGATATCGAACTGGCGCACACCCTCGGCGTTGGCGTGCACCTGGGCAGCGAGCAGCTGCAGTCGCTGCAGGAACGGCCGCTGCCGCCCGGGCAGCTGGTAGCCGCCTCCTGCCACGGGCTTGAGCAGCTGCTGGCCGCACAGCGGCTGGGCTGCGACTTCGCCGTGCTGGGGCCGGTGCAGGCCACTGCGAGCCATCCCGATGCAGTGCCGTTGGGGTGGGAGGCGTTCGCCGCGCTGCGCGCGCAGGTCTCGCTGCCGATCTATGCGCTCGGCGGCATGACACCGCAGCATGTGGCCCAGGCACGCCGGCATGGCGGGCAGGGCATCGCCGCCATCCGTGGCCTGTGGCCGGTGTAGCGCCATGCGCGGGGTCGGATCCCCGCCAAGCGGGGCTCTGACGTCCTCGCTCGAATCCGGGGTCGGAGCCCTTTCCGCTGGAAAGGGATCCGACCCCTCACCGCAAGCAGTAGATCCACGCCATGCGTGGATGGCGTTTCAGCAGCACCCGCTCACAACGTAATCCAGAAGCATCCATATTGCCGCCGCAGCCCAAGCACCGTCGCCGCACGCGTGGCGCTGCCCGGCAGGGTCTGCTCCAGCCGCAACCCGATCGGATGGCGCCGTGCAGCCGGTACCGGCACCGCTTCCGCGTCCTGTGAGGCGATGTCCTGGCCCTCGTCCAGATCCTGGCGCGGATACACCGGCACCACGTCCACCAGTGGCCGCCGCACGACCGATTCCAGCTGGCCAAGAATCCGCTGCGCGCCGGCATCGGATACCGCGCCCCACAGGTACAGCGAAGAAAGCCGGTTTACGTCACCGATGCTGACCGCCGTGTGCAGGGCCTGCACCAGTTCACTCAAGCGGCGCGGACAGCTGCTGCCGAGGCTGTCGCGTTGCAGGGTATTGCCGGAAGGCGCCGGCGGTGGCCGCCGGGACTGCGCGCCCAGGCTGTCGCAGGGGCGGTCGGTATAGACACTTTGCCCCTGCACATCGGTGCAGCGGTTCAAGCGCGTGGACTGCGCCTGCGCAACGGCGCAGACGCCGGGCAGCAGCAGAACCAGCAACAGGGACAGGACGAGCTTCATCGACGCAGCGTAGCGCCGATTGCGATAACGCAGCGTACTTTTCAGCCCTGCAACAGCTTCAGCACCGAGACCGTCGGCTTGGCCAGGTTCAAGGTGTAGAAGTGCAGGCCCGGTGCGCCTCCTTCGACCAGGCGCTGGCACAGCTTGGCCACCACTTCGGCGCCGAAGGCGCGCACCGATTCGGCGTCGTCACCGTAGGCCTGCATTTTGCGGCTGATCCAGCGCGGGATTTCCGCACCGCACTGTTCGGAGAAACGGCGCAGCTGGCTGAAGTTGGAGATCGGCATGATGCCCGGGGTGATCGGCACCTGCACGCCGAGCCGCTGCACTTCGTCGACGAAGTGGAAGTAGGCATCCGGGTTGAAGAAGTACTGGGTGATGGCCGCATCGGCACCGGCGTCGATCTTGGCCTTGAAGTGCTTCAGGTCGAGCAGTGCGTCCTGCGCCTGCGGATGCGTTTCCGGATACGCGCCCACTTCGATGCGGAAGGCGTCACCGTGTTCGGCACGGATGAAGGCGATCAGTTCGGAGGCATAGCGCATGTCACCGGGGAAGCCCATGCCCGAGGGCAGGTCGCCGCGTAGTGCGACCAGGCGCCGGCAGCCGATGGCGCGGTAGAGCTTGAGCAGTTCGCGGATTTCCTGTCGGGTGCCGCCGACGCAGGACAGATGCGGTGCCGCGTCGAAGCCGTGGTGCTGGTTGAGATGGCGTACGGTCTCGGAGGTGTAGCTGAGGGTCGAGCCGCCGGCGCCGAAGGTGCAGGACACGTACTCGGGGGCATACGTCTTCAGCTTGGCCGCGGCACGGTCCAGCTGGGTGCGCTGTTCGTCGGTCTTGGGCGGATAGAACTCGAAGCTGATGGTGGTCATGGCACGGGCGGCGGCGTCGGGTGCGAAGAAGTATATCTCTCCATCGAGATGGATGTGCGATGGATGTGTGGGGGTCAGGCCGTCCCGTGCGGGCGACCGTTCACCCCGCTGACGGGCCGTTGCTCCGTGATCGCAACCGGGGCAACGGGAGCGAAGCCAGGCTGGACCCAATCCCGGCACCCCCACGTGATGAAGGAGCAGACGATGAAGATCTTCCAGGCACTCTGGTACGCGATGAAAGCCTTGGCCAGGCTGGCGATGATAGGCATGGCGATGGCCGTGCTTGGCTCAGGCCCGGCCCATGCCACCGCCGTCGACAAGGCCGCCGTTGCAGGCGCAGTGCAGGTCGAGGTGCTCGGCAAGGGCCGGCCCTTGCTGATGATTCCCGGGCTTAACAGCAGTGCGGAAGTCTGGCGTGAGACCTGCATGGCCCTGAAGGACGTGCAGTGCCATCTGGTGCAACTGCCGGGGTTTGCCGGCGCGGCGCCTGCCGATCCGCGCCCGGCGGATTTCCTGCCGGCGATGCGCGACGAACTACTGGGCTATCTGCAGGCGCGGCATCTGTCGAAGGTTGCCGTGATCGGTCACAGCCTGGGGGGTGTGCTGGCGATGCAACTGGCACTGAAGGCACCCGATACCATCGGTCCGCTGGTGATCGTTGATTCGCTGCCATTTTATGCGGCGGTGATGAACCCGCAGGCTACCGCGCAGAACGTAGGAATGATGGCCGGGCAGCTGCGGGAAGGTTTGCTGGCGGCCGATGAGGCCAGCTTCAATGCACGCAACGATGCGACCGCCAAAGCCCTGACCCGCAGCACCCAGCATCTGCCGGAGCTCCAGCGTTGGGGGCGCGACAGTGATCGCACGAGCATGGCCGATGCGATGTACTCCATGCTGGTGTGCGACCTGCGTGATGACATCGCCGGCATCCACACGCCGGTCCTGGTGCTGGGCAGCTGGGCCGCTTATCAGTCGATGGGGAGTACGGAAGCCAGTACCCGTGCGCAGTTCCAGGCGCAGTACGCGAAGCTGCCGGGTGTGCAGATCGAGATGAGCGCACAGGGTTACCACTTCCTGATGTGGGATGATCCGCGTTGGCTGCAGGCGCAGGTGCGCCACTTCCTCGCCGCGCATTCCTGACCGCCGTATGCCCTTTCCTCCACCGCCAAGGCTGCTCATGGACGCTACCACGCCATCCCGCCGCTTCTGGGTCCTCAATGCGCTGGCATGGGCAGGCTATGCGACGTACAGCCTGTGGCTGGGGGTACGTATCGGCGGCGGTACGCTGTTCAGCGGCGTGGTGTTGATCTCCCTCAGCATTGCCGTGTCCCTGTGGTTGTGCAGCGGCGCGCTGCGTTCGGTCGCACTGCGGCAGCGCTGGTGGGATGGCGGTCTGGGCAGCTTGGTGTTGAAACTGGCAACTGGCGTGGTGGTCGGCGCCAGCATTGCACAGGCGCTGACGGCGGCATTGTTGTTGCCGGCGTTAGCGCTGGGCTGGGTGCAGTTGCCCGGTGGGCGTGCCGATTATCAGTTGTCGTCGGTCGTGCTGTACTGGATGAATACCGCCCTGTTCCTTTTGATGTGGACGGGCCTGTGGGCGGGGCTGCATGGCTTGCGCCGCGCGCGCCACAGCGAGCTGGCGCGGTTGCGCGTGGAGGCGGAGCGAAGCGCCCTGGAGCGCGATGCGTTGCGTGCGCGGCTGAATCCGCATTTCATGTTCAATGCATTGAACAACCTGCGAGCGCTGATCCTGGAAGAACCCGAGCGTGCCCGCGACATGGTCACCCGCCTGTCGCGCACGCTGCGCCACGCGTTGGCCCACAATCGCAGTGAGCAGGTGACCCTGGCCGAGGAGCTGGAAGTGGTCGACGACTATCTGGCCATCGAGGCGATCCACTTCGAACAGCGACTGCAGGTGCGGCGGGAGATCGCCGCAGAGGCTGTGCAGGCACAACTGCCTGCGATGGCACTGCAGCTGTTGGTGGAGAACGCGATAAAACATGGCATTGCCAGCCGCGCGGGCGGTGGTGAGGTACATATCCGCGCGTCGTTGGAAGATGACCTGCTGCGCCTCCAGGTGGACAACCCGCTCTGCACTGGCGGTGAACCTGCGCACGGGTATGGTGTGGGACTGGCGTACCTGCGCGCGCAGCTTGGCGCGCGCGGCCGTTTCACCCTGCAGCCGGTCGGCGACCGCATGCAGGCTCTGCTGGAGATCCCGCAATGACGGCCGTGCTGCGTGTGTTGATTGTCGATGATGCACGGCTGGCGCGGCAGGAACTGCGGACGCTGCTGTCGTCGCTGCCATGGGTGCAGTGCGTGGGCGAGGCCGACGATGTGCCTGCTGCGCGCGAGGCGATCACCACGCTGGCGCCGGACCTGGTGTTGCTGGATGTGCAGATGCCCTCCGGTACCGGCTTCGATGTACTGGACGGGTTGGAAAGGGTGCCCCCGGTGGTGTTCGTCACTGCCTACGACACCTACGCAGTACGCGCGTTCCGGGCCAATGCACTGGATTACCTGGTAAAGCCGGTGGAAGCACCGCGACTGCTGGAAGCGCTGGAGCGTGCACGCCATCATGCGGCGTTGGATACCGGACCTTCCATGATGCACGGCACGCTGGGTGCACAGGACCAGGTGTTCGTGCGCGAAGGCGAGCGCTGCTGGTTCGTGGCAATTGCCGAGATCCGTCGGCTGGTGGTGGACGGCAACTACACGCGGTTGTGGTTCCGCGACCAGAACGCGTTGCTGGCCCGCAGCCTGAGCGCGTTGGAGGCACGCTTGCCGCCGGACCTTTTCTTTCGTGCCAACCGCAACACCCTGGTCAACCTGCGGCGCATCCGTGCGGTCACGCCGAGCATTGGCGATGGTTACGATCTGGCACTGGATGATGGCAGTGAAGTGGAGGTATCGCGGCGGCAGGCACGGGAGCTTCGCGAGCGGATGGCGTTGTAGGCGGCGACTGCGGTTACCCTGTGCAGCGGATTCTTCGATCACACCGCGCCATGTCCATCGTCCTCACCGATTTCGCCCGCCCCCGCCTGTTCCCGCGCGTACCGCGCGGCAACACCATCCAGGACTGCAGCGCCGAGCAGTTCCAGGCGCATCTCAACGCGCACCCGCCGCTGAAGGTGCTCGATGGCTATGCACCATTCTGCAAGCTGTTCGTCTATGAGAACTGGACCAGCACGCGCTGCCTGACCGTGCCGATCACCGACGCCAACCGACACCAGCTGCGCAGTGGCTACGAGGCGCGCAACCGCGAGGAACTGCCGGTGCTGGTGCGCTGGTTCGAGGGCGTGGAATCGCCGCGGGCCAATTACCTGGTGGTGATCCTGTACAGCGCCGAGCAGCTGGCCAAGGAAGGTTCACCCATCGATGCGGACTGGGGCATCGTCGGCTGCATCTATACCGCCGAGCCGGAAGAAGTGCCGATGGCGCCGATCACCATGATGCGCAATGCGCTGGGCGTGGAGGAGGGCGGTTCAGGCGTGCCACTGGACCGCGAGGCCTATCAGCGCGCGGTGGCGTTCTGGGAGAACAACGCCAATTGGCGGCCGTGATCGGCTCGTTGTGAAAACCGGTGCTGCGCAAGACGCTACCATGGCAGCAGATCGGTGCAGGGAGTGCAGGATGAGGATCGGAAGCGCAGTTCCTTGGGGAGCACTGTTGGTGGCCCTGCTTGCCGCCAGCGGCTGCTCGATGAAATACGATGCCGCCGCCGCGTGCGGAAGTCTGTCGGACCTGGCGCCGGTACGCGACGCCAGTGTCGACCAGTTGCAGGCCTCCCATGACGGGGGACGTTGCGCCTTCCGTATGACAGGGCGTGACCCGGCAGCGTTGCAACGCCAGCAGCGCATGCTGGATTCAATCTCCGTAATCGCCTGTGGCCAACCTGCGCAGATCCAGCCGATACAGGGGGCGCAGGGCTTCGAACTGCAGATGCCATCACGCTGCCCGCTCTCAGCACGCACGTCGCTGTTTGCCCGCGACGACCCACGCTGGCGTCTCGAACGCCCATCAATGCCAAGCTACCCGGCTGTGGCGCGCGGCGAGAATCTACAGGGCAAAGTGAGCATGCGCCTGCTGTTGGACGACGAGGGCCGCGTCAAAGCTGCCATCGTGGCTGAATCCAGTGGACACCCGTTGCTGGATGAAGCGGCGGTCAAGGCAGCGCTGGGATGGCAATGGAAGCGGGAGTGGTGGGCATTCAGCGCCACACGCATGAGCATGGTGCCCGCGACGACGACGTTTGCTGGCGACTAACTGCTCGAAGCCCCGGCCAGCGGTGTCCACTCCCACCACGGGTAGTGGTACTCGCGGTCAGTGGCATCCCAGCGCTGGCCGCAGCAGGTGCAGGCCACCCGATGGCGGTCGCCCCAGCCATCCTCGGCCACGCCCTGTTCCAGCAGCCGCACCTGCCCCTGCTCGATGAGCCGGCGTGGGTCGAAGAACAGGTAATCCGGATACAGCGCGCACAGGCAGCCTTTGCGCTCACGCCAATAACGCAGGCGGCGCAGTGCCGCTTGCAGGTGCACATCGTTGCTGACCAGCGCACCGCCAAGCTGCACGCCCTGGCAGGCCTGCTCGATCCGCTCGGTCTGCGGCGCCAGCGCATCCAGCGTCGTGGCGCTGAACAACCGTGCCAGGCGGCTGCTGGCGGCATGGATACGATTGGCATCGCGCGACACCAGGTCCTGCAGCAGCACATCGGCCTGCGCGTCGTCCAGCCGCGGTGGCGGCGATGTGGACCAGGGCCAGCGCATCAACGGGGCCTGCCGATCGCGGCGTAGTTGCCGCCGGTCAGGTGCAGCAGGTCGGCCGGTGCCAGCTCCACTTCCAGGCCACGCCGTCCCGCGCTGATGTGCAGGGTGGGCAGTGCCTGCGCGCTGGCGTCGAGAAAACTGCGCAGGCGCTTCTTCTGCCCAAGCGGGCTGATGCCGCCGACCAGATAGCCGGTTGCGCGCTGCGCGGCATCGACGGCGGCCATCTCGCACTTCTTGCAGCCGGCCGCCTCGGCCAGTGCTTTCAGATCAAGCTGGCCGGCCACCGGCACGATGGCAACGAGCAGTTCGTGCGTTTCGGTGCTGGCCAGCAGGGTCTTGAATACCTGTGCCGGGTCCAGGCCCAGCTTTTCGACGGCTTCGCCGCCGTAGGATTCGGCATGGGCATCGTGCACGTAGCTGTGCACGGTATGGGCGATGTTCTCGCGCTTGAGCAGGTTGATGGCCGGGGTCATGGGGGTATCGTAGCGCTCCGCGCGGGCATTGCCTTGACCGAGGCTATTGCCGCACCCTGCGATACTGCACGTCGGCTTTCCCAGGCTCTAGCATGCGCGCACCCGCTCACCTCCACGACCTGACCTTTGATACCGAAGTGGCAGCGGGCCCGTATCCACCGCAGGGTTTTCTGCCGATCGCCGAAGGCGCGTTGGGCAACGGCGATTGTTTCGGGCTGTACTGGCCATTGGGGCGCGAAGGCGCATTGCCGCTGGTCTGCGAGATGTTCCATGACGAGGGCAGGATGGTCTACAGCCATTCTTCGCTGGACGTGTTCGTGCACTGGTTGGGCATCAATCGCGCGCTGGACGAGGATGCGTGGGATGACGACGAATGGGATCCGCGCGCGCATGATGTGGACGACGCAGACTCGCCTTTCCGGCTTGTCGAGTTGGCGCAGGGACATGTGGCAGCGGGCGAGCCCGCCGCTGCGATCCCACTGCTCGACGCCGCAACCGCGGCTTTTCCAGACCTGCAGAAGGGCTGGGCCATGCTCGCTGGCCAGCACATGCGGTTGCGCAATGCCGAGCTGGCGGTGCGCGCGGCGCGCTCGGCCGTGCTGGCCAACTGGGCCTTTGGCGTGCCCGAGGCAGGTGTGCTGCGCGTCCTGAAATCGGCGCATGCTGGTGCGGATCCGGTGGTGGCGATGGCGCAGCAGATGGGCTTCGCCTTTGGCGGTGCCAGGAACAACCCGGACTACGCGTTGATGCAGGCCTGCATCGATCAGTGTTGGCAGATCGGCGATAGGGAGGCTGCACTACGGTTGTCGCACAACCGCTGCTACGTGATGGCCGCCGAGACGGTGTCATTCCAGGAGCGCGAGCGCTTTGATCTGCCCGCGTGGCAGCTTGCGTTCCGCGAACAGTGCCGCCTCGCCCTCGGCGACGACCGCCAGCGCATGCAGTAGAGCCACGCCCCGCGTGGAGACCGCACCGGGCGACAGGATCCACGCTGTGCGTGGATCCGATCCATCGCAGATCAGCGCGACAGCGGCTGCTGTGCCTGTGCCTGTTCCTGCGCCTGTCGTTGTGTCTGTTCGGCGTTCAACGCTTCGCTCTGGCGAGTGCTGGATGGCAGATCCTGGCTGACCGCCTGCGCAAGGTCGATGTAGGTGCGATGCGCTGCAGGATCGCCCAGCTGGCCCTGCACCGCGAATACACCCTGGCCGTCGGGGCGCGCCACCACGGTGTCCACCTGCGACATGCCGACAAGCTTAGACTCGTAGGCGACCTGTCCAGCGGCATTCTCCAGCTGGCCGCGGTCATGGAACAGCGGCGATAGTCCACCTTGGCTGCGCTGCTGTTCCAATGCTTCAAGCTTTTCCACGACCTGCTGGTAGCGCGGATTGTCGGCGTGCCCAGGCGTGGCCATGCTCGGTGCTGCTGATTCGGCCTGCTGATGCTGCTGGCTTGCCGCCTCCAGCGCACCCAAGGTGCCGCTGCCGGCTTTGCCGTCCACCGTCAGCTGATGATCGCGCTGGAACTGCTGGACCGCCTGCAGGGTGCCCGGGCCAAAGTGACCGTCGGCCACCAGCGGTGCACCGTCCTTGCCCGTGTAGCCGAGGTCGGCCAGCTTCTGCTGCATGGCCTGCACCTCATCGCCCTTTGCGCCGTTCACCAGCACGCCACTGCCAGCCGACGCATCGGGTGTGCTGGGCGAGGCGTGCGAGGGGGCATGGGTTGGGGTGATGCCCAGCTGGGTCATGGCCGTGTCAAAGCGTTGATCGCGGCTGGTCACGGCCGCAGGCGACTGGATGCCGAATTTGGTCGCATCGACGAAGGTCTGCACGTCGGCCCGGCTTGGTGGATCGCCGGCCTGGACGGTACCGCCCTGCAGCTTCTCCGCGTTGCCGGCCAGATAGCTGATGAACTGCGGGCCCATGCTGCCGAACTGGTTGTCATAGTCGGCCATGGCCAGCTGCAGTTCCGGATTTGCCACGATGGCATCGGCGGCGGCCGGGTTGGTCGCACGCACCTTGGCGATGGCCTCGTCGACGCGCTCGATGGCGCTGTCCAGCTTGGCGTTGGTGAGCTGGTCGATGTTGGCCTGCGGAATGGCCTGCAGCTTGGCGTCGAGCGCGGCCAGCTGCTGTGTGCTCAGCCCCCCGTGCTGGGACAGCAGTTCGATGTCACCGTTGGTGAAGCCGTTGTCGCGCAGGAAGCGCCTGGCCTGAGGGTTGCCGCCGACGTCGAACTGCACCAAGCCGAACGAGTAGGCGCTGGTGCCCTCCTGGGCGTATGAAAAATGGTCCAGATGGCGGGTGTTGCCGCCCAGTTCGGTGTTGAGGAACAGTGTGGACAGCTGTTCGCGGGTGAGAGTGGAATCCGTTGCCATGGTCATCGTCCTTCAATGAGGAAAAGGGAGCCGTGCCCGCCCGGCGGATGTCAGCCGGCGCAGTGCTGCTGGGTGAAGCCGAGCAGCTGGCGGGTGGCCTCGGTGCCGTAGGCAGCCGGTGCCGGTTCGATGGCGAACTGGCCGACCATCTGGTTGCTGCACAGCTGCACGTTGCGCTTGCCGGTGCTTGTTTCCAGGGTGCAGTTGGCCGCCAGCAGGGCGTTGTGGCCGGCGCCGATGTTGGTTGCCGCCGTGCAGCCCAGCAGGCTGCCTTTTTGGCCGTTTTCACCCAGCAGCGTGTTGAAGGTCGCCAGCTGGCTGTTGGGGTCGCGCAGCACCAGCATGTCCACGCACTGCTGCTGGCCGTCGGGCACTTCGCAGGCATCCTGGTCGACCAGACCGTCGCGCGTGGCCGACAGTACCTTGAGGCGGTCGGCAGATACCTGTAGCAGGCAGTGCGCGTCGCTGCACAGGTCGCGCGTGTGCTGGATCCAGCGCTGCTGCTCGGCCTGCAGCTTGGCCTTGCCGGCGGCATCGAGAGTTTGGCTTGCGGCGGCTTCGGCCTTGGCCAGTTCGCCTTCCTGCTTCAACAGGACGGGGTCGTTGCAGATCAGGGTCTGCACCGGCGATGCCGGATTGGCGCAGGCGGTGCTGCCGGCGGCCGCTGCCGGGGCGCTGGCCGCCTTGCCGTCGGTGTTGGCCTGCTCGGTGGTGGCTGCAGGCACCGTGGCCTGGGCTTCACCGGAGGGCGGGGTGCAGGCGGCCAGCAGGGCCACCCAGCACAGGGTCATGAGGGGCTTGATGGCCCGGGTCATACGTTCACTGCTGCGCTGCATGTCTATCCTTTGATGTCTGCGTCCTGGCGCATGGCCTGCGGGCGGCAGGCATGGGGCGAACCATGGAACGGGGGCGCCGTGGCGGCCGCGCAGCGGGCTGGGCATTGCAACATCCCGCGCCGGGGCCGTTGGCGGGAACAGAGCGTAGCAAGCGACTGCTTAGGGCTCTGTGACAGGGCGCGCGGAACGCGGCGGCGGGTGCCCGGATGCAGAACGGGCGCCCGAAGGCGCCCGTCCGTGTGCATCCGTTGCTGGGGTCAGAGCCCTTTCCGGCGGAAAGGGATCCGACCCCGCGCACGGCATCAGTAGCGGTAATGATCCGGCTTGAACGGACCTTCCACCGGCACGCCGATGTAGTCGGCCTGTTCCTGGCTCAGGGTGGTCAGCTTCACGCCGATCTTTTCCAGGTGCAGGCGGGCCACTTCTTCGTCCAGCTTCTTCGGCAGCAGGTACACCTTGTTCTCGTAGGTGCCCTTGTTGGCCTACAGGTCGATCTGGGCCAGGGTCTGGTTGGCGAACGAGTTGGACATCACGAAGCTCGGGTGGCCGGTGGCGCAGCCCAGGTTCACCAGGCGGCCGTCGGCCAGCAGGAAGATCGCATT
>Ga0308171_1003826_pt1 | contig 13157 bp, 11 predicted proteins | sample PhyGR1_FD_202135 | JGI IMG/M metagenome (GOLD analysis project Ga0308171, IMG submission 202135) | Phyllosphere microbial communities from UC Gill Tract Community Farm, Albany, California, United States - DLSLSG.R1 | ecosystem: Host-associated > Plants > Phyllosphere > Unclassified | place: USA... | reverse complement strand
GAACAACTTGCCGTAGGTATTGCCGGACATGCAGGACGCTCCGTGAAATCAAACCCGAATTCTTGATGCGCGCCAGTATACGCAGGCTAACCGAGTAGTTCATCCTCGAACCTTAGTGGTGCTGGCGAGTCCAACCGGCACCTTGACCAATGATGGCGTGATGATGCTGCGAGTTCTGATCTTGAGTCTTACCCTCTTTACCGGCTTTGCCCAAGCGACAGTCCTACAGCGCCCGGTCACTCTGGACACCGGCAGCGGCGAACTTTTCGGTTCGCTGTTACTGCCCAAGTCCGACAGCCCGGTGCCGATTGTTCTGATGATTTCTGGCTCAGGTCCTACAGATCGCGATGGAAACAACCCCGACGGCGGACGCAATGACAGCCTCAAGCGCTTGGCCTGGGTGCTGGCCAAACACAACATCGCCAGCGTGCGCTACGACAAGCGTGGCGTTGCGGCAAGCCTGGCGGCCGCTCCCGATGAACGTGATTTGTCTGTAGAAGGCTATGCGGCGGACGCCGTGGCGTGGGGGCAGAAGCTCAAGGCCGATCCGCGTTTCGGCAAACTGATTCTGCTCGGCCACAGCGAAGGCGCGCTGATTGCCAGCCTCGCCGCGCCGAAGCTGGACGCAGCGGCGGTGATCTCGCTGTCCGGCAGCGCGCGCCCGGTCGATCAGGTAATCCGCGAACAGTTGGCGCGCAGCCTGCCGCCGCCACTGATGCTGCGCAGCAACGAACTGCTCGACAGCCTCAAGGCCGGCCATACCGATGACAACGTGCCGCAGCCGTTGCAGGTGATCTTTCGCCCGAGCGTGCAGCCGTACCTGATTTCGCTGTTCCGTCAGGACCCGGCGCAGGCCTTTGCCCAGTTGAAAATGCCGGCGCTGATTGTCCAGGGCAGCAACGACATTCAGGTCGGCACCGAGGACGCGAAGCTGCTCAAGGCGGCGAAACCGGAAGCGCAACTGACGGTGATCGACGGTATGAATCACGTGCTGCGCATCGTCCACAACGACATGAAGCGGCAATTGGCCTCCTACAAGGACCCGAATTTGCCCCTGGCCGCCGAACTGGGCGCCGCCGTCATCGAATTTATTGACGGAATTCGTGCAAGTTAACTGCGTTTTACCCTCCAGCCTCACAGAAAACGGCCGATAAGCCTTTGTCGCCAGCGCAACGTCTGGCGGCAAGCAGGGCTTGGACAGGATCTCGCCGTTATGACTGAAACCCAGACTTCACCCGACACCAGCGCTGAAAAAGACGCATCGCCAGCGGTCGAACTGCCGTGGGCGGACGTTCAGGCCGAGCACCACAAGATGCTCCGCCTGGCGCCGCTGCAGACCGACCGCAATACCGGCGGCCGGCCGTTGCGCTTTGTCGAATTCGGTTACGCCGAGCGCAACAGCAAAGAGCGCAGCCTGATGCGCATGGCGATCAAGCTGCCCAACCAGCGCGTGCGCAAAGAGCAGAATCATCTTGATGTGTGGGTAGACCACGCGAGCAAACGGGTGAGCTTCGGTCCCGATAGCGGCTTGCAGATTGAACCGCTGAATCGCGGTATCGGCCGCTTCATGGCTGCGCAAGGCATCAATTGGGCGAAAAAGCGCTGGCCCGGCTACACCGTCGACGGCATGGACCTGAACAACAAGGACGCGCTCAACGAAGACACTCGCTTGCGTCGCGACCATTTCCTGCGCGTGCACGGTTTCGATGTGGCTTACGCCGACGCCCAGCATTTGAAAGGCAGCATCAAGGCCGTGCAGGTCGGTGATCTGCTCGGTGACTGGAACAGCGAAAAGCTGCAGATCGTCGAAATTCTTGAAGCCGCGCAGATGCTCCAGCAGGCCGAACAGAACCTGGCCGAGCAGGAAGTGAAACTGAAGAAGCAGGAAGAAAAAGTCAGCAAGTTCAAGCGCGAAGATGCCGGGCTGCGTTTCACCATTACGTGTCTGGTGGCATTTGCGGTGTTTCAGGCGGGGTTGTTGATCTGGATTGCTACGCACCGCTGAGGGCTTGAGCGCGTACTGATCGTTCCCATGCTCTGCGTGGGAACGATCTGTCACAACCTTAGACGCGGGACGCGAACAGGGCCTGATGCGCGCGGCACTGCTCCGCTGTCAGCATGAACACACCATGCCCACCACGCTGGAACTCCAGCCAGGCGAAATCGACTTCCGGGTACAACGCCTCGACGTGCACCTGGCTGTTGCCCACCTCGACAATCAGCAAACCCTTCTCGGTCAGGTGATCCGCCGCTTCGGCGAGCATGCGCCGGACCAGATTCAGACCATCATCACCGCAGGCCAGACCGAGTTCCGGCTCGTGCTGATATTCGTCCGGCATGTCGGCGAAATCTTCCGCATCGACGTAGGGCGGGTTCGACACGATCAGGTCGAAACGCTGACCCGGCAAGCCATCGAAGCCATCACCCTGCACCGTGTAGACGCGCTCATCGACGCCATGGCGCTCGATGTTCTGATTGGCCACTTCCAGCGCCTCGAACGACAGGTCCGCGAGCACTACCTCGGCATTCTGGAATTCGTAAGCGCAAGCAATGCCGATGCAGCCGGAGCCAGTGCACAGGTCGAGAATCCGCGCCGGTTCGTTGCCGATCCACGGCGCAAAGCGGTTTTCGATCAGTTCACCAATCGGCGAACGCGGGATCAACACGCGCGGGTCGACGATGAACGACATGCCGCAGAACCAGGCCTCGCCGAGCAGATAGGCGGTGGGAACGCGATCCTCGATGCGGCGCTTGAGCAAGCGCTGCAGATTGACCAGTTCGTCGTCTTCCAGCGCGCAATCAAGATAGCTGTCGGCGATTTCCCAAGGCAGGTGCAAAGCGCCCAGTACCAACTGGCGCGCCTCGTCCCAGGCGTTGTCGGTGCCATGACCGAAAAACAGATCCTCCCCATGGAAGCGGCTGACGGCCCAACGGATGTGGTCGCGCAGGGTACGAAGACGGGAAGTGATCACGGCGTAGAACTCCAGAAAAAACGACTGGCGATTCTAGCAGCCAAAACGCGCGACGACGAAGCAGGAAAAACCACGCGGTTCCGGTAGGAGTTTTCTTTTTTTTGCATCAGGCATTGAACGGAACGTGTAACTTGACAAGGCTGCAGGCCAAGAACGACGGCGCCTACGATGGTAGCGATTCACAGAACCGCTCAGCCAGAGGACAATGTCGCAAAAGCCCCACCCCGAGGAGCCCCAGAATGTCCGTTCCAAAAACGATGTTTCAACTCAGCGGCCGCGGTTACGCAGCGGCCACCCTGAGCCATGCCACCGTGGTCATCATCGATGCCCAGAAGGAATACCTCAGTGGCCCGCTGGCCCTGAGCGGCATGGACGCGGCCGTCGCGAACATCAAACAAGTGGTTGCCGCAGCCCGTGCCGCCGGTCGGCCGATCGTGCACGTGCGTCATCTCGGCACCGTGGGTGGCCTGTTCGACCCGCAGGGCGAACGTGGCGAGTTCATCCCTGGTCTGGAACCACAGGGTGATGAAACCATTATCGGCAAACTGCTGCCGAGCGCGTTCCATGGCACCGAACTGCTCGAGCGCCTGCAGAACCTCGGCTCGCTGGACCTGATCGTTTGCGGTTTCATGAGTCACTCCAGCGTCAGCACCACCGTGCGCGCGGCGAAGAATCTCGGTTTCCGCTGCACCCTGGTCGAAGACGCCTGCGCGACACGCGATCTGCCGTTCAAGGGCGGTGTACTCAGCGCCGAACGCGTGCAGGAAGCGGAAATGGCGATCATGGCCGACAACTTCGCCACGCTGGCCAAGACTCAGGACCTGATCTGATCCTGCCCTTGCGAGCGGTGCGTTGGCGCCGCTCATCCGCTATATCCGCTGATTTGCCGCAAATGCCATAGCCTCAGGAACAACCCGGTCAACTCCCGGTCGAAGGGCCGATACCATTGAGGAAGGTCGGAATGAAGTTATCCGATGGATTTGACGCACGCCGTTTGCGGCCCAAAGGCCAAAGCAACTGGCGTTTTCGATTTGGCGCGGCGATCTCGGCCATTCTGGCGACGTTCGGCGTGCTGCTGGCGATGGCTGGGGCAGCCAGCCTGCTCGGCCGTCCGCCGGCGCTGGGTGACCTGAACGCGTCACCGCTGGGCTCGGCAATCATGCTCGCCGTCGGCTTGCTGTTTCTGTATTTCGGCGTTGCCCTGTGGCGCCGCTGCCGCCGTCGCGCACGGCAATCGCGGGAACTGAACATGGCCCCGCATCTGATGAAAAAACACGACTGACCCAACGGCCTGGCTTTTTGCCGGGCCGTTTTCTGTCGACTTGGGTAAACTGGCCGCCCTTCGCGGAGGCTGACATGCAAGACGACGATTTTTCTCTGTTCAAAAGTGCGATCCAGGGCGTCAAGCCGATCAAGCACGACCGCGCCGACACCGGCAAACCCAAGGCTGACCGCGCGCAGATTGCCAAGCTGCGTCAGTCCGCCACCGTGCGCAGCGACACCACTATCATTGATGGCTTGTCCGACCAGTTCGTGATCGACGTCGGCCCGGAAGACGAACTGATGTGGTCCCGCGACGGCGTGCAGGAAAGCCAGATGCGCAAGCTCAAGGTCGGGCAGATCCCGTTCGAAGGCAGCCTCGACCTGCACGGCATGAGCGTGGAAAAGGCCCGGGAAACGCTTTGGGCCTTTCTCGCCGAAGCGACCAAGTTCGAAATCCGCTGCGTGCGCGTGACTCACGGCAAGGCCGTGCGCCTCGATGGCAAGCGGCCAATGATCAAAAGCCATGTCAACACCTGGCTGCGCCAGCACGCCCAAGTCCTCGGCTTTTGCTCCTGCCAGGCCCGTCACGGCGGCGCCGGCGCGGTTTATGTGATGCTGAAACGGACGATGATGGAAGGTCGCGACGAATAATTGCGTTACACCAAATTTGCGGGCTGCGAAAACTTCCACAGATAGTTCGATAGATCTAGAACAGAATCATACCCCGGTTCTAGAAAGCCAAGGCAATAGTAAAAAGCCCGCATATCTGCGGGCCCGGCTAAAAAAGTACTAACTATTTATCTTCTGCGATATCTTTCATTATCAACGGAACCAACGTCGTCTGCGCAGCATAAACAGAAGCAACTGGAGATAGATGGCTATTATCAAATGTAGTCATTCCAGTTTTTCGATCAGAACCTAAATAAGTTCTGCATCCTTTATCAGTACACAACAGGTCAATCATCGAAACATACTGAAATCCACCCTGCCCATCGCCATACTTGCTTTTGAGCACAGCTTCGGAATCAAGAACATGCTGGACGACGCCATCTTTTAAGTAAGTCGGCGTGGACTCCCAATGTCTCTGTAATATGATCTGATTAAGCCTCCCGTCCCACAACGGGACTGGGCCCATAACAATTACATGCTTGACGCCGTAGGAGGTCAATGCAGTCGCGAGTTGAGGGAGACTGGCGGAGACATCGTGCCAGAGTACCTGACCTATAATTACCACATTAGGCCTTTGATCCTTTATCGTCTGAATCGCAAACTTATTGGATTTTTTGCAATATTCAGTAGTTGAAGCGTCGATTTCCGGAAGGTTAGGCAAACAACCGGAAGTAGCCACACTGAGAACCCCAATCTCTTTAGGTAACTCGTGTGTCACTCCGTAAATATATTGTTGCGCGTGTGAATCCCCCCAAAAAACAAGCTTCTTGGATTTGTCTGACTTGAAACATTTTTCTGCAATATTGGAAACTGGAATATTTGTGGCTGAACCTTTGAGAAAAGCATCCATATTGTACCAGTCACAATCGTACCTGAACTTACCAGGAATGTCCTGTTTCATAAAATATTGCCAATCAGGTTTTACATTTGCAAAGTACTCCGCGAACTGCTCTCTTTCGTCTTGACGAGATGGAAACCCATTTTTAGAAATGGTCGCCGCACCAATACTTATAAACACCAGAGCCCCGCAGATCAGAAGTCTGAACGCTGTGCGACCGGATATTTTTTGGCGCATAGGTATTTCGATAAACCTATAAGTCAACCATGCGAGAACTACAGATAAAACTACCATAGCACTGCGCAGTGGGAAGTCGGGTGCGCCTGAGAAAAAAATGTAAGTAAAAGAGAATATCGGCCAATGCCACAAGTAGAGCGGATAGCTGATCAAGCCAATAAAGACCAAGAAGCGTGACGACAATACTTTTTTATTAATCCAAGCGTCAGGCCCTGAAAATATTAATAGTGCTGAGCCTATGACGGGAAGCAGCGCCCAATAACCAGGAAATTGTTTATTTTTATCAATAATAGATACTGCTGTAACGACGAATGTTATACCCACAAACGAGGCCGCATTACGAAGAACCTGAGATCGAATTTTACACGAATGGGGCGATCCGAACACCGTATTGTAAGCTAACAAGCTACCAAACAGTAACTCCCAAACCCGGTATTGAGGTAGAAAAAAAACGCCCGCTGGTGTGTCGGAGATATAAAGCAAGCCGAATCCAAATGAACATAGGCCAACGAATGTTACCGCTATTGCATACGCCAACCTAGATGCGACTTTGGAAAGAACGATTATAGAAATTGGGAAAAAGAGATAGAATTGCTCTTCGACGCCCAATGACCACAAATGCATGAGAGGTTTAGTCTCAACGGTTGCGTCAAAATAACCCGACTCGGAATACATCATTAAATTCTGAACAAAACTTAAACCAGCGATCATATGCTTGCAGAGAACTTTAAACTCTGCCCCCATCATGATCACCCAGGCTGCGATAAACGACGAAAGCAGAACTATCAGGAGCGCTGGGAATATACGCCTCACACGCCGCACGTAGAAATCATAGACACTGAAACTATTTGTCGATACACCCTTGAATATAATATTGGATATCAGATACCCGGAAATCACAAAAAATATATCTACACCTACAAACCCACCCGCGAGCACGGTCGGGAACGCGTGATATATAACTACAGCAAGAATTGCGAGCGCTCGCAGCCCATCGATATCGGGACGATAACTTAAAGGTCGAACATAAAGATTATTCTCCCTCTCCGACAAAGCCTCCTTTGAACTCAAATTTTGCGCAGCACTAGAACCCATTAAATTATTTCCTTGTCAAATAATTAGCAGCACATCGCGCTGTAAAACGAAGGCTAAAAAATTGGCGAATTGTACTTTCCGAACGAAATAAATTCCAATAAAATTCAAGATAAACCAATTCCGAACGGCGCCCAACCGCCCTGCACATGATTGCAGACGCTTGAAGCACTAACTTCCAACACCCGCGTGAGCTTCACTTTGCTTTTGATAGTCGGCCGATTATTAGACACCTGTCCATCGATCACCTCGCATCTGCGGCGAAATATGATCACAGGAGCGGCTTGCACGAGCAAAATTCATAGTGCTGTTCCTCCACCCACTGAGCGCGCTCGGTTTCGAGCACAGACCTGCGGACATTCAGCTCCCCGAGCGGCTTTCTCTGGATGCGCTGATCTATTTTGACAAAAATGAGGACAAACCACCAACTCTTCTCTCAGGCCAGTTTTTGGCCACCTGCATCGGATCCTGCGTACGGAGAGAAACATTTCATGCACTGCTAAGCGACGATTCGTCCTCCCTCAGAAAGAAAAGCTCCAGGCAAAACTTATGGTAGGTCGATAAATCCGAAATTTATGCTGTAGAATTTACCAGCACATGCCCAACACCTAAAAGCTCGAGCACGTTACAGAGTTTAAAATTAAAACATCCGGAAATTAAGAATGGACACTGGCAGTTACAAGAAACCACATACTTCTAAAATCAAAACCATGCTTAAAGCCTTTAAGCACCATGAAGAGCTTTCTGCATTTTTTTTAACTTTACTTATTATTTTCACCACCCAATTCTGCATAGGCGCTATTAAATTCGTTGGCGATGCTAACGCCTACTGGCATTACAGCTCTTTCATTCTAGACTTGGATTTTCCAAAAACCATGCGAGGATATTTTTATCCTCTGGTGCTCGCCATTCCAAGATTTATAGCGAATTCGTGGCCCTCGTCCGGCTACATTGGATTTTATGTCATACAAGCGCTACTGTTCTCCTACATTTTTTCCACATTGTTACCCTATGTATTCACACGACTTATCGGAGGGAAACTCTCGATCTCCCGCCGAATACTTCCACCACTTCTCGTTGCGATATTTTTTCCAGGTCTAATGGCCTATCCGCTAAGTGATCTCCCGGCGCTATGCATGATCGTGACGAGCCTTTACCTAGCCTTAAGAGCGTCTAAACAGAAAAACTTGGCCTCATCGTTTCTATTTTTGTTTTTAGCAGGCATCACCGCTTATGGCGCCTACAACATTAGAACAATATATTTGTTCCCATTACTAATTTTAATCCCAATCATCCCGGCATTATTACTGAAGAAAAACAGTCACATCGAAAAACTTCTGCTAACAGCTTCTTTTATTGCCGGAGCGACTTTTGCTTCGTTGCCACAGATAATAATCAACTTTAAACACCTGAACTCGCCGTCACCATTTGTCATAACGGATAACAAAAATACTTCGCTGTACGCCAATCAGTTAAAGTGGGGAGTTACCATACAAAGGTATGAGACTGGATACAACTCAGAAACCGGGGGTATATATCCGATTTATTACATAGACCCTTTGGGCGAGCGTTTATTTGAAAATGCAAATCTTGGCGAAGGCGTTATTACTGTTCCAAAAATCCTTACTGCCATTGTCAATCACCCGCTTTCGTTTTTGCGAATTTATACCAAGCATTTCATCAATGGTATGGATGTCAGAGATCCGGACCCGTACACATCAACATCATCAAAGGATAGAAATTTCCGTTCTTTTACGAGCTTGTCATTGTCTGTACTAGGTGCATTTTTCTTAGTACTCGTGGTTGCCAGATCTGAAACGGGCCGAAATCCTTGGCCTCAAATACTGTCAAAAGTCACTTGGCTCGTTTTATTGTTGCTACCTGTTTTGGCGATCACACCAGGCGCGATAGAAACCAGATTTTTCCTACCATTTCACTTGATAGGCTATTGCGCCATTTCTTACGGTTTCTCAAAAAATCTGAAGAATAAATTTAGCACTAAGGAAGCATTGCTCGCTGTAGTAATATATTTGACATTAGTCTTGTCTTTTTATAACAGCGCTAGAGAGTCAGTGCAACATCCGAATTCAGCTATCAAAAAGGAATATTTTGAATAACGTATTTCTTTAGCCTCTATGTTCAATTGAAGCGCCGATCACATCAGTTGACTGATTCCGTTAAAGGAAAATCGTGGGAACTGAACAACGAGCCGGGCGCACGCTCGCGAGCGCGGTCCTTTTACCGAGAGCCGCAATCCCGTCGTAAGACTTCCCAGACCTCAAGAGGGCTGCCTCAATGATTGTCAGCGGAACGTGGCACAGTTCTAGACAAGGCCAACCTTTATTCAGGGGCTTAGCTTCGTCAGAATTCATCGCTTCGAATACTCCGCCGTCGGTATCCTGGTGCGTCTCCCTGCCCTGAAAGGTGACACTCACGAATCGGCTAAAGCTCCGCAGGGATTGCAATTTCGACCGAGGGCGCAACGCAATGCGCCCCTGGCAGACCTAGTGCCCCCCATGTGCAACAGCCACCTCTTCCACAAGGGGTCGCGGGAACCTCACACGGATGTCCGCCCCCGGCTTGCGCCGCTCCAGTCAGGTGCATGACGACACGCTTCTCCGACAAGCCGATCGTGGTCATTGAGGCGCAAATATCCAATGTCCCACCTATAAGCGCTGAGTGATTACCGTGTTTGGGCTGCCAATCAAGATTTTTGAGTTTGTCTAACACGCAAGAATGACTGGCAACAGCAGCCAAGCGGCCCCTGCTGCACTCAATATCAGGGCCAACTGGCAATACAACTACGTGCATACTTACGCTACCATAAGCCCCATGACATGCATGAACCTCGATTTCATCCCGAATCAGTTTGGCCGTAGCGTGCAAATGCCGCTTCGACTTATGCCCGTTGGATCAATCACATTCATGACTGAAGCGAAGCCGGGGCGCTTGACCAAATCCTGATTGGTACTGACAGGAACCGTCCCTCCTCTAGAACCCATACGGAATAAAGCTCTGTGACACTGGAACAGAATTACACCGCGATTCTCGGCCAACTGGGCGAGGACGTCTCCCGCGAGGGCCTGCTCGACACGCCAAAGCGTGCCGCCAAAGCCATGCAGTACCTCTGCCGCGGTTATGCACAGACGCTCGAAGAGGTCACCAATGGTGCCCTGTTCAGCTCCGACAACAGCGAAATGGTGCTGGTCAAGGACATCGAGCTGTATTCGTTGTGCGAACACCACCTGCTGCCGTTCATCGGCAAGGCGCATGTCGCCTATATCCCGAGCGGCAAAGTGCTGGGCCTGTCGAAGGTTGCGCGGATCGTCGATATGTACGCCCGTCGCCTGCAGATTCAGGAAAACCTCAGCCGCCAGATCGCCGATGCGGTGCAACAAGTCACCGGCGCGCTGGGCGTGGCCGTGGTGATCGAAGCCAAGCACATGTGCATGATGATGCGCGGCGTCGAAAAGCAGAATTCGTCGATGATCACTTCGGTGATGCTCGGTGAATTCCGTGAAAACGCGGCAACCCGTAGCGAATTCCTCAGCCTCATCAAGTAATTCGCAACAGAAAAGAGCCGGCGTTGATCGCCGGTTTTTTTTCGCCCGTGAAAAATCGGGTAAGCTGCGCGCCTTCTTCATTTGCACCGTGAGGCTTTCAACGTGTTCGTCAAAGCGCTTCGTGTCGGCCTCGGCCAACTGGTTATCTTCATCGACTTTATTACCCGCCCGGGGAAGAAAAAACGCCCCACCGCTGCTCAGGCGCAAGTCGACGCTGCCGCGAAGGACCTGACGCTGTATCAATTTCACGCCTGCCCGTTCTGCGTGAAAACCCGCCGCGCCCTGCATCGCCTGAATGTGCCGGTGGCGCTGAAAGACGCGAAGAACAACGAGCAGGATCGCCAGACCCTGCTGGAACAGGGTGGCCGAATCAAAGTGCCTTGCCTGCGAATTGAAGAGAACGGGCAGACAACCTGGATGTATGAATCCAAGGTGATTATTGATTATCTGGATAAGCGGTTTGCGGCGGTCTGATGTTAACGGGTTGGAGCGATAGCCGCCTTCGCGAGCGCGCTCGCTCCCACCCTTGAAACGCATTCCATTTTGTGGGAGCGAGCCTGCTCGCGAAGAGGCCCGCACTGACAACGCCGGCCCTTAAGCCGGCGTTTTTGCTAGGCCGCCCTTTCCATCTGCGCCCGCCGCACCACCGCCGCCAACCGCTTCAACCCCTCATCCAGCCGCGACGGATCAATGTGGCTGAAGTTCAAGCGCAAATGCCCATGATGCTTGTCCGGCTCGGGAAAGAACGGTTCACCGGGCATGAATGCCACATCATTGGCCAACGCCTCATTGAGCAAAGTGCGCGTATCCAGCGGTTGCTTCAGCGTCAGCCAGAAGAACAGCCCGCCCTGGGGCATGTTCCACTCAGCCAGATCGGTAAAATGCATTTCCAGTGCCAGTTGAAACGCATCTCGCCGCTGCCGATAGAAATCCCGCAACTCGCTCAAATGCTGTTGATACTTCTGCGAGCCGATCCATTGCAGCGCCTGCCACTGGCCGATGCGATTGGTGTGCAGATCCGCCGATTGCTTCAGTTTGAGCAGGTGCGGGAACAGATCCGCACTGGCGATCAAGTAACCGACACGCAAACCCGGGAGCAAGGTTTTCGACACGGTGCCGGTGTAGATCCAGCTGGCTTTTTTCAGGCGCGCCGCAATAGGTTTGGCACTGCCACCATCGAAAGTCAGTTCGCGGTATGGCTCGTCTTCAATGAGCGTGACGCCGAATTCATCAAGCAACGCGGCGACCGCTGTGCGCTTGGCCTCGCTGTAGCGCACGGCGGAAGGATTCTGGAACGTCGGGATCAGGTAGATAAACGCCGGGCGATGCTGTTCTAAACGATTACGCAATTGCGCGAGGTTGGGGCCGTCCGCTTCCTGCGGCACGGTCAGGCAGTCGGCGCCAAACAGCTGGAAGATTTGCAGCGCGGCCAGATAAGTCGGCGCCTCCAGCAAAATCTCCGTGCCCTTGTCGATATACAGTTTTGCCGCCAGATCCAGAGTTTGCTGGGAACCACTGACCACCAGCACCTGACTCGCATCGCACTCGAGGCCCAGCGCCCTCGCCTCTGCCGCCAAAGCTTCGCGCAAGGCCGGCTCGCCTTCGCTCATGCCGTACTGACCCAGCGATAACGGCATCTCGTCCCACTCCACCTTCGGCAACATCGCCTCAGCGGGCAAACCGCCGGCGAACGACATGACCTCCGGAAGCTGGGCCGCCGCGAGGATTTCTCGGATCAAAGAACTTTTAAGGCGCGAGACACGTTCGGAAAAAGCCATGGAGGTCACCGTAGCAAGGCATGCAGGAAATGAGTCAAACTGGTTGACTGAAATTACGACAGCTTGAGCGATTACGTCAACATGCTTGACCTTAAAAACCCCTCCACTCAGCAACAGGCCATGGAAGCGTTTTTCTTCGGCTATCAGGCATTCACTGCCAAGGCTGATGAAATGCTCGAGCGTCGCGGCCTCTCGCGGGTGCATCAGCGCATCGTGTTTTTCATCGCGCGCTATCCGAACCTCAGCGTAAAAGAGTTGCTGGCCCTGCTGGGCGTGAGCAAACAAGCGTTGAACATGCCCCTGCGCCAGTTGCAGGAAATGCACCTGGTCGACAGCGTCGCTTCGCAGACGGACAAGCGTAAGCGCCTGCTTGAGCTGACGGCGGAAGGCGCGAAGTTCGAGCAAGCGCTGCGCCGTGAGCAGGTGAAATTGCTCGAGCGGGTATTTGCCGAGGCTGGGGAAGCGGCGGTGAATGGGTGGTTGGCGGTGAATCTGGCGCTTGGGGGGAATCAGCTGCAACTCGATTGACAGGACCGCCCTCTTCGCGAGCAGGCTCGCTCCCACATTGGAACGCATTCTCCTGTGTGAGCGAGCCTGCTCGCGTAGCCATCCTGATAGCCATATATCCCTATCGGCAAAAAAATCGCCGACAAAACAAAAAACAATATTTGCTTTATTTGTACACAAAAGCATAATCCACTGCGTGCGAGTTCCTGACTATACGGTCAACAAATTCGCGTATGCC
>Ga0308171_1003825_pt1 | contig 13160 bp, 10 predicted proteins | sample PhyGR1_FD_202135 | JGI IMG/M metagenome (GOLD analysis project Ga0308171, IMG submission 202135) | Phyllosphere microbial communities from UC Gill Tract Community Farm, Albany, California, United States - DLSLSG.R1 | ecosystem: Host-associated > Plants > Phyllosphere > Unclassified | place: USA... | reverse complement strand
ATCCAGCGGAAATACTGGGTATACCATGGGTCATTCAAACCAGCGGCTTCACGCATCCGCTCAATAACAGCTGGATCTTGGTTTGGATTGATCAAACCAGTAAATGGATCCCCAGGCATTGCTTGTGCGATCAAGAAAATCAAGATACTCAAAATAATGACTTGTGGGATCATCAACAACAAACGACGTAGAATTGTTTTCCACATTATTCAGCACCCCCGTTTTTCAATGCGACTTGGTGCGACTCGGTGATTTTACGCAAGTCATACACTCTGCCAGATTCGTCGTAGTAATCTTTTTGATGGGTCACATATTCCAACTCGACCTTGCGGCGGTTTTCTTTGTGAGCATCGCGATTTTTTACGTCGATTTGAGGAATCGCTGATAATAAACGTTTTGTATAGATGTGACGCGGGTCTTGGTAGATATCTTCCCGAGTCCCGATCTCAACGAAGCGGCCTTTGTACATGATGGCGATATTGTCGCACATATGTTTTACGACCCCTAAGTCATGAGAGATAAATAAGAAACTTAAGCCGAATTCTTGCTGGATCCGTTTCATAAAGTTCAGTACCTGTGCTTGCACGGATAAGTCAAGAGCTGAAACCGGCTCATCGGCGACGATCAGTTTTGGATTGGAAGCTACCGCACGGGCAACCCCTAACCGTTGACGTTGTCCGCCAGAGAATTCATGAGGATATTTGTATAGGGCATCTTCTGGCATCCCAACGATATCCAACAAACTTTTCACACGTGTTTTCTCTTCTTGATCGCTTAAGCGTTCAAAGTTGCGCAATGGTTCTGCGATAATGTCCACCACACGTTTTTTAGGATTCAAGCTAGACATTGAATCTTGGAAAATCATTTGGACATCTTTGTTGTAGTTCATTTTCTTGCGGACAGAACGTTTAGTCACGTCTTGCCCATCATAAATGATTTCGCCGCTAGTGATTTTTTCTAACCCAACGATAGCTTTCCCAGTTGTGGATTTACCAGAACCAGACTCACCAACCAATCCGTAGGTTTTTCCTTTTTCAATGACGAAGTCCACACCATCAACGGCGTACACGTGATCCGTGACGCGGTTGAAGAATCCGCTGCGAATAGGATAGTGGACTTTCAGATCTTTGATTGTAATTAATTCTGTCATCTACACTTCTCCTTCTTCGTCTCTAAAATGAAAATGCTTGTAGCATGTGCAACGGACCAAATGATCAGGCGCTACTTCATGCAAGACTGGGTTTGCTTCGTGGTCGCTTTCAGGGATCCAAGGAATCCGTGCAGCAAACCGACAACCAGTCCGAGGCATATTTTTCAAGGAAGGAACCACCCCTTCGATCACATGCAGTTCACTGTCTTGAGAATTTTCTTGAGGGATCGAGTTAAGCAATGAGCGGGTGTATGGATGTTTCGGATTGGCAAACAACTCTTCGGCTGATGCGACTTCCACAAACTGTCCCCCATACATTACGGCTACTCGGTCGGCCATCTCTGCTACGACACCTAAATCGTGGGTGATCAAAATGATCCCCGTTTGCGTTTCTTCTTGCAAATCTTTTAGTAGATCAAGGATCTGTGCTTGGATCGTCACGTCCAACGCTGTCGTTGGCTCATCCGCAATGATGATTGGCGGTTTACAAGCAATCGCGATCGCGATGATGACCCGCTGACGCATCCCACCAGACAATTCATGAGGGTATTGACGTCCTACACGTGGCGGATTTGGAATCCCAACTTGTTCTAATAATTCTAATGCTCGTGCTTGGCGCTGTTCGGCATTCATATCTGTATGATAAGACAAACCTTCTTTGATTTGGTCTTCGATCCGCATCAACGGATTCAGTGCAGACAACGGATCTTGGAAAATCATCCCAATATCATTTCCGCGAATTTTGTTGTATAACGTTTCATTTAAGTTTGACAAGTTTAAATCTTTATATAAGATTTCCCCAGTGATTTTCGTGTTGTTTGGGTCATGTAGCCCCATGATCGTTGTAGCCAACGTACTTTTTCCGCAACCAGATTCTCCTACGATTGCTAAGATCTCATTACGATCCAGTGTAAAAGAAATACCATCTACTGCGTCATAGTAATCGTCTTTGATACGAAAACCTGTGTGAAGGTTTTGAACATCTAGTAATTGATTATCTCTGGACAATCGAATACCCCTCTCTACTTTCTAAGATGTCTTGCGTTTTAATGTAAAAAAGAAGGAACGTGCATTTCATTTCCAAAAGCTTTCTTAACATTGTATAATATATTCTTAATAATTATATAGAAATGCTAACAATAATGCAAGTCCCAGAAAACTTAATACACTGAATTTTCAGAAAATTTACATTACGCTTCCAACGCCGTCATGTCAGGTTTAACGATCGTTTTTTTGATTTCGATTCTAAAGAAAAGCCGCCCAAATCACAGCGGATCAATTATGAGAAAGAAAGAGCTAAGTCATCTAGGACTTAGCTCTTATGTCTGTCTTAAGCAAGATGGCTTGAAATATAATCAACCGCTCCACCGACTGTTTCGATCTGCTCGGCATCTTCATCAGAAATCTCGGTACCAAATTCATCTTCTAGTTCAAGGACGAATTCCATCACACTGATCGAATCAGCGTTCAAGTCGTCTTTAATGCTCATCGTATCCGTTACGTTCTCTGCGTCAATTTCAAAATGATTGGCGATCACGACCGCAACTTTCTTGAATACTTCATCTCGTGTCAACTGGCTTCACCTCCACGCGTTTGCACAAAACATAGAATGGCTAACAAACATTGTACTGCTTTCTATGCTTTTTGTCTAGATTTTTTTGCAATTTCATTACAATGATTGCATTATGATTGCGTTTCGTCTTTTGCAGCCGGCATTTCTTCAAAGTGGGCGACCAATTGTGCCACGACATCTGTTGCTAGCATCGTATGGATCTGCTTGATGGTGTACGCTACCGCTTCTGGTCCTGTCGCACCATGGGTTTTGATGACTGGAGCTTTCAAACCAAACAATACGGCCCCGCCATGTTTCGCATAATCCATTTCATTTTTCACTTTCCGCAATGCATCTTTCAGTAACAATGCGCCTAATTTTCCTTTGGTACCTGAATCAAGAATCGATTGTTTCAACAACGCCATCAAGTTCAAGGCGGTTCCTTCGATCGATTTCAAAACAGCGTTCCCAGTAAAGCCATCTGTCACGACGACGTCAGCTGCACCATCCAGTAATTCCCGGGCTTCGACATTGCCGATAAAGTGGATCGTAGGATCCGCTGACAGCAGTTCAAAGGCTTTTTTCGTTAATTCACTACCTTTGGTTTCTTCCGTTCCGTTATTTAACAAGCCGACCCGTGGTCGATTGATCCCACGAACTTTTTGGGCGTAAAAGGATCCTAAGACGGCATAGTTTGCCAAATGTTCTGGTTTATTGTCGGCATTGGCACCTAGATCCAGCATATCAAAGCCAGCATCTTTGCCGATCACTGGCATTGTGGACATTAATCCTGGACGATCGATTCCTTTGATCCGACCGACGATAAACAAACCAGCCGCTAACAAGGCACCGGTATTTCCAGCTGAAAAAATCGCATCTGCTTCGCCATTTTTCACTGCTTGTGCCGCTAAGACCATTGAAGCGGTTTTTTTCCGTCTGATTGCTTTGACGGGTTCGTCATCACTATTGATTTTTTCATCTGTGTGGATGATAGTGACATTTTTATCATCCGTCATGTATTTTTTGATTTCATTTTCTTTTCCGTAAAGGAGGAATTCAATCTCTGGAAAGTCTTTTTTCGCCAGCATGACTCCTTCTACGATCGCTTTTGGGGCGTTGTCTCCGCCCATTGCATCAACAGCAATCCGCATCTCGCTGCCACTCCCTTCATTTTCCCAATCAGTATAGCATATTCTTTAATCAAAAAATTGTTTGTCTGCTTTTTTTGCTACCAAATAGTTCGCCAATGCCGAAAATTCTGGCAACAGCTGCCAGCTGTTTTTTTGCCAAAGCTGGGTAGCTTCGACTTGTGCCACTTCTAGAATATGGGCATCCGCGACCAAATCGGCAGCCGCAAACTCTGGCAAGCCCGATTGTCGATTGCCGAAGACTTCTCCTGGCCCCCGCAACTGCAAGTCTTTTTCGCTGACTACAAAGCCGTTGGTGGTTTCTGTCATGATTTTCATTCGTTCGACCCCCGTCTCATTTTTCGGGTTCGCGATCAAAATACAGTAAGAAGCATCGGCGCCGCGTCCTACCCGTCCACGTAATTGATGGAGCTGGGCTAATCCGAAACGATCAGCATCGATGATCAGCATCACTGTCGCATTGGGAACATTGACCCCTACTTCGATGACCGTCGTGGAAACCAAGATCTGCAGTTGATTTTCTTTGAATGCTTCCATAATAGTGTCTTTTTCTTGATTCTTCATTTTCCCGTGCAACATCCCTACTTGATAGGTTGGGGAAAAATAACTTTGCAGCTGCTCATAAATCTCCGTGGCATTTTTGACATCCAGCATTTCGGATTCTTCGATCAAAGGACAGATGACATACATCTGATGCCCTTGTGCCAATTCTTTTTGCGCCCACTCTAAGATCGATTCAAACTGCGGTGGCCGGACCCAGCGAGTCTCTACAGGAATCCGTCCTGCCGGCATTTCATCGATCACCGAAACATCCATTTCGCCATAGGCGGTGATCGCTAGTGTACGTGGGATTGGTGTGGCGGTCATAAAGAGCACATCAGGCAGATAGCCTTTTTCCCTTAATACTTTTCGCTGATTGACCCCAAAACGGTGTTGTTCATCGGTGATGACTAAGCCAAGATGTGCAAAGTCTACCCCTTCTTGAATCAGCGCATGGGTCCCAACGATGATATCGATCTCCCCGGCTGCTAATTGTTCTAAGATGACCCGCCGTTCTTTTGGTTTGGTCGAGCCTGTCAAAAGAGCGGTGGTCACTTCTAAGGGGTCAAAGAGTTGATTCAAGCTTTCTAGGTGCTGTTGGGCCAAAATTTCAGTCGGCACCATCAGTGCGCCCTGAAAGCCAGCCGTCATCGTAGCATAGAGGGCGATCGCCGCAACGACTGTTTTCCCGCTCCCTACATCTCCTTGCAAGAGCCGCTGCATGTGCTGCGGACTTTTCAGGTCATGGCAGATTTCATTGGTCACGCGCTTTTGCGCATTCGTCAATTCAAAGGGCAGTTTACGAGTAAATTCTTTCAAGCGTTGCACATCATAATCGATCGCCAAGCCGTTTTTCTCGGCTTTTTCGCTTTTCTTCAGTCCTTGGATCTGCATTTGGAACAAAAAGAACTCTTCAAAAATCACCCGACGCTTCGCTTGATGGCTCTCTTGGGGATCTTTGGGAAAATGCATTGCAAACATCGCGGATTTTCGATCCAACAACCGATATTTTTCGATCAATGACAAAGGCAAGATCTCCGTGATCTGATCACCAAAATCAAGGAATGCCTGTTTGATCAGTTCGATCAACACACTTTGACGCACGGCTTTATTGACATGATAAATTGGGGCAAAGTCTTCTGCGCTCTTGCTGCCGAGAATTTTCATTCCCGTCAGTCCTTTGCGTTTGGCGTCCCATTTGCCATAGACGGCGATCTCTTCTGAGACCTCTACTTTATCCTTCAAATAAGGCTGATTGAAAAAGGAGACATTAAAGACATCGTGGTCTTGCATCATGCGAAATTGCAACCGACTTTTCTTGTAACCAAAGCGATTGACGACCGGTGGGGAAACGACGATCCCCTTGATCGTTACTTTTTCTTGGTCTTGAATCTCCGCTAATTGCCGTTCTTGAATGTCTTCATAACGAAACGGGTAATACTTTAGCAGGTCTTCGATGGTTTCGATTCCTAAACTCGCCAAGTCTTGGGCGCGTTTTTCTCCGACACCCTTTAATACCGTAAGTGGCTGATTCAGCATAGGTACCCTCCTTTTCCAAAAGTGATTTTGATTCATTGCAGGGGTTCCTGCATTCATAGAAAAAGACGGAGCCAAAAATCATCTACGATTTTTGCCCCCGCCGCCTAATTTGTTTATTCTGCTGAGAAAAGATATGGATAAACCGGCTGATCTCCTTGATGGATCTCTACTTCGATCTCAGGATGCAGTTCAACGATCGCTTCTTCGATTTTCGCTGCTTCTTTGGCTTTGCCTTCTTCACCGATAATGATGGTGACGATCTCAGTATCTTCTGTGATCATTTTTTCTAAGGTAGTCATAGAAGCAGAGAAACGATCAGGAACAGAAACAACGATTTTGCCGTCCACCATTCCTAAGAAGTCGCCTTCTGTGATTTCGATGCCATCAATTGATGTATTACGGATCGCATGGGTCACTGAGCCACTGACAACACTTGCTAAGACATCAGTCATCGCTTGCTGGTTTTCAGCTAGTGTGGATTGCTCGTGGAAGGCTAGCATCGCCGTCATCCCTTGAGAGATCGTCCGTGTTTCAACAACCGCTACTGGAATCTCGGAAACTTCCGCTGCTTGCTGCGCAGCCATAAAGATATTTTTGTTGTTCGGTAATACGATCACTTGATCAGCATTGACTTCATTGATTGCCACCAAAATGTCTTCTGTACTTGGGTTCATCGTTTGGCCACCACTGATGACATAAGAAGCGCCTAGGCTAGTAAACAATTCTTTCAAGCCTTCGCCAGCCGCGATCGCGATGATCGCAAATGGTGTCCGCGGACGTTTTACTGGTGCAGTTTTTGCTTCTTGCTGATCGTGTTCCAAGATCGTTTCATGCTGAAGACGCATGTTATCGACTTTGATTTTCACCAACGAACCGAATTTTTGACCATAATTCATAACTTCGCCGGGATGTTCCGTATGGACATGGACTTTGATGATCTCATCGTCATTGACCACTAATAAGGAATCCCCTAACTCGTTTAAGTAATTACGGAATGTTTCATAATCAAATTCACTATCTACAGTCGGACCTTCACCGATCTTCACCATGATTTCTGTACAGTAACCAAAGGTGATGTCTTCTGTCGCTAAGTGCCCTTGAACGCTGCGATGATGTTCGGCATTGACCATTTCGTCCATAGCCGCTGGGGAAGGTTCGAAGATTTCATCGGCTGGGTATTCCCCAGTCAATGCATTTAAGAAGCCTTCATAGATAAACAACAATCCTTGACCGCCGCTATCTACCACGCCGACTTCTTTTAAGACGGGCAATAGATCAGGGGTTTTCGCCAATGAACGTTTTGCGCCGTGAACCACGGCTTTCATCACTTCGATACAATCATCGGTAGTTTGTGCTTTTTTCTCGCCATATTCAGCTGAGATGCGTGCCACAGTCAAGATGGTTCCTTCCACAGGTTTCATGACTGCTTTATAGGCGGTTTCTACTCCATGAGTAAAGGCTTGAGCCAATTCTGGTGCAGTGAGTGTTTCTGCGGTCGGGATAGCTTTAGAAAAACCGCGGAATAATTGAGACAAAATGACGCCGGAATTCCCACGTGCGCCCATCAATAGTCCTTTTGAAAGTGTAGCGGCAAGATCGCCGACGTTTTCTGAAGTCGCATCTGCGACAGCTTTTGCTCCACTGGTCATGGATAGATTCATGTTTGTCCCGGTGTCTCCATCTGGAACAGGAAACACATTCAATGAGTTGACAAACTCTGCATTAACTTGTAGACGAGCCGCGCCTGCCTGCACCATTTCTTGAAACTGACTTGCGCTGATATTCGTTACCTTCACTTAGATAGTCCTCCTTAAAATCATCCGCCATGAACGGATCCCTTGCCTAATCTGGCAGTACACGTACGCCTTGAACAAATACATTTACCGAGTTCGCAGATACACCTAGCATCGTTTCTAAGTTGTATTTCACTTTTTCCTGCACGTTGCGGGAAACTTCGGAAATTTTTGTTCCATAGCTAACAATCGTGTATACATCCACTGCAATGCCGTTTTCTTCTTGGCGGACAACGACACCGCGAGAATAATTTTCTTTTCGTAAAATTTCATTGATGTTATCTTTGATTTGTTTCTTGCTAGCCATACCAACAATGCCGAACACATCTGTTGCTGCGCCTCCGACCACTGTTGCAATGACTTCATTGCTGATTTCAATAATACCTGATGAGGTTTGAATTTTTACAGCCATTTTATAGCCTCCTTCAATGGGCATGACCCATCTTTCTTCTTACATATTTTATCATAGCTGTACCGCAAATAAAAGGATGAGACATATGAAAAGGGGCTTTCTGACCAAACGTCTTGCATTTCGACCTTGTTTAATTTACAATGTTTACTGGGAAAAGTCAATGTTTCTTGAAAATTACTCTTGCTTTTTTCACCTTTCTGTGATAAATTCAGATGGTATGAGCTGAAATAGCGCTCCAACATCAAGGCAAAGGAGGAAATAACCACATGGCTAAAGTTTGTTACTTTACTGGACGTAAAACTGCAAGTGGAAACAATCGTTCTCACGCAATGAATGCGACAAAACGTACTGTGAAACCTAACTTGCAAAAAGTTCGCGTTATGATTGACGGAAAACCTAAAAAAGTTTGGGTGTCAACTCGTGCTTTGAAATCTGGAAAAGTTGAGCGCGTATAATTAGACCTTTTCGGCCGTTCGTTTTGAACGGCTTTTTTTGTACCCTTTTTTCTTTGGTGCGCTTTCACTTAGGTTTTCATTAAAGAAAATAGGTCTTTGTTTTTTTAATCGATTCACCTGTGGTAAACTAAGAAAAAATTGATAAAGAACAGGTGACTTCTTGTGACGAAAATAAAAACATTTGCCAAACAACATTGGCCTTATATGCTTGCTAGTTTCTTCTTGCCGTTTCTTATCATGGCAGTGATCTATTTGACCATCGGTATCTACCCCGGCAGCAGCCGCAGTGTCTTAGCCAGTGATGCCTTTTCGCAATTCTCAAACTTTCATGCCAGCTTTCGCAATATGCTCTTAGGCAAGCAAAGTATCTTTTATACATGGAACGCCTCTTTAGGCTTAAATTATCTGGCATTGATCTCCTATTATTTAGGGGGAATCTTCACTCCCCTCGTCTTATTTTTCCCAAATCAGCTAATGCCAGATGCGCTGTACTTTTTAACCTTGATCAAAATCGGCAGTGCGGGCTTGGCGTTTTGGTTCTATGCCAGCCAAACCTTTAAGATCCAACGTTGGCAGCATGTGACCTTAGCAGTCTGTTATGCCTTGATGTCCTTCATCACCGCCCATTCGGAACTGATCATGTGGCTTGATGCCATGATCTATCTACCGCTAGTGATTTTAGGTATTGACCGGTTAGTGAAAAAGAAAAAAACAGTCGTGTTATTTATCAGTTATCTGCTGTTATTTTTATCCAGTTTTTACATGGGCTTTATGATCGGTCTCTTTTCCGTGATGTATTTCTTGGTTCAATTGGGTCGCAACTGGAAGCAAGCTCGCGGGGCGATCATTCCTTACGGCATCACCTCTTTGTTAGCTGGCGGCGCCTCAATGGTGATCATCTTACCTGCCTTATTAGATTTGCGGTCGAACGGGGAAGAATTGACGACGATTTCTTCCTTTAAAACCGAAGCCACCGATGTCTTTGATCTCGTGATGAAAAACATGATCGGTGTTTACGATACGACAAAATACGGCTCCATTCCCTTCATCTATATCGGCTTATTGCCGTTGCTGTTGTGTATTTTATATTTTGTTTCGAAGAAAATCCGCTTGAAGGATAAATTCTTATACGCTGGCATGTTTGCTGTTTTGATCGCCAGTTTTTATATCGTGCCGATGAATCTTTTTTGGCACGGGATGCATGCCCCAAATATGTTCCTTTTCCGTTATGCCTATTTGTTCTCCTTCTTAGTGATCATGCTGGCGGGATACGGATGGGAGCAGCTGCAGCAAAAAGATCGCGGATTGTTTCTCATTATTGGTCTTTCTACGATCGTGGTATTTGCCCTCTCCTACGCATTGAAAGGGCCTGGAACCTATGAATATGTTTCCGCTACTTCTTTTGCGCTAACGATCGTATTCTTTGTTCTTTACTTGTTATGTATTGGGTTCGGGCAATTAGGTCTTTTAACACAAAAACGAGTGACGATCTTGATGCTGATCTTCGTCTGCGGAGAAATGGCCGTCAATACGAGCGGCATGGTTCGCGGAATTTTGAATGATTGGAACTATGCTTCTCGTAGTTTGTATACAGAACCTTATCCGGACATCAAAAAACTAGTCACTCAAGCCAACGAAGACAATGATACCTTTTTTCGATTAGAAAACCTTGATCCTGTTTCTTCCAACGATAGTATCAATTATGGTTACAGCGGGGTCAGCATGTTTTCTTCAATTCGTAACCGCAATTCGTCAAGCTACTTGGATAAGCTGGGCTTTCGGTCTCGCGGCACCAATTTAAATATCCGCTATCCGAATAATACCTTGCTGATGGATGCTTTTACAGGAATCAAATACAATATCTCCAAGCCAAATCTCACCAAATACGGCTTTCAACGAGTCGGAGAATCTGGTGAATACAAGCTCTATGAAAATCAAAATGCGTTACCGCTAGGTTTCTTGGCTGAACCGACCATCGAATCGATTGAACAGCCGCAAAACGACAACTTGACGAGCCAGAAAAATCTTTTCAATGGCTTGGCCGATTTAAATTTAGAGTATTTTGCCTTTCAGCCGATCACGGTGATCCATAGTAAAAATACAGATATCACCAATGACGGCATGTATATGAAATTTACTGAGCAAGAAAGCAATGTCGCAAAAGAAGTGACTTGGCAAGTGGAGGTTCCGGCGAACTCGCAAGCGTACTTGAGTCTCTTCCCTGCCAACTTCGGAGAATTGGAAAGCTCATCTGCCACCGTGACAGTCAACGGTCAGCAGCGAGAAACGCAAATCAGTATCAACGGTCAATACTACGACTTAGGACATTATGAGACCGATACGACGGTTCAATTCACCGTCAGCTTCTACGGAACGCCTGAAATCTCCTTCCAAAACCCGCAAGTCGTGACCTTGGATACCAACGCCTACCAACAAGCAATTGATGCGATCCAAGAACGAGGGGTCGCTATGACTGTCGGCAAACGCAGTGCCAAAGCCGACATCACGACTGAAAAAGAGCAGCAGCTTGTAACAACCATCCCTTATGACAAGGGCTGGACTGCTACGCTTGACGGCAAAGAAGTCCCAATCACGGCCTTTCAAGATGGCTTTATCAGTGTGACGATCCCAAGTGGCACCCATCACTTGGAACTGTCCTTCTTACCGCAAGGCTTTGTTATCGGTGTTTGCTTGCTCTTTGGCTGCATCGCATTGTTTATCTTGTTTGCTTGGTTTTACCAGAAACAAGTAGCCAAAAAGCAAGTCTTGGACAACCAACGCCAGCTTATGGATCAACCACCAGAAACCTAATCGAAAAAGAACCAACTCGTCTTTTTGAGGCGATCTCCTTAAGTTAGAGCAAAAGCTGACTTATGGGTGTCGCTCAATGATCGGTGAGTTTGGTTCTTTTTTGTGCTCAGGTTCCGCAGTTGTTCGCTCTAGTGGTCTTAGCATCCATTACCCGCTAGATCCCCTTCGAGTCGGGGAGCAATGCCCAGCCCGTTAGCCCTTAGAGCGTTTAGCGAAACATAAGATAACTGTTGGGTTCTTCCGCATTTTTCTTGATGGAGTGCAACGATCGCTCCCATAATTTAACCATTTTGGTTTGTTTTAAGACGCGAAAGATCGAAAGCCCTTGATCGATTTTCAACAGTCCTTTTTCTTGATCGCCATAAATATACCAGTACCATCCTTGATAGCAAAGAAGATGCGTACTGTTTAGCATGTCTCCGCGATCTGCCAATAATTCCTCTGCAATGGTCAACACCTCTTTTGCCCACTCCAGGCGGCGAAAATTGACAAACGTCGTAAAACAACTAAAAATCAAATCCATTTGAATTTCTCGCATCAAGGACAAACCTTGTTCTTTTTTTGTGCGAGAGATAGCGATCTGCAGTAAGTGATAGGAGGTTTCGACAGGAAATAAGAATTGAAAATAACGAAACAGCAAAATCTCATAAACGCCCCAGTTGTCTACTTTCGTAAGGTAGGAAATGACGGGGCGAGTTTTGGTGCGTAGCTTTTCCATATAGTCACCAGAAGAGTGATTGAGTTTAGGACCTGAGAGATTGATTTCATGTATCTCCTTTGTGATCTCAAGGTACAGAAAAACAAAAGAATGCTGTTTGGAAGCGGCGATCAGTTCGCTACGCATTTCCTCCAGCCCTTCTTTGCTTCTCTGGGCGTGGGCGTTACTCAAATAAGCTTCTTTGTTGATCCCTAAAATTCGATCCAGTAAATCCATAAATTCGCTCGTCATATAGCTGGGAAAGCTCATCAGGTTGTCGTGCCCTTTTACGCCCTTTTGTTGCGCACGCAAATAATAAAACTCTTCCACTGTGACATGGATATTTTCTAATAAGCGTTCCAATCGATGAATACTGATACTTGAAGCACCTTGCTCAAATTTACTGATGAACGAGCGACTGTTTTGTTCATCCGCCACTTGAGCGATCGTATAGCCGCGCTCTTTGCGCAATTGTCGGTACAGTTTTCCTTCTTCCATAACCATCCTCCTCACAACGATCGGTCTACAAACGCCAAACCAATCCCACTTCACGAATGAAGCTCCGCAATTAAATTTTCCTGTTCTAGATTCAAATTTAGATTCAAACCTATAAAATGTTGAGGAACAAAATCTGCGGCACCTTATTTACATGCCACTCTTTTAGCTGTTAACCACTCGTGACAGTAACCTCTGGTACGCTCCTGGTACATTTAAATTCCACTATAGTGGATTATTTTCTTCTCTTAGTATAAAGCATCCTATACTGATTTTACAACGTAGAACGTGAAAGGATGATTTCGATGAAAGAATATCAACAGAACAACGGCTATCGTGCCTTAGTCAACGCCGCCTTACTCAGCGGTATCGGCATGAGTTTATATAATATCGTCTTTGTAGTTTATGCCAGTACTTTACCCTTTAATGCCCTTGCTGTTTCCTTAGCCTCCATGGCACTGCTGATCCCTGATCTCTTACGGATCCTGACCGGCTATCTAGCCGATCGTACCAAAAACAAAGTGCAATGGATGATCAGCAGTCGACTATTACAAGGAGTCCTTTTTGT
>Ga0308171_1003824_pt1 | contig 13166 bp, 9 predicted proteins | sample PhyGR1_FD_202135 | JGI IMG/M metagenome (GOLD analysis project Ga0308171, IMG submission 202135) | Phyllosphere microbial communities from UC Gill Tract Community Farm, Albany, California, United States - DLSLSG.R1 | ecosystem: Host-associated > Plants > Phyllosphere > Unclassified | place: USA... | reverse complement strand
AAGCCCCGACGATCTCTCGCCGGGGCTCATTTCCTATCTGCCGCGCGCTTATTCGAAAGTCGCTTCCGGCGGCGGCACCGCGTTGGTGACCTTGCTGCCCCACAGCGCGTAGAACAGCACGTAGAGTTCGCAAGCCGCCGTCAGCAGGAACGAGGTCTGCAGCCCGTAGTTGTCGGCCAGCCAGCCCTGCACCACGACCAGAGCGCCGCCTGCGATCGCCATGACGAGCAGGCCGGAGCCTTCCTCGGTCAGCGGGCCGAGGCCCTTGATGCCGAGGGTGAAGATGGTCGGGAACATGATCGAGTGGAACAGGCCGACGAGGATCAGCGACCACATCGCCACTTCGCCATGGGCGAACACCGTCACCATCATCACCGCGAAGGCGCCGACAGAGAAGAACGCCAGCACCTTGCCGGCATCGAAGCGCTGCATCACGGCGGAGCCGGCGAAGCGGCCGACCATCATGCCGCCCCACAGGAAGCTCAGGTACTTGCCCGCCTGCTCGTGCGTCAGGTTGGCGATGTCGGGCTGGCTGACGAAGTTCACGAAGAGGTTGGCGACGCCGATTTCCGCAATCAGGTAGATGAAGATCGCCGGAATGCCGAACACCAGGTTGCGGTGGTTCCAGAGCGAGAGGTGCTTGCGCTGTTCCTTGGCGACGCGCGAACCGGCCGAGCCCATCGCGGGCAGCGGGAACTTGGCGATGATGACCGCGAGGATCACCAGCACCACGGCGACGAGCGCGTAAGGCAGGATCACCGAGTGGGCGTCCGCCATGCGTTCGGCTTCGGTCAGGACGGTCCCGGCGGTGGCCGTGCCGCCCTTGGAGCGGCCGAGGATCAGGTAGGCCCCGAAGAGCGGCGCCAGCATCGTGCCCATCGAGTTCAGCGCCTGCACCAGATTGAGGCGCGAGGACGCGGTCTCGGGCTTGCCGACGACGGCGACGTAGGGGTTCGCGGCCACCTGCAGCAGCGTGATGCCGCTGGCGATGACGAACAGCATGACGAGCGTGACGCCGTAGGACGGGATGCTGGCTGCCAGCATCATGCCGCATGCGCCTGCAGCCATGATGAGCAGGCCCGCGACGAGCGACTTCTGATAGCCGATCCGCTCGATCAGCTTGGCTGACGGGATCGAGGCCACGAAGTAGGCGATGAACCATACCGATTCGATCAGTGTCGTCTGGGTGTAGCTCAGCTCGAATACGCTGCGCAGGTGCGGCAGCAGCGTATTGTTGATGACGGTGATGAAGCCCCACATGAAGAACAGGCTGGCGAGCAGCGTAAGCGCGGGACCGTAGCGCACGCCGGCGGGCTGGGCGTGCAGCACCGGGGCGTCGGTGGATGAGACCACTGGGGGCATGACATTCCTCTCGATAGCGACGCCGGACGACCACTTGTACCGTGAACCGGCTTGCGCTCTTTCTATTTGTCGGACTATATGCGCGAAGCGGCGTCGTCAATGGGGCGCGTCTTCGTACAAGAATCGAAATCTCACCGAAATGCGGGAGCTAAGGGAATGAGGAATCCGGTCAAGGCCATCACGACGGCAGCGTCCGTTCTGGCACTGGCATTTAGCGCCAATGCCGCGCTGGCCACCGAAGCGACGCAGGCGAGCGCGGGCAAGCTGTCGAACGGCAGCGAGGTCACCGCGGTGACTCTGACGGCAGGCAACGGCGTTTCCGCCACTATCCTGACCTTCGGCGCGACGCTGTGGAAGCTGAACGCGCCGGACCGCGACGGCAAGACCGCCGACGTCCTCGTCGCCTACGACAAGCTCTCCGACTTCGATACGCGCCCGAACTTCTGGGGCGCCACCATCGGCCGCTACGGCAACCGCATCGCCGACGGCAAGTTCACGCTTGACGGCAAGACCTACCAGCTGCCCGGCAACGATCATGGCCAGTCACTCCACGGCGGCGGCAAGGGCTTCGACGTGCAGAACTGGAAGCTCGAATCGGTGAAGTCGGGCAAGGTGGCGACCACAGTGTTCTCGCTCGTCAGCCCGGACGGCGATTCCGGCTATCCCGGTACCGTGAAGGCCAAGGTGACGTATTCGCTCGACGAATCCGGCAACCTGCAGATCGTCTTCGACGCGACGACCGACAAGCCGACCGTGCTCAACATGACCAACCACGCCATCTTCAACATGGCGGGCGAAGGCTCCGAGCGCGACGCGATGACCAACGTGCTCACCCTCCCGGCGAGCAAGTACACTCCCGTCAACGAAAAGCTGATCCCGACCGGCGAACTGCGCCCCGTCGAGGGCACCCCGTTCGACTTCCGCAAGGGCAAGCCGGTCGCCGTGGGCCTGCGCGACGGCAACGACCAGCAGATCGTCTACGGCCGCGGCTTCGATCACAACTTCGCGCTAGATAAGGGCCAGACCAAGACCCCCGAACTCGCCGCCCGCCTCGAAGACCCGGTCTCGGGCCGCGTGCTGGAACTGCTGACGACCGAGCCCGGCGTCCAGTTCTACTCCGGCAATTTCCTCGACGGCACCTTCATCGGCAAGCAGGGCCACCTCTACCGCATGGGCGACGGCATCGCGCTGGAACCGCAGAAGTTCCCCGACAGCCCCAACCACGCCAACTTCCCGAGCACCCGCGTCGATCCCGGCAAGCCGTACCGGCACGTCATGATCTACCGCGTCACCACTTCTCCGCGCTGAACCGGACCAAAGAAAACAACCATGACCGAAACCCCTGCTCCCAAGCTGCGCTCGCGCGCCTGGTTCGACAATCCCGACAACATCGACATGACCTCGCTCTATCTGGAGCGATACCTGAACTTCGGCCTCAGCCTTGAGGAACTGCGTTCGGGCAAGCCGATCATCGGCATAGCCCAGTCGGGCAGCGACCTTAGCCCGTGCAACCGCCATCACCTCGTGCTGGCCGAGCGCATCCGCGAAGGCATTCGCGAGATGGGCGGCATCGCGCTGGAATTCCCGGTCCACCCGATCCAGGAAACCGGCAAGCGCCCCACCGCCGGGCTCGACCGCAACCTGTCGTACCTCGGCCTCGTCGAGGCGCTCTACGGCTACCCGCTCGACGGCGTGGTGCTGACCACCGGCTGCGACAAGACGACCCCGGCGATGCTCATGGCTGCAGCCACCGTCAACATCCCCGCCATCGCGCTGTCGGTCGGCCCGATGCTCAACGGCTGGCACAAGGGCGAGCGCACCGGTTCGGGCACGATCGTGTGGAAGGGCCGCCAGATGATGGCGGCGGGCGAACTGGACGCGGACGGCTTCATCAAGCTCGTCGCGTCTTCGGCACCCTCGACCGGCTACTGCAACACCATGGGCACGGCGACGACGATGAACTCGCTGGCCGAGGCGCTGGGCATGATGCTGCCCGGTTCGGCGGCGATCCCCGCGCCTTACCGCGACCGCCAGGAATGTGCCTACCACACCGGCAAGCGCATCGTGGACATGGTGCGGGAGGACCTAAAGCCCTCCGACATCCTGACGCTCGACGCCTTCCACAACGCGATCGTCGTCAATGCCGCGATCGGCGGTTCGACCAACGCGCCGATCCACCTTGCCGCGCTGGCCCGCCACGTCGGCGTGGACCTGCCGCTCAAGGACTGGGAGCGCCTCGGCCACAAGATTCCGCTGCTGGTGAACCTGCAGCCCGCCGGTGAGTACCTCGGCGAGGACTACTACCACGCGGGCGGCGTCCCCGCCGTCGTCGCGCAGCTGATCGGCCAGGGACTGATCCAGGAGAGCGCCCTCACCGTCAACGGCAAGACCATCGGCGACAACTGCCGCGACGCCACGATCGAGGACGACAAGGTCATCAAGACCTTCGACCAGCCTCTGGTCGAGGAGGCGGGCTTCCTCGTCCTGTCGGGCAACCTGTTCGACGCCGCGATCATGAAGACCAGCGTGATCTCCAAGGAATTCCGCGACCGCTACCTCTCGAACCCCGCCGACCCGGACGCCTTCGAAGGCCCCGCCGTGGTGTTCGACGGTCCCGAGGACTATCACCACCGCATCGACGATCCCTCGGTCGGCATCACCCCCGAGACGCTGATGTTCATGCGCGGCGCCGGGCCCATCGGCTACCCCGGCGCGGCCGAAGTCGTGAACATGCGCCCGCCCGCCTACCTCATCACCGAGGGCGTCAGCGCCCTGCCCTGCATCGGTGACGGCCGCCAGTCGGGCACTTCGGGCAGCCCCTCGATCCTCAACGCCTCTCCGGAAGCGGCGGCGATGGGCGGTCTGGCGCTGCTGAAGACCGGCGACCGGGTGCGCATGGACCTCAAGGCGGGCAAGGTGGACGTGCTGATCTCCGACGAGGAGATGGCAACGCGCCGTGCCGAACTGGAAGCCGCCGGCGGCTACCAGTACCCCGCCTCGCAGACGCCGTGGCAGGAAATCCAGCGCGCCCTCGTGGGCCAGATGGATACCGGCGCGATCCTCGAGGGTGCGGAAAAGTACCAGCGCATCGCCCAGACCATGGGCCTGCCGCGCGACAACCACTGATCCAGCATAAACCTCGTCATTCCCGCGAAGGCGGGGACCCATCTCTTGGAAGTGCCTGTTGCACCGACGTCAGATGGGTCCCCGCTTTCGCGGGGATGACGAGGTTTTTATGGGCCGACAGATCAGCGGCCTCGACATGGGAGAGAGAACGATGACCCTCTGGCGCAAGATCGAGCGCGACACGCGCGACACCCTAGGCGAAGGCGCGTTGTGGTGCGAGCGGGACCGCGCGTTCTACTGGGTCGATATCCTTGCCCCCGCCCTCAACCGGCTAACGCTGGCCACCGGCGCCATCGAACGCTGGGACATGCCCGCGCCGCTCGGCTGGGTGGCTCCGCGCGCCTCGGGCGGTTTCCTCGGCGGTTTCCGCGACGGCGTCGCCGCGATCACCCTCGATCCGCTGACCATCGGCGAGCGCTCCGATCCCGAACCGCACCTGCCCGGCAACCGCATGAATGACGGCAAGGCCGACCGCCACGGCGCCATCTGGTGCGGCACCATGGACATGGCCGAGGAGGAAGTCTCCGGCTCGTTCTACCGCCTCTCGCCGCAGGGCGAATGGCAGGTCGTCGACACCGGCTACACCGTGACCAACGGTCCGGCGTTCTCGCCGTGCGGGAACTGGCTCTACCACACCGATTCCGGCCGCCGTACCATCTACCGCTTAGCCCTCGACAAAACCGGCGCCCGTGATCGGCAGGAATTCATCCGCTTCTCCGAGGACGACGGCTATCCCGACGGCATGACCACCGATGCGGAAGGGTTCCTCTGGGTCGCCCACTGGGACGGCGGCCGCATCAGCCGCTTCGCCCCGGACGGCACCCGCGACCGCTCGATCGAGCTGCCCGCCAGGCGCATCACCAACATCGCCTTTGCCGGGGAGAACCTCGACCGCATGTTCGTGACTTCTGCGGCAACGGGCCTGCCGGAATCGGAATTCGACGGCGCGCTCTACGAGGTCGATGCGGGCGTTACGGGTCTTCCCTCCGGCATCTATCAGGGCTGATCCCCAAGGCTGCTCTTTGTCGCAGGGATTGGCGCAACCGTTACACATTGCTACCAAAATCCCTGCTTACAAGCTGCCTTCCAGCGGCCATACGAAGCAGCATGTTCACCACTCGTCGCATCGTGATCGGCGGCGTCGTACTCGGCGCGTGCGTTCTCCTTCTCGTCTGGAAGCTGTTCCTCGCCGCTCCGGCCGAGCCTGACGTCGCGACCGTGAAGGTCGCGCGCGGGGCGCTCGAACGCACCGTCGAGGCGACGGGCACGCTGGAGCCGAAGGAACTCGTCAGCGTCGGCGCGCAGGTGTCCGGCCGTCTCGACGAACTGAACTTCGAGATCGGCGACGTGGTCCACAAGGGCGACCTCATCGGCCTGATCGACCCGCGCACCCAGACCAACAGCCTGGAGACCGCCCGCGCCGACCTTGCCAACATGCAGGCGCAGGCCGCATCGGCAAAGGCCACGCTGGCGCGCACGCAGCTTGCCTTCAACCGCCAGAAGATGCTTGGCGCCGGCGAGGCGACATCGCAGCAGGACTTCGAGACGGCACGGCAGGAACTGCAGTCCGCCCAGGCCAGCTACGACGCCCTGCAAGCGCAGATCCGCGCCGCCAGCGTCAGCGTCAACACCGCCGAAGTGCAGCTGGGCTACACCAAGATCACCGCGCCGATGGACGGCGTCGTCGTCGCCGTCGTCACCAAGCAGGGCCAGACCGTCAACGCCAACCAGTCGGCACCGACGATCGTGATCCTCGCCAAGCTGGACGTGATGACGATCAAGGCCGAGGTCTCCGAAGCCGACGTCATCAACGTGAAGCCCGACCTGCCGGTCTACTTCACCATCCTCGGCGATCCCGACAAGCGCTACGAAGCCAAGCTGCGCATGATCGAACCGGCGCCGGAATCGATAGTCGATGAAGTCAGCTCCAGTTCCAGCAGTTCCTCGTCGAGCAGTTCGTCGTCCAGCACCGCGATCTACTACAACGCACTGTTCGAGGTGCCCAACGAGGACAACCGCCTGCGCGCGCTGATGACCGCCAAGGTCACCATCGTCCTCGACCGCCGCGCCAATGCGCTGACGATCCCGGCCACCGCGCTCGGCGCGAAGGGCAAGGATGGCACCTATGCCGTCCGCGTGAAGACAGAAGACGGGACAATCGAGAGCCGCAAGGTCAGGATCGGCCTCAACAACAACGTCAACGTCGAGGTCCTGTCAGGCCTCAAGGAAGGCGAGAACGTCGTCATCGGCGAGGCCAAGGCCGATAGCGGAACGAGCGGTCGCCGCCGCATGGGGCCGCCGGGCTTCTGAGGCGGGTGATGGAACCCGCCCCGCTCCTCTCGCTCTCGCACGTCCGGCGCGAGTATCCTTCGGGTGACGGCGTCTTCGCGGCGCTCAAGGACATCGACCTGACCATCGAGGCCGGCGAGATGGTCGCGATCGTCGGCCAGTCCGGTTCGGGCAAGTCCACCCTGATGAACATCCTGGGCTGCCTCGACCGGGCGACCTCGGGATCGTACCGGGTCAACGGCCGGGACACCGCAGAACTGGAGCCCGACGAACTGGCCGCGCTGCGCCGCGAGCACTTCGGCTTCATCTTCCAGCGCTATCACCTGCTGACCGACCTCTCGGCGCTCGGCAACGTCGAGGTTCCGGCGATCTACGCGGGCAAGCCGCGCGGCGAACGCGCGTCGCGCGCAGCACAGATCCTGTCCCGTCTCGGCCTCGGCGAGCGGACCGGGCACCGGCCGGGCCAGCTTTCGGGCGGCCAGCAGCAGCGCGTCTCGATCGCGCGCGCGCTGATGAACGGAGGCGAGGTGATCTTCGCCGACGAACCCACCGGCGCGCTCGATTCCGCCAGCGGCGTCGAAGTCATGGCGATCCTCGGCGAACTTCACGCCGAAGGCCACACGGTCATCATCGTCACGCACGACATGCACGTCGCGGAGCACGCCGAGCGCATCATCGAGATCCGCGACGGCGCAATCATCGACGATCGCCGCACCTCCGAACCCAAGACCGCGCCCGCCCTCGCCCCACCGCCGACCGGCGCCAGCGGCTTCGGCCAACTGGCCGACCGTTTCCGCGAGGCGTTCCACATGGCCGTGCTCGCCATGTCGGCGCACAAGCTGCGCACCTTCCTGACGATGCTGGGCATCATCATCGGCATCGCCTCGGTGGTCTCGGTGGTGGCGCTGGGCAACGGCTCGCAGGCCAAGATCCTCTCCGACATATCGGGGCTCGGGACCAGCACGCTCACCGTCTATCCGGGCAAGAGCTTCGGCGACATGCGATCGGGCAAGATCCAGACGCTCAAGGACAGCGACGCCGAGGCGCTCGGCCAGCTCTCCTACATCGACAGCGTGACGCCCAGCGTCTCCACCAGCGTGACCGCACGATACCGCAACGTCGCGGCGACCGCACAGGTCAGCGGCGTCGGCGCCGACTACTTCCGCGTGCGCGGCCTGACGCTCAATTCCGGGAGCCTGTTCGATACGCAGGCAGTGCGCGAACTGGCGCAGGACGCGGTGATCGACGAGAACACCCAGAAGACCCTGTTCCCCGATGGCGAGGACCCGCTCGGCAAAGTCGTGCTGCTCGGCAAGGTGCCCGTCCGCATCGTCGGGATCGTCGGCACCCAGCAGCAGGGCTTCGGCGGCAGCGACAGCCTGACCGCCTATGTCCCCTACACCACCGCGATGAGCCGGATGCTGGGCCAGAGCTACGTCTCCAGCATCACCGTGCGCATCAGCGACAACGTCTCGACCTCGGCGGCGCAGGACGCCGTGACGCAGCTGCTGACCCAGCGGCACGGCACCGTCGATTTCTTCATCAGCAACTCCGACGACATCCGCGCCACGATCACCAGCGCCACGCAGACGATGACCCTTCTCGTCGCCGCGATCGCGGTCATCTCGCTGGTCGTCGGCGGCATCGGGGTGATGAACATCATGCTGGTCTCGGTCACCGAACGCACCGCCGAGATCGGCGTGCGCATGGCGGTGGGCGCGCGCCAGTCCGACATCCTCCAGCAATTCTTGATCGAGGCGATCCTCGTCTGCCTGATCGGCGGCGTCATCGGCGTCGGCCTGTCGCTGGCGCTGGGCGTGGTGTTCTCCTACTTCGCCTCCGACTTCGCGATGGCCTATTCGACTACCTCGATCGTCGCCGCCTTCGCCTGTTCCACCCTCATCGGCGTCGTGTTCGGCTTCCTGCCCGCGCGCCGTGCGGCCCGGCTCGATCCGGTCGACGCCCTTTCGAGAGACTGACGACGATGCGCCCTCACCTCCTTGCCGCGCTGGCCCTGCTGCCGCTGACCGCAGGCTGCGGCAGCGTGGTCCGTTCACACTATGCCGCGCCCGCCGTGCCGGTCGCCGCGAACTGGGATGCGGGTGTACTGGGCGCGCCGCAGAAGGTCGGCGCACCGTGGTGGAACGAGTTCGACGATGTCGCGCTGACCACACTCGTCGACCGGGTCCTTGCCGACAATGCCGACCTCGCCGCCGCCGGGCTACGCCTCAAGCGCGCGAAGCTGTCGTCGGACCTCGCACGGCAGGCATTGTTGCCCAGCCTCTCCGCCAGCGCCTCATCCGACGCATCCAAGGCGCTGGAAGGCGGGTCGGCATGGAACAAGAGCAGTTCCGCCACGCTTGGCGTCTCCTGGGAGATCGACCTGTTCGGCCGCCTCGATGCCCAGGCCGACGCCGCCCGCTGGGAAGCGCAAGCCACCGCGCAGGACCTTGCCGAAACCCGCCTCGCACTCGTCAGCACCACGGTTCAGGCATGGTGGCAGCTTGCCTATGCAAACGAACAGATCGCGCTGGGCGAACAAAGCCTTGCCTATGTACGCCGGGCGCTGGAACTGGTGCAGCGACAATACGATGCGGGCGCCGTCTCCCGCCTCGAACTGCGCGACGCGCAGCAGACCGTCGCGTCGCAGGAGTCCGCGCAAACGCAGCTGGTGCAGGCCCGCGTCGAAGCGCTCAAGACCATCGCCGCGCTGCTCGCCCGGCAGGATTACGAAGGGCAGGAACCGCAGGCGCTGCCTCAGGCCGACCTGCCCGCCATCGCGGCGGGCGTCCCGGCCTCGCTGCTCGCCAACCGCCCAGACCTTGCCGCAGCCGAACTGCGCCTGCGCTTCACGCTCGCAACGAGCGACGCCACGGTGGCGAGCTACTACCCCAGCTTCAGCCTGACCGGCGCGCTCGGCACGGCCAGTTCCTCGCTGCTCAAGTTCTTCACCAACCCGGTCGCGAGCTTCGGCGGCGCGCTGTCGCTGGCGGAGTTGAACCCGGCCAAGGTGCGCCTCGCCACCGGCGTCGCGCGGGCCGACTACGACATCGCCGTGCAGGACTTCCGCCAGACGTTCTACGATGCCCTGCGCGACACGCAGGTCTCACTCTCGGCACGCGACCAGTACATCCGGCAGGCTCAGTTCACAGCGCAGAACTACGAAGCCGCCGTCGATGCAGAGGCGCTATATGAACGCCAGTACCGCGCCGGACTTATTCCCCTGCGCGATTGGCTCGACGCGCAGGAACGTGCCCGCAGTGCGCGCAGCGGCCTCATCCAAAACCGCTACAACCGGCTTGTCGCCCAAGTGCAGGTCTACCAGGCTCTCGGCGGTCAGATTCCCTCAGCGGGAAGCTAGGCGCAGCGCCTTTACGCCCACCCGCCGGTCTATCATCGCTGCAATTTCCGGATCATCCTTCCACACGGCGCGAATCCGCGGGATCAGCGCGGCGTCGCCCCACGCCTCTTCCGCCCGATCGGCCGCTTGCAGGAGATCGACAACCGAAGCTCGTTCGCGTTGCAAAGATGCGACGAGCACCGGCCATGCCCGGCTGCGCGACCCGTTGGCTACGTCGGCCAGTGCCTGCTTGTAGACTACATCCAGCAGCCGCCCCTGCCTTGCACGGACCAGTTCCGCTGCTTTGGTGAGCAGTCGATCATCGGCCCGTACTTGCGCGAACCGGGTAAAGTGACGCACGTAGCCGACACCGTCTCCATCGACGAGGGCAATCACTGCCAGACAATCCTGGGCAACCGGAAATTCAGGATGGCTTGCAGCGATCTCCTTCAGCGTCGCGGTGGCGATCGCATCCTGTCCTGCCGACCACCGCGCCCAGGCAAGATCAGTGCGGATTGCAATCGAGTCCGGCTCCAGCATTGCCGCGCGCTCCAGTTGCGCCAGCGCCGGACCATGGTCGCCATGGTCACTGAGAATATTACCGTACCAGAAATGCGACAGCACATCGTTCGGATCGAGGGCAAGCGCCCGCGCAAAACGTTTCTGCGCCAGCGCGAAATCGCGATCCCGCCAATAGGCGATAAATCCAAGCAGGCGATGCCCGGAGGCTAGGTCCGGATCCAAGCGCACCGCCGCCGCAGCAGCTTCCCGCGCCTGCCTGAAGGCATCCGCATCCGCCCTTCCCCCAAACTCGCGCGAGAGGATCAGCGCTTCGGCAAGACCTGCATGACCCGGCGCGAAGCCAGGAGCCTGCGCCGTCACCCCTTCGAGCAGCCCGATGGCCCGTTCCAGCCCGGCTGTCTCCCGATCAGCGACAAGATCCTGCGCCACCAGCAACCGTCCGCCGATGGTCGGGTCGGACGGCAATTCCGAAGGAACGCCCGTCGCCGCCGAGGCACTTCCGGTTATCGTGTACGTATTGCTCGCAGCGGCCATGAACATGCCTGCCGCGGCAAGCAACGCCGCCGCCATCAGCACGCCCTCGAAAGCCGCAAAAGGACGCAGTGCGGATACCGGCATGTCATCGGAAGATTCGCGCGGAGGCAAATTCCCCGGCGACGCTGTATTGTTTGCGACACCTGCCCTGGTGCCCCCACCTGAACCGGTTCGCATCGACGGCACGTTCATCATGGAACCCACCATTTCGCTTTCGGGGCACCCCCTGATGCCCTCCACCAAATGTTTAGGCTCCAAATCCCGAACACCGCATCCACCATCTGTTTAGGCCCGGCATCTTTTCAGACCGGAGAAATCGTCCCGAAACGATGCACCAGACTGGAAAGTCCGGCGAAACTACGTGTTGCCGTCTTTTCGTAAATTCGATGGAGATGCGTGCGCGCGGTCGCGCGCGCCATACCCTGTCGATCGCCGATCGCGGTGATGTCGCCAGTATCGACAGCATCCTTCAGCACCCGCAATTCCGTGGCAGTCAGTCCGTAAAGACTACCGATCGCATCGAAAGCGATGGCGCGGGGCAAATCCACGCGGGTCACATGCACCGCGAACGTCGCCGCAGGCCCATCCGCAAGATCGCCGAAGCGAGTCGTGTCGAGCCGCCGCGCTTCGAGCAGCACACGAACCGTGGATACGTCGTCCCCGAGTACGACTTCCGCCGCGACCGGCTCCTCGTGCTTGATCGTCCGCGCGATGGCGCTGCCCAGGACGCCCTCGCCCACCGGCTCTCCGATGCGCAGGCGCAGCAGGGGTACGAGCGCCGGGGCCGCCTCAAGCAGAACGTGTTCAGCGCTCAGCAGCATGACGGAACTCCCCGCACTTCCTGCAAAGGCACGATCGGCCGCAGCATGTTCCTGTGCACGCACGAGATGGCTCTGGATATAGATGGCGCGCCGCAAGTGCGGCACCAGCACCGCAAGCTTCGCGCATTCCGCTCTAGTGTAACGCTCTGACGGCATGCGGCGCAGCAGCGCAAGGCTGGCAACGATGCCTGGCCGCTTGATAAGGTTCACAGCCAGGTTGTCGACGATGCCCTGCGGAGCGAGATATTCGCGATAGAACGCGCTATCGCGCACTTCAGGCATCTGCAGCAAGTCCCAGGCCGGCTGGCATTCGCCTTCCGGAATGGCATGAAGGTGCGGCAACAATACGTCCTGCGCCGCATAAGTCTCGACATAGCGGTTCAACCAGACCGGATCGTTGCCGTACTGGAACTGAAACCCGACCTGCCGGTCCGGATCGCTCCAGCCGATAAAACCTGCCTGCGCCCCCATTGCGACGCCAAGCCGCTCGATCAGTCCGGGAAAGCGCGTACGATCAAAGGCTGCGTCGTAAATTTCCCCGATATCGAACGCCATGCCCTACCCTGTTAACCCGGGACGATACCTCCAGTTTGCCGCTTGTACGGGAATTGTCGAGCCTCGACCCGCCCCACCTGTTTCTCTGTGGGTAATTTGCCCCACATTTTGTCTTCTGCCCTCTGGCTGACTGCTCTGTACCGGGCATAATGCGCAATATGATCGAGCCCGCAAAGACGCAGCGCATTTCCGCCAAGGGAGAAGCGACGCGCAATCAGATTCTCGACGCTTCCGAAGTGTTGTTCGCCCAAAGCGGCTATCTTGGCACCTCGCTGCGCGACATCGCCCAGGAAGCGGGCGTGCGCATGGGACTTGTGCATTACCATTTCGGCAACAAGCACTTGGTCCTCGATGCAGTGCTGGAGCGCAAGCTGGATCTGCTGCGTGACACCATCGCTGCCAGCTTCGCACGCGCCGAGGAAAACGGGGCCAGGGAAAAGGTCGCGAACGAATCTGACAAGCCGGGGCTCGGGCCGAAGCTGGGGCTGGAACAGATCGTCACAGCGTTCATCCTGCCTTTCCTGCAGTCCGCCTCGCGCTCCGACGACCCCTTGCGCAACTACATTGTCATGACCTCGCACTTGATGAGTTCATACCGCCTGCCTGAACTGCGCCCG
>Ga0308171_1003820_pt1 | contig 13184 bp, 7 predicted proteins | sample PhyGR1_FD_202135 | JGI IMG/M metagenome (GOLD analysis project Ga0308171, IMG submission 202135) | Phyllosphere microbial communities from UC Gill Tract Community Farm, Albany, California, United States - DLSLSG.R1 | ecosystem: Host-associated > Plants > Phyllosphere > Unclassified | place: USA... | reverse complement strand
CGGAGTGGTGCATGAGCGACCCCGCGCGCTGGACGACGCCCGCCGGGATCGCGGCGAAGGTGCGCCGACGCTGGGACGACGGAACTCTGCTCCGCGCCTTCGCGACGGGCGACCCGTGCCCGGTAATCGAGGTGCCACTCCGGGGGCCGGGGGCGGCAGACCTCGGGGAGTACTACGACCGGGCACGGGCGTGGGCCGATGGTATCCGCGCTGCGTCTCACGCCGGCCGTGCCTATGAAGTGGTCACGGGCCGGATCGGCGGCCGACTGGCCGGGTCGACCGAGGTGCCCGTGCGCGCTGTCGTCGACACGTACGACAGAGCATGGCGAGTGCTCGGGGTGGCAGCCGACGCGGCGGCCTTCCGGGCGCTCGCCGAGGCTGCCTGCACGATGCCACCGGCTCGGCAGTGGGCGTTACGGTCGCCCGTGGCGGCCATCGCGCTGGCAGACGAATGGCCCTCGGTGCTGGCAGCGCTGCAGTGGCTGGACACGCACCGCGGCTCTGGCCTGTACCTTCGCCAGGTCACCGCCCCGGGCATCGACACCAAGTTCATCGAGCGCCACCGCAGCGTGCTGGCGGCGATGCTCGGCGTTCCCGTCCGTGGATTCACCGCAGCGCTGGGCTACGCAACGAAACCGGCGACCGTCCGTCTGAGGTTCGCGCCCGGCGTGCTGGCGATGCCTCTCGGCCTTTCCGAGGCGGTCGTGCGCACGGAGGAGCTGCGCACGCTCGATGTACGACCGCGGCGTGCTCTGATCGTTGAGAACGAGATCACCTATCTGAGCGTCCCCATCCCCGATGAGGGCGTGGTGTTGTGGGGCAAGGGGTACGAAGCGGACGAACCAGCTTCCCTCGAGTGGCTGGCAGGGGTCGACGTGGACTATTGGGGCGACCTCGACACGCATGGATTCGGCATCCTGCATCGTGTGCGCTCCTGGCTGCCGCAGGCGCGATCGGTGCTGATGGATCGGGATACGTTGCTCGCGCATGAGGACCGCTGGGGCGAGGAGCCTTCCCCGACGTCAGCGTTTTTGAGGACCCTGGATGCCGCCGAGACGGCACTGTACACAGACCTCGTCAGCGACCGGTACGCCAACCGCGTCCGCCTGGAGCAAGAGCGCATCGATTGGGAATGGGCGATGGCCCGCCTGGGCGGGTGACATTCGCACGTCCCGTCGGAGTCCTTGCCTCCGGGGGCGTGACCGGGTCTCACTTCGCGGCCAGTTCTTCGATATCGGCATGACATCCAGCCGCCAGACGACGCGAGCAAGGCAGAAGAGCTCGCGTTCCGGAAGCGCGCACACGATCATCTAGGCTCCGATACCACGGCCGAGTCGAACGGACGTCGGGGGGATGTCATGACTATTGATACACGTCAGATCATTGGCGGGTCCGTCGACGACCTGGCAGAGGGTCTTCGTCCATTCATCGAGCGAGTGTTCGCGGAGCGTCTCCCCGACGGGCCGTCGTGGGTGCAGATTCTCGTGCACAAAGACGAACTCGCGGGCAGACCCACCTCGCATCATCACGCGAATGATGTCGGACTGATGTTGCGAGTCATGACCGAGAAATTGGGCAATCTCGGCTACCCCTTTGACGGGCATCTTTCGCGACAAGCGACGAACTGGGCGAGTGAGATGCGCGAGGTGCGCAACAAACATGCACACCAGGTCGAATTCAGCCTCGCTGAAACGTACCGGGCGCTTGATTCGGCTGAACTGCTTCTCCGCGAAGTCGGCGCGGCTGAGGAAGCGCAGCGGATTGCGGCGCGCAAGCCGGCGGTGCTGGCGGCGCTGGGCGGCGGGGCTATCGGCCGCTCGCTTCCGTCACCGCCGAGCGCGCCGCTCCCCGCGCCACCGGTCGCGCGCCTCCCCGTGCCCCCTGCTGTCCCACTTCCCACCGAGTCGGAGCCAGCGGAAGCACCGCCGCTCACCCGCCGTCAACGGCGCGAGCAGCCCGAGACGGACGAGTCCGCGACACCACCCAGTCCGGCGTCGAGCGCGCATCTGTCGCTCGACGCGGTCAGCGAGCTCAGCTACGCCATGGCACACGCGCGCATCGTGCCGGTGCAGGAGGTTCGGGTCTTGTACACCGGGCCCGAGCTTCGCGGAGCATCCCTCGCGATCGAGGCCAGCACGGCGAACGGTTCGCTGGGGGCGCCCAAAGTCGTGATTCTCGACCTCGCGCCCGGTCTCAAGACGCTCGTTGGGCTCGACCTGCTGTCGCTCGATCCCGCTGCGATGCTCCAAGTCGACACGGAGCAGCCTGGCTCCATCACCCTCACTCTGCGTGGCCCGGACGGCGCGGTGATCGCCGATCATCGGCATCCGGTCACTGTTCTTGCGGCGAACCAGTGGATCGCCCGGGAGCTGCACCTCGGCCTCGAGCTCCTGGCATCCTTCGCTCAGCCGCAGTCGGCCGCGCTGACGCCGGTCCTGCGACGAGCCTCGGACGTGCTGGGACAGTCGAGCGGCCGCACAGAGCTCGACGGGTATCAGAGCGACAACCCGGCGCGGGTGGACGCGATGGTCGCGGCCATCTGGGATGCCGTGCGCGAACTCGACATCCGCTATGCGGAGCCTCCGGCGAGTTGGGGCCTGCGAGGTCAGAAGATCCGCACGCCGCAAGAAGTGCTTGATGGACGACTCGGAACGTGCCTCGATACGACCTTGACGCTCGCCGCGTTGCTCGAGCAGGTCGGGATCAACTCGACGCTGTGGGCCGTGGACGGTCACATCTTCCTCGGGTACTGGCGTGAGAACGGCAGCCTCGGCCTGCCCGCGACCACCGACATCGAAGAAGCGGTCAATCTCGCGAAGTTGGGCCGAATCTCACTGCTCGAGACGACACAGGCGACCGGCGGTGCGGCATCCGCCCCGTTCGACGTCGCCCGTGCCACGCCGCAGCCCTACCTCGAGTCGCGCCGCGACGAGATCCTCGGCATCACCGACGTGCGCGCGGCCCGCGAGAACGGAATCTTCCCGCTCCCCAGCCGCACGGTGGATGCCGACGGCGAGGTGACCGTCGTCGAGTATCGACCGCTGGACCGCGTCGTGGCGCCGTTCGTCGCCGGCCAGCGCGATGCGCAGGGCCGCGCGGTGGCTCCGCCGCGGGTGGCGCAGTGGAAGAATGCGCTGCTCGATCTGAGTCTGCGCAATCGGCTCATCAACTTCACGAGTCGCGCGGGGTACCAACTCGCGGTGCCGGGCGCGGCACTCGGCCGGCTCGAGGACATGATCAACGCAGGAGCGAGCGTCACGCTTCTCGCGTCCGACGACGTTCCCGAGATCGCGCGCGAGCGTGGCATCCGCTTCGGTCGCGACCGCGACGAGTCCGAACGAGAAGCCCTCTTGGCCGACAAGAGGCAGGCGCACCTGACCGACGTCACACAGGCGGCCTACACGACGAGGTTGCGCGCGCTGGCCGCCAAAGCGAAGACGGTCACCGAAGAGACCGGCGCGAACAACCTGTACCTCGCCTTCGGCACCCTGCGATGGGAGTTCAACGACCGGCAGCTGCAATCCCCGCTCGTTCTCGTCCCGGTGACTCTGGAGAGCGTGTCGCGTGGTCAGTCCTTCCGTCTCGTCCTCGACGAGGCCGGTGCTTCCACGCCGAATTACTGCCTCCTCGAGAAGCTGAAGGTGAGTTTCGGCATCGAGGTGCCCGGGCTCGCGAATCCGTCGACGGATGCCGCGGGGATCGACCTCGGCGCGGCGTTCGACGCGGTGCGCCAGGCGATGGTGGATGCCAAGCGGCCCTTCGTCGTGGAGGACACCGTTCACCTCGGCATCCTGCAGTTCGCGAAGTTCCGGCTCTGGAAGGATCTCGACGATAACTGGGAAGAGCTCGCGACGAACTCGCTCGTCACGCATCTCATCCATTCGCCGAACGAGGCGTACATCGACGCGGTACCGGCGCCGGTCGGCGTCGACCTCGATGCGCTGTCGGCGCAGGTCCCCGTCTCCGCGGACTCGTCGCAGCTCGAAGCGGTCGTCGAGGCCGTCGAGGGACGCACGTTCGTGCTTGAAGGCCCTCCGGGCACCGGCAAATCGCAGACCATCACGAATCTGCTGGCTCGGTCGCTGGCATCCGGAAAGCGCGTGCTCTTCGTGGCAGAGAAGCGCGCGGCATTGGAGGTCGTGAAAGACCGATTGGATGCCGTCGGCCTCGGCTCCTTCTCGCTCGACCTGCATGACAAGGGCGCGCGGCCGAATGCCGTGCGCGAGCAGCTCCGGGCGGCGCTCGACGCCACGGCCCGGCCCGACCGGGCGGCGTTGTCGGCGCAGCGCGAGGCGGCGGAGTCCAGTCGCGGCGCGCTGTCGCGCTACGCGCAGCGGGTACACGAACCGAACGCGGCAGGTCTGTCCCTGTACTCGGCGCGATCGCAGTTGCTGGCGTCGGCGGCGGACATCCCGCCCCTGGATGTGCCTGCTTCCCTGGTGGCGGCGGGCGATCGCATCGACCAGCTGCGCGCGACCCTGCGGGAGCTGCCGGCGGTCAGCGATCTCGCCCGCCCGGCAGCGACGCATCCGTGGGGGTTCGTCGACGACCCCGACATCGACGCGGCCGCTCTGCATCGCGCGGCCCGCGACTTCGACGACGCGCTCGAAGCCGTCGGTCCGAGCGACCTGCTGTCTCGGGTGCAGGGGCCGCAGCAGCTGGATGCGTGGGCGGGTGTCGCTCGCGCGCCGCGCCACGCTCTCCACGCTCTCGACCGGGTCCACCCCGAGTCGACCGATGACCTCGCTCGGCGGCTCGCAGCGGCGGCCGCGCAGCCGCCCGCCTGGCTGGCTCAGGTCGATCCGCGCGTGCTCTCGCGAAACGTTCGCGAGATCCATGCAGCCGCCCTGGCCGCGGATGCGTCCTCTTTCTTTGGTCGCAAGAAGCGTCGGCGTGCGGTGCTGGCCCAGTTCGCGGCCGACCTGCGCGTCGATCAGACCGCGATCGACCTGCGCGGGCTGTCGACACTCACCGGCGCCATGGTCGAGACGGCCGCACAGGTCGACGAGTTGCGCGCTGAGCTGCAGCGACAGCCCGTCGTGGTCGCGGCCCCTGACTTCAACCCCTACCTGCCTGGCTCGGCGGAGCAGGTGGGAGCCGCCCTCACGTGGGTGGGGTGGCTCTCGATGGCGCTCGCGTCCGATGCCTCGGCTGCCGGAGACCTGCGCTCGGACCTGCGCCGTGTCTACGAGACCACGGCCCCGGATGCCACGTCAGCCGAGCGATACGCGACGCTCGCCGCCGCGTGGCGGGCAATGGCAGCTGCAGCGGGAGGTGGCGCGGCACCTGACCACCTCGCCGTCTGGGCCGGGGATGAAGGAGTCGCGGCGACCTGGGAACGCACTCGGACGGCGCGCAACCTCGCGACGACCGAGCCGGTCACGCTCGGCCGCTGGATGGACCTCCTCCGGCACGTGGAACCCCTGCGACGCCACGGGATGCGCGAGGCGCGAGAGGCGATTCTGGCCGGGCGCATCCGTGCGGATGACGCGGCGCTCGCCTTCGACAAGGGTGTCGCCTCGGCATCCATCGATGAGCGCGAGGACGCCACCGCGCTCAGCGACTTCGATCCTGCGGCACACAACCGGACGATCGCGAGGTTCGCCGCGAGTTCGGCGGCCATCCGCGGTGAGCTTCCGCGGGCTCTGCCCGCTGACATCCTGTCTCAGCGGCGATTCGACCCGACCTTCGACGGCGGCGACATGGGCGCGCTCAAGCGTCAGCTTTCGAGGCAGCGCGGCGGGGACAGCGTGCGGACGCTCATGGACAAGTACGGCGATCTGATCACCCAGATCACGCCGTGCATGCTCATGAGCCCGGAATCCGTCGCCCGGTTCTTCCCCGCCCGCGCCGGGATGTTCGACATCGTCGTGTTCGACGAGGCGTCGCAGATTCGCGTCGCGGATGCGGTAGGCGCGATGGGCCGAGCGCGTTCCGTCGTGGTCGTCGGAGACTCCAAGCAGATGCCTCCGTCGACCTTCGCGGAGGTGACGGCCGACGTCGACGAAGCTGAGGCGGATGCGGGCGTTGTGGCAGATGAGGAATCCATCCTCACGGAGTGCACCCAGGCGCGAGTCCCGAGCAAGTGGCTGTCGTGGCACTACCGCAGTCAGGACGAGGCGCTCATCGCCTTCAGCAACCACCAGTACTACGAGAGCCGCCTGTCGTCGTTCCCGGCGCCACTGCGTGACTCCACGGCGTCTGCACCCGGCGCGCTCCCCGCAACGAAGCCCGACTACGGTCTGTCGCTCGTGCGCGTCGACGGTCGGTTCGAGCGCTCGGGTGGGCGTGGAGTTCTTCGAACAAACCTCGTCGAAGCGCAGGCGATCGTCGACGAGGTGATCCGTCGGTTCGCTGCCGCCGGCGACGCGGCACCGTCGATCGGCATCATCACGTTCAACGTTCAGCAGCGCGACCTCATCGACAACATGCTGCGTGATGCTTCGGACGAACGCATCGGTCGCGCGCTCGACGAGCGCGACGGGTTGTTCGTGAAGAACCTCGAGAGCGTGCAGGGCGACGAGCGCGACACCATTCTGTTCTCTGTCGCCTTCAGCAAGAACGACCGCGGAATGCTCCCGCTGAACTTCGGGCCGCTTTCTCGCGCCGGGGGAGAGCGCCGGTTGAACGTCGCGGTGACTCGCGCGCGACGACAGGTCGTGCTGTACGCGAGCTTCGACCCCGCGGAGCTTCGCGCCGAGCAGACCTCGGCCCGTGGGCTCAAAGACTTGAAGTCCTATCTCGAACTCGCCGCGCGCGGAGTCGCGCCGACCGATGACTCCACCTCCCGCGTGCCGGTGATCGATCGGCACCGCGACGAGATCGCCGCGGTCCTGACCGAGCGCGGACTCGTCGTGAAGACGGACGTCGGGCTCTCGGACTTCCGTATCGATCTCACGCTCGCATCCGCGTCCGACCCCGCGCAGCCGCTCGTCGCCGTCCTGCTCGACGGAGAAGGCTGGCGTGCGCGCCGAACGGTGGCTGATCGCGATGGTCTGCCTGTCGACGTCCTCGGGAAGTTGATGCGCTGGCCGGGCATCGAGCGGGTGTGGCTGCCGGAGTGGCTCGATGATCCGGATGCCACGGCCGACCGACTTGTCGCGGCGGTGGAAACCGCCAGCGCGGAGGGTCGGTCTGCGTCACCAGCGACGGTCGAGAGTGGTACGCAGCCAGTCGACGACCTCGATCCGCTTGCGGCAGATGAGCTGCCGGAGCCTCTGAGTGAAGGGACGCCGGCCGAGGTAGCAGTCGGTGTAACGCATCCGTACGTCCGTCCCTTCGCGCCCTGGCCGATGACGACATCTGGTGGAGTCGATGTGCTCGATGCGCTTCCGGATCGACCTGCTGCAGAGCGGGTTCGCGCCGCCCTGGTGGAGGTCATCGCCGCTGAGGGACCAATCTCGCGGGCACGCCTGGTGAGACTGGTGGCGGAATCGTTCGGACTGTCTCGTGTATTGGGGGCCCGGGCAACGGCGATCCTCCAGCTCATCCCGGCCGCTTCCCTTCGCGAGGGTGACGACCAGTTCATCTGGCCGGAGGACGTGGATGTCTCCACCTGGCGAGACGTCCGCGCGAGCACGGCGGGAGAGAGTCGACCGCTCGAGTCCGTCGCCCTGGAAGAGATCGCGAACGCGATGGCTGTTGTCGCTGAGCTCGGCGGTGGGGTGCGCGAGGACGAGATCAAACGCGAAGCGTTGCGGCTGTTCGGCGGGAAGCGGATGACAACCCAGATCTCGGAGCGACTCACCGAAGCTCTGACGTTGGCGGTGGACACCCGACGGGTGGAGCTGGCGCCCTCGGGGGCCTATCTCGCGCGTTTCTGAGGTGTTCGGATCGAGTTCAGACGACGGATAGAGTGACCCCGATCAACACCTGGGGGCGCACTATGGGGCGAGGATTCGCTGTCATCGATCTCGAGACGACGGGTCTCTTTCCGCAGAAGCACGACCGCATCGTCGAGGTGGCGATCGTGCATGTGTCACCGACAGGCGTCGTCGAAGGAGCCTGGGAGACGCTCGTCAATCCGATGCGCGATATGGGTGCGCAGCGTATCCATGGCATCAGCGCCGCCGCGGCCGCGAGAGCTCCGGAGTTCGGCGCGCTCGCCCCGTCCATTGCCTCCCTCTTGCGCGGGCGGGTGCCGGTCGCGCACAACGCCAGTTTCGACGCGCGGTTCTTGGCTCACTCCATGGAGCAAGCCGGTCTGGCGTGTCCCGATTACGAGTACTGGATGTGCACGATGCAGCTCGCGGGCACATTCCTGCCGGGAAGCCGCAGTCTCGCCGACTGCAGCGCGGCGATCGGGTATGCGATGCAGAACGCTCATCGCGCGTCGGCGGATGCCCTCGCCGCCGCGGCGCTCCTCCGTGCCTACATCGGCGCGGGCCACGATCCTGCGTGGTGGGATGGGTGGCTCGCTACCGCGGGGGAGTGGCCGGATGAGCCATGTGACACGACAGCCTGGCTGGCGCGCACGGACTCCGACACCGCGCCGCGGTCGGTTCTCGAGCGGTTGCACGTGGACGTGGCGACCGATGCCGCCATCGACGACGGCGCATTGAATCTCGACTACCTCGCTCTGCTCGATCGCGTCCTCCTCGATCGCTACATGTCCGCGACCGAGACCGACGACCTCATTCGATTCGCCGCGGAGCTGAACCTGTCGAGCACGGCAGTTCGCCGCATCCACCGCGCCTACTTCGACGGGCTGGTTTCGGCGGCCTGGGCCGACGACCGGCTCACCGCTGACGAGTGGGCCGACATCCAGAAGATTGGTGGCCTGCTCGAGATCGACGCGCAGACGATCGCCGGCGCCGCTTCGAAACCGGATGCCGCGGCCCCGACTCTCACCACCGGCTTCCGCCTTTCACCGGGAGACACCGTCGTCATCACCGGCGACACGCGCCGGGATCGGGCGGCCTGGTTCGACATCCTTACCGAGCGCGGTCTGATTCCGAAGGACAGCATGGTGAAGAAGGCCAAGGTGCTCGTGGCCGCCGACCCCGACTCGATGTCGGGGAAGGCGAGGCAGGCGCGGGCGTGGGGGATTCCGATCGTTACGGAGGAGGGGCTTGAGAGGTTGTTGGGGTTGGGGGCTGGCGAGTAGCAGCACCGCCGGATCTCTGCGTGCAGGGCGGCACGCCCCAAGCCTTGTGTACGCCCGCTGTCCGACCTGCAGAGAAGCGGTCACGCAAGGACGAACGCCAGGATGCGCAGGTCGACCACGCCGGCAGGCCATTCCGACACGCGGAGCCGCCGCCACCTGCGACCAAAATGCTTCCTGCTTTGAATCCGCCCGGCGCACGCTCCGCGTCATCCTGAGGGTCGTGAAACTCCTGACCTCCGGCGGCATCACGGACGCCAGCATCCGCGCGGCCCTCGTCGCCTTGCTCGGGCGGCCGATCGAGGAGTCGCGCGCGCTGGTCACCCCCGCGGCGCAGTGGGGGCACCGATGTGCTCGCCCGATAGCGTGTGGCGCACCGTCGCTGGCCGGTGGGGCGGCGAGGCGGGTCTCGTCGACCTGGGTGGAAGTCGGTCGGCGTTCTCGAGCTGCTCGCGTTGACCACCGTGGGCGACGAGCGATGGATGCCATGGGTGCGCGCGGCCGATGTGTTGCCGGTCAACGGGGGAGAGGCGGTCTACCTCGCGCACTGGTTGCGGGAGTCGGGGCTCGCGGCGATACTCCCGTCGCTGTCTGACACGGTGTGGGTCGGCGTGAGCGCCGGAAGCATGGTGCTGACCCCGCGCATCGGACCGGAGTTCGTCGAGTGGGGACCGGATGCCAGTGACGAGACGCTCGGCCTCGTGGACTTCTCGATCTTCCCGCACCTGGACTATCCGGGCTGGTCGTCGAACACGACGGTGAGAGCGCCCCGGTGGGCCGCGAAAATCGGCGGTCCGGCGTACGCAATCGACGATCAGTCAGCTATCGCGGTCGATGACGGCGAGGTGCGCGTGATCTCGGAGGGACGGTGGGAGTTGCTCTGCTCGCCCGATGAAGATTGGGCGGGGCCCCGCGCGTAACTGCGCGATGCCCGCTCGTTTCCTCCACTCGAGGCATGAGTGTGAGCGTGCGGGTGGGGCCGATCGCGTATCCCATCGGTCGCGCCGACTTCCTCGGCTCGTTCTTCGACACGGTCCCGGTCCGGCTCGGAGGCGGTTCGCGCGGGTCCCGGTTCCCGACGCTCGCGGCGCTCTATCGCGACGGTGAGGTGTCTCCGGATGCCGCGGGCGCGGCGCGCGACGAACTCGCGCGTGCCGAGCACGAGCTGTGTCAGCACCCGCCGACGGCCATGGTCTGGGACATCGACCGGCCGGGCGTTCTCCCGCCCTGGGGGAGTGACATCGCCGCCACGATCACTCCCCTCGGCGACCGCTTCCTCACCGCTGACGGGACGCCTCCTGCGCTCGCGCGAATTAGCCAGCGGATTGCAGGTTGCCTCAGCTTCTGAAGATTGGCGGGCTGCCCAGCCCTCCCAGCCGGATCTTCGCCGAAGCTCCGCCCGCGGCGGCACGTCTCCGAAGACTTCCGGTGCGGCAGGTCCCGTTTGACGAATGGCGAGGAGCTGTCGATCACCCCCTGCCTAAGGTCGTCCAGTTCCAGGGCGACGACATGCCGATCGTCAGCCGTGTGAATGCGTCGGCGAACTGTGCCAGCCCGGCGTACTGACCCATGCGGAGCTCCGGCCTGGCCGGGCCCGTCTTGCGTCGACCCGCAAGATCACTCCAGCCGGCAGAGTCCAGAGACCGCAGTGGGGGGCAACGTCAAGCCCATGGCCCCTTCCGGGCCAGAACGAAAGCAACGGGGTAGCTGTGAATCCGACAAGATCGTGGCATGCCGGTCGACGACTACGGGGACAGATTTTCGCTTGCTGAGGACGAGCTCGGAGGGAACGCGCAACGATTCAGCGCACGGATTCGGTCGATAACGATTCAGGAAGGCGATCCCATCCAACTACCGACGCCGGGGCTCACCTTGATCGTAGGTGGGAACAACGCGGGTAAGTCGACCCTCTTGCGACAGATGCATGCTCGGCTCACCGCTGGCTGGAGCAAGCAGTTGCGGACTGACCCGGCGCTTCTCCGTGATCAAGACCTCGTTGTGAGCGGCTCCCTGGCTGATGCCTATGCCTGGCTCGCCGCCAACAGTCACGCTTCCAAGGACGGCTTCCAGCGAAACTCCGTGAATGTGGCTCCAGCTGGCCTCAACTTGGTTTGGAGCCAATCTTTGCGGAGCGGCCAACTCGAGGCGCTGGGACAGGCGATCACACTGGCGCCGAACGCTCGATCCAGGTTCGGCGCCGTCCTGCCTGCTGAGAGGCGGCCCGATGTCGCACTCCCGCCTGCCACAGCGTTGCATTACCTGGAGGACGATCCGGATCTCATGTCCGAACTCGACGAGTACACCCGCGAGATATTCGGAACCGGACTAACCCTGGACCCTCTGAGCGGCAAGCTCATGATCCGCTTCGGGAAGGTCGACATCGACGCGCCGCCCGTGGATGCGGTCACCCTGGCGTACAAAGAAGCGATCACGCGCCTCACGACGCTCGAGCATCAAGGAGACGGTATCGGGAGCGCGCTGGGGCTTCTAATCCCGCTGGTGGCCGGACGGAACCCGATTGCTTTCATCGATGAACCCGAAGCCTTTCTGCATCCACCTCAGGCCTTCAAACTGGGGCGGACAGTCGCAGCGATCGCTCGTCGCCACGGAAGCCAGATCGTGGTTGCCACGCACGACCGTAACTTCGTTGCCGGCGCCCTATCGGCGACGGATGTGCAGCTCGCCGTGGTTCGCCTGGACCGGGCGGGTGAGTCGACGCGCGGCCACGTAGTTGAGCCGATGCGTCTCCGCGACGTGTGGTCGAGCGCGATTCTCCGGCACAGCAACGTCCTGGACGGTCTATTTCATCGAGCAGTTGTCGTGGCTGAGAACGAGCGGGACTGTGTGTTCTACTCCGCAGCGCTTGAGGCCGTCGAGGACCTTCCGGCCGGATTCCTCCCCAGCGACGTACTTTTCGTTGCTGCGCATGGCAAGGCCGGCATTCCAGAGGTCGCTCGCATCTTGAGTGCGGCGCACGTACCTGTAGTTGCGGTCGCGGACCTCGACGTCGTGCGCGAAGTTGATGGCCTACGAAAGATCGTCGAGGCAGTCGGGGGGCAATGGAGCGAGGAGATCGAGAATTCCATCCGCCCCGCCACTGCAGAGTTCCGCGTCGCGCGCAAGACGCTCACGCGTGGTCAGATTCTCGCTGCTATCGAAACCGTCCTCAGAGACGACTCGGGCGCTCCCTACGACTCGAAATCCCGGAAGGACGTTGCATCGGCGCTCGCGGTCGAGAGCCCCTGGGTGGCACTCAAGAAGCACGGCATGAGCGCGTTCCGGTCAGACCGTCCTGCGGCTGATCGACTCGTCAGCGCACTATCAACTGAGGGAGTGGTCGTTGTCGAGGCCGGGGAGCTGGAGAGTTTCGCGCCCTCACTCGGGGTTGCCAAGGGTCGCAGCTGGCTTCCGTCCGCTCTCGACGCTGGTGCGCACCGGGCGCCGCTTGCGCAGTCCTTCGTCCAGGGGCTTGTCGCCGCTATTCTCAACCGAGAGAGTCGTCTGCAAGTTAGGTAGTACATCGTTGGCGAGGCCTCGATGTACCTACTGCACGCTTGCCGTGCACTGGGGTAGCGGCACTAGCATCTGCGGGCGGTACCGCTGCCCCTGGGATTCTGATGGCGCCTTGCAGGGTTGGCGGGGCTGTAGCTAGGTCCACTTGAAGGACTAGCGTGGGGCTGTGACGGCCTCGCGCTGACCTTCCTCGACGGGGTGCGGACCGCGCGCCGGGATTCGGTCCTTCGACGACCGCCTCCGTGCACTGAAGGCCGAGTGGGACCCGCAGAACGTGTTCCCGCGGCGAATCCGGTGTCGGCGACGGGCGCCTGAGAGATGCGTGGCGGGCGAGGATGAGTCCGCGCCGCCAGGGCTCTTTCTCATCGCGGTCATGGACACCGCGTTCGAGGCGAGTGTCCGCACGGGCAAGCCAGCGCGGATTGCCGGACGCTCTGATCTCCTAGGTGTGCTGTCCGGGCAGGTTGGTCAATCTGCTGATGGGTGGGTGGCCGCCGATCGCGGTGTGGGGCCTGTGGTGATTGTAGGAGTGCAGCCAGGTCGGGAGCGCGTTGCGGCGGGCTGATTC
>Ga0308171_1003819_pt1 | contig 13196 bp, 12 predicted proteins | sample PhyGR1_FD_202135 | JGI IMG/M metagenome (GOLD analysis project Ga0308171, IMG submission 202135) | Phyllosphere microbial communities from UC Gill Tract Community Farm, Albany, California, United States - DLSLSG.R1 | ecosystem: Host-associated > Plants > Phyllosphere > Unclassified | place: USA... | reverse complement strand
ACTATTTCCGCGGACTTGCTGAAGCAAGCGAACTGCCGCTCGTCGCCTACGTCCGGGCTGAAGGCTTTAGCGTCGAAGATATGACGCGCCTTGCCGCTCATCCCAATATCGTCGGTATAAAGTTCGCGACGACAGACGTGATGTTACTGTCCCGCTCAATTGCCGCGTCCGACTCAAACGGCGCGCTTTATGTATGCGGACTGGCCGAAAGCTGGGCGCCTGCTTTTGCTGCGGTTGGAGCGAGGGGCTTCACATCCGGGCTGGTCAATGTTGCCCCAGAGTTTTCGCTACAGGTGCAAGCGGCGCTCGCAGCTGGCGATTTTGCCGCTGCCCGTTCCGTCGTCGAGCGGATCGAGTTGTTCGAACGGCTGAGAACCAAGTATCGCAATGGCGCCAATGTAACCGTTGTGAAGGAAGCTGTTGCCCTGCAGGGCTTTCATGTCGGGCCGGTCCGTGAGCCAGGTCTTCCGGTCCTCGAAGCTGCTGACAGAGATGCACTGAGATCTCTCATGCAGTCCTGGGGACTATTGGCAGGCGCCGTTGCGGCGGATTCCGATCTTTGAGGGCTTCGACGGCGTGGTTGTAACGGAAGCGTTCAGCCCGGATTTCATGGCCTACTGCAAGAGGACGAAGGTTTGAACTTAATGGACGAGAGTCAAAGATCATGAAGTCTAGCTGCTAGTTGGGGTGCGGCAACTCGACAATCGAGCATGTGCCTCCAATCAATGCATTATTTCTAACTTGAAATACCACTCCTGCTTGCCGTATGATTGTTTTGTTCTCAGGGCGGGGCGCAATTCCCCACCGGCGGTATCGGGATTGATCCCGGAGCCCGCGAGCGCTTCCGGGTTTCGGAAGGTCAGCAGATCCGGTGCGATGCCGGAGCCGACGGTATAGTCCGGATGGAAGAGAACAAGGTAGTGAGGATCCACATCCTGTGGGGCCTAATTACGTTGTTCGCCCAAGGGAAATTTGGCGTTTAATCAAACGCGAAAGTGCCGGAAACGGCATAACCCTTGAAAGGCAAGACATGACTATTTCAAAAATTGAAGACGCGATCGCAGCTATCTCTCGCGGTGACATGGTCATCGTTGTGGATGATGAGGATCGTGAAAATGAAGGCGATATCATCGCCGCCTCGGAGACCATCACCCCCGGCCAGATCGCATTCATGATGAGCCACGCTCGTGGTCTCATCTGTGTCGCCATGGAGGGAGAGCGACTGGACGAGTTGGAGCTTCCCTTGATGGTCCCGCGCAACACGGAATACCACAAAACAGCTTTTACCGTTTCGGTGGACTACATTCCTGGCACGACCACCGGCATTTCCGCACAGGACCGTGCCAAAACCGTGCACGCACTGGTCACGAAAGGGACGAAGCCGGAAGATTTTGCTCGGCCTGGACACATCTTTCCGTTGCGGGCCAATCCACAAGGCGTTCTCGGCCGCACCGGCCACACGGAAGCCGCCGTTGATCTCTGCCGTCTCGCAGGAAAGGCGCCCTCTGGGACCATCTGCGAAGTTGCCAATGACGATGGCACCATGGCCCGGCTGCCCGATCTAGAGGTGTTTGCCGAACGGCACGGTCTTTTGCTCGTGACGATTAAGGACTTGGTCGAATATGTGAATGCCCGGGAAGCCGAAGAGCGCAAGCAGGTGGCTTGAGGTCACCAATGCAAAATGCGCCCAGTTCGGGCGCATTTTCATTTTGTAATCTGGATCGAAGACTGCCCGTTACCAGCAGCAGAACCCGCCATCGACCAGAAGATCGACGCCAGTCACGAAGCTTGCTGCATCAGACAGCAGGAAGATGGCCGGACCAACCATTTCATCGACATTGGCCATGCGCTGCATCGGCGTCTGCTCTTCAAAGAGTTTCGTCTGGTGAACCATTTCCGGACGCGTATTCATCGGCGTCGCCGTATAGCCGGGAGAGATCGTGTTGACGCGCAGGCCACGACCGACCCACTCCATCGCCATAGATTTCGACATGTGGATGACGCCTGCTTTGGAGGCGTTGTAGTGGCACTGCATCAGCCCGCGATTGACGATCACACCGGACATGGACGCAATGTTGACGATTGATCCGCGTCCGTGCTTCAACATGGCCTGAGCCTCAGCCTGACAGGAAAGGAAAACGCCCTTCAGGTTGATATCCATCATCGTCTGAAACTGGCTCTCGTCCATTTCCTCTGCAGGATTGGCATTAGCGATGCCTGCAGCGTTGACGGCAAGCGACAGTGCTCCGAGATCAGTCTCGGTTTTGGCCACCGCGTCGGTCAGCGCCTGCTTGCTAGTGACATCTGCTGCAATCTGAACAGACTTGCGGCCGGCCTTTGCAATAAAGTCAGCCGTTTGTGCCAGGCCGTCGTCTGTGCGGCGGTCGAGCAACGCGACATCGGCACCGGCTTGTGCCAGGCCCATCGCGATGCGCTGGCCGATACCAGAACCCGCGCCCGTGACGAGGGCGACTTGACCGGAGAGATCGAAAAGCTTCGGCGCGTTAAGCGTAATGGTGGACATGCAGATTTCCTTTTTCAGATTGTCGCCAGTTCCATAACGGACACATCGTTGGCTTCATCACGGTTGAGAATGCCAGCCTGATTTCCCTGGGCAAGCACGAGGATGCGACTGGAAACACCCAGCACTTCCTCAAGATCGGAGCTGACTACGATAACCGCCACGCCCTGTTTCGCTAGATCGACGATGATGTCGTAAATGCCGGCGCGTGCGCCGACATCGATGCCACGGGTTGGCTCATCCAGCACGACCACACCCGGGTTGCGCGCCAGCCACTTGGCGATGACGACCTTTTGCTGATTGCCACCAGACAGATCGGATGCCGGCTGTTCACCTTTGCCTTTGACGCCAAACTTCGAAATAGCAGCATTGGCGAAACGACGCTTGAGCCCAGGTGTGAGCCAACGCGTTCCAAGCAGGTCGAGATTGGCGTAGATAATGTTTTCGCCGATTTCATGCTCGACCACGAGCCCTTGAAGCTTGCGATCCTCCGGCACCATGACGATGCCATGATCGATCGCGTCGGAGGGGGATTTCAGGTTGAGCTGTTTGCCATTGAGGATAATGTGTCCCTGAGAAGTCGCATCTGCACCGGCAATTGCCCGCACCAATTCGGTCCGGCCAGCGCCGATGAGGCCTGCAATACCAAGAATTTCGCCGGCACGCACATCGAAGCTGACATTGCGAAATGCGCTGTTGACGCCTGTCAGTCCTTTGACCTCGAGCACGACCTTTTGGCTGGCCTTCGGTAGGGTAGGGAACATGCGCTCCAGCGAACGGCCGACCATGCTCTCCACGACGGTGCGTACGGGCGTAGAACTATCAGCGAATTCGTTGACCCGTTCTCCATCACGCAAGACGACGATCCGGTCGGTGATTTGTCGGATCTCCTCCATTCGGTGCGAAATGTAGATGATACCAACCCCCTCAGCCCTCAGCTTTCGGACCTGTTCGAACAGCGCCTGCGTTTCCGCCCCGCCAAGGGCTGCTGTCGGCTCGTCAAGGATGAGTAGCTTCGCATCAAGCGCCAGCGCCTTGGCGATCTCAATGAGCTGCTGGTTTGCAGTGGAAAGGCCTGCGACCTTGCGGGAGGCGGGAATGTGTAGATTGAGGCGGGCCAGTTGCTCCTGCGCGCGCCTCACCATCTCGGCACGATCGACCTTGCCATTTTTCATCAGCCAGCGCCCGATGAAAACATTCTCCGCAATGGATAGCTCAGGCAGAAGCTTCAGTTCCTGGTGTATCAGCACGACGCCCTTGTCGATCGCCTCGCGCGGCGAGGCGGGGGCGTAGGGTTGGCCAAGCCAGGTCATGGTGCCTTGCGATGGTTCGCGCGATCCCGCAATGATGCCAGACAGGGTCGATTTGCCCGCGCCGTTTTCGCCCAGAAGCGCGACGACCTCGCCAGCATAAACGTCGAGATCAACGTTCTTTAAGACCTCAAGCGGACCGTAACGTTTGCTGATGCCACGCAGCGAAAGAACCGGCTCACGCATGCTTACGACCTCCCAAAACTTGCAATCGAGATAACCGGATGGTCGCAAGGTGCCATGTCCGGTTCGAAGAGGTGGGGTGCCGCCGATAAACGGCACCCGCAGTGTAATCAAGGATGGTTGGCGATAAAGCCGTCGACATTTTCCTTGGTGGTCAGCGTCGCGTCCATCAGCTGGACCGGTGCGACCTTCTCGCCGCCGACAATCTTCACGGCCATCTCGACAGCAGTGCGGCCCATCTTCTGGGTCTGCTGGGTGGCTGTCGCATTGAAAACACCGTTCTTCAGCGCTTCGAGGGCCGCGGTGTCACCGTCAAAACCGCCAACAACGATCTTCTGCGATGGATTGGCAACCTTGATGGCCTGCGCTGCGCCAAGTGCCAGACCGTCCGCCTGAGCGAAGACGATGGAGACATCCGGATTTGCCTGAAGCATGTTCTGCATGATCTGGAAGCCTTCGTCCTGGCTCCACATGTTCGACCATTGTTCAGCAACGATCTTCACATCCGGGTTCGCCTTGACGGATTCCATGCAGCCCTTGGTACGATCCACTTCTGGCGTCGTGCCCTTCTGGCCGTGAATGATGACCATCTTCCCCTTACCGCCAGCCTGCTTGATGATGTAGTCGCAGACCGACTTTGCAGATGCGACGGAATCAGTCGCCAGGAACGTATCGCCAGGCGCGCCGTCTGCGTTACGGTCAACGTTGATGACAGGCACGCCGGCGGCCTTTGCAAGCTTCACCGGAACGGTCGCGGCAGCAGCACCGGCAGGAATGTAGATCAGCGCGTCGATATTCTGGGTCAGAAGATCCTGGATTTGGTTGACCTGCGTCGGGCCATCACCCTTAGCGTCGACGGTCACGACCGTGATGCCGCGCGTTTTGGCTTCTGCTTCCACCGACTGCTTGATCTGGTTGAAGAAGTTTGCCTGAAGATTGGCCACTGCAAGGCCGATCTTCTTGACTTCGGCGGCGTTGGCGGAGCCGAGTGAGAGGGCAAGTGCTGCCGATGCCAGTAGAATACGAGACAGTTTCATGTTGTTTTCCTCCGGTTTTGGTGATGGCTTTCGGGAGACTTTGCCTCCTCCCCTCGGGCCGGTTTCCTCCCCCTCCAGGAAGGGAGATGGTCTGTTGAGGGCGGAGCCGATCTCCGCCGAAGCTTGAAGATCAGGCTCTTCTGCGGCGCAGGGTTTCTGCCCCGACCGCCAGAACGATGACGACGCCGATGATGACCTGCTGAAGAAAAGGCGAGACGTTGAGAAGGTTGAGGCCGTTGCGCAGCACGCCGATAATGAGGACGCCAATAAGCGTACCGCCGATACCTCCAGCGCCGCCCGAGAGGGATGTGCCGCCAATGACAACTGCTGCAATCGTATCAAGCTCGTATCCAAAGCCGCTGGACGGCTGGACGGAGTCGAGGCGCGCTGCGAGGACGATACCGGCAAGACCTGCGAGAACAGCGCACACGATATAGACGCCGATAGTCACCAGTTGAACATTGATGCCGGCCAGACGTGCCACTTCAGCATTGCCGCCGACGGCATAGACGGTACGGCCTTCAGCACGGTAGCGCAAAAATGCCCATGAAACGGCGACGACAACCAGCATCAGAAGCACGGTTGCGGTTAGCACGCCGAAGTGCCGATCAATCGCGAGCATCATGAACCAGTCAGGAAAACCAACGATCTGCTGGCCGTCGGTGATCATGTTGGCAACACCACGCGCCACCGACATCATGGCAAGAGTAGCGATGAATGCAGGCACACGAAACACGGTGACAAGTATGCCGACAGCAAGCCCGCAAACGCCAGATGCCAGCAATGCTAGCACGATGGCTGCGCCCATTGGCATCCCGGCAACATTTGCAGTCCATCCCATGATCATCATCGACAGGGCAAGAACAGATCCCACCGAGAGATCGATGCCACCGAGCAGAATAACGAACGTCATGCCGACGGCCATGATGCCGAGTACGGTGATTTGATCGAGGATGTTCAAGCCATTGCGCAGCGACAGGAAATTATCGCTGGCAAAAGAGAGGAACACACACAGAAGCAGCAGACCGACGAGAGGTCCCGTGGCTCCACTCAACCAGGCGAGCGGATTTTTCATTTGGACGTTTGCGTCCTTGCGCTCCAACACGGTCATGGCTCCTCCCACTGGTCTTACGTTAGAACTTTTAGTCCGATGAGAATAAATATTCACATCCGGTGCAAAATTCATAATTCAGTTTCTGGACCCTTGTCAATAGCGCAGATGCAGGCGGCGGATTAAATGAAATCCATGCGTTGTCTCTTTTGGAACTTGACACTTCGGCCGCTTATGCAATTATATAGCTACATGTATAAATATTCACACATGCATCTTGATGAGGATTTCATGGAGCCGAAAGAACTTGAGCGCGTAGCGCGTCAGATCCGCCTGCGCGATGTGCAAGCCGTTTTCGAAGCCGGTGCAGGTCATGTGGGTGGAGAAATGTCTGCCATCGATGTCATGACGGCGCTGTACTTCCGCGTCCTGCGCATTTGGCCGGATGATCCGAAGAACCCGGCGCGAGACCGCTTCGTCCTATCAAAGGGGCATACGGCCTGCGCACTTTACGTCACGCTCGCCAAGCGCGGCTTTATTCCCGAAGACGAAATCTCAACTTTCCTGCAGCCTAATTCGCGTCTGAATGGCCATCCCAACTGCAATAAGGTGCCGGGCGTCGAGACCAATACCGGGCCACTTGGCCACGGCCTGCCGGTTGCGGTCGGCATGGCCAAAGCCGCCAAGCTTTCTGGCGCCGATTACCACACCTATGTGATGACCGGCGACGGCGAGATGCAGGAAGGCTCTAACTGGGAAGCGATTATGTCTGCCGCCCAGTTTGGCCTCAATAATCTGACGCTTATCATTGATCACAATCGCTTCCAGCAAGGTGCGGCGCTTTCTGACACCAACGATATTGCACCTCTTCGACCCAAGCTGGAAGCATTCGGCTGGGACGTCTCTGAAATCAACGGTAACGACATGGGCGAGGTGGTTCCCGCACTCGAAGACCGAAGCGATCGCCCGCACTGCATCGTGGCCCATACCAACAAGGGCCATGGCATATCCTTCATGCAGGACAAGGTCGATTGGCACCACAAGGTGCCGAGCAAAGAACAATACGACATCGCCGTCAAAGAACTTTCGGAGGCACTATAATGAACGCGCCCGTATCTGCCCCCAAACTCTACGACTGCCGCGATGCCTTTGCCGAGACAATTGAAATGCTTGCCGCAAACGACTCGCGCGTTGTCGCCGTATGCAATGACTCGGTCGGCTCGTCAAAGCTCGGCGGCTTCAAGGCGAAGTTTCCAGAACGTCTGGTCAATGTCGGTATTGCCGAGCAAAACATGGTTGGTGTTGGTGCTGGTCTTGCAAATGGTGGGCAACTGCCCTTCGTCTGCGGCGCGTCCTGCTTTTTGACAGGCCGCGCTTTAGAGCAGATCAAGGCCGATCTTGCCTATTCCAATGCCAATGTAAAACTTGTCGGCATTTCGTCGGGCATGGCTTATGGCGAGCTTGGGCCGACACACCACTCCATCGAGGATTTCGCGTGGACGCGTGTTTTGCCAAATCTGCCGGTGATTGCGCCTTGTGATCGTATCGAAACTGCCGCTGCAGTAAAATGGGCGGCTGAGTATGCGGGCCCTTGCTTCCTGCGCCTGTCGCGTGTCGGCGTGCCGGATCTGCTGCCGGAAGGGCATATCTTCGAACTCGGCAAAGCCAATCTCCTGCGCGACGGCACGGATTTGACTTTGATCGCTAACGGCACCCTGACACACCGCATGGTCAAGGCCGCAGACATCCTGGCAACACGCGGCATTAAAGCTCGCGTGTTGAACATGGCAACCGTGCGACCGATCGATGAAGCGGCCATCGTTGCGGCGGCAACGGAAACAGGTGCGATCCTGACGGCGGAAGAACACTCGATCTATGGCGGGCTGGGTTCTGCCATCGCCGAAGTGGTTGTGGAGCAGGCTCCGGTGCCAATGAAACGCCTCGGCGTTCCCGGCGTCTTTGCCCATACGGGCCCGGCCGAATGGCTGCTCGATGAGTTCGGGATGGCACCGGCCGCTATTGCCGACGCGGCTCAGGCACTGATCAAAAGAAAATAAGTCTCCTCCCTGCCGCTCCCGTCTCCATCTTTGAGGCGTGGGCGGCGCCCTTTTTCACACCCGCGTGGCACTTCGATCTGCCTGACAATCCCGGCTAGTATCACGCGCCAACACTATCTGCCGGGAAGAGAGCATAGCGATGCGCGCCATTTTGTCTGTCGATCAGGGTACGACGAATTCCAAAGCCATTCTGATTTCGGAAGAAGGAACGATCCTCGCGCGAGGCTCGGCACCCGTCGGTATTGCCTATCCACAGCCCGGCTGGGTGGAGCAGGACCCAAAACGCATCTGGTCCTCCGTCTTAGAAGCCATCGACGGTTGCCTCAAAGCCGCGCCCGTCACTGTGCGCGTGGAGGCAATCGCTATCTCCAACCAGCGCGAATCCGTAACGATCTGGGATGCAGAGACAGGTGATCCGCTCGGGCCCGTCCTGAGTTGGCAATGCCGCCGCACCGCATCCGCCTGTGCAGATCTCATCCAAGGTGGCCACGCCGATCGTGTCATGGCGCTCACGGGCCTTCCCATTGACCCAATGTTTCCCGGCGCCAAAATGCGATGGTTGCTCGACCGCGCGCCCAAAGGCCGCAAGGTCAGGCTTGGCACGATAGATAGCTGGTTGATCCATTGCTTCACTGGCGGTCAGGTCCATGCCTGTGACGCGTCAAACGCAGCCCGCAGCCAAGCCTTGGATCTCAAGCGGCTCGTATGGAGCGACGAACTCTGCACGCTCTTCGGCGTCGACATTAACACCCTTCCGGATGTTCGTGATAGTAGCGGCGAATTCGGCGTGACTAAAGACGTCCCTGGCATCAAAGACGGGACGCCTATTCTGGCGGCGATTGGCGACAGTCACGCCGCGCTCTTCGGCCACGGGGCATTCAATCCTGGCGATGGCAAGGTGACCTTTGGTACCGGATCCTCGGTCATGACCACATTGCCGCACTTCATTGCACCCAAACAGGGCATCACCACGACGGTAGCTTGGCAGCTCGCGGGCACGCCGACCTTCGCGTTCGAAGGCAATATTCTGGTCTCTGCCGCCTCGCTACCATGGATGGCCGATATCCTCGGGTTGCCGGATGTCGCCGCTCTGGTGGAATTGGCCTCGACGGCCGCGCCGGGTGGGCCCGGTTTCGTGCCGGCCTTCGTCGGCCTCGGCGCACCTTACTGGGATTCGGATTGTCGCGCTCTTTTTTCCCAAGTGAATTTTTCCACAAGCCGCGCACAGATGGCGCGTGCCGTGACCGATTCCATCGCTTTTCAGGTTCACGACGTCTTCGCCGCGATGGATGCCCAATCTCCCACAGATTTTGGCCGACTGTTCGTCGATGGCGGACCGAGCCAGAACCGCTTTCTGATGCAATGCGTGGCGGATATGCTGGATCATCCTCTCATCCAGCGCGATGCACCGGAAGCTTCCGCCTTGGGAGCTGCCTATCTCGCCGGGCTCGCGCTCGGCATGTGGCCGGATCTCGCGACCGTCGCCAGCCTTAATACCAGCGGCATAACGCTCGCCCCGACCACATCAGACAAAAATGAGAAGCTCGCCACGTGGAAGGACGCCATTGCCCGCTCGACCTTGAGAATCTCGTCCGCTACAAGTGAATAAAAATTCATTGAGGGTCTCATGGGTAGGATAAACGAACTTCGGCTGATCTCGCGTGTCGCGCAGATGTATTACAGCGAGCAAAAGCGTCAGGCCGAGATTGCCGAGCATCTTCATTTGTCCCAAGCGACCGTCTCGCGCATGTTGAAGCGTGCGGAGGTGGAAGGCATTGTGCGCACGAGCATCATCCCTCTTGTCGGCACCTTCGGCGACCTGGAAACGAAACTTCGCGACCGTTTCGACCTACCCGAAGCCATCGTCGTGGACTGCAGCGAAGACCGTGACGGCGCGATCATGGCACGGATCGGCGAAGCGGCAGCGCATTTTCTCGAAGTCACTCTCTCGCAGAATGAGATCATAGGAGTGTCGAGTTGGAGTCAGACGATCTTCAAAATGGTCGAAAATATTCATCCACTCAAAGGCGCGAAGGCAAGATACATAGTCCAGACGCTAGGCGGCATGGGTGATCCATCGGTGCAGACGCACGCAACGCAGATCACCACCCGGCTGGCACGCCTGACGGAGGCCGACCCGAAGCTTCTGGCCGTGCCTGGTGTGGCAAGTTCCCGCGAAGCGAAACTCCTAATGTTGTCCGATCCCTTCGTGCGCGACACGATCGATCTCTTCGGCTCCATAACGCTCGCCATCGTTGGTGTCGGCGCGGTCGAGCCGTCCGAGCTTCTCGCACGCTCCGGCAACATATTTTCCGATAAGGAGCTAGCGGACCTGTCTCAAGCAGGCGCTGTCGGCGATATTTCGTTGCGCTTCTTCGACAAGGACGGAACGCCCGTCAAGACGCCGCTGGATGACCGGGTTATCGGACTACCGCTAGAAAATCTCGCCAATGTTGATCGCGTGATCGCGCTGGCTGGCGGGGCAAAGAAAACCGAGGCCATTGCCGGCGCTCTCAGAACCGGCGTTATCGATGTTCTGGTCACCGACAAATTCACCGCCGAACGCCTGGTCGGCCCATAGCGAGTTCCAAGTTTCATAAGGAGGAGAGATGAAACGTTTTGAACGTCAGTCCGTCTTTGTCAGTGGCGGCAACAAGGGTATCGGTTACGGCATTGCTCGTCGCTTCGCTGAAGAAGGAGCAAAGGTCGCCATCGCTGCTGTAGAGAAGGACACTCCGGATGTCGCGGCGAAGCTTGCCGAAGAAACCGGCCTTCGAACCTTTGGCGTCACGCTTGATGTGCGTGATGCCGCAGCGGTTCGTGAAGCTTACGAGGCGGCGGAGACCGCGCTGGGAGCCCTTTCCATCTCTGTTCAAAATGCGGGCGTCATCACCATTTCCAAAGTCGAGGATCTAAGTGAGGATCAGTGGGACCTCAATATGGAGGTCAATACCAAGGGCGCATTTCTTTGCTGCCAGGAAGCTATCCGCCGTTTTCGCCAGAGCGGAACGAAGGGTCGCCTCATCAACACCGCCTCTGGCCAGGCTCGACAAGGCTTCATCTACACGCCGCACTATGCCGCATCTAAGTTCGGGGTTGTCGGTCTGACCCAAAGCCTTGCCAAGGAGCTCGCCCCAGAGGGTATTACCGTCAACGCTATCTGCCCTGGCATCATCCATACGGAAATGTGGGATTATAACGATCGCGTCTGGGGCAAAATGCTTGGGGACTACAAGCCGGGCGAGCTGATGTCTGAATGGGTAGCCAATATTCCCATGCGTCGTGCGGGTACACCGGCAGAAGTAGCAGCTCTGGTCGCGTTCTTGGCCTCGGAAGATGCTGCCTACATCACGGGTCAGACCATCAATGTCGATGGCGGTCTGATTATGTCTTGATGGTTCCCTACGTTCTGCCCTGTGTCGTGTAGAAGCGGCTTAAAAATGATATTCTGCTGTCTAGAGGCAGGATTGTCACCTAGATAAGCGGCAAGCTGATGCCGTCCAAGCCTTAAAGATCCACGGCATAGGGGTGTGGATTTCGCTGATAGGTCCGCCGTTTGCGATGCGCTCAAGCGTCTGCGTCAACCCGTCTTGGGGATCGACGGAATTTATCTTTGGAGTCTGCATCATCGTCGCGATTGTCGCCCATGTTTTGCCGCCGCCGTCACTGCCAGCGAAGAAACTGTCTTTTTTTGTATGATCGCCTGCGGTCTGATCGCTCGCTCAACTACGTTGGAGCCGATCTAGACACGGCCGTCCCACATGCGCGGCGGCGGTGAGAAGTCATCACTGTATCGCATGCAACTGCACCTCGGCGCCTGGGTGCTTGGTACGGATGCCAACAATTGAACGCTGTGCGCAGTATTGGAGTACACTTGAAAATTATCAACATAGATAAATAGACCTAAGTATTAGCGTCATGCATTAAGGTTAAATATAAGCCTGTTATATGAATTGAAATTTTTTCACTTCCGATAAGAGGTACTTATCGATGGTTATAGCCTCAACTCGCGACCGTACGAAGTGCTGAATCTTAATGCCAAGATAGCTTTCAGTTAGTATTATGTTAACCATGATTTCAATGGCTTACGATCTCGCGAAAATCAGCATGACGACCTTGATGCGATGCGGCCGGCCTTCGGTGCCGGTATTGCCCTCACGCGTCTCAACGAGCGCATCGCCCGCTCGCCGGTTGGCGCCGGCTGGATCGAACGGCAAAATTTCGCCGATGCGTGCGCCTCGCTGTGGATCGACGGCGAGTTCCTCCATCTCGAAGACCTCGTCCTGCACGACGCCAAGGATGTCATCAACGATAACGATCAACCGGTCATCCCGCAGTCGATGGTGCCAGCTGTCAATGCGCTGCTTCAGCCGCATGACAGCGACGAGGATTTGCCTGCGTTCGTTCCCAGTGCCGACGGTGATGCCGATGCCTGATCTGGATCTCGATCCAAGGCTCTATCTTGTCGCTTGAGGTGGTGCGGAAAGACCGGAATTTGATGCTATCTCGACAGTCGGCGCTCGTCGTCGATCAGCGACAGACGATTTGGGAGCGACGTTCCCCATGTCCACAGTACAATATTGAGGTCAGCGTCAGTCGTGCCAGGAGCAAAACTCCTGACGATCAGGCCGTGAAAGCCGGCGTTTTTCAAACTTCGGGCAAGCTGCTGCGTTAGCGCTTCACCACGTTCGTTCATCTCGTCTCGCCAGGTCGTGTTACTCAGCGACTGAGGAATGATCTGGTGTTTTTCGAGAAGGTTCAGGTCACGTGTATCGAACAACGGCTCGAAATCTGCTTCATAGGATACGAGGGTGGTTGGTTGCAGACTCCCCGCCTGACTTGCTTCTCTGAGCGCCGTCATGATGGTCAGTGACGTGTAAAGTGCCGGCATTCCCTTTGGATTAAATCGGCCGCCATAAAGTTCGGCACCCCGTCCAGAAAGCGGCTCACGGGCGTAGAGCGGATTGAGCGCTCGGTAGAGCTTGCCTTTGTAGTGCATTGGCACGGTCAGGCATGGATGCCGGCATCGATAGCATC
>Ga0308171_1003816_pt1 | contig 13202 bp, 11 predicted proteins | sample PhyGR1_FD_202135 | JGI IMG/M metagenome (GOLD analysis project Ga0308171, IMG submission 202135) | Phyllosphere microbial communities from UC Gill Tract Community Farm, Albany, California, United States - DLSLSG.R1 | ecosystem: Host-associated > Plants > Phyllosphere > Unclassified | place: USA... | reverse complement strand
AAGATCAGCGGCACGATCAGCATGAAGATCAGGTTGAGGAACAGGCCCGACGCCGGGGTGGTGACGTAGTCCATTACCCACTTGGCACCGGTCTGCAGGCCTTCGACGCTGCCGCCCAGGGCATGCACGATCAGTCCCAGGACCAGGCCGATCGCGAAGCCGATGCCCATCTTCCAATGCAGGGGCAACTTCTTCTTGTCGGCAGCAGCTGCTGTCATGCGCGGGATTCCTCGAAAAATGAATCTACTCTAACAAAGCGCGCAAGCCGCGCCGGTTCAGGGTTGCCGCGGTGGATACAGCGGCGGCAGCCCAGTGTCGACGGCGCCGCTGGCGGCCGACCAGTGCGGTCCGTCACGGAAGCTATCGCGCAGGCGGGCCCGAAGCGCGCTGACATCCCCGATCCCGCCCCAGCGCGCCTGCTGCAACGCCTGCAGGGTCTGCCGCTGGGCCGGATCGGCCAGGCGCTCGATCACCTGCTCCAGGCGTTCCACGCCGGCCATCGAACACAGCAACGCCTCTACCTGGTCGAAGCCCTCGCCATCGATCGCCCGGCGCAGTTCGGCCACGCTCGCACGCGAGGAGGTCGCAGGGGCACTGGCTCCTGGCCGGGGAAGCGGACGGGTGTGGGCGACAGCACGGCGGCCACGTCGCCACCCCCATGCCAGGGTCAACAGCCACAGCAGCGCCAGGCCTGCGGCAGCGGCCATCCACGGCCACGGCCGGGTACCTGCTGCGGTGGGGGCAAGAGAGGATGCGGCGGTGGGTGCGGCGTCCTCCGGCAACGCGGCATCGGTATCGATCGCTTGTGCCACCGGCGCGCCGGCCCGGCCTGCGGCCACGGCCAGCTCCAGATCCGGCAGGCTGGCCTGCTGGGCACTGCCGTTGTCCACGTTCCACCAGGCCACGCGCGGCCCGGGCACACGCAGCGATCCAACCTGCCGGGGCACGATCGAATAGCGACGGGTGATCTTCAGGCGTGGCGTGCTGCCGCTGAAGGTCTCCTCGTACTGGGCCGGTTCGGCGAACACCTGTGCGGCGTCGCCGAGGTCAGGCACGGGCAGATCGGTGAACTGGGCCCGGGTAGCGCCGTTGGCGATCGCTTCGACCATTACGGTGGCCGCTTCGCCCGTGCGCGCACTGCTGGGTGCGGTGGTATAGCGCAGCTGCAGGCTGTGCAGCGGCAACCACGGTTGCACGGCCTGCGCCGGCTGCGCCCGCACCTGCAGCGTACGTTCGGCACCGACGGCATTCATGCGGCCATCGCCACCGTTGCCGAAGAAGTCATCGAAGAAGCCCCCTGCACTGCGGCCGGTGAAGCGCGCGCCGGGCAGGCGCAACGCACCGCTGCGCTCAGGGATCAGCAGGAAGCGACGTTCGACCACGTTGTAGCGCCGGCCGTTGACCTGGCGCACCTCGCTGCGATCCTCGCCCACCCGCTGCAGCGAGGCGCCGCTGGGGGTGTCCAGCACCAGTTCGCCCGACGCCAGCTGCGAGGCGAAGTACAGCTTGACCACCACGCCCACACTCTGCTGCACGTAGGGCGTCGGGTCATCCACTTCGGTTTCGATGAAGGCCGTGGCATTGCTCTGCGGGGTGGCCACGACGGCATCACTCACCTGCAGCACCAAGGGCACCGTGCGCGCACTTCCCACCTGCAACGAGGGCACCTGCAGCGTGCCTGTACGGCGCGGCGTCAACGCAACCGTGTAGAGGTTGCGCTGCTGCACCCCGCCATTGCTCCACTGCACCTGGCGGTTGCTGCTCTGCGCACTGAGCACGAAATCGGCATTCAGCGGTGCATAGTCCGGCGCGCCTTCGTCGGACTCGATGTGCAGGGTGACCGCATCACCGGCGGCAATGCGGTCCTGTTCCAGCCAGGCGCGCGTCTGCGCCATGGCCACCATCGGCAGCCACAGCAGCATCGCCAGCACAGGCAGAGGCCACCGGATTTGCCTGCTCGCCATGCCTGTCATCGCCCTTCCCTCTTTCTACGTTCGTTTTCCAACTGGAACTTGGCGCGCAGCAATGCCCCCGGGTCGTCCGGAACGCGTCGCATCCACGCCTCTACGGCCTGCTGTTCCTCACGCTGTTGCGGTGTGCCGCCAGCGCCGCGCACTGCTGTTTTTCCGGCTTCACCGGCGCGCGCCTGCTGCAGGGCCTGCTGCATCCGCTGACGCTGCTGGGCATCGGCCTGCGCCTGAGCCTGCGGGTCGGCTGCCTGCGGCTCCTGCTTCGCACCCTGCTGGCCGGCACCTGCAGACGTCTGCTGGCCCTTCTGCCCTTGCGGTTCCTGCTGGCCTTGCTGGCCCTGTTGCGGATTCTGCCTACCTTGTTGCGGCTGACCTTGCTGGCCTTGCTGGTTCTGCGGCTGGCCCTGCTGCGGCTTCTGCTGCCCCTTGCCCTGCCCCTGGCTGTTGTTCGACGACTTGCGCTTGCGCGCGGCGTCGACCACCGCCCTGTTGGCGACGGCGTCGGCCATCTGCGGGTGGCGCGCCAAGGCTTTGTCGTAGGCGGCGATTGCACCGTCGTAGTCGCCTTGGCGGGCAAGCACATTGCCGAGGTTGTACCAGCCCGCATCGCTGTCGATGCCTTCGAACTGCTTGCGGGCAGTGGCAAAATCACCTTGACGGTACGCCTGCACACCCTCGGCCAGGCGTGCGTGCTCACGCTGGTCGGCACGTTCCCACATCGTGCCCGCTGTCGGCGCAGCCAAGGGCGCGCGCGGCTGTGCCTGCAACTGCCCACTCAAGGGCAGCAGACCCACGGCCAGCACCACCGCCAGCACCGCGCGGCGGCGGAACGCCAGCAGTGCCAGCAGCATCACCGGCGGCAACAACCAGTAGCCTTCGTCCTGCCACTGGCGGGCCTGCCCAGGCCGCTGCAGAGGGCCGCCATTGCTGGCATCAAGTACGTCCAATGCCTGCAGGTCGCGATCGTCGCTGGCAATGCGCTGGTAACGCCCGCCGCCTGCGGTGGCGACGGCACGCAGGCTGTTTTCATCCAGCGCGGCCTGTGCGATCTGGCCTTGACCATCGCGGTAAGCGGCGCCGGACGGCGTGCCCAGGCCCAGCACCGACACCTGCAGGCCAAGACCACGCGCCTGTGTTGCGGCAAGCGCCGCTTCGCTGTCAGCCTGGTCGCTGACCAAGAGGATCTGGCCGCGCAGCGCCCCCGTCTGCCGCAGCAACCGGACCGCCCAGTCGATGCCACGGTCGGCGCGCTGGCCGTCACGGGGCATCACCTCCGGCGCCAGCGCATCCAGGTACAGCGCGACGTTGGCCGCGTCGTCGGTCAACGGCGCCACGGTATAGGCATCTTCGGCGTACACCACCAGGCCGACCTGGCCGCCTTGACGGGCACGCAGCAGCGCACCGATCTTGGCCCGCGCCTGCAGCAGGCGCGAGGGTGGAAGGTCGGTCGCGCTGATGCGGCTGGAAAGATCCAGCACCACCACCAACGGCGCACTGGCCTGATAGACCGGCTGCGGCTGCTGCCGCCAGCTGGGGCCGGCCATCGCCAGTGCCGCCAGGGTCCAGCCCAACAGCAACGCCCACGGCAGGCGCGTGCGGCGCTTGCCCTCGCCCGCCAGCAGGTGCGACAGCAGATGGGCATCGACCGCCTGCCGCCACGCGTCGCTGCGCCGTTGCCGGTAGATGGCCACCGCGACGATCAACGGCAGTGCCGCCAGCAACCACAAGCCGTCCGGCCGCAGGAAATGCAGCGCGCTCCAGTCGAACGCGCTCCAGTCCGGCATTTTCGGGAACGTGGCACTCATCGGCGACGCTCCGGCCAGGCCCACGCCAACGCGCCCAGCAGCAAGGCAACGGCCAGTGGCCACGCATAGCGCTCGTTGCGCGGACGCAGTGCCGGCCCCTTCGCGGCGATCGGCTCCAGCCTGTCCAGTTCGGCATAGATGCCGGCCAGCTGGTCGGTATCACGCGCACGGAAGAAGCGGCCGCCGGTCATCTCGGCGATCCTGCGCAACGTTGCCTCATCCACCGGATCGCGGTCGGCGGCCACGGGAATACCGAAGAACCGCGCACTACCGTCGCTGCCAAAAGCCACGGTGTGCACACGCACCCCTTCGGCACGCGCCAGCTCGGCCGCGCGCAGGGGTTCGAGCACACCGGCGTTGCTGACGCCGTCGGTCAGCAGGATCAGTACACGCTGCCCTTCGGGCTGGTTGCGCAGGCGTTTGACCGCCAGCGCGATGGCATCACCAATGGCCGTCTCACGCCCGGCAAGGCCGACCACGCTGTCGCGCAGTTGATCGCGCACGCTGGACAGATCCGCCGTCAACGGCGTGAGTGTGTAGGCACGATCGCCGAATACCAGCAGGCCGACGCGGTCGCCGGCACGACGATCAAGGAAATCAGCGAGCACCGCTTTGGCGGCAGTCAGGCGCTCCACTGCCTGGGCGCCGAGCACCATGTCCGGCTCGCTCATGCTGCCGGACACGTCCATTGCCAGCATCATCTGCCGGCCCTCCTGCGGCGGAGTGATCGCCTCTCCCAGCTGCTGCGGGCGTGCCATCGCCAGGCACAGCGCCAGCCACCCCAGCCACAGCAATCCACTGCGCAGCCATGAAATGCCGACACGACCGCCACCTGCCAGTGCTTCCAGTTCGGCAGCGGCGTAGGGCACACGCAACGCAGCGCCCGGATCGGCGCGCCGCTTCCACGCCAGCATCAGGATCGGCAACGGCAGTGCCAGCAGTGCCAGCGGCCACGCCAACTGCAGATCCGGCCACGGCCAGTACGCTGCCAGCGCGCTCATCGGCGGCGCCCCTGCAGCAAGGCCAGGTAGCGCGCCCGCGCCCAAGCGCGCACGTCAGCCACCGCAGCGGCATCCACGTGCGGACGGTACGCCCCCTCAGCCAGCAGGTTGCGCTGCGCAAGCGGCAGAGTGCCCTTGGGGTCGACGTACTGCCACCACGCGTCATCGCGTAGTGCCTCGCTACCCGGTCGCGCCTGACGCGCCGCGCGCCGCAGCAGGCTGGCGATGGCCGCAAGTTCCGACGGCGCGCCGTTCACTGCCGCAATCTCCTGATCGAACACGCGCATCCACTGCAGGCGGCGGCGGCGACGACGCCATGCCACCGCAGAAACGATGGCCAGCAACAGCAGAACCAATGCGATCAGCATCAACCAGCCAGGGGCGGGCGGCCACCACGCTGGCGAGGGCGGCAACTGCACATCGCGCAGTGGCAGCGAGGCACTCACGCTGGCACCTCCGTCGGTGCCGCTGCCAGCCAGGCATCGCTGGCAGCATCGGTGGACAGTACCTGCACGTCGATGCGACGCGCGGCAAGGTGGCTGCGCAGCTGCTGCAGGGGCTCGACGAAATGCGCCTGCCAGTGTGCCCGCACGTCGCCGCGGCGCAGGTCCAGGCCGATGCGCTGCTGTGCGGCGAGGAACTGCAGGGACGCCGTCGGCGGCTGCAGCTCAAGCGGATCGACCAGCAGCAACAGACTCAGGTCGTGGTGCTGGGCCAACGCGCTCCAGCGCGCCGGCGGAATCCGGATCGCCTGCTGCGGATCGGCCAGCACCAACATCCGCGCGCCGGGGCGCAACACCCGCCCGGCATGGTCCAGCGCGCGCTCCAGGCCAAGGTCATCGGCCGGTGGCTGCGCGTACCAGCGCGTGAGCGCGTCGAGTACGCGAAGTACACCACGGGCACCGCCAGCCGGCGCGATCGGCGTCTCGCGATCACTGCCGCGCAATGCACCGATGCGGTCGCCGCGCCGCTGCGCAGACCATGCCGCAACGGCGCCGGCGCGTGCCGCCTGCACAGATTTGAAGCGCACGCGGGTGCCGAAATACAGCGCAGGCGAAGTGTCGGCAACGATCAGGGTGACCCGTTCGCGTTCCGCCTGGAACAATTTGGTGTGCGTGCGCCCGGTGCGCGCGGTGACGCGCCAGTCGATATGGCGTGCGTCGTCGCCCGCCACGTATTCGCGCGATTCTGCATATTCCATGCCGCGTCCGCGCAGTGGTGAAGGCGCTTGCCCGGCGCTGCCCGCCCGCCCACGGCGCGGCGGCGGCGGACGCTGTGCCAGGCGGCGCAATGCCACCAGCTCCGCCAGCTGCGGTCGCAGGCCATCGCCTTCGCTGGTACCCGCAGGGGATACGTTGGTCGTGCCGGTCATGCGCGCACTCAGGGTGCCGGTACCCGGGCCAGCAGTTCCTGCACCAGGCGCTCACCATCCCAGCCTTCGGCGGTTGCTTCATAACTGGGCAGAACCCGGTGGCGCAGCACATCGGCGGCCACGGCACGCACGTCGTCGGGGGTGACGAAATCACGCCCGGCCAACCATGCCCGCGCTCGCGCACACCGCTCCAGCGCGATGGAGCCACGCGGGCTGGCGCCCCACGCGATGCGGCGCGCCAGCGAGGCGTCGTAGCGCGAGGGGTCACGCGATGCCAGTACCAGCTCGATCAGATAGCGCTCCAGTGCGGGGGCCATGTGCAGCTCCAGCACCTCGCGGCGCGCATCGAAGACATCCTGCATCGGCAGTTTTTCCGGCGCCGCTGCGGCCTCGCCGAGCGCACCGCGAGCGCGCTCGCGGGCCAACCGCAGGATTTCCGACTCGGCTGTCTGGTCGGGATAACCAATACGTACGTGCATCAGGAAACGATCCAGCTGCGCTTCCGGCAGCGGGAAGGTGCCTTCCTGCTCGATCGGGTTCTGCGTGGCCATCACCAGGAACAGCGACGGCAGCGCATAGGTATGGCGGCCGACGGTGACCTGGCGCTCGCCCATCGCTTCCAGCAGCGCGGACTGCACCTTGGCTGGCGCGCGGTTGATTTCATCGGCCAGCAGGATCGGATGGAAGATAGGCCCTGGCACGAACTCGAAACGGCCTTCCTGCGGCCGCCAGATCTCGGTACCGGTCAGGTCCGAAGGCAGCAGGTCAGGCGTGAACTGCACGCGTGCGAAGTCTGCTTCCAACCGCGCCGCCAGGGCCCGGATGGCCGTGGTCTTGGCCAGGCCCGGGGCGCCTTCCACCAACAGGTGGCCATCGGCCAGCAAGGCGATGAGCAGGCGTTCGACCAGTGCCGCCTGGCCGACGATCTCGGCCGACAGTGCATCACGCAGATCGCTGAAGGCCGCATGCAGGCGCGAGGTGACGGGGGCAGGCGGCGGAGAAATGGATTCGGGCATCGGCGGAGGCAGGTTCATGGGGGCCTTTGACCGGCGCGGGATGGCTCGGGTTCCCCACATCATCGCAGGCCATCCGGCTACTGGCATCAAGAACGGCTGAACAGCCTCCGCGCAGGGTCGATCAAGTGGGCATGGCGTGATTCACCCCGCCTTATCAACGCGTGGCGTGGATCTACTGCGGAGGGATGGTGTGGATCTACTGGACCTGCGGTGGATCCACCCTCGATCCTTCCGCGCAAACGACGCGGGGCCGCACGTGGCGGCCCCGGTCGGATACAGCAGGTGTGATGCCTCAGTTCTGGCGGGCCACGCGCAGGACCTTCGGGGTCACGAACACCAGCAGCTCGGCCTTGTCCTTGTTGCGACCACGCTTCTTGAACAGATTGCCCAGGAACGGCACGTCGCCCAGGAACGGCACCTTGCTGACACTGTTGCGGTCGGTGAATTCATACACGCCACCGATCACCACGGTCTGGCCATCTTCCACCAGCACGGCGGTATTGACCTCGCGGCGGTTGATGTTCGGCACCTGGCCGTAGCCTTCCAGCACGATGTAGCTTTCGACCTCATCCTTTTTCACCGCCATGTTGAGGAACACGCGGTTGTCGTTGGTGATGGTCGGGGTGACCTTCAGTTCCAGCACAACTTCCTTGAACTGCACGTTCGGGGTGGCTGCACCGCCAGCGCCGCCACCACTGATGGTGACATAGCCGATTTCCTTGCCCTGCTTGATCAACGCTTCGCGCTGGTTGGTGGTGACCACGCGCGGGTTGGAGATCACCTCGCCGCGCGATTCTTCCTGCATCGCCGACAATTCGACGTCGAGCAGGTAGCCCGCGTTGAGGATCGACAATGCCAGCGAACCCGGATTACTGGCCGCTGCCACCGGCAGGTTCCAGTTCAGGCCGCGGGTGATGGCCGAACCGACCGACACGGGCGGCGGACCTACGCGACCGCCGGCGATCCAATCGCGCTCGGCCTTTGCGTTGGTATTGTCGGCGTCCACCTGCGACTGGCGGGTCTTGGCGTTGGCGTCCAGGTTGCCGCTGAAGTACACGTTGTCGCGGCTGCCGCTGATGCCGAACTTGGCGCCCAGTTCACGGGCAAACGTGTCGGTGGCGATGACGATGCGACTCTCGATCAGCACCTGATCAACCGGACGGTCAATCACGTTGATCAGCTCACGCATCCGGGCGATCTTCTTCGGGATGTCGCTGATCATCAGCGTATTGGTACGTTCGTCCGCGACGATGCGGCCACGCGCTGACAGGAAGCCGCTGTCTTCCTGCGACGCCGAACCACCACTGCCGCCCTGACCGCCGCCGCCGGACCCGCCGATGCCCTTGGCCTCGGTCAGCGCTTTGAAGATCTGCGTGGCACTGTGGTAGTTGATCTGGACGTAGTCGGTCACCAGGTCTTCGCGGTTCTCGATGGCGATGCGCGCGTCTTCCTTCTCCTGCTCGAACTTGGCCAGCTCGGACTGCGGCGCAACCCACACCACGCTGCCGTCACGACGCTTGTCCAGGCCCTTGGCACGCAGCACGATATCCAGCGCCTGGTCCCACGGCACATTGACCAGGCGCAGGGTCACGTTGCCCTGCACCGAGTCGGAGGCCACCACGTTCAGATTCGACTCTTCGGCGATCAACTGCAGCACGGTGCGCACCGGCACGTCCTGGAAGTTGAAGGTCACCGGCTTGCCGGCGTAACCGCGCTGCGGCACCCCCTTGGCAGCCTGGGTCACGCTGCCGGCAGTGACGGCGCCAACGGCGGCCTGGGCCTGCCGCGGGCTGATCTCCACCACATACTCGTTGCCACTCTGGTAGGCCAGCGATTCGACCGGACCGCCCGTGCTCAGCACCAGCTGGGTGCCGGCCCCGGACGGCTTGGCGTCGATGCGCTGCACCGGCGTGGCGAAGTCGGTGACGTTCATCGGCTTCTGCAGGTTGGCCGGCAGGCGTGCGTTGCCGACATCGACAACCACGCTGTTGCCCTGGCTGCGCAGGTCGGGCATGGCGCCCTGGCCGTCGAACTGCAGGATCAGGCGGCCCGCGCCGTCATCGCCACGCTTGAAATCGATGCGTGCGACCGACAGGCCCGACGGTGCAGCGGCCGGCGTGGCCGCCAGCGCCGTGCCGGTCGGCTTTTCCGACGGTGCGGCGGCCAGCGCCGGAGCGCAGGCCAGCATCAACGCGACTCCCAGCGCGCTGATGCGGTTCAAGGTAGAGCGCCGGATGGGACGCAGCCCCTTGGCTTGGTGAAAGGTCATCGTGCTATCCCCAGTAAACGATCATTGATCTTCCAGCGCGAGCGTTGCTGGACGTTCCAGCCAGCCACCCGCGCCATCCGGCACCAGTTCGATCAGCTCCACGCGGTCTTCAAAGACCGCGGTGACCCGCCCGTCGCTCTGCCCCAGGTAACCGCCGGGACGCACCCGATAGGTCACCTTGTCCGGCCCCATCACCAGCGCCACGGTGCCGGCGCCTGTTCCGATGGTGCCGACCATGTCCAGCGCGTCCAGCGGGAAGCCTTCCATCGGCTCCTTGCGCCGGTTCGGATCTGGCCGCAGTCCCCCATTCCCCTGCTGCGGGTTGGTCCAGGCATCGGTAAACGGATCGCGCATGCCCTGCGCGGAGTATTCAAAGGTCTCGAACTGCTGCATTACCGGCAGCGGTTCCAGCGGCTGCGCCGGTCGCGCACGCTCGCTTTCGACCCACTTTTCCAGATTGGGTGCGTCACCCGGCGTGCTGGTCACACCGCGGCCGCAGGCGGCCAGCAACAGCACCGTCAGCACCATCCCGCCACGTGCAATGAAGGAACCGATCACTTCTTTTCCTCCTTGCCCGCTTCAGCCTTCTGCTGTTCGGCGACCTCGGCCTCATCCAGATAACGGTAGGTCTTGACCGTGCCTGAGAGCTCGAGCGCACCGGCGCGGATGTTGCCGCCGGTCTTGTCCTTCGGCTTGAGGTTGATGTCGTGCATGGTCAGGATCACCACCCGCGGCAACGAGGCCACGCCGCTGACGAAGGCGCCGAACTGGTGGTAACTGCCCACCATCCGCAGCTTGATCGGCTTCTCGGCGTAGAACTCCTTGATCTGCTCCTGCTCAGGTTCGAACAGCTCGTTGGCCAGGCCGCTGGACAGCGCGGTCTGCGAGATGTCGATGATCAGGTCCGGCATTTCGGTCTTGCTGGGCAGCTGCCGCAACATCTGCTGCAGCACCTGCTCCATCTGTGCCAGCTGCTGCTTCAACGGCTCCAGGTTGACCGCGCGCTCCTGTTCCTTGGTGAACTCCGCACGCAGCGCGGTTTCCCTCGATTCCAGGCCCGCCAGTTCCTCGCGCTTGCCGCTGATCAGCAGCATCCAGAGCACGAACATGATCACCACGGCAATCAGCGAGCAGAACACGATCTTCGCGTTCCTCGGCCAGTTGCCGATGTCGTTGAAGTCCAGGTTCTTGATGTCGACTTTCTTGCTCATGCGCGATCCCCCTGCTGCGGGGCGTGGAAGGCCTGCGGCGGCTGCGCCAGGCGGCTGCCCTCAGGCTTGGTGGCCGGTGCGGCTGGTACAGGCTTGGCCGGCGCAGGCGTTGCCGCCGGTGCTGGGGCCTGTGCAGGAGCGGTCGCAGGCGTAGCTGCCGGTGCCGGTGCCGATCCCGGCGGCGGCGCGGCGGCAGCCGGTGCTGCGGCGTCGGGCCCGGCGCTGAGCGGTGCGACCGTCGGTGCCACCGGCGCGGTGCCGGCCACACTGCCATCAGGATTCAGGCCCGGCGTGGCGCCCGCTTCCTCGCTCTGTGCGGGCAGCTTGACCTTGACCTTGAACACGTAGGGCAATGCCTTGATGTCGACCACCGGGCCGGTCGCGCGCCCTTCCTTGTCCTTGTCCGGTTCACGCGCCTCGATGATCGCCAGCTCCGGATTGGTCATCCAGCCGGAAACTTCGAGGTTGCGCATGTACGCCGAAACACGGGCGTTGGACTGGGTGCGGCCCTCCAGGGTCAACACGTCGCCTTCCTGCTGCAGAGCGGTCAGCACCACGCCATCGGGGATGGTGCGGACCAGCGCATCGAACAGGTGGACCATCTGCGAACGCTTGGCCTGCAACTGCTCGATCACGGCCTTGCGGGCCAGCAGTCGATTCTTCTGCTCGTCGAGGCGGTCGATTTCCTTGTTCTGTTCCTTGACCTTGTCGATCTCGGTCTGCAGGTAGGCATTGCGGTCATTCTGCCCGCTGACCTGCATGTCGTAGTAGAACCAGATCAACAGCGACAGCAGCAGGCCACCCAGGGCGGCCATGCCCAGCATGATGCCGAACTCGCGCTGGCGTTGCTTGCGCCGTTCGGCGCGCCAGGGCAATAGATTGATGCGTGCCATCAGTCAAAGCTCCTCAGCGCCAGACCGGTCGCGATCATAAGCGCGGGGGCGTCCTGGGCCAGCGCGTGCGCCTGCACCTTCGGCCCCAGGGTCATCTGTGCCAGCGGGTTGGCGACCACGGTCGGCACCCCCAGCTGTTCCTCGACCATCTCCGGCAGGCCTGCAAGGGCAGCACAGCCGCCGGCCAGCACGATGTGATCGACGCGGTTGAACTCGCTGCCGGCGTAGAAGAACTGCAGCAGGCGGCTGATCTGCTGGACCGTGGCTTCCTTGAACGGCTCCAGCACTTCCATCTCATAGCTTTCCGGCAGCCCACCCTGGCGCTTGGCCAGACCGGCTTCCTCATAGCTCAGGCCATAGCGGCGCATGATCTCGTCGGTCAGCTGCTTGCCGCCGAACACCTGTTCGCGGCTGTACAGGCTACGGCCACCGCGCAGCACGTTGAGGGTGGTCATGGTGGCGCCGATATCGACCAGCGCAACCACGCCCTCGGCCGACACCGGCAGCTCGCTGGCCACCAGCGCGAAGGCGTTCTCGACCGCGAAGGCCTCCACGTCCATCACCTTGGCCTGCAGGCCGCCCAGTTCCAGTGCGGACTGGCGCAGCTCGACGTTCTCCGAACGGGAGGCCGCCAGCAGCACCTGGACCATTTCCGGGTTGTTCGGGATCGCCCCGATCACCTCGAAGTCCAGGTTCACTTCCTCGATCGGATACGGAATGTAGTTGACCGCTTCCAGCTCGATCTGGGCTTCCATGTCGTTCTCGTCCAGGTCGGCCGGCATCGGGATCACCTTGGTGATCACCGCCGAACCGGCCACGGCCGCAGCGGCCAGCTTGGCCTTGCTGCCGGAACGGTTCATCGCCCGGCGGATGGCCTCTCCCACGGCCTCCACTTCAACGATGTTCTTCTCCACCACCGCGTTCGGCGGCAGCGGTTCCACGGCATAATGTTCCACACGGAAACGGTTGCCGCTGCGGGAAAGCTGCAACAGCTTTACCGCAGTCGAACTGATGTCGACGCCAATGAGCGGCGACTGACTTTTTGGGATGAGCCCCACGGTTTCTCCCCTGCCGACGGGCACTTGGACGCAAGAGCTGCGTCCGCGCATTAATAACGTATTCTTAGCAAATGGCAACCGCCCTGCTGTGACATCCCTCACAGGATGAACACGCAGCCCCTGGCGTCCCCTTGCACTCCCCAGTGCCGGCCCCAGCCGCCACCTTGCGTAATCTATACTCTGCGACCACGAAATTCGCAATCGGAATCTGACACCGATGACCCGTCTCCGCCGCTGGCTGCGCTGGATCTTTCTTGTTGTCCTGGTCCTGGCGCTGGTCGGAGCGGCCGCCGTTGGCGGCCTGTACTACGCCGTTTCTTCCAAGCTTCCCGACGTGCAGACCCTGCGCGACGTGGAAATGCAGGAGCCGATGTACGTCTACGCTGCCGACGGCAAGCTGATGGCGGTGTTCGGCGAGACCCGGCGTACCCCCATCACCATGAAGGACGTGCCGGAGAAGCTGAAGCAGGCGTTCCTGGCCACCGAGGATGCCCGCTTCTACGAGCACGGCGGCGTGGACTACAAGGGCATCGGCCGCGCGGTGTGGCTGCTGGCCACCACCAACGACAAGCGCGTGCCCGGTGGCTCCACCATCACCCAGCAGGTG